>Ga0208264_1000084_pt1 | contig 55409 bp, 57 predicted proteins | sample LakWasMet31_HOW6_2_FD_183873 | JGI IMG/M metagenome (GOLD analysis project Ga0208264, IMG submission 183873) | Freshwater sediment methanotrophic microbial communities from Lake Washington under simulated oxygen tension - Sediment Metagenome... | ecosystem: Environmental > Aquatic > Freshwater >... | reverse complement strand
TTTAGCGGCTTAGCAAATGGAAAATTTTACTTGGTCTACAAAAGAGCAATGTGTCTGACGGACCATGTTACTGAATGGCCGCTTTAAGGAAAACGAGGGTATCAGCTTGGTCGTCAGCTCAGGGTCGGTTATCCCCTTTCAATTTTTGAACTGACCTATGATTATGACAGTCGACTATCGTTTAAACACCAACTAGCCCAACCAAAAAAAAGATTATGCCCAGCGTTTTTATAGTCGAATAACTTTAATTGGCTTAAGTAGTAATAGACCTCGCAAGCAAAAACGATTCTGCTATGGTTTTTTTGATCGGTGCTTCGGTTCAATTTTCTTTGTAAACGGCGGCGGCTCGCCACAAGAGATACTATGAACCGTACCCTTTTCACTTGTTACGGACGGATCAGACGCATTAGTGATCAAGCTAACTGACGGGGCTTGATCCTGTCCTTGTTGACAGTAAACTGAAACGCAATACTTTAACTCTGCCTCTGATTGGTAGTTGCTCGTGAAATGGACCTCATAGAGTGAATGGTGGGCATCATTGACAATTCTAAAATATGCAAATTGATAATGTCCTTGTGAAGGAACCTTGGCTGCCTCTCGGGCAGCAGCATTTAAACCTGCCTGTGGACAACTAAAAGTCATTGCACCTAAATCGCTTAAACCATCAATCGCAGGTTTGGTACTGACTTTAGAACTAGATTGTTCTTGGACAGGTGAAACCACTCTAGGCTGCTCCACTGTGGAGGGCATCTCACTACAAGCGGATAGTATAATTGTTGACAATGCTAGGATGAATTTCATGGGTTAAGTTCCATGGTAGTTGGAAAAATGAGCCTGGGAGGCGCATGATTTCGCGGCCTCTTAACTTGTGGTGAAAAAAGTCTGTATTTTGTTGAATAAGGCTCTCCGGTATCTTGGTGAAATGATTTTAAGTCAGAAATTCGGCAAAAAGATAGGCGTGTGGATGTATACCGATATATTTCATTTTCCATAAAATCTAGATTATCGAGGGCGTCTTATGACACCACAATTAGAAACACATTACCCAACATTGGGCATTCGTCCCTATTCAATACTTCTTGGTAAAGACCTATCAGCATAAAACTTGGTGTTAACAGCGATAGTATAAAACCGTGCCGTGGTCGTAATTTAATCTGTTAAGATAATAAGATCACTAGATGCAAACTGTAGATCTTTCACAGACCGTATTGGACGACCTTGTTACTGAAGGTCCCAACATAGACTTTCCCGTTAGCAACCACCGGCGTGGAGTATTTAGCAAAGTTACCCAGGTTGTTAGCGCCGTTCGTGTCGCTGTGAAAGAGCAGTTTCAATTGGGTACCATTGATAAGTGCCACCGCGTCGTAGGCAACGAGTGCGCCGTGAACAACCTTGGAGTTAGCATCTCCCTGTGTTGGATACACCCCCCAAACTACACCCGTGTTTGGGGTCGTGCCATTGGAAGAGACGATCATGCGTCCACCGGGCATGCCGCCCTCGTTACCCGAAGCGACCTGCGCCCCTTCTCCGCGGAACGCGGTAATCCGTTTCGTGGCGAAGTCCACGTTATATGCTTTTGGTCGCTCATTTTCACCCCAGACATACACGATCCCCTGCGTTGCCAACTCCATATAAACGGGGGTTCCGTGAATGTGATGGCTCTTACCATCTGGCGTTTGCGCGGGAATATTACGATCGAGGTTGACGATGGGCCAGTTCAGACCGGGTGCTGTTGTTGTCGGCAGGCCTGCGTTTCCATTCGGTGGATTGGGCAAATAGGTGGCGACAAATGGCAGGTTGAACTGAGAATCCCACTTATTTTGCCCAAGGTTGGCCATGTTCAGATTGTAGAGAATACCGTCTTTTCCGCCACCGATGAGGTTGCCCCGTTCTGGAACGACGAAGACGCCAGCCGCACCTAGATCCTGATCTGTGTCCATACGGTTAAAATCGCTAAATGCCCCCCAAAAATCATTAACATCAAGCAAAGGCTTGCCATTATTAATGTTGGCAACACCTGCTGTGTAACGTAGCTTGACGAAGCTTTCGGCAAAGCTTGCAGGAAGATTCTCGTTTTTTGCCTTGCCGGGATCCATCCCGTTGCCGGTTGCTAGATAGATGTCGCTCCCGTTGATAGCGGGCCCAGAGCCTGACATCCATACGCCGCCAGCGCCACCGCCCGGGGTGACGTTCCAGATGGCTGGCGTTGGTGCAAATCCGTCCTTGCGATCGAGGCCGCGAACGTCATAGGCGACGACAAAGCCATGCCCAGGGCCGCGTGGATTCTCGCCATTGATCGAGAATGACACCACTACGGCTTTATTCCCACCGGCATCGGTCAATAATCCCAGGCCTGCACGCATTTTTTGGTACGGTATCGTGAAGCCATTCGAGATTGCACCTCCCCCGTTGTCTGCGTTGCCAGCAATAAGCACCGGCGGCTTCCTATCTTGGAGTGTGTCCGCATCGAGTATCCAAAGTAAATTGTTACGCTCTGTGTTGTCACTGCCCATATTAGGTTTTCCGAACGTTGTGGCATAGATTGTCTTAGTTGCCACGTCAATCACCGGTGTCGCAGTAATTCCCCAGTTGCGGTAGATGCTGTGGAGGTCCATGCCTTTACCCGGGGGATTGGCGACATCGGCTGGATCAAACGGCGGAGCGAGTTGACGCTTGTTGATCTGTGCTCCAGTGTTGATGTCGAAGATATAGGCCGTGTTCGTCATTGTGAACACATAAAGTTTGTTGCCTACAACGAGCGGGGATACGTCGATTTTTTCGTCAACGATAAATTCCCTGACCTTTCTCAACCTGGGAACGTTTGCCGGGGTCAAAACCGTTTCGAATTTATTCCAACCTTGGCGGGTGTTGTTGATGCCAACTGTTGACACATCAAAGGCGTAGCTGGGTAACGCTAAAAAAAGTGTTGGCAGCAGGTTCAGCGCCCGCATACTTGTTCGAAATAAAAGTTTCATGATCGTTACTCCAATTTGGATGTGTAGGATTGATCCTTCGGCACATCATTGTAGATCCCACAAATGACGTACCCACTTCTAAAGTCGTTCAGGAGTTGCAAGTCGCATTCATTTGCCCTGTCACCGATTACAATCGCCATATAGGTTAAATAATCAAAACTTCTTGTACCGCTAAGGCCTTTTCTAGATTCTGGATGCTTTCATTTACGCTGAAACTATATATCGAGGATTAATTCAATGGTAAAACCCCGAAAATTTAAGAAAAAAGGCCACTCTTATGTTTGTCGCAAAGGTAAGATGGACACAAAGTAGTAAAATTGGGGTCTGCTTATTGTTTCTTCAAAGACTTAAGATACGTGAGCGTTTATCTGTTACTTATTAAGAGATTGTTCAACATGTGGTGCTCAACAAACCAACTTGCTGTCTTTCGCTCCAACATTTAAGTTAGTAAATTAAGTTAATAATTTCCAAAATATATGCAAGCATAAGTTACGCCATCTTTTTGGTTTTAATAAAATTGTTATACATTTAATCCAAGTTACAATAACTTATGAAGCCTGTTCCATATTAATTTTTTTTAAATCAATTTTAAAAAACGAATTTTATGCCCGATTAATGTGCAAAAGCGCTTAGTTATTGCACTAATTTAGGTTTGCCAGTATTTCATGAGGGGAGATGTTAATTTTCATTCAGCTGCGATGTATACCCCATCACCTGGCTCGAGTTGATTCGTAAAAACTTCGATGATTCATAAATAGTACGCAGATTAATAATGCGCAAGCAAAAAGCAACCAAAACAGGAGGTTGAAAGGGTGACCGCACAGCCCGTTCACCGTAAGGTTGATGGGGGCACAGGACAATACTGGTTTGACGAAGATGACGCGCAAGAATGGTACGTAGATAATATTGAGACAAGTTCTGACCTTGCTACGGTTCAACTTCGTAAACAAACAGCGGATGCAACTCTTGCTGAATTACGATTGCTCAAGGCGAATTATCAATCAATCGGCACAGAATTAGTGTTAGCCATTTATACAGAACAATGCGGCAACATTGCAGCGAATTTGAAATCACTTATCACTGTAAAATCCCTGACATTTCCACCTACGAAGAACGAGCTGACTTTGTTGAGGCAGAAATTATTAAATGTCTGTCATTACTAACCGTTGATAAAAATACACTTGATGACTGGAAGACGATAGCGCGTGACAAAGACTTAGAAGAATAAATGGATATATCGCAAGATACCTTAACAGCAGTTTCAATTGAAAATTTTTATTGAGCGAATAGCCTCAATAAACCGTGTGGTGTTCAAAGCACCGTCAAAGTTGAATGTGCTGGAATATGCCAAGAAACATGTAATCCTTCCACAAGAATTCGCAAATCCTCCAGGTTACTACAGCAGCGACCGTAAACGCTGGCAAGAAGACATGTTGCTTGCTGTTACCAAAAAGAAATGTGTCGTTGCAATGATTGGCTCCCAAATGGGCAAGTCAGTTTTCCAATTACTAACACTTTGTTACTTTGTAGATCAAAAACCATCACCAATTCTGGTCGTCGTACCAAATGACAAAATGGCTGCTGACTTTTCAATTAGCCGATTTACGCCAACCATTAAAGCCAGCAATCTATATCATTTATTCAAACGCGAAGAAGACGACTCGAACACAACCCTCTTTAAAAAGTACACAGGCGGTATCCGATTATGGCGATAATCCAAAAATAGATAACTCTTGATAGTAACATTTGCGCTCGTCATGAAGACGAGCCCAATGTAATCAATACCTTAGTTTAAATATCAATCTCGTTCAGGATTACCCTGAACCCTACCCAGACTCGCAAATGGTTATGTAATTAGCTGATTTTGTTGGGATATACGTATTTTATATGTCATCAGATGCAATAGGCTCTTAAGAGGAATCGGAAAAATTTCCCGCTACTATTTTAAATCCTACAAATCGTCAGTTTTGCTTTTATGTGTCATACAATTTTCGGCACTGGTTGCGGCTGGCAACTGAGTTTTGTACATTTAAAACAGTCCGAATAAGAGAAATTGGTTTATTAGGATATGAATTAAATCAATTTCTAAGTGAAACAATAATTTACAGCCATATAATTATTTTATATATTTATCTTATAAATCAATTAGTTGTATATTGCAATTTGATTTTTTGTCGTATAAGCTGTGTTCTTTTAAATCCTATTAGCTGAGTAATAAAAATGAGCGACAAAATGAAAATAGACACTGACAGCGAGTTAAAATTAATCAAGGCGATTGGCTTGGCTTCATTCATCAAGGCATCGTTTCTTGGGCGAGAGTATGAATTAGTTTTAGATGTTGACCATATGGCAGGACTTACAAGTATTCTGGGGGATGTTGAAATGCTGATTAAAGATGTAATTGATTGAACTACTTCACAGAGTAACAATTATCAACTAATCAAAGCCGCTAACCATGCGGCTTTTTTGTGCCCGAAGGGATTGTTTAAACCGTGAAGATATAACATGCATGGGTTTAATCTGTTTAACCAAAGTGCGCCCAAGTGTCCTATCCTTCTATTAGTGTTAACATTTACTAACTTTTAAAGAAGGAATTACCCATGATAATCATGGTTAATTTGTTCACTTGCATTGATACCCTTCATTTCTGGATGCTCTGGAGTGATAACAATGATGCCTAGGGATTCGGGCAAAACTTACAGCGGTAAAATTTTAAACGCCGGTTTCGGTTCCGCCGATATTGAAATAGATATTGATGGGGCATTGTGCAAAGGCAAGGTGGTTAAGGTAACCTCGAACGAATCGTTTTCAAGCGCTATAGTTTCGGGCGTAGTTATCGAAAATGGCAAATGGGGCTGTAGCCACAAATAGCGTTCAGTTTGGCACATCGGGGACGGCAGCTCTAAAGAGCATTCTATCTTGTACGAATGGGCATGGTTTACGCTGCGATTTCACATCAAACGGGAATGGTGGTGGCGGTGTTTGCTTTGATGATAACCAAAAGGCTTATGATGCCATTGTAACGATGTGAATTGCGAATAGGAATAAGCGACTATTTTTATCGAAAAAATCCGGCAATCGTTGCGGTCGGTTTGAAAAAAATAGGGGTAAACCTCAAAAGTGTGACACTAATCGTGACATCGGGGTATTAGTTAAAATATTTATTATTTATTATCAATAAGTTAAAATCGTATTCAATACCGGCCATCGTACCAAACAAGGGGTTTAAGAGACCCAAAGAAGACCAAAAACCCGCAAGTTATCTGACTTAGCGGGTTTTTTATTGTCCAACGAAATACAGTGAAATGTAGTGACATTCACCTAAAACAGTAACTCTGATAGTGACATCGACTAATATTTCACCGGCTGCAATGTTTAGATCAATTAATGAATGGCAACTCACATTTTTGGTTGATGAGGCTGACGCATTTATGCTGGATAACGAAGAATTACGCGGACTGATTAATTGCGGTCATACCCGTGATAGTGCCTATATTATCCGAGTGGTTGGTGATAACCGCGAACCAACCAAGTTTAACGTATAGGGAGCCAAAGCTATATCTGGGATAGGTCATTTAGCCGATACCCTAATGGATAGAGCGGTTATTCTGGAATTACGCCGAAAACTGGCTAATGAAAACGTGCATAGACTGCGTTGTGCCAAAACTGATTTATTTGATACTTTGGCGTCAAAGCTGCCACGTTTTGCAGAAGATTACCGCGAACTAGTATGAACAGCCAGACCCAGTTACCTTCCCAACTAAATGACCGCGCGCAAGATAACTGGTAGCCCTTGCTGATGTTGCTGGCGGTCAACGGTCGCAATTATCCAGAACAGCCGCCCTTAAGTTATCTGGCTCTAGTTAATCATTAATGAGTATCGGTGTTGAATTGTTGACTGACATTCAAGAGATATTCGACATAAAGAACACAGACAAGATTTTTACATCAGAATTGATTCTTGCGCTTTGTGATGATGAAGAAAAGCCATGGGCAACTTATAACCGTGGGAAACCAATTTCATCTAGGCAATTATCAAACCGGCTTGGTGGATAGCCCTTAATGATTAGAACAGGCGCGTTTTAATTTAATAGGTTTTTAAATCTGAATTATTTGCTATGATCATCACATTGCCGTCCGCAACCGACCTTGAATACCAGAACCAAGTATTTAAAATGATGGACAAAATCGACCCAATTAAAAAGAACAATGTCACAATTGTCGGGAACCTGAATGCTAACAGATCGATTCTGTTTGTACACGGTTTCGGTACAACTCAATCTGCGTGGTCTGATGTAGCGGCCGCGTTCTTAACGGATTTTCGAGTAATTCTGTTTGATAACGCAGGTGCCAGAATTTCAGATAGTGCAAATTTTGCGCAACATAACTACATCAATCTGGCAGGCTACGTAAATGACTTACTGGATATCTGTAAGGCCTTAAAATTAAATAACACGATTCTAATAGGACACTCTGTGGGGGCCATGATTGGATTGCTGGCCGTCGCTGAGACTCCTGGTTTTTTTTCAGCACTTATTATGATTGGTGCATCGCCTCGTTATCTTAATGATGACGGCTATTATGGTGGATTCACTCACGCTGATCTAAACGAGTTATACCGAAGTATCACCATAAGCTTCACCCAATGGGCCGACACATTTTCCAGTCTGGTGATGGCCAACCATGATAAACCCAATTTTGCTAAACATTTCGCTGAAACCATCAAAGGGATCGCCCCGGAAAGCGTCTTAACCATACTTCATTCAATCTTTCAATCAGATCACCGGGCTGATTTGGACAAGATTTTTATGCCCACACTCATTGTACAATCAACTGAAGACTTGGCCGTACCGTTAGAAGTAGCCAATTATCTGCATGAGCATATTAAGGAAAGTCAATTGCAGATTATTAACGCCACAGGTCATTTGCCTCATATAAGCGCACCTGATGAGGTTGTGACTGTGATTAAAAACTTTATCTACAATTAACGTCTACTATTAAATGCGAGATTGGCCAAATAAATTTCAATTTAGAGAAAGTCGAATGACTGTAATCATTTTATATCAACTAAGCCGATTGCCAATACGCTTATGTTAGTAGCTAATACCTATCTATTCTTCCCAAAAGATGCATCATCAATATAAATCAAAAGCCAAACTGCTCATCGCCATACTGATTCCGTTAGTAGCCGCAACAGCACAGTGGGTACTCTGGTCGTATTTACCGCCGCTTACTTGGCTGTTTCTCTATCCCGCAGTTGTTTTAAGCGCATACATGGCCGGACTACGCGGGGGCTTAATAGCAACCACTATTACTGTGTTAGTTGGCGGATTTGTTTTTATTGAACCTCAGTTTACTTGGCAAATAGCAGATACCCGCAACTACAATTCCATATTGATATTTACAAGCATGGGATTGATGATTAGTGTGATTTTTGAACTGCTGTATCGATCAAAAGTGGAACAGAGCCGGATTAATTTGTTGAATTTGGAAGAAAACCAAAAGCATTTATCCGATTCACTAAGAGCGGCTAATGCGGGCATATGGGAATGGAATATTAGTACACAAAAAATTAAGTGGACAGAAGGATTATGGCGCTTATTCGACCTTGATCCCACTAATAATCAACCTTCCTTTGAAAACTGGCTGACCAGTGTTCATCCAGATGACCGCTCAGGCGTTCAGTCCCATATAAATCAGGCTATAAGCAATCAAACTGAATTAAATTTGGAATGGCGGTCGCTTAAAAAAGATTCAGAAAAGGAGCGCTGGTTGATGTCAAGGGGGCAGCCTGAGTTTGATGCCCAAGGCAAGTTGATATTATATCGTGGCGTTGTCATCGATATTAGCGAAGGTAAACATTATGAAAATTTGCTGCGCAATAATGAACGACGCCTAAATTTTGCTTTGGAAACACTGCAGGCAGGTTCCTGGGAGTTGAATTTAAATACCCATACCGCACATCGAACATTGCTTCATGATCAGTTGTTTGGTTATGCAAAATTGCAACCTGTGTGGACGTATGAAATGTTTCTTGATCATGTTTTAGAAGAAGATCGAGTTTATGTAGATAACTGTTTTCAGAAAGCCAATGCAAGTCAAAGCGATTGGGATTTCGAATGTCGCATCCAACGAATTGATGGCGAGACACGTTGGATTTGGGCAAAGGGACGTCACATTTTAAATGATTCTGGGGAGCATTTTCTGAGCGGAATTGTGCAGGACATCACTGCACGAAATCAAATGGAAGAGGCGCTTAAAAACAGTGAGAATGAATTTCGCATGCTTGCCGAAGCTATGCCGCAAATTGTTTGGGCTTGCCAACCGGACGGCTGGAATATTTATTTTAATCGCCAATGGTTTGATTATACTGGACTGACGCCGGAGCAAAGCCATGGTCTTGGTTGGAGTCAGCCTTTTCATCCCGAAGAAAGACAGATTGCCATAGACGCCTGGCAAAATGCAGTCCAGAACAATGCAATCTATGCCTTAGAGAGCCGATTGCGCCGTTATGACGGTGTATATCGATGGTATTTAGTCAGGGGCGTTCCCGTTTTTGATGCACAAGGCAAGATTTTAAAATGGTTTGGTACTTGTACTGATGTGCAAGAATTAAAACAAAAAGAAGAAAATCTAAATGCCTCCGAAGCACGTTGGCAGTTTGCACTAGAAGGAAGTAACCAAGGCGTGTGGGATTGGGATATTCTAACCAATCATGTTTACTACTCGATCAGATGGAAAGCGCTGCTTGGATTTGCTGAAAACGAAATTTCAAATCGCTTTGAAGAATGGCAAGAACGGGTACATCCTGATGATCTGGAGAGAACATTAGACGCTGTGCAGCGCCATCATCGTGGCGAATCGGCATTTTTTGAATCTGAATACCGAATGATGCACCGTAACGGCAGCTATCGCTGGATACTGGCTCGTGGCATTGTGGTAAAACGTGATACTGAGGGACGCCCCCAACGCATGATTGGCACCCAGGCAGATGTATCTGATCAACATAACTTACTGGAAGAACTGCGCAAACTTGCCCAGGCGGTGGAGCAAAGCCCTGACAGCATTCTGATCACCGATACGGATGGTCATATTGAATATGTTAATAAGGCTTTTACACAAAATAGCGGCTATCTCATGGAGGAAGTTATTGGAAAGACCCATGGCTTTTTAAAATCCAACAAGACCGCACCGGAAGTCTATGCAGATCTATGGGATACAATTTCGCAGGGAAACACCTGGAAAGGCGAATTTATTAATAAGCGTAAGGATGGCAGCGAATATATCGAGTTCGCTATTATTACCCCGCTTCGGCAAACTGATGGCACTATTTCCCATTATGTTGCGGTACAAGAAGATATCACCGAGAAAAAAATCACCATTGCCGAACTGGAACAACACCGGTTTCATTTACAAACACTGGTTGCCAGCCGAACCGAAGAACTCGAAGCTTCCCGTGCTTTAGCAAACGCGGCCAGTCAGTCAAAAAGCGCTTTCCTGGCGAATATGAGCCATGAAATCCGCACGCCAATGAATGCGATTATCGGCCTGACTCATCTGTTACGAAATACTGTAATTACACCGGATCAAATTAGCCGCCTGGATAAAATCGACGATGCCGCAAAACACTTACTGTCGATAATTAATGACATCTTAGACCTGTCCAAAATTGATGCCGGACATTTGGAGTTGGAACAGAGCGATTTCGAACTTGCGGACCTGCTGAAATCTGTCGTTTCTTTAATTGCTGATCAAGCAAGAGCCAAGGGCTTGATTATTGAAGCAAAAAGTCAACCGGAATCGCTTCTGTTACGCGGCGACCCCACCAGACTGCGCCAAGCGCTGCTTAATTATGTCGGCAACGCCCTAAAGTTTACCGATAAAGGGTTTATCAAACTATCCGCTAATCTAATAGAAGAAAGTGATAAGGGCTTGTTGGTTAGGTTTGAAGTGCAGGATTCAGGTATCGGCATTGCAAAAGAAAAAGTGTCCATTTTATTCGATGCCTTCACTCAGGCGGATGTTTCTACCACTCGCCAATATGGCGGAACTGGATTAGGCTTGGCTATCACTCGTCGGTTAGCCGAGTTAATGAATGGCGATGCTGGTGTGGAATCAGAACCGGGTAAAGGCAGTACTTTCTGGTTTAACGCATGGTTACAACCTGGACAACTTGTCATTTTAAGCGAGCTAAAAAAACAAACGGTGAATGCCGAAGCCATTTTACGGCAAGATCATACCGGTACCCGGATTCTGTTGGTTGAAGATAACCCCATCAACCGAGAAGTTGCTTATGAACTACTGAGTAAAGTGGGCTTAGTGGTGGATATGGCAGAAAACGGACTTATTGCGATAGATAAAATACGCTCCCAAACGTATAAATTAATATTGATGGATGTACAGATGCCTGAATTAGATGGCTTGGCCGCAACGCGTGCCATTCGTTCATTGGGAAATGTTGATTTACCCATTTTGGCTATGACTGCCAATGCGTTTGAAGAGGACAAAGAAGCCTGCTTGCAGGCAGGGATGAATGACTTTGTAGCAAAACCTGTAGCTCCCCAAGCTCTCTATACTACATTACTGCATTGGTTAAACTTAAATAATGGTTTAAGCAAGAATGATAGATTTGAAAATATGCCCATACTGGAAACTCATCCAGTATTCTGTACGCCAGACCAGCTGCCTTCAAAAAAGTTTATCGACTTGCTGCTACTATTTTCAACTAATCATGGTCAAGATATTCAACGTGTCCTGGAATGTCTTGCGGATAATGACGTGGAACAAGCGGAAAAAATAATGCACACCTTTAAAGGCGTATCAGGTAATTTAGGATTAAACAGAGTGTCTGTATTAGCCTCTGATCTTCATTCAGCGCTTTGGCATAAGCACTCAGTACCAGATTGCTCAGCATTAGCTATGCAATGTGAACGAGAACTTAAATTATCAATTGAATATATCAAGATGCTTTCTGAATCAAATTAAAACCTGCTCTCATAAAACACCAGACTGGCACACCGATTAATTGTTGCGATACAGGATTATTAGAAAAGTAAGCTCTAAAACGTATCAACTTTTTTAACTGAATAAATGTGATTACCAAAGAGCTTTGTCGCTGCAGTTTACCAATTGTTCATTGGATACTACCGTTTATCGTACGGAGCGATAAGCCATGAGACCGCACCAATAGTCATGCTGAATAACAGGCATGCGATATCGGCTAAATTATCAACACCCGCCCCATCACTGCCGATGTCACAAAATGGCTGAGAAACTTAACAAAGTCGCAACCTATAAGCTAAGTCACAAAGCCCATCTGCAAGTCTCATGAATATGAACCTAATTGATTCGTGACAATACGCCGAGCCAAGGGTACGCCAACTATAATTCTACATTCCACTTCGTTTCGTTCCTGCCTGCCTGCCTGCCTGCCTGCCTGCCTGCCTGCCTTACTTAAGTATACGATCTGAAATAACGACCTTAAATTTCTGTTTAGGCGATTTAACTACTTTGCAGCGTGAATCAGCCCCTACCGCTTGCCCATGAATCTCAAAGTTATTTTTTAACCACCGCTTAAACGACAGGTCATTCCATTCCCATACAAGGGTTAAGCGTGTAGAATTAAAAACCTCTTATGAGAAATAATTTGTAGAGGTAATCTTGAAAGAAACAGAGCTATTTCAACGGACAGCAAGGTTGCCCTCTAATGCCAAATAAAACCCATGTTAATGATGTTCAGATCGTCGGCATTGGCGCTTCTGCTGGCGGCTTGGAAGCCTTAGAACAGTTCTTTCGACACACCCCTCCAAATACCGGATTAGCTTTCGTACTGGTTCAGCATCTTGATCCCGGCCATGCCAGCATGCTATCGGAAATCCTGCAACGCAGCACCAAAATGCCAGTGGTTGAAGCAATAGACCAAATGTCTGTTTTCCCCAACGGTGTGTTTGTTATCCCGCCTAATCGCAACATGGCTATTTTTCATGGAAAATTACAATTAAGTTTACCCAGTGAGCCACGCGGCCAACGTTTACCAATTGATGATTTTTTCTGTTCGCTGGCGGAAGATCAACAAGAAAAAGCCATTGGAATAATACTGTCAGGTACAGGCTCTGACGGTACGCTAGGTTTAGGGGCTATTCTTGCGGTTGGCGGAGTATGCCTGGTACAGGAACCCACTTCAGCCAAATACGATGGCATGCCTTCCAGTGCTATTAAAGCCGGAAATGCCACGTATATTTTAACCGTTGAGAATATGGCGCAGACCCTAATTGAGAATGCTCGACGAACTTCGTTGCTTGCAGGAAAAATTAGATCACCCAAAATGGCAGGCGGGTTTAATCGGATCTTGATGCAGCTGCGTTCCAGCACTGGACATGACTTCTCTCTTTACAAAATAAGTACCATCAGTCGCAGGATTGAGCGACGCATGGCGCAATTAAATATTCAAGATATTGAAATTTATACGCGTTATTTAAGAGAAAACCCAGCTGAAATCCACATATTATTTAAAGAGTTACTGATAAATGTCACTAACTTTTTTCGGGACACTGACGCATTTACCCTGCTGGAAAAAGATATCTTACCTCAGTTATGCAAAGGTAAGCCGGATGGTTATTTATTTAGAGTTTGGGTTGCTGGCTGCGCTACCGGTGAAGAAGCTTACTCGATTGCTATTTTATTACGCGAGTTCCTAGCTGAAAGCAAACAGGAATTTAAAATCCAGATTTACAGCACCGATTTGGATGATGATGCCATTACTTCTGCTAGAAGCGGATTATATCCGCTCGCTATTGCCCAGGATGTCAGCCCGGAACGCTTACGCAAGTTCTTTATAAAAGAAGAGAATGGTTACCGGATAAAGAAGGAAATCCGTGAAATGGTGGTGTTTGCAGTGCAAAACGTCATCAAAGATCCGCCTTTTACCAAGCTTGACCTGCTGAGCTGTCGTAATCTGATGATTTATATGGAAGCGGAACTACAGAACAGACTGATCCCAACATTTCATTATGCACTAAAACCAGATGGCGTCTTGTTTCTGTCCCCATCCGAGAGTGTCGGCAATCACACCGATCTATTTTCAATGATTAACCGAAAATGGAAGTTTTATCGTGCCATTCATACAATCAACACTTCGCGCACTTTAATGTCCCATGTTTTAGCTTGGGTTGCAGAAACGGGTGACAAAGTCTCCGAGGATACCACCATGAAACCCAAGGAAACCAACTTTACCGAACTGGCCAAGCGGGTATTGTTACAGTATTTTTCTCCAGCCTCCGTGCTGACTGATTTTAAGGGTGATATTCTCTACGTGCACAGTGAAACAGGTAAATACCTGCGCCCGGCACCTGGACAGGCCAGCCTTAATATCATTGAAATGGCCAGGGAGGGACTGGAGCTGGAGCTGCGTTCCGCGGTTCGGTTGGCCGCCGCAGAGGGTAAACCGACTATAAATCATCAAGTATTGGTTAAAACCAATGGCGATTTTACCACCGTTAATTTAAGCGTCAGACCATTGCCTGACACAGTCGGCGGCCAAAACAACTTGCTGTTAGTGAGCTTTCAAGACGCAGTTAGCCCTGTTAGCAAAACCGGTCGTAAACGCATAACCAAGCCCACCGAATTTGGACGCATTGAAGTATTGGAGCGTGATCTGGCTTATCTTAAGGAAAATTATCAGGCCAGCCTTGAAGAACAACAGGCCTCAAATGAAGAGCTAAAATCGACTAATGAAGAAATGCAATCCACCAATGAGGAATTGCAATCGACCAATGAGGAATTGGAAACGTCCAAAGAAGAGCTGCAATCAGTCAACGAAGAACTGATTACCGTTAACGCAGAACTGCAGGCCAAAATAGAACAGTTGGCCGGCATGCAAAATGACATGAAAAATCTGCTGGACAACACCATGATCGGCACCGTGTTTCTGGACGATCTCATGAATATACGGCGCTTCACACGTGAGGCCACGGCTATATACCGATTGGTTCCCGCCGATGTCGGCCGGCCATTAGGCGATATTAATTCTAATCTTGAAAGCGCTGAACTCTTGTCTGATGCTCAGACTGTTTTGGAAACCCTGGTTCCGATTGAGCAAGAAGTCCGTACACATAACGGCGCTTGGTATTTGGCAAGAATTCAACCCTATCGTACCCTGGAAAACGTGATTGAAGGTGTGGTGTTGACATTTACCGACATCAGCAAACGCGTCCAAGCCGAAATGGCGGTTCAGCTTGCTCGGGATTTGGCAGAGAATGTTGTTGATACTATTCGTGATCCGCTCCTGGTATTGGATGGCGATTTACGAGTAGTTTCAGCTAATCGAGCCTTTTATCAGTATTTTCAAGTACTGGTCGCAGATACGGTAGGCAGAACAATTTTCGACTTGGGTAATAGCCAATGGAATATTCCTGCCTTACGACAACTGCTTGAAGTTCTGTTGCCACGTGATAAAACTATTGAAGGCTATGTTGTGGAGCATAATTTTCCAATCATTGGCCACCACAAAATCCTGGTTAATGCACGGCGTATTCTGAGCAAATCTAATGAGCCGTCATTAATTTTGTTGTCATTACAAACCTTACCACCTCAACAAATATGTACGGAAAATAACGCATGAGCGAGAATTGGAATGGTATCGAACGACGGGTATCACTAAGAGCAGCTGCAGAAGGCTTGGTGGGCAACTTATCCCCACAAGGCGTGGATGCCAAACCGAATGAATTATTATTGCATGAACTGCTTGTGCATAAAATTGAACTGGAAATGCAAAATGAGGAATTACGCAGAGCACATTCTGAATTGGAAGAAGCTAGAGACCGCTATATTGATCTGTACGAGTTTGCCCCGGTTGCTTACTTTACAGTCAATCGCGAAGGTATAATCAAGGAAATCAACTTGACCGGTTCCACCTTGCTGGGTCTTGACCGTATTAAACTGCTTAAATATCGTTTCTCACATTTTGTAGCTGCTGAAGACAAGGATCGTTGGTATCGGTTATTTATGAATACCATGCAAATTGCGAAAACTGAGCGGCAGGAATTTAGTTTGTTGATGACCAAGAATGATAGTACGCAGTTTACCGCTTATCTTAACTGCCTGCGTTGGCTGGCTTTAGATGCCACACCAATGTTGCGTATTGCTTTAATGGATATTAGCAAGTCAACTCCAGCTGATCCCGGAAACCTGTATTAAAGCCTATTGTAAATTAAGCGCTGTTACAGGTTTCCGATGATCCTTAGCTTGGCAAAGGGCCGCGCAGCGCACCTTACAACCAGACCTAACAGTTTCCAAAATCAATTCTGGATTAATCTTACAGTCAATTGAAAGATCAATCTGCCAAGAACGAATTTGGGGGGGGGATTATCATGAACAGTTCTTCAGGTGTTTCAAGGTCAATCAAACTTACCCATTTTTTCGTCAATATCCTCTTAAACGCCATTTGCCGACCACATTAGCTTTGATTGACTGCGAATTGCTGTATTTTGTAATCAAAGTAACGATATATTTGAAACTCACTGATAGAAAATAAACAAAACTTCAAAGTAGCCACAAGTTAACAGGCACGATAGCTTGTTGAAGTTAAGCTTAAAAGATGCAATTTTTATATTTATATTATTGTTCTTTTCATTCTATTCCTTGATAATTTAGAAGAAAATTATGGTTGCTAAAGTTTTATAAAAACCATGTGCCACGAATCCGTCAACTTTTGAAGCGCTTATGCTTTGGCCTGCCTTTACAGCATTAAGCTCTATGGCAACACGATTGCCAATTGCAACCTAAAATCCGACAAGCTCTTGGCTGAATTAACAACGATAGTGCACTGTTTGCTTTACGGCCTGCTGACCTGGTCATCCTCCAGGCCATTAGTAACTTCGAAAACCAGCTCAGTCTGCCACTTGATAAAATTCGTGGAAGCCCTGTCGCAGTTGCATGCAGAGCTAGAAACTGAGCCCATTGAAAACAATCCGCATTATATTTTTAGGCCTCAGGCGCGGAAAGGTGTCTTGGCATTGTCGTTCATACCGATTAAGGAGCTCCATCGTCGAGATTGAAGAGACTAAACACGCAAAAGAGTGGTTTACCTGATTACGACGATTTACTAACAAAAATGCCGCAGATTGTCCGTTTACATCGTTTCGGTCTCGGCTTTGCTGTCGTCAGCAAACAAATTTAAAAGCCGGGCGATTACGATTAGAATTTGTACCCGATATAGACGCTATTTTTTTTCACCTGAGGTTCAGGTCAATGGTTTAATCAAAGGCAGGCTCTAATAAGGATGTCCAATGACTGATTTAAAATTGAACAAACCAGTAAGCGCGACCGTTTCAGATTCGGTGCGTGGATTTGGTCGTTTTACCGACACCAATAACCCGAAAGCCGTTTGCAAGGTGCTTATTGTTGCCGATAACCAGGAAGATCGGGCAGAGCTCCGGCGAATACTGTTGCTTGGCTCAGACTGGCGATTCCTCTTTACGGAAGCCGAAACCGGAGCAGCTTGTTTGGACGCCTGCCTTGATTGCGGTGAAAACCGGCCTGATTGTGTCATTCTGGATTACCATCTACCCGATTATGATGCCCAAGAACTCTTGCAAGCGCTTGGAGGGCTGGAGTCACCCTGTTGCCCGGTAGTGGTTGTGATTGGAAACTCTGGGTATAACGATAGCCGATCAATATTAGGTCATGGCGCACAGGAATTTATCGGCAAGAACTGGATGAATCCGGAGAGCTTGACCCGATCCGTAGAAAATTCCATCGAGCGCTATTGGCTCAACCAGGAACTTAAAAACAGCCGCAGGCATTTCAAGGCCTTTTTGGAAAACAGCGCCCATATTGCCTGGATGAAGGATGAAGCGGGCAACTATTGTTACCTGAGTGATAATTTTCTAAAACGTTACAACGTCCATTTTGAAGACTGGAAAGGGAAAACCGATTTCGATTTATGGCCTGAACAGACTGCAAAGAAATTCCGTCATGACGATTTGAAGGTACTATCAAATAATTGCACTTTAGAAACGGTTGAACAAGCGCTAAATCCGGATGGGAGCCTGAGTTGGTGGCTCACCTCCAAGTTTCCCTTCACAGATCAAGAAGGACGTTTATTCGTTGGTGGCATGGCTGTGGATATCACAGAGCGCAAGCAGGCCGAAATGGCACTTCAAGAAAGTGAAGAATTTAACCGCAGCATCCTCAGCAACAGTGCAGACTGCATAAAAGTCATCGACTTGGAAGGCAACCTGATTCTCATAAACCAACCAGGGCAATGCGCGATGGAAATCGATGATGCCTCAACCGTTATAGGCAGGTCGTGGGCGTCATTATGGCCAGACCAGGCAAAACAGCAGGTTGAAGTAGCGCTGCAAACCGCACGTTTGGGCGGCACAGGACGATTCCAAGGCTTTTGCCCGACCGCCAAAGGCACGCCCAAGTGGTGGGACGTGGTCGTAAATGCCGTATTGGACCCTGCTGGTCAGCCTAAGCGTTTTATTTCAATTTCCCGAGACATCACCGAACGCAGATATAATGAGGAAAACCTGGCAAAACTCATGCTGCAATTAAAGACTTTTATCCACCAAGCGCCGATCAGTATCGCCATGTTTGACAGAAACATGAACTATCTGGCAACCAGCGATCTCTGGCTAACATTGCACCATTTCCAAGAGAATGTCGATTTGATTGGTCAAAATCATTACCAGGTACATCCAGATTTGCCCTTGGCGTGGAAAGGCGTTCACCAGCAAGGACTGGCCGGGACTATTGTAAAAAATAACAATGCCCTGTGGATCAGAGAGGATGGACGTAAATTCTGGCTGAAATGGGTCGTGGTGCCCTGGTTCGATGAGAACGGCGCCATTGGAGGTATCATCATAACCGATGATGACATCACCGATCTTAAAGAAAACGAAATAAAACTGGCCCAACAGGCTGAACAACTTCGAGTAGCTGATCATAATAAGAATGAGTTCCTCGCCATGCTCGGGCACGAGCTGCGCAACCCGCTAACTCCCATCAGTAATGCGGCGCAGTTATTACACTCACCATCACTCGATGCGCCAACCCTTACTAAGATTTGTGAGATGCTTACCCGAAATGTGAACCATATTACCCATTTGGTCGATGACCTCTTGGATGTTTCGCGCATCACCCAGGGCAAAATTAAACTCACGCAAGAGCGTGTCGAGCTCGTCCTGTTGCTAAAAGACTCGGTAGAGTCGATAAAAGATTTAATTCAATCGAAACAGCAAACGCTCAACCTTGAATTACCGGCAAAGCCTGTTTATTTGGATGGAGATTCTGTCCGTCTAGCCCAGATATTTTCCAACTTGCTAATAAATGCCACCAAATATACCCAAGAGAAAGGCTGTATTGACTTGATCGTCAATTTGGAAGATCCAGCATCGGCTACCGTTCTGGTTAGGGATAACGGTATCGGCATCGAGTCCAAGCTGTTACCCCATATCTTCGAATTATTCACCCAGGGACAAAGAGGACTTGACCGTTCCGAAGGAGGTTTGGGGCTTGGTCTTGCTTTGGTACAGAAGCTGGTTGACTTGCATGGTGGCCATGTTATGGCGTACAGCCAGGGGACTAACCAGGGTTCAGAATTTGTGGTTAACCTGCCCAGAGTCATTGAGGCTCCAGTACAGACTGAGTCAGAGGACGCTTCGGGAGTAAACGAAGAAGATGGACAAGGTCTACGGATTTTGATGATTGATGATAATGTGGATGTATTGGATAGCATTTCCTTATGGCTTGAGTTGTCGGGTTATAAAGTACAGACCGCAAGCAGCGGGACACAGGGAATTTCAGCTGCACAAGGCTTTGCCCCTGATATCATCCTGCTGGACATCGGATTACCTGACATGAACGGCTATCAGGTCGCTATAAAGTTACGTGAACAGCTGACTGGAAAATGGCCGTTAATCATTGCCCTGAGCGGTTATGGCCTCAGTATGGATGACCCGAAAGTTAAAGAAGCAGGGTTCGACCATTGTATGGCAAAGCCTACAAAACTAAGTGAATTACATGAACTGATTCTAGAATACCAGCGCACCGGGCAAGCGCAGCCACCATCTTAATCCTCTGCCTGACAAATGGGTTAAGCTTGGCAAAATGCTTTGCTGCTGTCCTGAAGTAATTTGGTGAAAGCATTAAGCCAAATAGTATTTTTGAAAGTCTTTTTTAATAGGTTTTACGTAAAATGACAACAACAAATCTACCCATGTCATCGGTTGAACACTTTATGCCACATGGAATGTGTTTGCTTTGGCAGCCGAATTTACTGCTTATGCATGTAATCTCGGATGCCTTGATTGCTCTGTCTTATTACTCTATTCCTATAGCCCTGATCTATTTTGTCATCAAAAGACACGATCTAAGTTTTCGTCGGCTATTCGTGCTGTTTGGGCTTTTTATTCTAGCCTGTGGCACAACCCATTTATTTGAAATCTGGACAATCTGGCACCCTGATTATTTTCTGGCCGGACTTGCAAAAGTCGTTACAGCAGTACTTTCAATAATCACGGCCTTCATGTTATGGCCACTGATTCCCATCGTTTTAAAATTACCCAGCCCCAGTAATCTTGCGCATGCTAATGCTTTATTAAAAGAAGAAGTGCTTGAGAAACAACGTCATGAAAATCAAGTCAGACTTTTAAACAGTGAACTGGAAAAGAAAGTTGAAATTCGTACTGAAGCGCTGCGTGAAGCTAATGATTATTTAAAGAATGAAGCCGAAGTGCGCCAACAGACCGAACGCGCTTTGCGCGAAAGCAGGGAACAATTAAAAGCCATAGTTGAGAGTGCGGCGGATGGCATTATAACCATAGACCAATTGGGAAAAATCGAATCGATTAATGCGGCTGTCGAGGCGATTTTCGGTTATTCCAAAGAAGAACTTGTTGGACAAAATGTTTCTTGTCTTATTCCTGGAGAAGATCGTGATCAACACGATAACTACATAGCCAAATACCTGGAAACCGGTATAAAAACAATGATTGGCAAACGCCGCGAAGCAAAAGGCCTCCATAAAAACGGCCATGAGTTTCCCATGGATATCGCAGTCACTGAGTTTCACCGGAATGAACGTTATTTTTTCACGGCCATTATTCGTGATATCACCGAACGCAAGCAGTCTGAGCTTGACCAATTGGAGGCCGATCGGCGCAAAGATGAGTTTTTGGCCATGCTTGGCCACGAGTTACGCAACCCGCTTACACCCATCAGCAATGTAGCGCAGTTATTGTGTTTAAAAACACTTGATGGGCCAACCCTTGCTAAGGCATGTGAGCTGCTTACCCGTAATGTGGAACATATCACCCATTTGGTCGATGACCTTTTGGATGTTTCGCGCATCACTCAGGGTAAAATTAGACTTATCCAGGAACGTGTCGAGCTTGTCAAATTACTAAAAGACTCGGCAGAGTCGGTTAAAGATCTAATTCAGTCGAAACAGCAAGTTCTCAACTTTGATTTACCGGAACAACCAATCTACTTGGATGCTGACACTGTCCGTCTTGTCCAGGTATTTTCCAACTTGTTTATGAATGCCACTAAATATACCCAGGAAGGTGGACGTATTGACCTGATAGCCAACGTGGAAGGCCCATTGGCAATTGTGCGCATTCGGGACAATGGCATCGGCATCGAGCCAAAACTGCTGCCCCATATCTTCGAAATATTTACCCAAGGACAACGCGGGCTTGACCGTTCCGAAGGCGGGCTGGGGCTTGGTCTCTCTTTGGTCCAAAAGTTGGTTGAGTTGCATGGAGGTCAAGTGACGGTGCACAGTCAAGGAACTAACCACGGATCAGAATTTGTGGTTAAGCTACCCAGAATCATAGAAGACTCAGTACCAGCTGAGCCGAATGGACTCCAGGCATTAAACAATGAAGATGGACAAGTTCTGCGAATTTTGATGATTGATGATAATGAGGATGTTCTAAATAGCACTTCCTTATGGCTTGAGCGTGAGGGGCATCAAGTAGAGACAGCAAGCAACGGGACACAGGGAATTTCAATCGCAAATAGCTTTGCGCCTGATATCATCTTGCTGGACATCGGATTACCGGACATGGACGGCTACCAAGTTGCTAAAAAGCTGCATGAGCAACTGACTAGAAAACGGCCGTTAATCATTGCCCTGAGCGGCTACGCCCTGAGTATGAATGACGCTCGCGTTGAAGAAGCAGGATTCGACCATTACCTGGTAAAACCCCCAAAATTAAACGAGTTACAGAATTTGATTGTAGGGTATCAGCGCACTAAACAACGTGATGGACAATGACAACAGGCACCAGCTGAATCCTCTGTTTGAAAAACGGGGGTTCTTTCTGCTCTAGCCCAACGCCACATCGCGCTTGGAAGTGTGCTGGCAATATTGGAGTCGAAAACATCAACCGAGATTTTACTTTTAGACAATTTATTTAGCCCAGCTCAAAAATTCAGGCAGGTGTTTACGGATTTCCTCAGCATTTTGGCGCGTAATGTTTTTATCAAGCTAAAAACAAATCTGTTTTTTAATCGTTTCTGATAAACAATTAGGCAGTAAACCTAATAAAGACGGCTCTGCTACAATCAGCAAGCGTTTAAACTGGTTAGCGTTGTATAGGGTTTCCAAATGATTTGCCTACAGATGCGCAAAGTTATCTGATTCATGTTTTTTTCGGGTCAGTTACCTGCTCATTGCCATCAGAACGTTTTATACGTCCAGGTAAGTTTAATATTAATTTCTTGTTATTGGGCAATTATGAGGGGGCGTGTTGTTTGTTTAAGTAGCTCCCAGTACTTTTTAGCTGTTCGCGTAACTGGTTTAATTCTTCCAATAAATCAAGCGCCAATGCAATCCCGGCCAGATTTACCCCCAGATCTTTTTGTAATCTTTGCGCTGTCCTAACCCGCCGTAAACTGATACCTGAGAAGCGCCACGAGCGAATCTCGTTACCATCGGGCTCAATGATGCTTTCATCAACCAGGCTAACGATCCAATCAGCGTCAACCGCACAGGTATTGCATAACTGCTCTAAGGTTAATTGATCATCCTCGACAATTGTGCCGGCATGTACTTGTATGGTTTCGTTAAAACTCATGGCGTTATACTCCCAGAGACTGACGTGGATTAAAATCAAGTGACTGTTTCATTTGAGCATACACAGCTTTAGCTGCTTCTGTGTCCGCAGCTGGCAGCACTATTTGTAGCACGACAAAAAAGTCGCCAGGAGGTTTACATGGCAAGCCTCGACCAGCCAAGCGCAGTTTACTGCCCTGTCGGGAGTTGGCGGGTATTTTCAATTCCACATTACCTTCCGGTGTAGGTATTTTAATTTTTCCACCTAACGCGGCTTCCCAAGGCGTTATTGGCAAGTCTAAATAGACATCGGTTTCAGATAGCCGATATAGCGGGTGGCTGTTAAATTCAATTTCAAGAAACAAATCACCAGGCTGACCATTACCCAATCCCGGATTGCCCTGCCCAGCCAGTTTAATATGCTGCCCAGGCTTTATGCCTTTAGGTATTTTTAGGTTTATGCTTTTATGCTTAAGCTGCACTTGGCCTTGGGCATTCATTTCCGGGGTACTGAGCGAAATATTGCGGGTTGCGCCGTGGTAACTGTCTTGCAGGTCAATATGGATTTTGGCGTGACTATCTTGACCACGCAGATGTTCGTGCGATTGTCGTCTCGAATGACCAGATTGAGCGCTGTGATCACCAAAAATCTGGGAGAAAAAATCACTAAATTTTTGGTTATCGGTACTACTGAAATCACCACCTCTAAACTCAAAACCCTCATCCCAGTTGGGGGGTGGTTTAAACTCTTGTCCTGCTTGCCAGTTTGCACCTAATTGATCATAAGCGGCGCGTTTTTCAATATCCTTTAGTACCTCATAGGCTTCACCCAATTCCTTAAATTTAGCCTCGGCATCGGCTTCTTTACTAACATCTGGATGATATTTTCGAGCCAGTTTACGGTAGGAACGCTTGATGTCATCCTGACTGGCATCGCGCGATAACCCCATGATTTTATAATAATCTTTATATTCCATACTGAGTTTTTCGTCTGATTGCCATAATTAATTGTAATTAAAATGCTGCACATCACGCATGTAAATGCGCATGATAACATTGAAATAATTAATCAACATACACAAAACAACTAGCCAGTTTGCAATAAGCCCAGCCTAACTGCGAAGCAGCTTTCTCTTGCTAAGTAGTTCTTCTGTAAGCTCAGAACGAACACAATCCTTTAACTCATAATTGATGATTAAGCATTATGTACTTCGACATCATGGCCAATATTCTTTAAGACAGCTTCCGCTTTAACCAACTCATCCGCAGAGCCATGCACAACCAACAAAAACTTTTCGGCTTTGATGGCTTTTTCATACTGGACAACACTGTCTTTAGGAATACCAAGTCCATACAACCCGGCGGCTATTATATTAACCCCCCCTAACATGACTGCCCCTTCCAAACCGCCGACCATCGCAGAAACCAACGGTCCACCCACAATAATCGGACCAAAGCCGGGAATAAAGAAGAAGGCGGAACCGACTAAAATCCCCCAAATACCACCCCAAAACATTCCTAGCTTGCCCCAAGCCTCCATGCGATCAGCAATATTGTAGTAGCCCACCACATGTTCTTCGGTGTGATAATCCTTACCTATGATGGATAGTTTCTTTAAATCGAAACCAGCGTGTTCTAATTCTTTTATGGCATTTTCTGCCTGCTCATGGGTATCAAGAATAATTACCCCAGGATTTTCTTTTGACATATTCAGCTCCGTTAATGACATTTAATGCGTATCACCCAACGCTAAATAAAACCCTTCAATACCGACTGTCTAGCAAACTCGCTGACAGTTAAACGGAAACAAGGGTTAAGAAGCATTTAGATTGGATAGACCTAACATTGGTAAAAATCATATGCTCACTGACTGCTGCTGTCTGTACGCTAGCGAACATAAAATAGACATGGCGAGATGTCAGCGATTGGGCTTAGTGCTGGCCTCTAAAGCAAACTGCTGAATGTGCTGAGGCTAATCGTATTAAGTCGGTTAGCTAAACAGGATGTTGGTCTTTTGTGCTTAAAATTCGGCAAGTATTGCGGGTGATTTTTTGAGCATGTGACAGAATTGAGAGTATTTTCTTTCAGGCATAAAAAAAGGACTGGCTAAAAAAGCTAAGTCCTTGATTCTGATGGTGCCTCGGGCCGGAGTCGAACCGGCACGGGGTTTCCCCCGAGGGATTTTAAGTCCCTTGCGTCTACCAATTTCGCCACCGAGGCATCGATAACGTGGTAAGCCGCAAATTATATAGCAACAAAAAAAAATAAACTAGGCTTAATTTAAAAAATAGTCCTATTTTTTAAATTGCAAAATACCTTACAACAATAACCAGCCCATAAAAGCATTAATTTTCAATTAGTTTCATCAATGACTGGCTTGAAGTGACAAGTGCGGATGGAGCCAAATCTTTTTCCTGATTACGTATAACTTTCAGCTTAGATACACCATCTCAAAGCAACACGATACCAACAGGCATCAATTTAATTATGTAAACACTCCCTTGTATCAACCCAATCCTATTGCATATTATTTTTCAGATTTGGCAATATGAATCTTATAAACCAGTTTTTTCTTAAAAAGGTTAATGTAACACTTGTGTTATTAATTTCTTTAAACGATAATACTCGTCCTTTAGCCGAGTTAGCTAAATTTATTATGGTGATCGTATTGGTTCTCCCGCAACGATACGCTGCGAACCCCGCCAGGTCCGGAAGGAAGCAACGGTAGCAGCAGATTCGTGTGCCGGGATGTAGCTGATACGATTACCGCCCACTCATAGTTATCATCTATCGAGCCTGCAATGAATTACCAGGTTCTAGCCAGAAAATGGCGACCCCATAATTTCACTGAAGTCGTCGGACAAGAACATGTCGTCAAATCGTTAGTTAACGCCTTGCAACATGATCGCTTGCATCATGCCTATTTATTTACTGGTACTCGCGGCGTTGGTAAAACCACTCTCGCCAGAATTCTGGCAAAAGCCGTTAATTGCGAAAACCTTAAAGATGGCAACCCTTGTGGAGTATGCCGGGTTTGCAAAGAAGTGGATGAAGGCCGGTTTTTAGATTTAATTGAAGTTGATGCTGCCTCTCGCACCAAAGTTGAAGATACCCGTGACTTATTGGATAACGCCCAGTACGCGCCCAATTTAGGCCGTTACAAAGTTTATTTAATCGACGAAGTACACATGTTATCCGGGCACAGTTTTAATGCCTTGCTGAAAACATTGGAAGAACCTCCAGCGCACGTCAAGTTTTTACTGGCCACCACGGACCCGCAAAAAATTCCCGTTACCGTTTTATCCCGCTGTTTACAATTTAACCTGAAACGGCTTTTGCCTGAACAAATCTTCAGGCAGATGGAATTTATTCTACAGCAAGAAAAAATAGAATTTGAAGCCGGCGCCTTAAAGCTACTGGCAAAGTCGGCTGATGGCAGTATGCGTGACGGCCTTAGTTTGTTAGATCAAGCCATTGCCTATGGCGAAGGTATTGTCAGCCAACAACAAGTTGCAGCCATGCTGGGTACGGTTGCTCAGCAGCCAGTTGGACATTTGTTATCTGCATTGGCTGATGCAGATACAACCGCTATTTTTGACCAGATAAATGAATTAGCTAACTTAACGCCTGATTTTGCCGAGATACTCAGCCAAATACTGCAAGTGCTGCATCGCATTGCCGTCACCCAACAAATCCCTGGCGCAATTGATCATGAATTTGATGCCGATATGATTGCCGATTTAGCCAGCAAGATTTTGCCCGAAGACGTGCAACTGTTTTATCAAATCGGCTTACTGGGACAAAAAGACCTGGAGTTAGCGCCAGATGCCCGCAGCGGTTTTGAGATGGTCATGTTGCGCATGCTGACCTTTAAGCCAGTGCGCGCACAAATGAATACTCATGTTGCACCACCTAAACCTTTAGCACCAAAAACCCAAACTACTCCGCCGTCACCTGTCGCTGTAGCCCCAACGGTTCCTCAAATTGTGGAAGCGCCCCCTGTAAGCAAGCATCTTGACCACAATGCAACCTGGCCTGAAATCATTGCTGCAATTAAAATCGGCGGGATGACGCGGGAACTGGCCAATAATTGCGTTTTAGACAGTCTTGATAATAAAACATGCACTTTGTTATTAGATCCAGGCCACAAGCAATTACGCAGCGCAGTTACTGAAGATAAACTGCAAAAAGCCCTGCAAACCTATTATGGCTCACCAATAAAACTAGTGATCCAAGCCCAAAAAACCGCACAGGAAACCCCTGCCCTGCAATTGACCAAAGAGCGTGCGGATAGACAGCAAGCGGCAGTTGACGCGATTGATGCTGACGAAAATATTCTGGCCTTAAAAGATCAATTTGACGCCAGAATCTTACCCGGTAGTATTGAACCCATCTAACAATATTGAGGAAACACCAATGAAAAACGCCTTGGGCAACATCATGCAACAAGCCCAAAAAATGCAGGATGACATCAAAAAAGCACAAGATGAATTAGCCAACATGCAAGTGATGGGCGAATCTGGCGGCGGGCTGGTGACCATTTTAATGACGGGCAAGCGCGAAGCCAGAAAAGTCACTATCGACCCTTCCCTTTTGGGCGATGATAAAGACATGCTGGAAGACTTGGTTGCAGCTGCTATTAACGATGCCGTCCATAAAGTCTCTAAAATGAAGAAAGAGAAAATGGCCGATGTGACCGCAGGCATCCCGCTACCTCCTGGATTTCAATTACCGTTTTAACTATGCGCAATAAAGGCTTGCTTGGCCAATTAATTGACCACCTATGCTATTTGCCAGGGATCGGCCCAAAATCAGCCCAGCGTATGGCATTTTATATGCTCCAGCGCAATCGCCTGGGCGCTAAAAAACTGGCTGAAACGCTGTTACAAGCGCTAAACGACATTGGCCATTGTCAAATCTGCCGCACCTTTACGGAACAGGAAATCTGTGAAATTTGCGCCAATCCATCAAGAGATACCAGCCTGGTTTGCGTAGTGGAAAATCCGGCCGACGTCTGGATAGTGGAACAAACTGCCGCCTTTAAAGGCCGTTATTTTGTGCTGCATGGCCGGTTATCGCCACTGGACGGTATAGGCCCGGACGAACTGGGTCTTGACCAACTGGAACACCAGCTAGCCACCGGCACCATCAAAGAACTGATTTTAGCCACCAACTCCACCGTAGAAGGCGAAGCCACTGCCTACTTCATTAGCGAGCTAGCTCAAAACTGCAATGTACAAGCCAGCCGTATAGCACATGGCGTACCTATGGGTGGCGAATTGGAATATATCGATAGCGGCACATTAGTGCATGCGCTTAATGGCCGGACAAAAATTTAACCCTTAGGTATCAATATGAGTGATTGTTTATTTTGCAAAATGGTCGATGGCATTATTAAACCCGATATGGTTTTTGAAGATGATCACCTGCTTGCCTTTAGAGACATCAACCCGCAAGCCCCCGTACACATCTTAATAATTCCCAAGCGCCATATTGCAACGCTTAATCAACTAGACGACGCATTGTTGGCAGGCCAAATGCTACTAGCCGCCAGCAAAATTGCCGCCCAGGAAGGCTTATCTGAAACCGGCTATCGCACCGTATTTAACTGCAACAAACATGGCGGCCAAGAAGTTTACCACCTGCATTTGCATTTATTAGGTGGCCGACAAATGGTCTGGCCGCCAGGTTAATGCTGGATTTGCCAGGACAACTCTTAGCCAGCTGAGCATGACGGGATCGTTATCCCGTCAACTAAGTTTCAAACCAAATCCTATGCACCGAATTGAATAACCAGTCCGGCATTCGTCAATTATCCTAAAACATTGATAATACTTTTATTAACAAAAGCTTACTGATTTATTCTCAATCGGCATCGTTTGGCTATCGTAACCTATGGTTAACCATTTTATGCTCATTAAATTAAACACTGCACTCATCTCAAACCATCGCCTCCTCTTACAAGCGATCCTCATTTGACAATAACTCCAAAAACGGTACGTTTAGCTCAGCCCAAATAATAAAAGGCTATGCGGGTGGGTTTGTAAACCTTATTTCCCGCCAAACCGCTAGTGAATCTATTTATAAAAAAATCATGAGGTTATCAATGGGGCTTAAAACGACGTTACTTATACTGGCTTTGGCATGCTTAAACCAGACCGCGAATGCTTATGTACCCAGTATGGGCGGCAGTGGTGGCGGGGGTGGCAGCTGTGCAAAACCTAACTTCAGCCGATTTTTGCCTGAAGCGAACTCTGAAGTTAAAGCTGGCAGTGAGTTTTCTTTTGTAGCCTCCGCCAACACACATCCTAAAACCATTAAAGTCACGGTTAAAGACCTGCCAGTGGAATTGACTATCCCTGAGAATACAGAAAGTACTTACATTGTAAAAGGTAAGCTTCCGGCATCGCTTAAAAATACCTTTGCCAGAATTACCATTAACGCTCAAACATCCAGCCAGTGCAAAGGATCAGAAGGCTGGTTGATTAAAATTACGGATTAATAATCCTTAACTTAAAAAGAACAGTAGGAAGCGCAAAACACCGTTCGTGTTGAGCCTAGTTGAAGCATGATCGTTGTATTACGGTTTCTATCATTTGGTGAGCCACCAAAATACTATTCATCCCTTGGACAAACTCTGGGCTTACGGGATTTTGGTGGTTCAACTGAACTAATTAGCTTTATGCTTAGCTTGTTTAATTTAACTAGCTTACCCCTAAATCAATGACTCAACGGCTAATCCCCTTTTTTTGCCTATTCCATATGCTGGCTATTTCATGGTGGGCGTTACCCAAAAGCTTTCCAGATGTTGCAAACGCCAAAGATTACAATCCTACAGCTATCGCTGCTTGGGAAGCACCACTGCTTAACGCAACTCAGCTAAGTAGCAATAATCCGCTTAACTCGCTATTCAGCTTTTACATCAATTTAACTGGCACTCAACAATATTGGGATTTTTTTGCGCCCAGCATTCCGAAGTTTCATCAATATCTGTCTATTTGCAGCGGGGTGATCAAAATCTCGCAACAAGGCAAAATAATCTGTAAAACACCGGCCCTGTTCAGTCATTTTAATAATGAATTTGATAGCGTTAACTTAGTGGGTATTGCAGAAAGTCGCCATTACAGGCTAACAGAAAACCTTGCCGCCTTGGATAACCCAGAGCTATTCGCCGCGTTAAGTCACTATTACCAAAAGCAACATGCTGTGCAACCTGTTTTAGTATTGCATCAGTTTGAGCTAGCACCCGATTTGCCAGGACTGCCGCTTTATGGTTATCAAATGGACAAACAATTATTTCCGGCCATTGAATAATGCAAAACTACTGGCAGGCGTTTTGGTTTAAGCCCACAGATGTCAGGCAATATGCCATGTTACGCATTTGCTTTGGCTATTTAAGTGCTGTTTATCTGATGCAATTACTGCCTTTTATAGCGCTCCATTTTAGTGGTACCGGCTGGTTGGCGAACTCGCCAAGCTTAAATTTAGCTAACCAAGGCACCTGGTCTTTGTTAAATCTGCCTATGGGCGGTTTTAGTGAATTGTATAGCTACTTAGTGGTAGGTGTGGGCATTGCGGCATCAATTACCCTGATGATTGGCTGGAACAGCCGCAGCTCTGCACTGATTACCTGGATAGTGCTGGTTTCGCTCTGGAATCGTAATCCATTGCTGCTTGATGGTGACGATGCCTTATTAAAAATCATGGCATTTTATCTATTTTTATCGCCAGCCGGTTGGGCTTGGTCCCTGGACGCAAAGAAAAATTCCTATCCATTGTACGCGCCAGCCTGGCCACTGCGTTTAATTCAGTTTCAAATCGCCCTGCTTTATTTTGTTTCCGGCTGGGTTAAATTCCACAGCTCCCAATGGCTAGACGGTACAGTTTTGCAATATGTACTCAGCCATCCGCACTATGCCCGATTTAATTGCGCGGGCTTGTTTCAATATGCCGGATTTCTTACTGTCTTAAACGTTTTAACTTCGGTCATTCGCTGGTGGGAATTGTTGTTTCCCTTGCTGTTATTAAACCGTTACACACGCAGACTATCGCTGGCGATCGGCGTCTTATTCCATATTGGATTATTAATCACCATGAACTTACGCTGGTTTCCAATCATTATGCTGTCCTTATATCCGGCGTTATTGTCAGATGCTGAATTTGAATATCTGTTACAAAAACTAAAGCACGCCAAACTGGCGCTAACCATCAAGAGAACATAACAATGAATACACTGGAATACGCCGATCTCAGCCGAGTGGTTGAAATGGCCTGGGAAGATAGAACGCCTTTTGAAGCAATTGCCACGCAATTTGGGCTGGCAGAAAAACAGGTGATTACATTGATGCGTCAGCAACTAAAACCCGGTAGTTTTCGGCTTTGGCGCGAACGTGTGCATGGCAGAAAAACTAAACATCTACAAAAACGTGGTTTTGTAGTGGGTAGAATGGTTTGTCCTACCCAATACAAAAGATAATAACGGCATCCATGCCGTTAGTTTAACTTGTCGTTACTCTACTACATGCGCTTTTCTGGTCTCGCCCTTGCCAATGGTCAGCAAATCCCAAATTAATAGTATTAACCCAGAGAAAGTCACCAAACCAAAAAACCAACGCCACACCATTGCGCTTTGAAATGATGGATGGTTTTGGGCACTAAAATAGCCGCCCCAGGTTGAGCCTTCTTGCGCCCGTTCAATAAATGACTGTTCATAGCCGGCAATTAATAAGGCAATCGTCATCCCTACAACGCCAACATTTAATAATCCTAATGCCCATTTCCAACGCCAGGCATTGGTCGTACCTGCGCTCATCCAAACATCACCACGCCAGTGTTGAATTGCCAGATAAAAGAAGGCGATGTTGATGGTGGCATAAGCACCAAAGAATGCTAAATGCCCGTGCGAAGCTGACCACTGCGTGCCGTGCGTGTACATATTAATTTGCGGCAGCGTGTGCATAAAGCCCCAAACGCCAGCGCCAAAAAAGTTACCAAAGGCATGCGCAATAACCCAGGCTAAAGCCGGATGATTGCCGTTTTTAAAGGCATGCGCGCCGGAATCATAAACCGCATGCACAACCATTGCCACTAGCGGGATAGGTTCTAAGGCGGAAAAGAAACCACCAATGGTTAGCCAATATTCCGGTGTACCAATCCAAAAATAATGATGTCCCAGCCCTAATATGCCCGAACCAAACATCAGCGCGACTTCAATATACAACCAGGTTTGCACAATTTTGCGCTTAACGCCCAACAGCTTCATTAACGACCAAGCCATAATCACGCCAACCAACACTTCCCAAGTGGCTTCCACCCAAAGATGGATAACCCACCACCACCAATACTGGTCATGAGTGATGTTAGTCATATAAAACATACCGGCCACATATAAACCGGCCAAGGCCACTAAATCCAACGTTAAAACGCCAGCAATCCCGGACCACTGTCCTTTGCTAAACGTGGCGACCACGTTGTAAAAGAAAATCAGCATGACCACTACAATGCCGATGTCTGCCCAACGAGGCGCTTCGATATATTCACGACCTTCGTTGATCAACCATAAACTGGAATCTTTACCCGGGCCGATTTGGATAAGCAAATACACCAGCACCACTAAAGTGACTGCGCCGGTTAATACCCAAAATGCCAGATTGCCCAGTTTTAAGCCGACAATATCCGTACCGCTTTCATCCTCCAAAAGCCAGTACACACAGCCGATAAAGCCATACAACATCCACACCACCATGGCATTGATATGCACCATGCGGTTGACGCTGAAATCCAAAAATTCGTAGAGAAACCCAGGAAAAATAAATTGCGTGGCGGCCAACATGCCAAACAATAATTGTGCAAAAAACAGGATTACCGCGACAATAAAATAATTGACCGCCAGTTTCTGACCAGGGCTAAGATTGCTCCGATCCAGTTGCACCCACGCTGAAAAATCAGCCAGGTACGTTTTTGATTTAGCCAGTAATTCAGTTGCGTTCATGCTTATTCCTCTGCATTAATGGTTTTAAAGTTATTGGGGAAGCCGTTAGTGTCTATGCTTGACATCCACTTTAAAAACGCCACTACGCCTTTAGCTTCTTGCTCAGTTATATCTAAATTAGGCATTTTGCGGTTACTGCCAAAGGTACGGGCATTTTTTTCAGGATCCATTAAAAACTTCACCATCATGTCCTCACGTACCTCTTTTGAAATCCAGCCTTTATCCAGCCAAGCCTTGGTTAAATCCGGCGCGTAATAAGCGCCATTGCCTAATAAGGTATGGCAGTTCATACAGTTTTTTGATTGCGTGGTTTTTTTACCCAAAGCCACTAATTGCTCTGCTTCAGCTTCCGTGTATTCCTTACCAAACAACAGTTCGGTACCGCCAATCACTGGCATAAATTTATGACTATCCTTTTGGTATTGGTAATCAATTTGCTTATTGATAACCGCATAACCAGGCACCCGCTTGCCACCTGCGCTGGTTTGTTTTAACGAATCAAACGTTAACACCACCAGCACGATAAAGGAGCCAGCGGTCACCCAAATAGCCGTTTTCTTCCAAAATGATTCGGAAGCCCAATAGGGAGTTTCACTCATGGTTTGTCCTCAGACTTGGTTTGCAGAATAAGATCGTGGCCAATATGCGTTTTCTGGCAAAGCTGCCAAATTGCAATCGGTGCAAAGAAATAGCCCAGCACCATCACTACAGATAGCGATAGCCAGTAGCCGGAAAAATTGGCGGCACGGGTCAAAACAAGCACCGAAACCAACAATACGATATAACAACAATAAGCCGTTATTTTGATGCCTGTTTTTGCATTGACTTTGGACCAGGCATAACAGAGCGCATAACCAGCACCAGCCAAAATGATTAAGGCTGATGAAAAAAAGGTGATAAAAAAATCTTTTAAAGCAACCGGTTCAATCATAGAGTTTATAAAGTCAGCCAGTGGTAGTTGCTAGCATACGCCTAACCAGTTACATTGTCCTTGACTTACATCAAGCAGGATTTGTTATGGCCTTCGACACACTGACAACGCTACGGGAACACTTTTTATTTACCCAATTAAATGATGTGCAATTTGCACGATTACAGCCGGTCATCAAGACAGTTACACTGACAACGGATGAACATTTGTTTTATTTTAACGATCAGGCCCGGGATTTTTATCTGCTACGCAACGGCCAAATCCAGCTATATCGCTTAGCACCCAATGGTGAAGAAAAAGTCATAGAAATCATCCATCCAGGACAAACCTTTGCCGAAGCGGTGATGTTTTTAAAAAGCAATGCCTATCCGGTCAGTTGCAAAGCCGTATTGGATAGCGAAGTGTGGCGGATTGATATGAATGTGTTCAGAGGCATTTTGCAGGAATCCAATGACTTATGTTTGCACTTGCTAGGCAATATGAGTCGACGCTTACATGGTGCCATTCAGGATATTGAACAACTCACCCTGCAAAACGCCAGCATGCGGGTTATCCAGTTATTGCTGCAATCTGCGCCAAACACCAGCGCCAGAAATTATCAACTGGAATGGGAAACACCCAAACAAGTTCTGGCCTCGCGCTTATCGGTGCGGCCAGAAACCTTTTCGCGCATTTTGCAGCAGCTGAGTAAAAAGGGTTTGATTAGGGTACAGGGAAAGATTATTGAGGTTTTGGATACACAGTTATTGCGAAGGGAGTTGGTGGATTGATAGGGTGCATTTTAGCATGCGTAATCGCACATTTCGAAGTCAACACTCCTGTTACGCCAGCCAATCACTTAGCAATCTTTCTTTAATGATCAACTGCACTGGTGTCATTCCAGACGTGCAATTTTAGCACTGGCTGTCTCAATGTGGCGTTCCAGCGCGGCTATGCAGGGCTCAAATCGGCGGCTAAACCCGTTTGCTTTCTTGACCCGAGCCAAAAACAAACGCGACAAAGCCTCTGCGTAACGCCAAGTTTTATTTGGCACGCTACCATGAATTTTAGCCTCGGATAGAGTATCAGGAAGCCCTCCACCAGATCGGGGGGCAAAGGCCATAGGTGTCATATCATAAGCGGGCGCTATGCTATAAGGCCGACCATGTTCTGCGATAAATGATAAATTTCCGTTGTGCATATCCGAGTTACCGATCAGTGTACCAAATGCCCATAAGATGCTAGCACCCTCTGCTGCTTCAAGATTAATTTGATGGTCATTAGCAAGAATGCGCGTAATATCAGGCCAACTGCCTATTCCTAGACCAGCAAACTCAGCATCAAGCGCAGCCAAGGAATGCACGGCACGCCGCCCATGGTTGCCGATGCGATCAAATCGCTCGGATTCAAGAAAGCGCTGACCAGCGTGATCAATTATTTGGGTTTTGGCAGCAGGAATATCGCTTTCGCGCAATATTTCAAGCGCAAGGTGTTCCGCCAACAATAGATCGCGCCAGCGCTCGCTTACTGGGCTATTTTCCAGCTCACTAAACTTAACAATTACGTGGCGCGCCCCATCCTGCGTCATGGCATAAGCGGTAAACTTAGGCTGTTCGCCACCCGCTGATGATCCAGGAGCCTCACCACGAGCCGCCTCAAGCGCAGCCAATGAATATGCCTCAGCCTTCTGATTAGATGAAATTGGCTCAGATGTCGGGATAGCGAGAAAATGATCCCTTGCACTTTCTCCAAATAGTATATTTCCAGCGGTGTGATGCCCATGTACCAGCAGCGCATGCAAAACATGAGCATCTGTCCAATCTTTAAGCCTACTTGGCAGCCCCAGTTTAGCGCCATGCCGAGCAACATACGCTCTACCCAAATATCCTTGCGGACGCATATCAAATAACCACCACGGAAGTCCGTCGCTGTGAAGCGTCGTACCATCCTCTTGCCGCATAACATACCCATCAGGTCGAACTGGAATCAACGTACCCAATTGCCGAATACAGCCTTCTAAATTAACCCGATAGAACGGAATATCGGGTAATCTGCGAGTGTGATCCCGTAAGGTATAGTGAATAGATCGCGCAGCACCAAACCGGACTATTTCATCACCAAGCGCCGACAACGCACGAGACATTGTCGGCTGACTAATACTCAGCTTACCAAGCAATTGCGCTGCTGACATCGGCCCGCCTGTTAATTGCATACGGATATGGTCAGCGTGAATTGACATTGAGCTAATTAATTATTGAATAAATAAGTGAATAGATATTATATCGCTTTTTTGATGATAATTTGATAGATCCGGAATTCTTGTGAGTGTGCCAATACACTGAGCTTAACTCAGCACCTAGCTCCGATTAGCGAAAGCGTAATCGGAGGCATGTTGATGTCGAATTGTGCGATTACCCTAGCTAGCTAATCCCACCTGCCTAAATCCCAGCAATTAAAAAATAAACGGATTTTTGGTAACAGCCACAATAATGATATAAACAAAACACGCCATTGCAGCGGCGAAGTATTGCAGGCGTTTTGGGCCTTCGCTCTTAACTGCCACCAAACCTAAGCCGATATAAGCCAATAAGACAATCAACTTGGCGACAATCCAGCCATAAGTAGTAGAAAACCACTGACCTTGGAATGCCAACATAAAGCCGGTTAGCAGTAACAACGTACTGATGACATGGGGCGCTATTTTTATCCATTTTTGTCCAAAAAATTCCGTATGTTTAGGTTCCCAAAACACCCGCCCAATAAATGTGGCAACGGATAATAACGCAAAACTGGCATGTAACATTTTTAACATGATGACCTCAAATGGAATAAAGGTTAATAACCAACCTAAACTGGCTGGAAATGACACTACAGGATTGTTTAGTATCGTCCCTGTAACTGGCAAAGATTATACGCTAACGCCTGTGCCGAAATTGATACATGACTTATTGGCAGGACACGAAACACCGTGCCCCGCCCTTTTTATAAGTCGTTTAGGCTTCAGATTTATCGGCTTCAGCTTCGATCAACTCGCTTTCTTCCACCAGTGGACTTTCCACAGCTTTAAACAAATCAGCCACAATCTGAAACTGTGATCTATATTGCGCTGGCACTGGGATTTTCCAAGCTTTACCGACGATTCTAGCCATGGCATTATCCAGCCAAAGTTTGTTGGATTGCGCCCGCCCAAGTGTAAAATGATAATTTTCGCCATCATTGGTAATCACAAAATCTTCCGCCCAAACTTCAATAGGTTCAGGCTCGCCGGCAAGCTGCACTTGACCATAAGCTTTACGCGCATCAATATCAAAATTATAAGTGGATAATTCTGCAATGCCTTTTAACTGGGTGTTAACTACCCATGAAACCAATTTTTTAGGCGTCCATTTTATGGCTGTTTTTATCAGACTGGTTTTGTAACTCATTTTTCCCCTTCCTATCAATACAAAATAATTTTTTACATCTTACCCATTCTTGGCCGGTTATGCCGTAAAATTTGAAATCCAATTTGTAAGCCTTTGTTTAATCAACGTAACTCTGGGCAAACCAGCCGCCACCAAAACCAACTACGCACTTGCAGGATGTCTCGTAAACGGGTTTTTATCAACAGCAATAATAAGCCGATAGAATACAAACACCAAACTGCGGCCCATTCATTGGGATTATCGGTGCTTAAATAAGCTAATAGCGGGCCGGTAAATAAGTGATAAATCGTCATTTTCCAGGAACCATACAAGATGGGCAACACAAACACCACTGCTGCATACATGTTATATAACATGGCACTGGCCATCGTAGGCGCTTCCCAGGCGATATGCCAGGAGCCAGACACGGAGCAAATCCGCTGCCCACAAAATGGCGAGGTAAAGGCGTCAAAGTGATCTTTAAAGAAGGCAAAACGCGTTTTCTGCTCAAAACAGGCCGGAGCCCAATCGAAAGGATACAATCGTATCAGCAAACAAATCGCCGAGAAAAAACACAATGAATACACGAGCGTGGAAATTTTATCCCTTACCTGTGCAGGAATAAAATGTAAGGCAACGGCATTAACAAAAAAAGCCTGAAATGCGATATGGATATAACCCAAGAACGTCGCAATCTGGTTACTGGGATTATCACATTGATCAATTACCAGATAGGTAAAAGCCTGCAAAGCTTCCATCAATGAGAAAAAACCCAAGGCATAACACAGTACTGCCGGTTCTTTTTTATAATAAAAATAAGCGGTGCTAGTTAATCCTGTTACCGCCAATACCGTAGATGCTTCTCCACTCCAACACATAACCCCTCATCAACAGAATGCGCTAGTTGATAATAGCCATTACACAAATCGGCTACGCCAACCTAATTAGTTTAATTTTTATAGTTATTTATTTGATAGCTGCCTAAAGTTGGAATAGATATACCCAAGCAGCAAGACACAGATTAGCAGAACTAAACCAGTTTTTTAATACCCCGATGCAAGATCTTTATTAAGCATTCCTGGCACAGCTAACGCTAAAACATGATCCGCCATCTGGAGCTGAAGCCAGTGAAATCTGCATTAGCATTGACTGCAAACACGGACATCGAATGCCCTGGCTTTATTGGCAACGCCATTCGTGTTGCTAGGCGCCGGACTGGTATTTTTATTTGGTAAACGCGGCAGCAAAGTGCACCGGAGTTAACGGAGACCAATTGATTTATATGAAGCAGAATAACTGGTGGTTTCGTAGAAGACGAGCTAAGAAATGGGCAAGTTATTTTGTAAATTTTCTATTGAGTTCGAGATTGGTAGCATTAAAGTACCAATCCAAACTTAAAGACCAAGTAAACCGCCATCTAATTGGCAATTGTTCTACAGGTTTATGCTATAAGTTTGCAAGATAGGCTTTACTCGACGTTCAAGTCTTGTTGATTAATAACAAGACTTGAACGCTCGATTTAACTAAACCCCAGCCACAAACCCTACCGCTTCAATGCCAATAATAGCGCAACGTTCGTCTTGATCAGACACATCACCACTAATACCCACTGCGCCGATAATATTGTTATCAACATCGCGAATTAACACGCCACCGGGAACGGGCATAATTTTGCCGTCAGACAGACCGATCAACGCGTTCATAAAATCGCGCCGTTGCTCGGCCACCACCGCCAGGCTTCGTGATGAAATCCCCATGTTAACGGCCCCCCAAGCTTTGGCAGTGGCGATTTGTTGACGGATCATGGTTGCACCATCTTCCCGCTGCATGGCTTTTAAATGCCCTGCGCAGTCCAAAACAACCACAGTCAATGGTGCCAGATTAAGCTCTCTAGCTCTTTGAATGGTAACTTGAATAATTTTATTCGCTTTGTCGAGAGTAAGTGTTCGCATGGGTTGTTCCTTGATTGGGTAGCTTTGTTATTTTAATAAGGGTTGCAAATAACCCCATACTTTATCAGCTATGATGGGCTGAGCTTTGGCATTCGGATGCAATCCGTCTTGCTGCATCAGTGCGGGATCCAAAGCCACATCTTCCAATATAAAAGGCATATATGGGATTTTGGCTTCCTCCGCTAATTCTGGGTAGATATTATAGAACATCTCGATGTAGCGTTTACCGTAATTCGGCGGTATTTTCATGCCCAGCAGTAAAACTTTTGCTCCAGCTTGCTTGCTACGTTTGATAATCTCGTTAAGATTACTTCGCATAGTGACCGGAGATAATCCACGCAAACCATCATTAGCGCCAAGTTCCAATAGTAAGACATCAGGCTTATGCTGTTTTAAAGCACGATCCAATCGAGCTAAACCGCCCGCACTGGTGTCGCCGCTAATGCTTTCATTATGAATGGTCCAGGGAACTGACTGCTTGGCTAACTTGTCTTTTAGCAAAGGCACCCAACCCTGAGCCACTTCTATTCCATATCCGGCGCTGATACTATCACCCAATACTACAATCGACTTAGCCATCACCGAATTTGATAACCCAAATATTATTATCGCAATCATTAATCTAGGCATTATGCACACTCTTACAAACACATTAAAAGACAATATTATCGTCACTCATAACTTAGGCAAGTCTGTTTCAACTTCAGAAGGGACGCTGCATATCTTGTCATCGGTAGATCTGATAATCAAATCTGGTGAAAGTATTGCCATTATTGGCGAATCCGGCTCAGGTAAATCAACACTCATCAGTTTATTGGCGGGACTGGATACGCCAACAACCGGCTCTATTTTGCTCAATGATCACTCAATTACCACCATGGATGAAGATGGTCGGGCCGAATTGCGCAATGCGTTGATTGGTTTTGTATTTCAATCGTTCCAATTATTACCCGGTTTGACAGCATTGGAAAATGTCATGTTGCCCTTGGAGTTAAGTGGAAATGCTAAAGCCAAACAGCTGGCGGCGGCGCTGTTGGATCGGGTTGGCTTATCACATCGATTAACACATACCCCCAAACAATTATCCGGCGGCGAACAGCAACGCGTAGCATTAGCACGTGCTTTCGTTACTAAACCGGCTATTTTATTCGCTGATGAACCCACTGGAAATCTGGACAGCAAAACTGGCGCTCACATTATTGATTTGCTATTTGAATTAAACCGCGAAAATCAAACGACGTTAATTTTAGTCACCCATGATAATTCCCTGGCCGAACGCTGTCAGCGCACAATCCGATTGGCTGCAGGACGTGTGCAATGAACCGCTTTAACCTAGCGCTACGTTTACTATGGAGGGATAGTCGTTCGGGCGAATTGACCATTCTAGTCTTAGCCTTAATCATCGCCGTTACCAGTTCCACTGCAATCGCTTTGTTTGCTGATCGATTGCAACGCACCATGACCACCCAAGCCGGCGAGTTTTTGGCTGCCGATATGGTTGTAGAAAGTTCGCGCACTATTCCAGAACCCTGGTTAGCTCAGGCTAAACAACTGGGTTTGGCAACGGCACAAACGGTGGAATTTTCCAGTGTATTAGTTGAGCACGATGAGTTGCTGCTCGCTGGCATTAAATCAGTAACATCCGCCTATCCACTAAGAGGCTACCTAAAAACCACGACCACGGACTATACCACCGAAACCAAGGAAGAACATGGCCCCGAACCAGGACAAGCCTGGATAGACAAACGTATTTTATCCGCATTAAAACTGCAATTAGGCGAAACCGTCCATGTGGGCGAAAAACCGTTAACCATCAGCAAAATCCTGACTTACGAGCCGGATAAACGCGGCGATTTTTATAGCTTTTCACCCAGAGTGATGATTAACAATACCGACTTGTCGGCCACAAACATTATTCAGCCGGGCAGTCATGTACATTATTTTTATCAATTTAGTGGTGAAAGCCCCGCGTTAGCGGAATTTAAACGCTGGCTAAAACCACAGTTAAATCCATCGCAACGTGTGATGGACATTCATGAAGATCGGCCAGAACTGGGCTCTGCCTTGGAACGTGCCGAGCGATATTTGGGCTTATCCAGCATCGTGGTAATCTTAATTGCTGGCGTGGCAATTGCCATGGCTACCCGTCGTTACACAGAAAGGCATTTTAATGCCACGGCCATCTTGCGTTGCTTGGGATGCAAACAGCGCGAAATTTTATGGCTGTATGGCAGCCAGTTTTTAGTTTTGGGTTTGTTAGCCAGCGGTGTCGGTTGTGGATTAGGCTGGATTGCCCAAGAAGTGCTGTTTAAATTATTACGTAATTTATTACCGCAGCAAGTCGCCGATCCGAGCGCATTAGCTTTATCTTTTGGCTTTATTATTGGCATGTCGGTGTTATTGGGCTTTGCCTTGCCACCGTTGTTGCGGCTAAAACAGGTTTCACCATTGCGCGTGCTGCGCCGTGAACTGGAACCCTTGCCATCCAGTGCCTGGTTGGTTTATGGCGTTGCTATCAGCGTCTTAGGCGTCTTGGTGTGGCGTTATACTAATGACTTAAAGATGACTGCAACCATCCTTGGTGTCGGCGCTGCCAGTTTGGTTGTTTTGGGATTACTGATGCTTGGGTTACTGCAATTATCCAAACGTTTATTGCCGCACTTGGGCTTGAGTTGGCGATTTGCCATGCAGAGCCTGCTAAGAAACAGGTCTGCCAGTGTGAGTCAACTTTTGGCTTTCAGCATCACCTTGGTCGCCATGATCTTAAGCTTTACTGTACGCAACGATTTACTGGATAACTGGCAAAAACAATTACCAGACAACGCACCCAATCACTTCGCCTTAAACATAATCCCTGACCAAGTCCAGGATTTTCAACAAACACTTCAGCAAGAAGCAATTCAAGGCAGTCGATTTTATCCGGTGGTGCGTGGTCGCTTGGTGGAAATTAACCAAATACCGGTCCAGAAAATAGTCAGCAAAGATTCACAAGGTGACAATGCCACGCATCGAGAACTTAGCCTTACCTGGGCACAAGAGCTACCCGATGAAAACAAAATCACTTCTGGTACTTGGTGGGAAGGCGCACAGACGGGACTGGTATCAGTGGAGTTAAAATTGGCTGAAAATCTAAACATTAAACTGGGTGACCAGTTAACCTTCACCATAGGAAGCGAGCAGATTAAAGCTAAAGTCGCCAGCATTCGCAGCTTAAGATGGGATACCATGAAGCCAAACTTTTACATGATTTTTTCACCTGGCACCTTAGATAATTATCCAAGCACGTATATCACCAGTTTTTATTTACCAGCCAGCCAAAAAAATGTCTTAAACGCCATTGCAAAACAGTTCCCAAACACAACTATTTTGGAAGTGGATTTAATCTTACAGCAATTTAAAACCATGCTGACTCAATTAACTCTGGCAATCAATTACTTGCTGTATTTTGCCTTATTGGCTGGGTTTACTGTGTTGTTTGCTGCAGTTTATGCCACGCTGGATGCGCGCATTCATGAAAGTGCTTTAATGCGTACATTGGGCGCTAACAGGTCGTTTTTAACAAAAACACACATCATTGAATTTGCCCTATTAGGCTTTATATCAGGTTTATTGGCGATTGTGATTGCAGAAGCAATTATTTACGCACTTTATACCCGAGTCATGTATATGGATTTTACAGCTTCTCTTTGGCTATGTCTGATCACGCCAGTGGCAGGCGCAATAATTGTAGGTTTGACAGGGTGTTGGGGTGTAAGAAACGTGTTAAACAAATCGCCATTGCAGGTTTTAAGACAAATCTAAATATTATTATTCATACTTCAGTTATTAACCCTTACTACACTAACATTTAAATCAATAAGAGGAACCAAGATGCTAAAGATAATACCCCCTTTCATAATAATCACAGGCTCATTACTATCAGGCTGCTACAGCCAGGGCGGCTGGACACCAACCGTTGATCCGTATAATGACCCGAACGCATTCCGAATCAATCAAGACATCTCAGAATGCAAACAACTCGCTAGCCAGGCCTCCAATGGCACCGGCAAAGAAACTGCAATTGGCGCTGGCACAGGTGCCTTATTAGGCGCAGCAGGCGGCGCGGTGGTCGGTGCCTTTACTGGTAATCCGGGCGCAGGCGCAGCCATCGGGGCTGCTGCGGGCGGTTTGGGTGGTGGGGCTAAACAAGGCTTTAGTGCTGAAGAACAATATAAACGCGCCTACTCCAGTTGCATGAGAGGCCGTGGTCACCGCACTTTAAATTAAACTTAATCAGTCCTTTCTGCCAACATTAATCCACTGGCAGCTTGACTGCTGACAGGCATTTCAGCAATTTGTTATCACCCTCTAAGATTGCAAAAGCCAAGGATGGCGTTCTTGCTATTATTTTGTGCAATGGCTAACGTTGATTAGCCAGCTTCTCTATTATCTGTTCATATTCAACCATTTTAGGCCGGTATAAAAAAATACCCAATGCAGCGACAATGGTAAAAATATACAGCGTGTTAAAACCATCGCCCAGCAAAAACATCACCAATCCAAATGCACCAATCATTTCCACAGAGGCCATAGACACCAGAACAGTAACTAAATAGCGCGATTTAGCTGACTTATTCCCTGGCATGGTTTGGTTTAGGCGCAACTGGATGTGACGCAGTAAGTTAGTCATCGGTAACGTGATAATAGCGACCACATAAAAAATGGTCCTTAACAATTCGCGCTGATCTTGAGGCAAATGCAATTGGTATTTCGCCAAAAAGCTATGACAAGCAATCAAACTGGTCAGTAGCATCAGGACCATCACGATAACAACGATCCAAGGTTGTTTAAGGTCAGCAGGCATGAGCTGATCAAGTTGGTTTGGCATCTTAATTCCTTTAAAAACAGACTTTCTCTAAGACTAAATTGAGTGTGAGCATCTAATAGAGCGAGCTCTATCAGAATATATGATAACAAAACTTTAACAGTACAATTTTTACTAATCTAACTCTAGACTAAAATAGATAAAATTGATGATTTGCTTCTGCTATAAGAAAATCAAGTACGATGCTGACAATAAATTAATCTAAATAATTAGATTAAGCCACATTTATTCAGCCGCGATTAAGCAATTCTATAGTGCAAAGAGAGACGCTAAAAGTGTTGATATTTTTTACAACTAAAAAAACACTCCCCGCCTAGACCCTGTCTATATTACTTTCTTATGAACTTTATTTAATGAAATAGCTAATTTAGTTGTCTATTTTTTTTACACTTCGGTTTTCATATCATTGCCTGCGGACACATGTAACCGATCTTTATTGATAAAAATCAATAACTATTAATGAGTTTATATTGATTAACAAATATAAAGAAATGTGTTACTGCTAAAGATTGCCCTATCAAACCATACAAGCCAAAACCGAAATAACGCCATATCTTATTGTTTTGTATAGCTATTATTTGTATATATCAGACATACCAGCTAGTTAGCATTACACTAAAACTTCTTCGATAAGTGTGAAAGACTTCACAGACAGTCAGTTTTTTTTACAGTATATATACTTTTGATCAGTTTTAATTATTATGTTATTAAAATTCAATAACATATATAGTTGGCACGAATAATGCTTTAGTTTTAATGTTATTTTAAATTAATTAAAAATAACACAATATTTGCCACACCTACTGTGAAGCAGGGCCGGAAAACAACAGATCTCTTGCTTTAAGAGATGGCTGAGTTGCATTAACTACGGAGCAATCCGTAATCAATAAAACTTAATTTAGAGATTACAAATGAACAAAAAATTACTTGTTTTAGCCTTGGCGGCTTCCGGCTTTTCCGCTGCATCTCAAGCGACAATTCTTACATCTTCTTTTGCTATCCCATCACAAACTACTGAATTAAACACTGGCAATGCAACAGGGTTTTTAAATAAATTTAACCCAACCCTGGGCACACTTAACAGCGCAACATTAACTTTCACTTCTTCTGCAACTAGCGAAGGCTCATTAACTAACACTGCAGCCCAAGCACAGCGCTTTACTTGGATTTCTAACTTACTTTGGGAATATGAAGTTCTAGCCAACTCTGGCAACTATTTGACAGGCACAAACGTTACTCTTTTATCAACAGGCGGACCAATCACCTTAGCCTCAGGCGCAGTTAGAAACTTAGGTCCAAACACAGTATCTGCTAATGACGTTTTCACACTGAGCGGCGCTACCTTGGCTGACTTTGTTGGCGTGGGCACAGCTGGAGTTGGTTGCAACACAACAATTGGTAAAACAGTGACTGGCGGTGGCGGAAACATTGCCGATACGCAAGTAAGCACTGCCGCTTGTTCAGCTACTATCACATATGACTATACCGTAGCAGCTGTTCCACCAGCTAGCGTTCCAGAACCAACATCATTAGCCGTTTTAGGCTTAGGTTTTGCTGGCATGGGCTTTGCTGCTCGCAAAAGAAAAAGCGTATAATTGCTTTTCTTGATTTAAGGAATACAAAAACCGCTCTTCGGAGCGGTTTTTTTATGCATTCAAACTAACCGACCCAATTTCTGCAAGCTCCATACTACATTCCTGAGCGAAACAAATTTTAAATAGCTTGTCTGATTAAGATTTTATTTTACAGAGCGCCTATAATCTTTTACGCCAGATCTGGATGATTGATGTCTTTACAGATGGTCAATTCGTCACCATACCACGCAACCTAAACTGAGTCGTTAGTTGATAGCACCAAGCCGCATTCATGTCAGTATGACGCAAATGAGGTTTGTCCTGCCAAACTAAGATTTAATTTTTTGTAGTTATAGCTTGTTAAGCGCGAACTCAAAATTATCAAGATTGCTGCATTAGCAGATGATCAAGACAATACTTACCTATTCAGGCAATTGATTTATCACACTTTCCTGAGTGAAATTGATAAGGAAAAGACGACCAGATTTAGAGTTTAAAGTGCAGATGGAAATTTTTAAGCACTTAAGATTAGCCGAGAAGCCTCCAACGGAGACAAACTTTAAAGTTGAACAGGAGAAATATAAAACTGTACAGATATAATAAGTAGAATAGATGTAAATAGAAAATCATCTATAGAAAAACTTGGCTTTTGAGAAAAGCCAAGATCAAATCTTAATTTTATTGCACAAAGTCAGTAAGAAAATGTATTAGCTAATTTGAAAACTGACTGCAAAATGGTTAGCCCTGTCTATCAACAAGCTCAACATAAGCCATTGGAGCGGCATCACCAGCTCTAAAACCACATTTCATAATGCGCAGATAACCACCTTGGCGATTTAAAAAACGCGGACCTAATTCGTTAAATAACTTTGTAACTATATCTCTATCTCTTAACTTTGCAAACGCTAAACGTCTTTTAGCAACATTATCAACTTTGGACAATGTGATTAACGGCTCAGCATAAGATCTCAATTCTTTTGCTTTTGGCAAAGTTGTTTTGATTAATTCATTTTTAAAAAGTGAGGTTGTCATATTACTAAACAGCGCATCGCGATGGCTGCTTTTAATATTAAATTTCCGTCCAGATTTACGATGTCTCATTTGAAAAAAGCCTTCAATTAATTAATTTAGTATGTGATTTTGGTCTAAAAGGTTTTCAGGAGGCCAATTTTCCAGTCTCATTCCTAAAGACAATCCTTTTAAAGCTAAAATATCTTTAATTTCTGTTAATGATTTTTTTCCTAGATTTGGAGTCTTAAGCAATTCGACCTCAGTTCTTTGTATCAAATCACCAATATAGAAAATATTTTCTGCTTTTAGACAATTAGCTGACCTTACTGTTAACTCTAGATCGTCAACTGGGCGAAGCAAAACAGGATCAAAATCAGGCTCAACCTGTTGAATTGTTTCTGGTAATTGTTCATTCACTTTTTCAAAATCAACAAAAACAGATAATTGGTCATGCAATATTGTTGCAGCTAATTTGATAGTCTCTTCTGGATCAACAGTACCATTTGTCTCTAACTCAATGATGAGTTTATCAAGATTAGTTCTTTGCTCAACCCGAGTACTTTCTACAAGATAGGAAACTTTAACTATCGGACTAAATGAAGCATCAAGCTGTAAAAAGCCAATTGGATTAGCACTATCAAAGCTCGCTTTGCGAGAACTGACTGGCTCATAGCCTCTACCTCGCCTGACTTTTAACTTCATGGATAGTGCACCCACCTGAGTTAAATTAGCAATAACCAAATCAGGGTTAATAATTTCAACATCATGAGGTAAATTAATATCTGCAGCAGTTACAACACCGGCACCAGTTTTATTTAATGAAAGCTCAACATCGTCGCGTGAATGCAAAACTACAGCCAGCTTTTTTAAATTCAGCAATATATCGATAACATCTTCTTGAACACCCTCAATAGTAGTGTATTCATGAAGAACACCTTCAATTTCGACATCTGTTACTGCACAACCAGGTATGGTCGATAACAAAACTCTTCTTAACGCGTTACCTAAAGAGTGACCAAAACCACGCTCAAGTGGTTCGATTACGATTCTCGCATGATTCGGCGATTTACTTATAACCTCAACTAACCGAGGCTTTAATAAGCCTGAAATAGAATTCAGCATTTAAATTCCTCAGAATTGAAATTATTTAGAATAAAGCTCAACAACAAGCTGTTCATTGATTTCTGATCCTAAGTCAGCTCTATCTGGTAGTGCGTTAAAAGTACCGGACATATTTTTTGGATTTACTTCAACCCAATTAGGGAAACCATATTGTTCCATTACAGCCAGGGCATCAACAATACGCTGCTGCTTTTTGGCTTTTTCTCTTATGGTAAGCACATCACCAGGAGATACTTGATAAGATGGAATGTTAATAATAGAATCATTAACTAAAATAGATTTGTGAGATACAAGCTGTCTAGCTTCAGCTCTAGTACCTGCAAAACCCATTCGATAAACGATATTATCTAATCTGGATTCAAGCAAGCCTAAAAGGTTTTCACCAGTAGCGCCTTTTTGCATATCAGCAGCTTTATAGTAATTTCTAAATTGCTTTTCAAGAACGCCATAGATTCTTCTTAGACGTTGTTTTGCACGTAACTGTAAAGCGTAATCAGAGTTTCTAGTACGTTTGGTACCATGTTGACCAGGTCTTTGATCCAGCTTACATTTGCTCTCTAAAGACTTGCCTCTGCTCTTCAAGAAAAGATCAGTTCCTTCTCTGCGGCTTAACTTACAAGTAGGGCCTAAATATCTTGCCATTGTTCAAATTCTCCAGCTGTATATTTTGTTAAACACGACGTTTCTTTGGTGGACGGCAACCGTTGTGTGGAATTGGCGTAACGTCAACAATATTAGTTATTTTAAAACCTAAACTGTTAAGTGATCTTACCGCCGACTCCCGACCAGGGCCAGGACCCTTAATCATGACATCAAGGTTTTTCATACCAAATTCTTGTGCAACAATACCAGCTTTTTCAGCGGCAACTTGCGCTGCAAATGGAGTACTTTTACGAGAACCACGGAAACCGGAACCACCAGAAGTAGCCCAAGATAGAGCGTTGCCCTTTCTATCAGTAATGGTGATGATTGTATTATTAAAAGAAGCATGCACGTGAACGATACCATCCACGACTTCTTTTTTAATACGTTTTCTTGAACGATTTGAACTAGCCATTTACTATCTCTTATTTTCTAATGGGTTTACGTGGACCTTTCCGTGTACGAGCATTTGTCCTAGTTCTTTGCCCTCTTAAAGGCAAGCCTCGACGATGTCTTATGCCGCGGTAACACCCTAGATCCATCAAACGTTTAATATTCATTGATACTTCACGGCGCAGATCACCTTCAACAGTCATCTTTGAAACCACTGACCGTATCGATTCAAGTTGATCTTCTGTAAGTTCTTTGATTTTAACTGTGGTTAAAATTCCGACTTCACCACAAATTTGACTTGCAGTTTGACGCCCAATACCATAAATAGCTGTTAGTGCAATAACTGCGTGTTTGTGGTCTGGTATATTAATCCCGGCAATACGTGCCATCTAAATACTCCCCTAGTATTATTATAAAGTTAAGCGCCGAATTGTAGCATTAACCAACATTAGGCGCAAAAAAAACTAACCTTGACGTTGCTTATGTCGACCATCAACACAAATCACTCTGACTATGCCATGTCTTTTGACAACTTTGCATTTTCTACATATTGTTTTAACTGAAGCACGAACTTTCATATAAATCTCCGAAATTTAGGTTATTTTTTTAAATTGGCTTTTTTCATCAATCCTTCATATTGTTGAGACATGAGATGTGTTTGCATTTGAGAAATGAAATCCATCACCACAACAACTATGATAAGCAGAGAGGTACCACCAAAATAAAAGGGAACATTCCAATAAACAATCAAGAATTCAGGCAGAAGACATACGAGAGTTATATAGAACGCACCAATAAGAGTCAGACGAGTTATTACTTTATCAATATAAACACTAGTCTGCAGGCCAGGTCTAATACCTGGTAAAAAAGCACCTGATTTTTTAAGATTTTCAGCAGTTTCTTTCGAATTAAAAACTAAAGCTGTGTAGAAAAAACAGAAAAAAACAATCGCTGTCGCATACAAAATAACATATATAGGCTGACCAGGTGACAGCAAAGTAGCTATGTCCTGCAGCCAATAAAAACCTTTATTATCACCAAACCAACCAGCAACAGTGGCTGGAAATAAAATGATACTAGAAGCAAATATAGGAGGGATAACGCCAGACATATTTAACTTAAGTGGCAAAAAACTACTTTGACCACCGTACAACTTTTTACCTTGCTGACGTTTTGGATAATTAATCAGGATCCGACGTTGTCCTCGTTCAACAAACACAACCAGTGCCGTAACCAAAATTGAAAGCAAAAACAGCATTAAAATGAATCCACCGTTCATTTCGCCAGTTCTTGCTAATTCCAAGGTACCACCAACTGCTTTGGGCAATCCTGAAACAATACCAGCAAAAATAATTAAAGATATACCGTTACCTAAGCCCCGCTCTGTTACCTGCTCACCTAACCACATCAAAAAGACTGTTCCAGTCACCAAGGTAACTGCAGTCACGATGATAAAGTTCAAGCCAGGATTGATAACTACAGATAAACCTTCAGCTGTCTGGTTTTGCAAGGCAAGAGAAATACCAATAGCTTGAAATGTAGCAAGCACAACAGTACCGTACCGTGTATATTGAGAAATCTTTCTTCTACCAGACTCACCTTCTTTCTTAATTTGCTCCATAGCAGGAATAACAACTGTCATCAACTGCATTATGATTGAAGATGAGATGTATGGCATAATACCAAGCGCAAAAAGACTAAGACGCATAAGCGCTCCGCCTGAAAACATATTAAACATGTCCATAATAGAACCGCCCTGCTGTTTAAACATAATAGCAAGGGCATTTGGATCTATACCAGGAACAGGAATATGCGCGCCAACACGGTAAACTATAAATGCACCTAGAACAAACAATAATCTAGATTTTAATTCAGCATTACCAGATTTACCGGAAATCTCATTTTTTGGCTTGTTCACTTAAACCTCGACCTTACCGCCTAAAGATTCAATCAAGTCCCTAGCACCTTTAGTCGCTTTAATTCCAACAAGTGTTTTAGCTGTTAAAAGCTTACCTGAATTAATTACTTTAGCTACTTTAGTGAACGCAGGAACAATATTTGCACTAATTAACAAATTTAAATCAATAGATGACTCTGAAATTGAATTCAATTCACTTAATCTAACTTCTGCAGTCAATGATTTTGTTAGCGAGGTAAATCCTCTCTTAGGCAATCTTCTTTGTAAAGGCATCTGACCGCCTTCAAAACCAACTTTATGGAAGCCACCACTACGGGCCTTTTGGCCTTTATGTCCACGACCACAAGTTTTACCTAAAGTACAGCCAATACCACGACCAACACGTTTAGATTTTTTACGTGAACCAACAGCAGGTTGAATTGTATTCAAAAACATTAGAGCTCCTCAACCTTTAACATATAGGAAATTTTATTAATCATTCCTCTATTCTCAGGAGTATTTAAAACCTCCCTTGATTGATTAATTTTACGAAGACCCAATCCACTTAAACATGCAAGATGATTAGGTAGACGACCATTTTTGCTTTTGGTCATTGTTATTATAAGCTTTTTACTTACCATTTTACTGTCCAAGAATCTGATCAACCGATAGCCCACGTTTTGCAGCTATTTGATTTGCATTTTGCATTTGAGTCAAACCATTTATGGTAGCTCTAACGACATTGATTGGATTATTTGTCCCAATACATTTCGCAAGAACATTATGAACACCAACAACCTCAAATACGGCTCTCATGGCACCACCAGCAATAATACCTGTACCTTCAGATGCAGGTTGCATATAGACCTTTGCAGCACCAGTTGTATTTGTAATTGGATACTGAAGCGTGTCGCCTTTAAGAGAAACTTTGCGCATGTTTTTACGCGCCTGCTCTAAAGACTTTTGGATAGCGATTGGCACTTCTCTTGCCTTACTCACTCCATATCCAACTCTTCCTTCGCCATCACCAACAACTGTCAGTGCAGCGAAACCGAACACTCTACCACCTTTTACAACTTTTGCCACACGTCTAACGTTAACTAACTTTTCTTGTAATCCATCAGTACTGCCTTGAGCAGGTGCTGTAGCCATAATATACCCCTAAAAAATTAAACCAGCTTCTCGAGCTGCTTCAGCCAATGCTTTAACTCGACCATGATATTTAAAACCTGAACGATCGAATGCAACTTGAGAAATACCCGCAGCAATGGATTTTTGTGCTATTTGTTTCCCTACTTCAGTTGCCGCTTCAATATTACTGGTATTTTTTAAATCAGCCTTGATAAGTGATTGTGTAGTTGAAGCACTTGCTAGTGTAACTGTTCCATCTGCACTAATAACCTGAGCATATATATGCTGAGATGTTTTATGAATAGTTAAACGATTGACGCTTAATTTTTTAATTTTAGAACGCAGCTTTAAAGCCCGTTTCATTCTTGCGTTTTTCTTTTCCATTAAATCACCTATTTCTTCTTAGCTTCTTTCTTAGCTACATTTTCGTCAGCATAACGAACACCTTTACCTTTATAAGGCTCTGGTGGTCTGAATGCTCTAATTTTAGCTGCGACTTGACCAACCTTCTGTTTATCACTACCTTTTACTATGATTTCAGTAGGTGATGGAGTTTCAACTGAAACACCCTCTGGAACCACAAAATCGACAGGATGTGAAAAACCAAGAGATAAACTAAGAATGTTTTCTTTAGCTTGAGCCCTATAACCAACGCCTACTAATAATAATTTCTTTTCAAAGCCAGCAGAAACGCCAATAACCATATTATTGATTAATGCTCTAGCTGTACCAGCTTGAGCAGTCGAAACTTTGCAGTCTCTATTCCATTCAACTTGAATCAAATTATCAACCACAGAGAAAGATACATCTGGATTAAAATTAAATTCTAATTGACCCTTACTACCTTTGACATGAACATTGCTGCCGTCTAATTTAATTTCGATATCTTTTGGAATAGCGACAGGTGCTTTTGCAATTCTTGACATATTAAGCCTACCTTAACAAACAGTTCCAATGACTTCTCCGCCATGCCCAATGGCTCTGGCAGCACGATCAGTCATTACACCGTTAGAAGTTGACACAATAGCAATGCCTAAACCACCGAGTACTTTTGGTAATTCATCTTTTGATTTGTAAATTCTCAAACCAGGCCTGCTTACTCTTTTGATGCTTTCTATTACAGGCATCCCACGATAATATTTAAGCTCAATAGTCATCTCGGAATGATTTCCAACCATATCGACGCTATAATCAGTTATATAACCTTCTTCTTTCAAAACTTTTGCAATAGACACTTTCAGCTTTGATGAGGGTTGTTTTACTACTTTTTTTCTTGCAGATTGCCCGTTTCTAATCCGGGTAAACATATCTGCAACAGGATCTGTCATACTCATTATCTAGTTTCTCCAAATTTGCATTAATAGAACTTACCAGCTCGCTTTTACAACACCCGGCACATCGCCACGCATTGTAGCTTCTCTGAGTTTATTTCTACTAAGACCAAATTTCCGATAATAACCATGTGGTCTTCCCGTTAAATTACATCTGTTACGCACTCTAGATCTACTTGAGTCTCTTGGTAATTTTTGTAATTGTACCTGAGCTATTTCTTTTTGTTCAAAAGTAGACTCAGGATTTTTTATAGTTTCTCTTAAAGTGTTCCGTTTTGCTTCAAACTTTTTTACTAATTTTATTCTTTTAACTTCACGGGCAATCATTGATTTCTTAGCCATGTGCAACAGTCCTTAACTTTTGAATGGGAAATTGAAAAGCTTCAACAATGCCAAACCTTCTTCGTTAGAACTGGCTGTTGTTGTGATCGTAATATCCATACCTCTAAGCATATCAATTTTATCGTAATCAATTTCTGGGAAAATTATCTGCTCCTTAACACCCATAGAGTAATTACCACGACCATCAAAACTTTTTGGACTTAGACCTCTGAAATCGCGAATCCGCGGAATTGATATATTAATTAATCTATCCAAGAATTCATACATGCGATCACTGCGCAAAGTTACTTTGCAACCGATCGGCATATCGTCCCGAATTTTAAAACCAGCAATAGATTTTCTTGCCAGTGTTATTACAGGTTTCTGACCTGATATCTTTTCCATATCACTGACAGCTGCCTGTAGAATTTTTTTATCGGCTACCGCGCCACCAACACCCATATTTAGAGTAATTTTGGTGATCCTTGGAGCTTGCATTACTGATTTATAACTAAACTGCTCAATCAGTGAAGGTAGTATATTTTCTTTATAAACTGTTTTTAATCTAGACATTTTGACTTACCTTACACATCTATAACTTCATTAGTGGATTTGAAATAACGGACTTTTTTGCCATTGTCCAATACTCTAATACCCACACGATCAGCTTTTTTTGTAGTTGAATTATATAAACCTACATTAGAAATATGTATTGGCATATCTTTTACAACCATCCCGCCAGAAGTACCTTTGTTTGGGTTACTCTTTTGAGTTTTTTGTACTTGATTGATACCTTCGACTAATACTTTGTCATTTTTTAGTATTTTACTGACCCTACCACTTTTGCCTTTATCTTTGCCAGTCCGGACAATTACGTCATCACCTTGTTTAATCTTTTGCATCGTTTAATTCCTTACAGTACTTCAGGGGCTAAAGAAATGATTTTCATGAACTTATCACCTCTTAATTCACGAGTAACCGGCCCAAAAATACGAGTGCCTAAAGGCTGCAAATTGTTATTTAGTATAACCGCAGCATTACCATCAAAACGTATAACGGATCCATCAGGGCGACGTACACCTTTGCTTGTTCTGACAACCAAGGCATTATAAACTTCACCTTTTTTTACTCTTCCACGTGGAATAGCATCCTTAATACTGACTTTGATGATATCACCTATACCAGCGTATCTTCTGTGAGATCCGCCTAAAACTTTGATACACATGACCTTTTTTGCACCGCTATTATCGGCAACGTCAAGGCTAGTTTGCATCTGAATCATAATTTATTCCTGACTGATATTTAATTTATTTATTTGAGCTAACTAAAACATCAACTAACTTAAATGTTTTTCTTTTGGACATTGGCCGGCATGAAGCGATAGAAACTAAATCACCTTCCTGACAAATGTTTTGCTCATCATGCGCCATAAATTTGGCTGATTTCTTAATATACTTACCGTATACAGGGTGCTTAACAACTCTCTCTACCAGCACGACAATTGACTTATCCATTTTATTACTGACAACCTTGCCGTTAATTGTCCTTAGTTTTGTATTATTGTCAGTCATAATTAAGCACCTGAAATTTCATTTAATATGGTTTTAATACGCGCAATGTCTCGTCTGACACTTTTAACTTTGTCGGGACGGGATAATTGGTTGGTACCTTTTTGCATTTTCAGGTTGAATTGTTCTTTAGAAAGCTCAACTAACGATTGATTTAACTCGTCTTTGCTTTTTTGTCGTAATTCAGTTGCTTTCATTACATTATTGTCCGCGCAGTAAATAGTGTTTTAAGTGGTAATTTTGCTGCAGCCAAAGTAA
>Ga0208264_1000083_pt1 | contig 56112 bp, 55 predicted proteins | sample LakWasMet31_HOW6_2_FD_183873 | JGI IMG/M metagenome (GOLD analysis project Ga0208264, IMG submission 183873) | Freshwater sediment methanotrophic microbial communities from Lake Washington under simulated oxygen tension - Sediment Metagenome... | ecosystem: Environmental > Aquatic > Freshwater >... | reverse complement strand
CATAAAAAAGCCCTGGCTGAAATGTCAGCCAGGGCTTTTACTAAGCTAAAAACTTAAACCAATTAATTAGGTAATGCGAATACTGTGAAAGTACCGCCTAATTTGGTGAAAGAGCTTAAGCTTCTGTATGCACCTACAGCACCTAAACCTTCGGTGTTGGTTTTGTCGGAACCGTCATCTAAGCCAGCTGCGATACCAATACCAGCCCAGCCGCCGATACCAGACAGAACGCCAACGTATTGTTTACCGTTGTAGCTCCAGGTATTAACGTTACCGATGATGCCTGATGGAGTTTTGAATTTATACAATTCTTTACCAGATTTGGCGTCAACCGCTTTCAGGTAACCTTCAAGAGTACCGTAGAATACTACGCCACCAGCAGTTGCAACTGAACCTGACCAAACAGAGAACGGTTCTTTGTTAGACCATGCAATTTTACCAGTTTTTGCGTCATACGCAGTAAACTGACCTAAGTTGGTAGTACCATCTGGTTTGCCAGTTAATACGTCAGCGCCAGCTGGTTGCATAGTTAAAGTTGCACCAACATAAGGTTGACCAGCTGTGTAAGATACTTCAAATGGTTCGTATTCCATACACAGGTGGTTGCCTGAGATATAGAATAAGCCAGTTTGTGGAGAGTAAGATACTGGTTGTTGGTTTTTAGAACCTAACGCTGCAGGGCAAACACCTTTAGTGTTAACGTCTTCACCGTTGTGTTCAGTACTGAATTCTGGCACAACTTGTGGACGGCCAGATTTCAGGTCAACGTGGCTAGCCCAGTTAACTGATTTGTCGAATTTTTCAGCAACTAACAACTCACCAGTTTCACGATCTAAAGTGTAACCAAAGCCGTTACGGTCGAAATGCACGATAGTTTTGTGCATTTTGCCTTTAACTTCTTGGTCAACCAGTACAGTTTCGTTGATACCGTCATAGTCCCATTCGTCATGTGGAGTCATTTGGTAAACCCATTTAACTTCCCCAGTGTCGGCGTCACGAGCCCACAAGGACATAGACCATTTATTGTCGCCTGGACGTTGTACAGGGTTCCAAGTAGATGGGTTACCTGATCCGTAATAAACCAAGTTTAATTTAGGATCGTATGAGTACCAGCCCCAAGTTGTACCGCCACCAATTTTCCATTGGTCGCCCTGCCAAGTGCTTGTGCTTGAATCTTTACCAACTTTTTCAACTTTGCCGTCTTTCCAGCTAGTTGTTTTGTCTGGGTTGATGATGGTGTCTTTGTCTGGACCGATGCTGTAGCCTTTCCAAGCTAACTCGCCAGTGTTGATGTCATAAGCGGCCAAGAAACCACGAACACCAAATTCACCACCGGAAATACCAGTTAAGACTTTGTCTTTAACAACGATAGGTGCGTTTGTGTTGGTCATACCCAATTTTGGGTCGCCGTTTTGTACGCTCCAAATGCGTTTACCGGTTTTAGCGTCTAATGCGGTTAAAACGGTGTCAGATTGTTGTAAGAAAATTTTGCCGCTACCGTAAGCTAAACCACGGTTAACAGTATCGCAGCACATAACTGGAATAGTAACGTCTGCATTTTGTTGTGGTGTGAATTCCCAGATAACTGATTGGGTTTTTTGATCTATCGCGTAAACAGTGTTAGGGAATGGCGTGTGGATGTAGATTACATCGTTGACAACCAATGGACCGCCTTCATGTCCACGTAAAACACCAGTAGAGAAAGACCAGGCAGGTTGTAAAGTTTTTACGTTGTTTGCGTTAATTTGGTCAAGTGCGCTATAACGGGTGCCCGCATAGTCGCCGCCCCAAGATGCCCAGTTAGCTGGGTTTTGGGTTAATTTTTCAACTTCGCTGTTAGCAGATGAAATTGCAGGTGCAGCTAAAAGAGCCGCTACACTTGATGCAAGCAGCCAGCTTTTTAAAGGCTTCTTCATATATTTTTCTCCTGATACCCTGTTACACGACAGAATACGTGTTATGTTTTTAGACTAATATTAGTTTTTGGTATGATTTTTATTCCCTGAATTTCAGGAAATTTTCACTCCAAGTGCCTAGATTTAATGATTTTGCTAAAAATGTCAACTGTTTAAGGTGGTGATGCTAAAACCTGTTTGTAACAATTTGATTATTAACAAAGAACTGATTTGGTAATTGATCAAAATTTATATTTGGTTTCTGGCGATTATGCAAATGATGTGGCTGTCATCTTGTCACTGGCTTACATCAAAAAAATGTATCCTGATCTTTTGCTTGATTTTGCAATTGGCTAAATGAACCCTCAAGACTCCCCATAAATGTTTGCCGATTTTCTGACCATAGCAATGGTTTACCAATAAATGCGTCCACAAAAAACGGCACCAGTAAAAATTCCCCTTTGGGTAGGCATTTACCCAAGCCTTGAAAAAAAACCGGTGTCACTGGCACTTGCGTTCTTTCGCTGACGATATGCGCAATGCCGTTTTTAAATTTGCTTAACGATTCCGGTTCACCGCGCGTACCTTCTGGAAAAATAATTAAAATAGCGCCTTGATCCAACGCCGCCAGCACAGGATCAAGAATATTACCGCCTTTTGCAGATGGTCTGCGTTCAATTGGAATAATGCCAATGATAGTTAAGGCAAACCACTTTAAAACCGGATTGCGTAAAAAATAATCAGCTGCGGCAACTGGACGAACATTAGGTAACACAGACAGGGAAAATAATGACATTAACGCCATCGCATCCAAATGACTGTTGTGATTAGCCACAATAATGGCCGGCCCAGTGATTGGTAATTGTTCTTTACCTCTGGCATTAATGCCTAAAATCAATAATACGATAGGTTTGACGATCAGCAAATAAAACAGGCTACGCAACATAACTGATTAGTATTTAAGAAAAAACACATAATGGAAAAACAGCGGCGCCGTGTAGGTTAAGCTGTCTAAACGGTCCAAAATACCGCCGTGTCCGGGCAATATGCTGCCGCTATCTTTAACGCCAAGATCGCGTTTTAAGGCGGAGATGGTCACATCACCCACAAAGCCCGCCACGCCGATTAAAAAGCCGGACCCTAAAGCCTCGTAAGTGCTTAAAGGCGTTAGCCAAGGTGCTAACAACAAAGCCAATCCCGCTGTACTGATTACGCCACCTAAAAAACCAGCAACGGTTTTGTTGGGACTCACTTTGGGAGAAATTTTACGTTTACCCAGGCTTTTGCCCCAAATATATTGCGCAACATCATTGATTTCGGTTAAAAACACCAGATAAATCAGTAAACCCATGCTGCCACCGATGGGATTTTTATCCACTGGAAGCACTAACAGATAAGCCATGTGACTTAAGCTAAACACGGTAATCATCAAACCCCAGTGTAAAGTGCCGATGGCGCGCAAAAAGCCTTGGGTTTCGCCGATTAAAATCATGCGCATAGGCAAAAACAAAAAAACGTACACAGGGATAAAAATAATAAACATGCCATACCAACCCTGCCAAACCCAATAAAATTGCAAAGGAATGGCTAGATAGGCCCAGAATAACACTCTATGGTCGGCGCGACGGGTGGGTATTAAGGATAAATATTCCTTAAACGCCAAAAAGCTGATTAAACCAAATGTAATGACTGAAGTGGTTTTGTTAAAAAGCACCCCAACTGCAAAGACAGCTACGATAACCCACCAGGTTTGAATACGTTGGCGCAATTCGTGGTAGTTTTTGTCTGGTCGACTGACTTGCAGCCACCTGGAAAAAAGACTTGCGATAACTAACAAGACAGCGATGGCACTAAAGGTTATTCTGACACTGATCGGTATATCTGAAAAAATCATACAGAGACCTCCTGCAAGGCTTTACGGGCGCGGTTTATGATGGTGGCCACCGTAAGCGCCAACACCACTGCAAACAGCCAGTTTAACCAAATGCCCGCATAACCCAACCCCAAAGCTAATGCGATTGCGCCAAATACAAACGCCCTATCACTTTTGCCCATAGGGCCGTCGTAACGCCTGGATGCGCCAATTTGCACGGCAATAACGCCAGTCATTTCGCTGATAATGGCAGCGATAACCAATAACACCACCAGCCAAGGTTTTACGCCTGCGATTAACGCAAATGGTAGATACAACGCCGCATCGGAAATCACATCACAAAGCTCGTTTAAAATGGCACCTAAAGCGCTTTTCATGTTGTGCTCGCGCGCTAACATGCCATCAATCGCGTTTAAGGCCATGCGCACCAGCATCACCAACGGAACCAATAAAAAAAGCCTGTTTTGATTGGCTGCCACCAGTAACACCGCGCCAGTAATCAGGGATAAAATCAACGCTGCAACAGTGACTTGATTAGCGGTTACTCCAGACTTTGCCAGTGATTGAGTAATTGGCCGCAACAGATTTTGAAATGCCGGTTTAATATCATAAATAGAAGCCATCTCAACTCACCTTTATTTTACTGGCAGCCAGTTCAGTCACTGCAATGTAATTAGTTTTACCGGTTGCCATCACTGGAATGGCGTCCACAATCAACAATTTTTTGGGCAGACTGATTTGGGCAACGCCAGTGGATACCTCTGCCAACTCGGCTAATGTTGCTGTCTTGTGTGTAGTAAGCAAAATAACCTGTTCACCCTTTTTGCTATCCGGCAAGCTAATTGAAGCATGATGACCATCCGGCCAAGCCTTTGTAGCTAGTTGTTCCACTAAAGTTAAAGACACCATTTCACCGCCGACCTTGGCAAAGCGTTTACTTCGGCCTTTAATGCTTAAAAAGCCATCATCATCAACATTCACTATATCGCCAGTGTCATACCAACCCGCGCCATAGATAGATTCAGTTGGCACCAACTGACCTGGATTGTCGGCCAGCAAATAACCCAGCATGATATTGGGGCCGCTCACATGCAAGCGACCAGCATTCTCAATACCTTCAACAGGTTCCAGTTTGTAAGACATGGCAGGCATGATACGACCTACCGTGCCAGCTTTATGATCCATCGGCGTATTTACGGCCGTCACTGGCGCAGTTTCTGTTGCGCCATAACCTTCTAAAATACGTATGCCAAATTTGTCTGCCCACAGTTCGCGGGTGCTTTCCTGCAATTTTTCTGCGCCAGCAACTACATAACGTAATTTAAAGAAATCATAGGTATGGGCCTTTTTGCCGTAAGCCGCCAAAAAGGTATTGGTACCAAACATAATGGTGGCTTTGATTTCGTAAGCAATTTCCGGAATAACCGCAAAATGCAGCGGGGTGGGATAAAAGAAAGTGCTCATGCCGTTTAATACCGGCAACATCGTGCCAACCGTAAAGCCAAATGAATGGAACATTGGCAGAAAATTGATGACTTTATCCAACGGATTAAAATTAATTCTGGCGTCAATTTGCTGATGATTGGCCATAATATTACTGTGTGATAACACCACCCCTTTTGGCGTGCCTTCTGAGCCTGATGTAAACAACACCACAGCCGGATCATCCGGTGATTGTTTGGGTTGATACCATAACTTGGCGGTTTTACTTTGTACTAACGCCACAAGCTTATCGATAGCCGATATTTGCTGTGCCAAATCTTCCAGATAAACCAGATTTACCTGTTGTGCCAACGCGTCGGCATCGTCGGTAAATTTACCTAATTCAATAAAGCGACGCGAGGTTAACACTGTTTTAACCTGAGCGATCACACACGCAGACACCATACCGGCAGAGCCAGTGGAATAATTCAACATGGCAGGTATCCGGCCATGCTGTTGCAATCCCAACACCACACATAAAGTTTTAGCGGAGTTTGGCAAGAAAATGCCCACATGCTCATTGGCATGGGTGATCTTGGCCAGAGCATTGCCAATGGCGATGGTTTTGGTAATCAAGCTGTCATAGGATAGCGGTATGCGTTCCATGTCTTCGGCAACAATGTGCTTACCGCCATGAATATGCCGCGCTTCCAACAGGCTTTCAAAGGTAGTCTGACGATAGCGACTGGTTCTAAACATCATATCGGTCATTAAATCCGCCAGCACATGACCACTGTATTTACGGCGATTTTTACCGCTTAATTCTTTATGCTGCTCGATGTGCGTAGGCGGCATAATTTCTATAGTAATTTTAGGGAACCAGCGTATTCTGGCCACACCCTGCAATCTGGAAAAATGCGTGTATTGCGCGCCGTTAATGCGAATGGGCAATACCGTCGCACCAGACTTATCTGCCACCATACCTGGGCCATCGTAAATTTTCATCAACGAGCCAGTTATCGTGATACGCCCTTCAGGGAAAATAACGGTTTTGGTGTCGTTTTGCAGATGATGTATCAAGTTTTTTAAGGAAATAGGATGCGTTGGATCCATTGGAAAAACTTTGGATAAGCGCAAAAAGGGTTTTAACCACCAGCGTTCGGAAATATGGGTATTGATGGCAAAGGTAATGTCATCCGGTAAAAATACCCCTAACAATAACGGGTCTAAAAACGAAGTGTGATTAGCCACGATCAACACCCGGTTTCCAGCTTTTTTATAATTATCTAAACCCGTAATTTCAACTCGGTAAAGCAGTTTTAACAGCCATTGTAAATATTGTTTTAGCATAAAATCCTCCTGTACACAGCATAGCAGACATCAAGCTGATGTCTTAGTGGTGCGTAATATACAATCTAATTAAACAATGTTCAATTAATATTTTATTGAACCTTTTTCCAAACCGTTGTCCATAGCCTATTGATCTCAAGGTCAAAAAACAGCTACCCGCCCTGCCCGCAGATCAACAATAATAATCATCCTCGCAGCAATTGCGGGATAACGCTAGAATATGCGGTTTTACCGCTTTGAGAGAGATTAGTCTTATGAAATTTCGAGCTTTGTTTATTGGCCTTAGCCTTTGCTTGGGCAATGTCAGTTTTGCGGCAGAAAAAACCACCTTCCATATTGGCGTTCAAGCCAGTGGCACAGTTGATTGGGAAATGACCGCCTTGCAATTTTCGCCAACATACGAATCAGCCATTTTTAAAGTCGATATTAATCGTCTGGCCAATGCAGAAGCCGGCAAAATTGCGTTGCAATCCGGATCTGTCGATATGATTGTGACCGATTGGATTTGGGTGTCCAAAATGCGCGCAAGTGGTGCAGATTTTACCTTTTACCCGTTTTCCAATAGCGCTGGCGCGCTCATGGTTCCGGAAAAAAGTCCTATCCATTCAGTTGATGATTTAAAAGGCAAGCGCCTGGGCGTGGCTGGTGGTGAGTTAGATAAAAACTGGCTTTTGCTACAAGCGTTGGCGCAAAAAGAGCATGTGGATTTAAACAAATCCGTCACCAAAACATTTGCCGCACCGCCATTGATCAATGAGCAAATCAAGCAAAACCGTGTGGATGCCGTGTTAAATTATTGGAATTTTGCGGTTAAACTGGAAGCACAAGGCTATCGCAAAATTCTGGATGGCAATGGTATTCTTAAAGGCCTGGGCATTACTGATACTGTACCGGTGATCGGTTTTGTGTTTAAACAAAGCTGGGCTGAAAAGAATAAATTAGCCTTAAATAATTTTTTTATCGCCAGCAAAGCCGCAAAAAATGCCATCTGTTATGACGATGCTACCTGGAAAAAAATATTGCCTTTAACCCAGTCTGACGATGCAAAAACCCAAGCGCAGTTACGCAAAGGCTATTGCGATGGCATTGTAGAAAACTGGAATGAAAAATCCCAACAAGCCGAGCAGGAAATCTACACCTTGCTGCAAAAAGTAAGTAAGAAAAAGCTAACTGGGGATGCTAAAACCATTCAACCTGGCACGTTTTGGTCAACTCAATAATCATGAAGTTAACGAAGATCCGCACTGGCCTGAGCCTTGCCCATTTCTACCCTGCCTTGTCCATCGCTGCCTTATTAGCGCTATGGCAAGGCTTAGCCGTGCTGATCAACAACTACACCCTGCCCTCACCGATAGCCGTGGCGACAGTACTATGGAATGATTGCCTATCGGGCGAGCTGCCTTACCATTTAGGCGTTACTTTATTGCGCTTGGTGGTCAGCTTTTCTATTGCCATGTGCTTGGGTTGCGCCATTGGCATTAGTTTGGGCAGAAATAGCAAACTTAACGCTTTCTTTGATCACTGGTTGGTTATTTTTCTAAATATTCCCGCATTAGTAACCATTATTCTTTGCTATGTCTGGTTTGGCTTGGTGGAATCGGCGGCTATTCTGGCGGTTGTTATTAACAAACTGCCCAACGTCATTGTGACAATTCGCGAAGGTACACGCACACTGGATCAAGATTTACTGGAGATGGCGCGCTGTTATCAATTCAGCAAAAGCAAAACTTTACGCCACGTGATCTGGCCGCAATTACACCCATTTGTGATGGCTGCTACACGCTCCGGTTTGGCATTAATCTGGAAAATAATTTTAGTAGTTGAGTTACTTGGTCGCAGCAATGGCATGGGCTATCAATTGCATATGTTTTTTCAACTATTTGATGTCGCCAGTATTTTGGCTTACACCATAGCCTTTGTGGTCGTTATTCAATTATTGGAATTAGTCGTATTAAAGCCGTTGGATAAAAAAGCCTTACGGTGGCGTCGATGACTGCCATGCACATTAATATTCAAAACAAAACCTACCCCAAGGCCACAGCGCCCACCATTGCCGATTTTAAGCTGTCACTAAAAGCCAATGAGTTTGTCTGTTTAGTGGGTGCATCCGGTTGCGGCAAAACTACCCTGCTGAATATTATTGCCAATCTGGACAAGAAATTTCAGGGCGAAATTGTTATCGGCACCCAGCAGCATCCCAAAATTGGTTATATTTTCCAAAATCCACGCCTGTTACCTTGGCGCACGGTGCGCGAAAACATTGATTTAGTCATGGAGCAAGACCACTCCCCTGCTGTTATTAATGCTCTGCTGGATACCATGCAGTTAACTGAAGTCCAACATAGCTATCCAGAGCAGTTATCCCTGGGCATGAGCCGCCGCGTCTCCATAATCCGCGCCTTCGCCATAGATCCGGATCTCCTGATTATGGACGAACCATTTGTATCGCTGGACCCACCTACAGCCAGACAAATCCGCAGCCATTTATACAATCTATGGCAACAACGTCCCCACACCGTATTGTTTGTAACACACGATTTACGCGAAGCCATAGCCTTGGCAGATCGGCTGATTTTTTTATCTGCTGGGCCAATGCGGGTTGTAAGTGAAATCCCAGTACCGATTTCACGTAATGAGCGCGACGATGAAACGGCGATTGAATTATTCAGGCAACAATTGTTACAGAATTATCCTGAGATTAAGGGGTTGTTGTAGCCATTTAAGATGAATGGTCGGGCAGGCTTTCCGCCCGACATTTAGAGAGTATCTGAAATCAAGGTTTCTTGTGTTGCAGCTTACTCAGTGGTCGATTTACCGAGTTGACCGCGATTGCGAAGTTTATTGTCGTTTTCTAAGCTTTCTTCACAACTATGCTATGAATTTTGATGATGCGAGCGATAAGTAATATGAAAATCGCTTTCTTCAATGGCATCAAAATACCCATTATTATCAAAAATATCGCGGTGTTTTGGATCAACGTAGATGATATATATGTCCCTGGGTTTATCTTTAAGGCTGGCTATTAAGCGATCCAGCACCGCCTGCATGATCAGCTCATTAAAAGGATTGTAGAAATAGCACACAAGAGGCATTTCCGGTAAGGAATAGCGTGTCACATCTTCATAAAGACATTCGATATTTGCCGCTTTTCGTTTTTCTGACGCAAATTTGTTAATGTTGTCAGTAGCAACGTCACACAGTTCCTTACAAAACTCTATGCCGATGACCGAATGGAAGGGGAGTTGTGCGGCGATCAGCAAGACCCTACCTTTTCCAGCACCAAAATCTAAAAATGCGTATTGACTGAAATCAATAGGCAAAGCATGAATAATTTCAGTGGTGAAATCTTTTGGCGAAGGCTGGTAACGTTTGGCATGTTTAACATTTTCAGATTCTATCTCCAGAGATCCCACCTCACGGATTTTTTCAGTTTCCGTGTTATAGGCATCATCAAATTCTGATGTTTCGTCAGCCTTTTTAAATAAGCGTCCTGAGAACAGTTCGGTTGAATAATAATAAACGTTTTTTCCAATTAATTGGAGCAATTCGCTAAGGGTATAGCGTTGCCAAGCAGATTGAAACCGCTTAATTAAGGGCATGTTGAGTCCTGTTAGGTTATTTTTTTGATGGTACGCTTATGATAATTATTTTGAGAAGCGTAACGTTTTTCTAATTTTTGCTTTAAGACCAAGGTAATCCAATAAATTGCCAATAATGTTTGACAGTTTCCCTATAATCATATGGCTAATGATGATTATGGTGTTGCGTAAAGTCGGCTTCACCAAAAAAACATCAGCACATCTTTGTTGATGCGTTGAAAAAAGACGTTTATGATCAGATTGGCCTTCTGTGAAGTCAAAGTATTTAAAACAGCCTTCAGAGAATAGTTGTTCGAGAGCAAGCCAATGCAGAACTGTACCCACTGACAAATGTTTATAGTCTGGGTCATACCCCAAAAAAGCATAGAATACAACACCATCACTGGCTGGGCAATACAGATAAGAAACTGGCCGTTCTCCGTCAAATAGTATGTAAGCTCTAACCTGCTGCTCGGCGGCGAGTGACTCCATTTGATTTAAAAAAACCTCCGTGCCGGGAATTCCAACATTAAGAAGTTGCTCCTGGTAAGTCAATTTTGACACTGCCCGGGCATGGCAAAAAAACTCCTTCATCTCAGATGGCAATTTGTAAGTTTTCCATGAGATGGTACCGCCACAATACTCTGAATACTTCCTTAGTTTACGAATTATTGTCGATCGCGTTTTTGAGGAGAATTTCTTTTGATAGGCCTCGAAGGAGATTCCCAAATCAATGTAATAGTGGTCGTACTGGGCGGATACGTAACAGAGATAATCGCCAACTTTACTTATAGCAGGCAACTCAGACAAAATAGGTAAGCAGCGAATTAAAAATCCTTGACTACCTTCCATCAGTTCATCTTTTTGAGGAGCGATGGGCATTGCCACTGGCGGCACTTGGTCGATCAGCTTTTCCGCGCGCACTTGTAAATTAAGCGAAGCACTAAATAGTGTCCAAAGGCTTAATTGGAATTTAAAAGTTGTACGCCGGTATTCCCAGTTAATCAACGGAACTTCCTGTGATAGTGTTGTTCTGATAAGTGCAAACCAACACGCTTAGTTAAAAAGGGGCTGAGTCAAAAGAACCGATTTGATAGAAGTATTTAATTTTGCCTTACTGGCGGGGTAAAACGAAATTTTGATTTGATATTGGATCATAATTGTATCAACTTATTAGTTCGGGAGTACTTGGTCTATCCATTAGATATTGCCCCAACCCCCATAGTGGCCTAAAGCCATAAGCACCTACACAAGCTTGGAATATGTAGCATAGTTCGTGCGCTTCCTGCGTCGCCCAAAGCGTCTACTTTTGGTGCTCTACTACCTGCATCTACACAGTTATTCCTCTGGAGAAGGAGTTTTGCAACTTGTGTAGATACTTATGCCAATAGCCTAACAATAAAAGACATTAGCAATTTGGCCATAAATTCTAGTTTGATATAGCAAACACTGGTTACTATAGATTGTATAAATGTGAGATGTTGAGTCCACTAGAACAAATCTAAGCAATATTGATATTAGTTTGATATTCAGTAATTGTCGAGCTCTACAGAACTTACTATGTGCGATTATAAAACACAAAATCAAACCATACAATTAATGCTTACCAATCTAAGTTCCGTCGCCATGTTTTAAGCCCGCCTAAACAAAATACACAATTTAGCTTAGCTGTGTAGCTCAAGCAAACATCGTTGTCCAACCATCTACTTTTCTAACTCAGATGAGTAACGAATACCTATCGCTGTAACATGATAAATTTGAGTTTCGCCAACGCTTGAAGATCGCTCTTCTAAATCAATAACAGCATCAGCGCCTGATAAACAGGCCTGTTTGGTTATTTCAGGAAGCGCATCCTCAAGTGAAGAACCAATGAAATGCGTTTTTTCTAAATGCACATCTAATCGAGAAATCTTTTTGAACGGATTTTTAGGCGCATCCGTTAACACCTTAACCTGACAATTTTCCGATCTAGCAGGATACGAGGCGTCAATAACTGTATATCTACCCTGCGTAGTAGCGCATGCCGTAGAAATCAAAATACAAACAAATAGAGTTAATCTTTTATAACCATTGGGCATTGATTCAACTCCGAAAAACTACTTGGCTAAAGCCTTGCCAATTTCGCTGATAATCTCTTCATTCCATGACTGCTGCCCGGCAATACCAACAAATGATTTTGCTGTATCCACTTTAACTTCTGTTTTATCGACTCCCTTAGCTGTTAACCAAATCCCAGCAGTCTCACCACCGGAACCAACTAATAAACCAACTTTTCTAGGGCGGAAACCTTCCACATAAGCGGATTCTTGTTTATTAATATCAAATCCGGTTACCGCAAGTGCGGCTACAGAAGCTTTTTGAACTTTAGCTATCGGATGTGGAAAAACTGCTTGACTCGCTGCATCACTAACGTCTGGCGTTGACGCACAACCCGACCCCAAAACTGCAATGATCATTAGTAATGGTAATTTGATGACAGAGTTTTGTTTCATTTTTGCTATTCCTTGTTATATAAAGAGTCTGGAAGTCATTATTTCTCAGGTGAAATTCATTTTTTGAAAATGATTCAGTTTTATAACAGATAAAATTCTTAACTTTCAATAGCGTGTGAAATATTACCATTTCACTAAAAACCACTTTTCAACTGCATGATTTTATAGTAGAACCCATGCGCGTTTGATTTATCGCCCACCTGTTTTGCGACTGAACCTGACGCGTTTAAGTAATTTGATTTATTTTTTGTAAGGACTTTAAAATGCAAACGATTTATGCAATCTGCTTAGCACTAGCTTGTTGTGGTAATTTGGCAGTTAATGTTAATCTCATTCCGCTGTCTTCAGGGTTTTGGTTACTTGGTTCTTGCTTAATTAGCTTATGGTCATAAGAACGTAAGTCTAAATATAACTGTCTTTTATGATGGTGATTTCAACTTGTTAAACATCAGTTATGCGCGAGCATGGCTACTTTTGGAACAGCAAAAAAAATGCATGTGCGGGCTGAAATGTTTATTAGGGCGAATGCTATGGCAAATTCACGCATCCTTACCCAGCGTTATGGCAAAAGGCGAATGTATTCGCCCCCGACACCGAAAAAAACCAGCATCAAATCAAACCTCGTTAGTCAATTGTTTCTGACTAAAAAACAGGGTTGCGCAACCAGGAAAAATACCCGATACTTTTGCGACCAAGCACCGTTGTGCGCATTGACATAGGGCTTGTCCGTCAACTATTTAAGGATCTTAATATGAAAAACACGATTATTTTAGGATTAGCGGCCAGTGTTGCGTTTAGCTCGTTTTCCGCTTTTGCTGCCAGCGATGCACAATATCCGGCAGCCGACTTTCAACCAAAAGTTATCTTTATTGACAAAGATGCAGCTGGACTTGGCGCGGCCACTACTGCTGAACCAAAATGCAAGGAATCTAAAGCTCAAACAGTGGCATCTGCTGACAAAGTTGAATTTGATCCTAAATACCCTGCTGCAAACTTTCAACCGAAAGTTATTTACCCCTAAGCCAATAGATTGGGATTTGGGCGGCCAATGAGTGGTCGCCCTGCAGTTGCTGTTAGATATAATTAAAAAGGGACATTTTTTTAACTTGCGAATAAGACTGTTGTGCCGCTTGTAATACCGTAGTCTGCAAATTGAATTGGCTAATGGCGTCTGCGTAATCCAAATCTTCGGTTTGTGACAATACCGTTTTCATATCAACAGTATAATTAGCGTTGCTGTTTTCCTGAATATCCAGGGCATTTAACCTGACACCGATTGAGGATTGTATTGTTTGGACGTTATCAAACGCGGTACTGATATCCTTTAAGGACAATTGGCTAGGCGTATTATTGCGCATATCCTGAGCAAGCCGATCAATAGCTTCAAAAATATTGCTATTACTGCCAGCTGGATTCGGCGCACCATTAGGCACCCCAAACACGGCCACGCCCAGATCGCCATCGGTAACATGTCTATCGGTACTGATTTGTATATTACGCTGATTTTGATCGCCGTTGTAGTCATAACCACCTTGAACGGCTGACTGACTAAAGGCCGGAGTGTCGGTTTTAAAACCGGAAAACATATACTCACCGTTAGCATTTCGAGTGTTTGCCAAACCTAGCAAATGCGTATTCAGTGATTCCATTTCAACGGCAATAGCCACTCTATCGCTCGGCGAATTACTGTCATTTAAGCCTTGTATGCCTAGATCATTGATTTTTTGCAAGACATCAACCACATTCTGCACCACACCGTCACTTAACGATAAGCGTTGTCTGGCTACGATAATATTATTCTGGTACTGATCGGTTTGTTTTAACGTTTGATTTAGATCAATTGAGCGCGCCGCGCCTGCCGGGTCATCCGCAGCGGTAACAATCTTTTTGTTTACGGCCAGTTTAACTTGCAGTTTATTGAGTTTGGACTGCTGCTCTACAATGCCGTTAATATTTGATTGATTTGCCCAAGATGTTGAAATACGCATGATTAAATCCTCTGTTACCTGACGGCTGCCAATAAGCTGTCGAATAATGAATTTGCCACAGCAATGGCTTTTGAAGAAGCTTGATAGGAATTTTGAAATTTAATCAAATTCCCAGCTTCTTCGTCCAAGTTAACCCCAGACAGATTATCTCTTGTTAAGATTGCCTGATTTAGCAGCACTTTATGTGCTTCACTTTGTTTATTTGCGGCGCTAGTTAATGTACCAACTTTTGAGACTAACTGACTATAGACATCGCTAAAAGTTGATTTACCACCTACCATGATCTGAGTTTTTTCCAGTTCGGCCAAGCCTCTCGCCACGGTATTATCACCTGGCACAGGATCTCCTGGTGCGCCCGTGCCAGCAGCAGCAACTTGTTTAGGATCTGTAACTAATGCTTGGATGTTTTTTGCTGCAAAAAAAGTCGGTCTAATCAAAAAACTATCGCCAGCTGCCACTGCGCCATCGGTATCAATGGTGAAGCCTGGTGCAGCAATAGTTGTTGGTGCCGGCCCTGAAAAGGTGCTGACGGTGTTATCTGATAAACGCGTTAAAGTAAAATCTGAACCATCAAAGGCTAATGAATAATCGCTAGGGGCTAATTGACCAACCGTTGCGGGGTCATAAACAGCGGTTGCTGTTCCAATATTTTTAGGATTAGGTATAACTGGCACGGCCATCGTGGGCGTGCCCAAGCCAAATAGATCCTGCCCTGGATCACCATTTAAATCAAAACCGGTTTTATGCAAATCGTTAAAGGCCACGGCAAAACCCGCGGCTAACAAGCCAAATTGTTGTTGAGCAGGATCAAGCACCTCATCACGAAAACGCATTGACCCAGCCAATGAGCCTCCGCTTATTTGTGAAGTAATTTTTTGACCATTGATCAAAATATCTTTATGAGTCATATCTGTAACTGAACTGGCAAGTGACAGATTTGAGGCTTTTCCGTTTAAAACTAAAGCCTGACCATTGCCAATAAATACGGTTTGCGAGCCATCAGTTTGATCTAATGTGGTGACGTTGACCCGTTCGGCTAACTTAGCTACCAAGGCATCGCGCTGATCCAATAAATCATTCGGGATTTGTCCTGAAGTCGCCATGCTGGTTTCAACCATAACTTTGTCATTCAATTCAGCAATACCTTTGGCATAACTGTTAATGTCATTAATCATGGATTGCATTTCGTTGTTGTTTTGGTTCCTAAAACCCTCTAGTTGCCCTGATGTGGTATTCAGTTGTTGCGCTAAGGAATCGGCCTCAGAAAGCATAACCTGCCTAACTGGCACTGATGAGGGATCGTCAGCCACTTCACTAACCGCATTAAAAAAAGCATTAAACGCAGGTGCTATGCCCGTTTTATCACTGGAAAGAATCGCATCAACTTGAGATGACAAGGTCGATAAGGTATTGGTTTCACCATAAACTGAGGTACTGGAAGTAAACTGGGCGGTTACAAATTGATCATAACTTCGCGTTACTGTTCTGGCATCGACACCTTGCCCAATATAACCGGCACCGGTAAAGGAAGCCGGCCGGGTGCGCAAATCCACGCTTTGTCGGCTATAACCTTCGGTATTAACGTTCGCAATGTTATGGCTAGTGGTTTCTAACGAACGTTGCGCGGACATCAAGCCCGATAAAGAGGTACCTAAGATGCTGCTCACTGGATTTCTCCTTTGGTGGCGGTGCGTGACTTATTCATTGCTTGCCACCACCACACCGTTATCTGCCTTAGCCAAGGTATCGCCATGATAAATTTTCATCACTTTTGCAGCGTAATTAGGATCGGTTGCATAACCTGCTTGTTGTAATTCACGCAGATAATTTCCAGCATTACCGGCCTGTTTTAAAGCATCTCCATAACGCGGATTGTTTTTGATAAACGACACATAATCCTGAAAACTTTCTGCATATGAATTGTAAGATCGAAAACCCGCCTGCACTTTTTTAGCTACACCTTGCTCGAATTCCAAGGTGGAGACCTGAGCTTGTCTGCCCTGCCAAGATCGTCCTGCTTTAATATTAAATAAGTTATAGCTATTACTGCCGTTACCATTTTTAATCACTGACTTACCCCAGCCACTTTCCAATGCGGCTTGCGCAAGTAGGGCTTTAGGATCAACCCCCAATTCTTTGGCAGCTTGTTCTGCATACGGTTGTAATTGTTTTACAAATTCATTTGCTGATGTTATCGGCCCGTTGCCGCCAGACTTGAATGGAATTTCAGTCATATTGCCTAGTGGCGTTCTGTCATCAACAAAATTAGTGATTTCCGTGCCATCAGCGGTAATCGTTGTTATCGGCTGTTTGTTCGCATAGCTTTTGGCTATGGCTTGCAACTGGGGTGATAGTTGTTGACCGGTTAAACTATTGCTATTGCCTGTGCTGGCAGAGCGATTGAGATAATCACTGGCATCCATTTTTTCTCCCTCTTTAGGTTTTTCTTCACCACCCAATTGTTTAACAATCATGGCGGCCAACCCAATGCCCGGTTTTCCCGATAAATGCACCGCCAATTGCTGATCGTACATCTCTGTATAAAATTTGCTCTGATCATTATCCATTGCGCCATCACCCAACTTGGCTTCGCGCATGCTTTTTAGAACATTATTAACAAAGATCGATTCAAATTGTTTGGCAACTTCCGGCAAGGCTTGCTTAGATGACTTGTTAGCCTGATTGCGTAACTTGGCCAGGCCGTTAAAATCGGTATAAACATCGGCCTTAGGGGTACTTAACATAACCGCCTCCGCTTAGATTACTATCAACTCAGCGCGAAGCGCACCAGCTGATTTTAATGCTTCAAGAATCGCCACCAAATCACTGGGAGCAGCCCCTACATCATTAACTGCTTTAACAATTTCATCCAACGACACGCCTGGTTTAAACACAAACATGCGTTTCTTTTCTTCTTCCACTTTGACACTGGACTGCGGCGTAACGGTGGTTTGTCCGCCAGATAATGGCGCTGGCTGGCTGACTTGGGGATTTTCACTGATAGTCACTGTTAAACTGCCGTGTGAAACCGCTGCCGGTTGTACCTTAACCTTGCTGTTGATCACTACCGTGCCAGTGCGCGAATTAATAATAATCTTTGCGGGTGCATCATCCGGTGATACTTCCATGTTTTCTACCATGGATGCAAAGGTTACTTTTTGTCCGGCATCCAAAGGCGCGGTCACTTTTACCGATGTGGCATCCATCGCTTTGGCCGTATTTGGCCCTAACACGTTATTGATGGATTCAGCCATGCGGTTGGCAGTGGTAAAATCGGACGTATGCAAGTTAAAAACCAAGCTATCACCTTCCGCAAATGGCGTATTCACTGTGCGTTCTACAGTTGCACCATTGGGCACTCGGCCAACACTCGGGTTATTAACGGTAATGCTGGAGCCATCTTTACCGGAAGCACTTAGTCCACCAACCACCAGATTACCTTGCGCAATCGCGTAGACTTGCCCGTCTGCACCTTTTAACGGACTCATTAATAAAGTGCCGCCTCTTAAGCTTTTAGCGTCACCGATTGAAGACACGGTAATGTCAATCTGTTGACCAGGTTTAGCAAACGCCGGTAATTCTGCTGAAACAGCTACCGCTGCTATGTTTTTAGCTTTAGGATCGGTACCTGGTGGCATGGTAATTCCCAAACGGGTTAACATGCTGCGCATGCTTTGACCGGTAAACTGGGTTTTATCGCCGGATTTATCCAAGCCAACCACCAGACCGTAACCGACCAGTTGATTGGATCGCACCCCTTGAATGGAGGCAATGTCTTTTATGCGTTCTGCATGGGCTGGTAGCATAGCGCCAGCGCCAAGTAAGCAAAGATAAGTGATCACGCGTAAGTTCATATCAACAGCTCCTTAGTTAAAACGGAAACCAGGGGCTTTGGATAATCCGCCCTAGCCAGCCCATCTTTCCTGCATCAGCAACCGCGCCATCACCCGTGTACATAATGGTGGCATCGGCCACTTTATCGGACGGAATGGTATTGGATGAGGTTATATCAACGGGTCTGACGATTCCAGATAAGCGTATATATTCATCACCTTGACTGAGTGTGACGCGTTTTTCGCCCCTAACCCGCAAATTGCCATTGGGTAAAACTTCCACAACGGTCACTGAAATCCCGCCAGTTAAACTGTTGCTTTGGTCAGCAGCTCCCTGGCCTTTAAATTCTTTTGAAGCTTGTAATTCTGTTTCTAAATCATGCCCCAATAAGGCTGAGGCGGTCATGCCCATAATATTGGGCGCTGTAACTTTCATATTGTTGGACTTTTTAGTGTTTAAATCGTCCGACTTTTTAGCTTGAGTTTTCTCTTGCAAGACAATCGTTAAAATATCGCCAACCCGTTTGGCTGTTTGATCTTCAAACAAGCGCATGTCATAGCCGGATTGATAAATGCCGCCGGAACTTTGCACTGGCGGCCGTAAATCTGCTGGTGCCACTGGCGCAAAAGCCGGATCGCGTTGCGGTAACGGTGTACACGCAACGGTCACTAAGGTGGCACTGGCAATCAGGCTTAATTGATAGGGTTTCATGACTTCAACCTACTAGAGCTGCTGGGTAACAAACGACAACATTTGGTCGGTGGTGGAAATGGCTTTTGAGTTCATTTCGTAAGCGCGCTGGGTTTCAATCATATTCACCAACTCTTCCACCACATTCACATTCGATGTTTCCAAAGAGCCTTGCAGCACTGGACCAAACTCATTTTCGCCTGGGGTGCCAACAATGGGAGGACCACTGGAAACAGATTCTCTAAATAAGTTTTCACCCACTGGCTCCAAACCTGTTGGATTGATAAAGTTAGCTGTTTGAATCTGCCCTAACTGCACTGGCGTTGGATTATTAGGTTGGAGGGCGGATACCGTGCCGTCCCGCCCAATGGTAACGCTTAATGCATCTTGTGGTACGGTAATGGTCGGCTGCAATACCAGACCGCCCGAAGTTACCAACTGACCTGTAGAATCTAGTTTTAAAGATCCGTCGCGAGTATAGTTAATATCGCCATTGGGCATCTGGATTTGGATAAAACCACGACCATTGATAGCTATATCCAAGGCGTTTTCAGTTTGTTGGATATTGCCTTGAGTATGTAATTTCTCAGTAGCAACCGTCCTTACCCCTGTTCCTAACTGCATACCGGAAGGCAGCACGTTGTTTTGAGTAGTTTGCGCACCCACCTGCCGGATGTTTTGATACATCAAGTCTTCAAATAACGGCCGGGATTTTTTATAGCCCGTAGTATTGACGTTTGCCAAGTTGTTGGCGATAACCGCCATTCTTGTCTGCTGGGCATCCAGACCGGTTTTTGCTACCCATAAAGCGCGTTCAGTCATGATAATCTCCTAAGTGCCAAGTTATTGTCTTTATACATAGTTAAAGCATGGACTATGCCAATTGCATCAACTTGGCGCTGGATGCGGCATTTTCATCCGTGTTTTTCATCACTTTGGTTTGTAGTTCAAAGTTTTTTGCCAATTCGATCATATCAACCATCGCTTGTATGGTATTCACATTACTGCCTTCAATTGCACCTTGTGCTAATTTTACGTCAGGACTGGCTTGCAATGGCGGCGTGCCTTCTTTTGCATGCAGTAAACCGTCTTTCAGTTTTTCTACGCCGTTGGGCTCCGGCAAAACCAATTTAATCCGGTCAACCACAACCGTAGTAGTCGCATTATTGGAGCCCATGGGAATAATGCTGATAGTACCGTCAGCACCAATAGTCAATTTTTCGGCGGGGGGAATGGCGATTGGGCCGTTGTCGCCTAAAACGGCCAACCCTCCGCCAGTTTGCAGTTGACCATCCGGGGTTAAGTGCAAATCACCGGCTCGGGTATAGGCTTCTTTGCCGTCCGGGCCATTAATGGCAATGTACCCCTCACCATTAACTGCAACATCTAAATCGCGGCCGGTGGTTTGCAAAGGACCAGCGGTTAAATCCGTGCCAGGACGTTCTGCCATGGCATAAACCCGACTGGGATAGCCTGCGCCAAACACCGGCTGGCTGCGAAATTGTTCCAAATCATTCTTAAACCCTGTCGTTTGCGAGTTAGCCAAATTATTGGCGTTGGCTGTTTGCGCCAATAAGGTTTGTTTGGCGCCACTCATTGCAATGTAAAGGCTTTTATCCATAACCGCTGCTCCTCAACCTAAACTTAACGGATATTCAAAATCGTTTGCACAATACTGTTTTCAGTGGAAATTGTTTGTGAGTTAGCTTGGTAGGCTTGTTGCGCCACGATCAAATTCACCAATTGCGCGGAGATTTCCACGTTGGATTGCTCCAGCGCGCCGGAATTAATCAAACCAAAGTTGCCGGAACCGGCTTCACCTGGAATGGGCTCACCAGAATTGGAGCTTTGCGCCCAGTTAGTGTCGCCCAGTTTTGACAGTCCTTGCGGATTGGGAAAACGAGTCATTGCCACTTTACCCAACGGTGTAGCACCACCGTTACTGAACCGTGCAAAAATCACACCTTCTTTATCAATTGAAATCCCGGTTAAACGACCTGCTGGCAAACCATCTTGCTTTAAGGTATCGACACTAAATGGAGCGGCTAAATGAGTAGAATTTGAGTAATTCATTTTAATGGTGACATCTGCAGCAGATGTGCCGGTTTTGAAAGCATCCAATTGCGCCTGACCATTGGCTGGCGTAATCAATTTGCCAGAAGAATCAAACGTCAAAGTTGCCGGTGTGCCTGGTGTACCTGGTGTAGGTGGATTGCCAATAACGGGTGCTGTACCACCCGTATCTAATGGCACAGGCAGGTCTGGGTTATCCGTCATGTAATGATAAACCTGCCAATCTCTGGTAACACCACCGGTAATTGGCCCAGCCACAAAATAAGTGGTTAAGGTATGCGACACACCTAATGAGTCATACACCGATACTGATGATTGTTTATTAAATGATGTGCTATCAAGCGGATCAAAGGTAGCTGTTGCAGGGACATCTTCATCACTGTTTAAATTAACCTGTTCCGTAACATTGATGGTAGATACAGGCAAGCCAGCGCCTGTGTTTAAAGATACTGTTTTTAGCACACCTTGGCTAAAACCATCTTTTACGGTTTTGCCATTGGGGGCATAAGCCAACAAAGCTTGGCCTTGAGTATTCGTTACCAAGCCATCTTTGTTCACCCTAAAAGCACCATTGCGGCTATAGACCAAATTTTTAATATTGGCCGGATCGTTGGCCAAGGTAAAAAAGCCATCCCCACTAATTGCCAGATCCAAGCTGTTTTCAGTAAAATCCAAGTTACCCTGATTAAACTGTTGAGCAACTTCAGACACCCGCACACCTGCACCTGGTTGGGTTTTGCTGACACCGCCAATACTACTGGCATAAACATCCACAAACTCAGACCGTGATTTTTTAAAACCCGTGGTATTAGCGTTAGCAATGTTATTGCCCGTGGTTGCTAAATTGTTGGCTGCGGCGTTTAGACCGCTTAACGCTGTTGTAAAACCCATTACACTTCTCCGTTATTTAAAGAATTTGCTTAACTTTGCTGAAACTAACTGGACTTAAACCATCCAAATTAAGTTGAATTCCATTTGTACCGCCCATTGACACACTGCCCACCAAACTGTCGACATTGGCTTGTAAACTGGTACTTTTGCCGTCCAAAGTAGCTACTGGCTGAATTTGATAGGCACCTGGCGGCATGGTATTGCCGTTGGCATCCTTACCATCCCAAACAAAGGACACCGAACCGGCAGATTTTTGCCCCATATCAATGTTTTGAATAACGTGTTTCGTTTTAGAATCCAAAATTTTGACACTGACATTCGACGAGCTAGACGGCAAATCAAACGTACCACTTATATAACCTGTTTTTGCATTGAGATAGCCATTGTCCGACGGTGCCGATACATAACGCCCCACTAAACTGGCGGCTTGCATGGCTTGATCGGAGCTAATGGATGCCGAAAAATCACTAAACGATTTTTGTAAATCCTGAATGCCGGAAACCGTGCCAAACTGCGCCATTTGTGATAAAAACTCACCGTTTTCCATGGGCTTGGTCGGATCTTGATGGGTCATTTGCGTGGTCATCAATTTTAAAAATTCATCTTGGCCCAACGATTTTTTAGTGGTCGTTGAGGCAGTTTCCAACGAGGAAACACCAGGTATATTGCTATACGGATTTACGGTACTAGTAGTTGTCATGGTGACCCCCTTATTGACCTAATTTTAAAGTTTGTAAAATCATTTGTTTGGCGGTGTTCAGCACCTCCACGTTGTTTTGGTAGGAACGCGATGCCGACATCATGTTGGCCATCTCTTCCACTGTATTTACATTGGGCTTAAAGATATAACCGTTCTTATCGGCCATTGGATGATTAGGCGCATATTCCATAACGGTTGGGGCTTGGCTTTCTATCACACCCATGATATTCACCTGACTGGTGCCGTCATTTTGCTTATCCATAACCTTCTTAAATTCCGCCGCAAACACCGGCTGGCGGGATTTATACACATCGCCTTCACTACTGCTGACGGTATTGGCGTTGGAAATATTACTGGCCACCAAATTCAGTCGTAACGACTGCGCATTCATGCCGCTCCCGGCAATATCAAATATTTTTAATGCTGACATGGTTACTCTCCTTTAATTGCTGATTTCAATTCAGCAAAATTACCGCTTAAAAACTGCAAACTAGCCTGGTACTGCACTGCATTTTCCGCATACTTGGCCTGTTCTACCTGAGTTTCAACGGTATTGCCGTCCAGGGATATTTGATTGGGATTGCGAAACAACACTTCTGCGCCAAGAATCCGGCGGTCTGTACCAAAATGCCTAGCTTGAGTTTTCTCCAAACTGACATCTTTGGATAACGTCTTATTTAAAATGGATGAAAAATTCAGGTCTTGAGCCTTATAGCCCGGGGTATCGGCATTCGCCAAATTTGCTGCCAACACTTCAGTGCGCCGCTCGCGCAAAGCCAAGGCTTGAGGATGAATACCTAATGCGGTATCAAAATTAATTGTCATAACAAATCTCCAAATCACTTTTACAGAGGTAGAAGCACAGGCTGTGCCAGAGGATAATTAGTTATTAAAATTCATAAAGATAGGTATGAATTGACGTTATAACATCTGGAAAGTGGCAAAAAATAGCCGCTTTTAAAGCAAGATTTTGGGTGGCAAGCGTCAAATATATGGCTAGTTACAGAATGACCTGATTTCTTTCAAACACTCGATGAAATCAGGTGTTTATTAAACTACAGACTATGGTTTCCGTTAAGCGTATAACTTTGCAAAATAAGCTGCCAGGCTTGCTCTGGTGTCTCAGCATATTGGATTAACGCCAGATCGCTCTGGGTAATCGTGCCCTCTTCCACTAATACTTCAAAGTTAATTACTTTTTGCCAGTAGCTCTTGCCAAAAAGAATCACTGGAATTGGTCGAACTTTTCTGGTTTGAATTAAAGTTAAGGCTTCAAACAATTCATCCAAGGTGCCAAAACCACCCGGAAATGCAACCAATGCAACGGCGCGCATCAAAAAGTGCATTTTTCGGACGGCAAAGTAATGAAACTGAAAGCACAATTCTGGCGTGATATAGGGGTTAGGCTTTTGTTCGCCCGGTAAAACAATATTTAAGCCTATGCTTTTTCCGCCAACATCTGCAGCGCCCCGATTCGCCGCCTCCATAATACCCGGGCCGCCGCCAGTGATCACAAACACAGACTGCTCTAAACTTCTGGTTTGTTCAGTAACCAATTTTGCCAATTCTCTGGCATGGTCGTAATAATGACTTTTATCGACAATGGCTTGAGCAATTTTTACAGCTTGCTGCTTATTTAAATCATCGGGAGCATCAGCTAATGATTGCAACGCTCTGCTCAGCTCCAGCTGTGCCGTTTCAGGCTCAGGGATACGAGCACTGCCAAACACGACAATAGTGGATTGAATATTCTGCTCTTTTAAGGTTAACTCCGGCTTTAACAATTCCAATTGCAACCGTATGGGTCGCAATTCATCGCGCATAATAAAATCGAGATCATCATAGGCTAAACGATACGACGGTGAGTGCGTTTGTGGAGTGCCATAGTCGTAAATAACATTGGTTGCATCTTGTTTCGCAGATGGAAATGGACTTGAACAGGGTATCTGTGGTTTTTTTGCCATCAGCATTACTCTTGTGGTGTAAAATAAGGAAATTGTGGCTTTTTCACCAACAAATAAAAATAATTTTTTTAAACTAAACTACATTTTAGTTTGTTAGCAGTATTGTTAATAAAACAATATAAATATTTATTTTTAACTGATTTCTCTATAGGTGCCTTTAATTTATGCAATCAAATAAATCAGGATGTTTTTCATAATGTTGGGGTTACTTATGTCTAACACCAAGCAATGCTCTTTGCTGAAACCCAATGGCTGGTCTTATCTAAAATTATTGACTTACCGAACGCTGGTTTTGCTCTTCCTTGGTTTATCTTCGCCCTTGCTGCATGCAGATGAGGCAGTTGTGCCAACAGATGGTGTGGGTAAAGAAATTAACCTTATCATTTCAGCCAAACAACAACCTTTATTAACGCGAGCTAATTTTATCAATCGCGCGGAAGACATGGACAGTCTTTATAAATTGGCTAATTACCAATTGCTATGGTTAGGCAAAGGACATGCAGAAAAAAACATCACAGATGCCTTAACTTTACTCAGCAATGCCGAAACCGAAGGTTTAACACCTGCGAGTTATGACGTAGCCATCTTGCAGCAAAAACTAAAAGCCACCCTGGCTTTATCAAGTGATGCCTACAAAGAATTGGCGGCATACGATACGGCCTTAAGTTTATCGGTTTTACGTTATTTGCATGATTTGCATTATGGTCGTGTTGATGCGCAAAGCATAGGTTACAACTTGAAACTGCGCCAAAACAAGTTGCTGAATTTGCCGGTATTGATCAAAGACAGTTTGGCACAAGGCACAATCAGCCAATTAAGCAGCGCAGCCGAACCTAAATTAAAACAATATCAAAAACTTAAACAAGCGCTTGCCAATTACCGGACCTTGGCCACTAAAACTAACGCCCTGGCATTAGTGGTTGATAAATCGGTTGCCCCAGGCAGCAGTTTTGCTCAAAGTGCCGAGTTGAAGCAGTTTTTAGTTAGCTTGGGTGATATGCCAGAAGACAATAGTAAACCCGATGGCATTTACAACAGCAAAATCGCCGCCGGGGTAAAAAAGTTTCAACTTAGACATGGTTTAAATAGCGACGGTGTTTTAGGTGCTGGCACAGTGGCCAACTTAAATACTCCCGTTAAAGACCGTATCACCCAAATTGAATTAGCCATGGAACGCTTACGCTGGCTACCTGAACCCAGTGCGGGCCGGTCGCTTATTGTTAATATCCCAGCGTTTCAGTTATGGGCTTTTGATGATATTGATGAATTCAATGCCGACATCCCCAATATGCGGGTTGTGGTGGGCAAAGCAATGGAAACGCAAACGCCAGTTTTAATGGCAAAAATGAGCTTTATCGATTTCATGCCCTACTGGAATGTGCCGAATAAAATCACAAAGGAAGAAATTTTACCTAAGCTGATGAAAAACAGCCGTTATTTGGACAAAGAAAACATGGAATTGGTCAGCAGCTTCGGAAATACCGTTAAAGCTGTACCATTTGGCAGTGACTCAATCAACAAAATCAAGCAAGGTTTGCTGAAAGTACGCCAGCGTCCAGGCAAAAAGAATGCCCTGGGTAAAGTAAAATTTATTTTTCCTAATAAAGACGATGTGTATTTGCATGATACACCCGCACACTCGCTATTCAGCAAGTCGCGCCGTGATTTTAGCCACGGTTGCGTGCGTGTTGCCAACCCAGAAAAGCTGGCAGAATTTGCCCTGAAAAACCAATGGACGACAGAAACCATCCAAAAAGCTTTAACGACACCAAAAACCCAGCGGGTCATACTAAAGAAATCTATTCCGGTACTGTTTTTTTATGTCACAGCGTATATTGACAAAAATGAGAATTTAACTTTCTATTCAGACATTTACGGACATGATGCCGCGTTGTTAGCTGCATTAAAAAATCCGGAAGACTTGGCTGATTCAGCCATATTTGCACCCCCGCCAGCACCGGTTGTACCAACAACGGGGGATAGTATTAATTCTGAAGAGGCGACGCCACCGATAGAAGATTTGACAGACAACCCTGCCGCTATCAAAAAAGCCCAGCCCGTTGCTAAACCAGCTGTCAATGGGAGCGCAACGCAACCTGTGATAAAACCTGAGCAAGCGCCAGCAGGAACAGCGCCGAAAACTGACGATCCAAGATAAGTAAAAGCGATGCACCGCCAGAGCCTGTTTGGTTTAAACAGGCTCTGAACTAAGATTAAGCTGGTATTTTGTTACATCCATGAAGCCTGGATTCGCTAACGCGGTGTTCGGCTCCGGCAATCCCTGCCGAAATGACGACTCTATATTACAACCTGGCCGATTGAAAGGCGCTTACCAGGTTCTAAAATCGCCGGTATCTAAATGGACAAAGTTGGAACGTGGATAATAACCAACACCACCCGCACGCATAGCCAGGGCAGCATTCCGTATTTCACGACTATCAACACCAGAAATCCGAATATCAATCGCCCTGCCCTGCATATGATAACTGTCTTTGGCTACACCGTGGCTATGCTGCCTTAAACGGGCATTGGTTCGTGGAGACCGATAGCCGGATACGATATGGATGGGGCTAAAACTGACGCCCAACATCATCCTTAAATCATATAATTGGTCAAGTAGGGCGGTATCTATTGGATGCTCATCCCCTGTGTGGTAATCCCTGAAAATATAGCTGATTTCGTCTAATGCGCCTTTGATGTATCGGCCGTTTTCAAAATAAGTCAGCTTTAACTGGTCGCCAGTGTTAATGTTTTGCAATGCCAGTGTCTTGTGCGATGGAAAATGACCCATTGTGGCTTTGGCAATGTCAGTGCCAGCGAGTGTTATCAGGGAACCACAAGCCATGGTTCGTAAGAATTTACGTCTGGATGGCACCAAACCGTCGTTGTCTAAGATTAATGCGCTTGCTTTATGTTCAGTCATAATTTTGTCTCTTGCCATTTTTGGTCAGATCATGATCATCCAACCTTAACATGTGATGATTTTTATTAACTCTAACTTACTGATAAAATTAATAATTTTATATAGCCTAGTATTCTTGATGAAGTTGATAATGGGGAGTTTTAAAATAACATACAACGAGATATTAATATCTCAGCTGCATTAATTATAAACCATAAATACTTATAGGGAAATTAAATGAATATATCTGCAAGCGTTTTGATTACTATTTTAATATTAATCGCCATACCAAAAGCAGGTAATTTCCGGTTAAAAATATGGCAGCTTATGCTCACCGGCGCAGTTGTGGTGGTACTTACAGGCGAAATCAGTTTGCGATCTGCCTTAGCAGCAATTGACGTCGATGTGATGTTATTTTTGTTTGGGATGTTTGTAGTTGGACAGGCAATGGTTGCCAGTGGTTACTTGTATTTTTGGGCCTACCGATTGACATCCAGATTGAAATCTGTGGAACAACTGGTGTTGGTTATTCTTTTCGGCTCAGCGTTTAGCGCAGCCTTGTTAATGAACGATACCCTGGCCATTATTGGCACACCACTTGTTTTACGCCTGGCGAAAGAGCATAACATCAACCGCAGCCTGCTTCTGCTAACACTGGCTTACAGCATCACCATCGGCAGTGTGATGAGCCCGTTGGGCAATCCGCAAAACTTGTTGATCGCCACTCACAGTCACTTATCCGACCCATTCCTTACCTTTCTATCGGCTTTGGGCATTCCCACACTGGTTAATTTAGCAATAACTTTTGGCCTGATGCGCTGGATTTATGCTAAAGAATTTTCCAGAGCCATGCCATTGTTACATACGCCCGTGCAGTTACTGGACAAAAATCTAGTACGCACCGCTCATGGCTCATTGGTTTTATTGTTGATTATGATTTTATTAAAAATTCTGCTTGTGTGCTTGCACAGCACGATAACCATCAGCCTGAGCCACATCGCCTTAATTGCCGCCTTACCACCGCTGTTGTTCAGTTCGGCAAGAGCGCAACTGATAAAACACCTGGATTGGTCAACACTGGTGTTTTTTGCCGCCATGTTTATCGTGATGGCTAGCGTGTGGCAAACTGGTTTATTGCAAGCTCAAGTTCAGTTTCTAAAAACTGATTTAACCAGCATTCCTGCGATTATGATAATCAGCGCCGGCTTAAGCCAATTAATATCAAACGTACCTCTGGTAGCCTTGTATTTACCCATGCTTGGCGACATTAACACCCAAGCCTTAATGGCTCTGGCAGCCAGCAGCACCATAGCAGGAAATTTTTTAATCTTGGGGGCCGCCAGTAATGTCATAATAATTCAACATGCGGAAAAACATAGTGCTACACTCAGCCTCTACGAGTTCGCCCGCACGGGAATCCCACTGGGACTGATGAATTTATTTGTGTATTGGCTGTGGTTAAGCTATTGGTATAACTAACCCGGAATATTAAGTGTTTAAAAACGGATGACACTATGACTAAAAAATCGGTAAAGCCCTCGACCTACTTGATTGAAGTTAAAACCCTGTCTGACCGCTTGGTTAAAGCCCAACAGCCCATCCGTATTCTGGATGCCATCAAATGGGATGACCATATTAAACAAACATTTTTGCAAAACAATTGTAAAAAACCACCTGAAATTACACCGGAATACTATCAAAGCCGCCCACTTGGCTTTGATCCGGCAGAAAAAAAACATGAGTTTTACCAAATTGAACGGGATTTAGTGCGCAAATTGGGCCAACTCAACCCGCTCAGTGTCATCATGCGCCGGATTTGCAAGGAATATCAGGATGTTGTCAGCATGCTGGAAGCTCGCGGCACACGCACATTCGCCAACATTTCCCAAGAATTGTATGGTTCATCTCAAGACGTTTTTCACGTAGGTGATCCAACCATTGCCGGTTTGGGCAGCATGATGGAAGAAACATTGTCTCAGTTATTAAAACTGGATTTCCTAACTGAAGACCCTAAAACCATTAATGCTAAAGACGCGGTTAGCATTTTAAATGAAAAAATCCAGGACATGTTTCCTGGTGACGGCTTACGCGCCATGCTCAGTGATGGTATCTTGGCCGATGCCGCTGCCGGTACCGATTATATTAAATTACGCGCCGATGCCATGTTTAATATGCGAGACTTACGCGTGTTGGAAGTGCATGAAGTTTGGGTGCACCTAGGCACAACGCTCAATGGCTTGGCTCAACCCTATTGCACGTTTTTAGGCAAAGGACCACCATCCGCTACCGTTACCCAAGAGGGCTTGGCAGTGTTAATGGAAATTCTCACTTTCAGCTCCACGCCAAACCGGTTAATGCGTTTGATAAACCGGTTAAGAGCAATCACGCTGGCAGAGGAAGGTGCCGATTTCCTGGATATTTTTGGCTTTTTTAAGGACAAAGGTATGGACGATGAAGAAAGCTACACCCTGAGCAGTCGCGTGTTCAGAGGCAGCAGCCCCGATGGATTGCCCTTTACCAAAGACTTAACGTATATCAAAGGCTTTGTGCTGACATACAATTTTATGCGTCTTGCGGTCAGCAAAGGCAAGCCGGATCGAATCCCGTTATTGTTTTGCGGAAAAACCATGATTGAGGATATGAAAGTGCTGGTTGATTTGGTGGAAGAAGGCACGGTAATTGCGCCCCGTTTTCTACCGCCGCAATTTAAGGATTTGAATGGATTATCTGCGTGGCTTAGCTTTAGCCGGTTCATGACCTCAATGAATTTCCGTCAATTAGAACAAGATTACGCCAATATATTATAACCAATTGATACATATAATTAATTAAACATAAACGACAGTTTTCCATTTTTACAAAACCATACTAAAACAACAAAAACAAGGGGGAACCTATGACAAAAATCATCTCATTAACTGCTTTATTACTTGTTTATGTCGCAGGCATCAATCTGGCAAATGCTGGAGCCAGTGGACATGCCGGCCACGGTGGCGGTAGCAGCGGTGGCGGCAGCAATTGTGTAAAGCCACATTTCTCCAAAGCCTTACCAGCCAATTTAGCCAGTGTTGTGCCTGGGGCGGAGTTTTCTTTTATCGTCTCAAACGTACAAAAATCTGAACAAATTGAAGCGACCGTTAAAGGCCAAGCCGTTCCCCTCACCTTTGATGACAAAGAAGCCTTTCTGCTGGTTAAAGGTAAACTACCCGCCGAACTAAAAAATACGGTTGCACGCATCAGTATTAAAGTTGCATCACCCGTAGCCAGATGTGACGGTGAAATGGGCTGGTTAGTTAAAATCGCTGAATAGTTGCATGCCGGAATTAACTTCTTTTGCAGCCGTTACGCCACAAACTATGCTTGCCAAGCATTGTGTGGCGTATTGTCTGGCGCAACGTTTTGATATTACCAGTCTGGCTAATTTATTGTCAGACTCAACCCTGATCAGGATTATCAAAGGCGCGTTACTGATTGAAGACGATCAAACCTGGTCAGCCATTTTTTCCTATGGCTCGGTTGTGCACTGGAATGTCAGCCCGGAACAACAACTTAAACTGCATCAGTTATTATTAAAATACGCCGAAAATCCCCTGGAAAACATAGAGGAAGATAACTTTACCTTTAGTTTAAACTGTGGCAACACGCGCATCGTGGAAGACCACATCGAAATCGAATCCGCCGACCCCATTTTGCTGTTTTCGTTATCACAAGGCATGGCGCAATCCATCAAGCTGGCTTCATTTGAAACCAACGCCATCACTACTATCAACAACACCAGTTATCTGCCCAAATCGCTGGCCAAAAATGGCAGCATAAAATTAGGCAGCAAAGAAATTGCTAAAATTCGCGGACAATTATTTTTAACTAAAAGCGATATTATTTTAAATTACGATTTATTGGACACGCCCGATTTTTTCTGGGAGTATCCAGAATACGAAGCCTACTACAGCATCACTGCAAAATACTTAGAAATAGCCCAACGCACCGAAGTCTTGTCAAAAAAGCTGGAAACCATCCATGAGTTGTTTGAAATGTTGGCTGACGAACAAAAGCACCGGCATTCTTCGGCACTGGAATGGATAATCATTTGGTTGATTATGTTTGAAATCGCCATGACGCTTTTTGATAAACTTTTTTGACCGTACTTTTTATCAACCTTCTGCCGTAACCATACAAGCCTAATGCTCAGCTACAGACATTCCTTTCATGCCGGAAACCCGGCCGATGTTTTAAAACATACCGTACTAATCCAAATTTTAAAAAGCTTAACCCAAAAAGATAAACCGATTTGTTGTATTGATACCCATGCAGGCACTGGACTGTATGCACTGGACAGCAGCTTCGCCCTAAAAAATAAAGAATTTGCCGACGGCATTGAAAAGCTATGGCGCAGAAAGGATTTGCCCGCCAGCGTTGCTGATTACGTAAAGCTGGTAAAAGGCTTTAATTCAGATCCAACCAAGCTCACCCGTTATCCAGGATCGCCGTTAATTACCGCCCAGTTTTTACGCAATAAAGATCGGTTATTTTTATACGAATTACATCCCACAGAAATTAAAGCCTTAACCGAATTGACAGCCAAAAAACGCCAAATTAAAACCTTTCATGCAGATGGTTTGGCAGGTGCGATAGGTTTATTACCACCTATCGAACGACGCGGTTTGGTATTAATTGACCCATCTTATGAAATTAAATCGGATTACGATTTGGTGGTTGAATCCTTAATAAAAATGCACAAACGCTTTGCCACCGGAACCTATGCGCTCTGGTACCCTGTTATTGAACGAGCCAAAATACAGCGCATGGAAAAAGCCATCCAAAATACCGGCATTAAGAACATTCAATTATTTGAGTTGGGCATTCAAGCCGATAGCGATGAAATCGGCATGACAGGCAGTGGCATGATTGTGATCAACCCACCCTGGACTTTAATGGCCGATATGCGCATTACCCTGCCCTGGCTGGCTAACGCGTTAGGGGTAGACGGCGCAGGAAGCCATCGATGCCACGTATTGGCCGCAGAATAGAAACACCCACGTATAAAAGCATAAGCACATTGATTGTTTATTATAAAAAATCAATGTGCTTGAAGAATCGTAGTCAAAACATAAAGCTATGATGATACCCGTGAGCTATATCCATAACTCAATCTAAAGTCTATTTTCAAGTGTGGATGCTGCTTTAAAGCGGCGTCCAACCCCGCACCCCTAAGATACTTCACACCATAATTTCAATTACGATCTTAATTTTTACAGTTCGACTACTTGATGATACCAAGCTGAACAATGGCAGGTGAATTTTTAAAAGCTTGCGCTAACCAACAGTTTTCATTGTATGAAATCTACAGCCCGAAATAATTAGACTTTAATCACAAAACGTTTGTTAAGGGATTAGTATAAATAGCGCCTTTGAGTTTTTGCAGTGAACTTAACATTCACGGCAAAAAATTTTTCCCAGAACGTGAAAGCGTTCTCCCTTCAGCATGTTGTTGCGGTTTTTTGCTGATGTTTACTCTTAAAGGTGACTGATATGAAAACCCGTTATTCCAAAAAAAACCTAAGAATTGCCTGTTCCGTTTTTATTGGAGCAGCCATTTCAACCATAACTTTTGCCGCAGACATCTCTCAATTGATTGGCAAAAATTTAGACAAAAACAGAGACCTGGTGGCTTCTGTTATGAAAGGCCGCAACTATGTTGTTCAAGTTGACACGCAAGGAAATATTGCGCAGTTAATCGATACCGGTTCAAATGGTGATGGTTCTGATCCACTACAGTCAGCAAAATCCAGTGCTGCAACCCAAAAATCCACCGCACTGATTGAATTGCCTGAAAATTACCAAGGACAGGATGCCATCGACTTTTTAGGCAAAAATCTGGCGGAAGTTGCCCAGAATATTGGCGTAACATCGGATAAGCTTAAACAGATGTTTCAGCAAGATCTAACCATGCGAATTGATGCAAATAATCGCATTTTCTTTGTCGACAACATGATCGACCCGCAAGATAAACTCATGGCCACAAATCAAGCTCCAGATATCAATGCCACGCCAACAACAACTGGCAGCGCCAGCGTTCCGATTGCATCCCCAGCGGCACTCGCCAACGCTTTTACCTTGCATAGCAAACCTGGCGCCAGCAAGACAATATATCTGGATTTTGATGGTTATAGCGCTGAAAATACAGCTTGGTCCAACACAACCATTACCGCCCAAGCCTTCGATTTAACGGGTAACCCTTTGATATTTGATAATACTGAACGCAGCACCATAATCAGTATCTGGAATCGTATAGCAGAAGATTACATCCCGTTTGATATCGATGTAACCACCGAATTGCCTTCAATGGATGCTTTAACGCGCACAAATACCGCCGATACCACTTACGGTACTCGGGTAGTTATCACGAAAACAGTTTTTGACTGCGCCTGTGGTGGCAATGCCTTTATGGGTTCAATCAATTTAGTTAACAACACTAAATTCCAGCCAACCTGGGTGTTTTATGACAAATTAGCCAATAATGAAAAATTTATTGCCGATGCCGCTACGCATGAGATCGGCCATAACTTAGGCCTGTTTCATGATGGTCAAAAACCAAGTTCTACTTACTATTATGGACATGGACAGGGGGTTACTGGATGGGCCCCAATTATGGGTGTTGGCTACAATCACAACGTAACGCAATTTAATCCTGGCACCTATCCAAACGCCAACAATCAACAGGATGATTTTGCCACTATGGCCAGTTTAGGTATTGAAACAAGTTCAGATGATTACGGCAATACGACAGCTACGGCCAGCTCGTTAACTAACACAGGCACTGCCAGTGCTCCCAATATTCAAACTTTTGGCATTATTGGCACTGCTTCAGACATTGATATGTTTGTTATTAACACGGCCGGCGGGTTGATTAACTTGACAGCCAATCCGGCTGCAATCGGTCCAAATTTGGATATAAAATTAGCATTGTACAATGCGAATGGCGAAGTTGTGGCAACCGCAGCGCCAGAAGCGACTTTAACGGCCAATATCAACCAAACAGTTTCTGCAGGTATTTATTATCTTGCCGTTGCAAACTCAGAGCACGCAACCGCCGGCACAGACCCTGGCTATCCAAAATATGACAGCTTGGGACAATACCAAATTACCGGCAGCTACCCAGCAGCAATTGACAAAGCCGTGCCGCCCATTGCCAAAATTGCTACCACGGCTTTGACTGGCATAGCGCCCTTAACCGTGAAGTTTTCAGGGGCCAGAAGTGTTGGCAACGGCACTATCACCGATTATCAATGGGATTTTGATGATGGTGTCACTGCAGTTGGTGCCACTGCCTCCCACACCTTTTCTAAGGTCGGTACTTACAAAGTGCATTTGCTGGTTACCAACCAATATCAATTGACCTCTACCAAAACCTTGCAAGTTACTGTCACTGCTCCACCATCTACAGTGAGTACCACAATGTGGGAATCGAAGGTCAATGCAATGGTTGCCCCCACTAGCACCAGCATTCAAACCAGTGTAACACTTAGCCTGATTGACTCCAAAGGCAAACCTGTTCCGAATGCGAAGGTGGAAGGCGACTTTAGCGGCTCTGTCACTGACGCAGTCAGTGGGACCACAGATGCCACCGGAACCGTTGTACTATCAGCCACCAGTAACACTTATACAGGTCAGTCAATCACTTATACGCTTAAAAACGTAACAGCTGCCGGTTATGTGTATAACCCAACCAAAAACGCCAAAACAGTCGTGACATTAACCTGGTAGTATTTTTTTAACTAACAGGGAGCGCTTGCGCTCCCTTTTTAGCAACCGGCTTTGTTAAATCATATTTATCATAACCGACATCTTAAATTTCCCCGTTCATCCACTAAAACCGCGCATTCGTTGCAACGGATCTTGCCGGTAATACCGAGTAAATTGCACATAAACTTCCGCAAAATGGGCATGTAATAGTTCTGGTGCACAAAAAAAATATTCACTCATGACAGCAAAAAACTCCGCCGGGCTTGTGGCGGCATATTCGTTTAGCCAGGGATGGTGATGGTGCGCTATGCGTTTAACCAAGACTTGGTAGGCCGTCTCTAACGTCGCAGACCACTGAGCAATATCCATATCATAATGCAATGGCGGGAAACCATTGGCACTGCCATTTAACATATCCAACTTATGAGCGATTTCATGGATGATCACGTTATGTCCTTCATGCAACCTGGTCTTATCCCGTTCAATATCTTCCCAGGAAAGAATAATCGGTCCTCTTAGCCAAGACTCCCCCACTAAGGCTTGCTCCTCATGGTGTACAACGCCAACCGCATCCATACTATCCCGGATTACCCGAAAGCCGGTTGGGTAAACAATAATCTCTGTCCAGCCAGACAAGCAACCAAGACCTAAACCAAGCACAGGTAAACAAGCTTGCACTGCAATGCAAAGGCACATGGCCTGGTTGAGTTCCAGGCCCTGAACGCTGGAAAATGCTTTTTCATGCAGAAACAACGTGGTCAATTCGCGTAAGTGGGCTTTTTCAACGGCGCTCAGCCCGTTTAATAAGGCTAATTGCTCGGTAACTTCCATCCATAAATCATGCGGGATGGCGTGCCGATGCAACAGGTATCTGATACGCGCCCGCCTAAATATATTCATTTACCGCCTCGGCCATTAGATTACAATTGAATTTTGATTTGTTGCACAAGTCCATAGTTAAACAAGTATTAAATAGGTCACTCATGATGCCAGCCACTAACTTTTGCATTGCCCTTGGCAAACGAGCCCGCCTGTTTTCCGTAACTTTAATGATGTTGCTTGCTGGCATCGGCAAAGCGCAAGAAGCTGACGACTTGTATAACCAAATTCTGACATTGCAAAACCAGATGAAAATTCAAATCACCGGGTTGAACAAGATTCAAAATGAACCAGGCATAACCGCCCGTGGTCGCCCTGAAGAACAACTGCAACAGCTGTTAGCGTCATATAACCATGTTGTTACCAGAAATGCCAAGGGGCAGATTGAACGAGTGGTGATCGTTAACAAAATCCAAAAACAAGCAGCCGAGCGAATTATATTGCCTGCCAGCTTTCAAAATAACCATTACAAGGTGCCCGTTAGCCTGTCGGGAAATGGCAGCATCTGGCAATCTGTGGATATGGTGATTGATACCGGTGCTGACCTAGTGGTTCTACCGGAATCCATGATAAACCAATTGGGGCTGACCGACACTGAATTAACCCATGAACAAATGCAGACCGCCAATGGTGTGGCTGATGCCAAAGTTGGGCTATTGCAGGAATTAAAATTGGCAGGCGAAACACTACAAAACATCCCAGTGGCTTTTATTGAAGACAGCCTGTTAGGCAAAAACTATCTGCTAGGTATGGCCGTTTTGGGACGCTATCAATTAACCATTGATGATCAATCAAAAACGGTCACTTTATTTAAGAAATACTGATAGCAAAAAGTGAGATGCCTAAGCTCAATTACTTAAACCAGGGACTTCGCAGGTCGCCAAAGTAAACCCAGCAGCGCCAATACACAAAAAACGGCACTGGCATAAAACGTAACTGGCGCACCAAACTTATCCCAAAACACCCCTGCCACAATGCTCGCAGCCAACATGGATAAACCGCTTACCAAATTAAAAAAACCATAAGCTGTTCCTCTGAGGTCGGCCGGAGCCGTGTTAGCGACCATAGTTGCCAACAAGCCCTGGGTAATGCCCATATGCACACCCCATAGTGCAACGCCCAGTAATACCATGCTCCAATGACCATTGATGGCTAAAACCAGGTCCGCCAGAATCAGAACGACCAACCCGATAGCCAAAAGTTTGTTATGACTCATGCCATCAGAGAGCTTGCCAAACGGGTAAGCCGATAGCGAATAAATCACATTCATTAACACCATAACTACCGGCACCAACGCGACAGGTATACCACTTTGCTGAGCACGTAACACCAAAAAAGCTTCGCTGAATCGTGCCAAGGTAAAAACTGCACCTACACCAACCACCCACCAGAAGGCGGTTCCAAGCCGTATTAGGTTTTCGCGACGAATAGGATTGGTTTGCTTTGCTTTTGTATGAGCCTCCGGCTCCTGAATACCGAATAACAGCAACAGCACTGCCAGCAATCCAGGCACAACAGCAACCCAGAATACCGCCCGAAAATCATTTGACCATAACAGCATCAACCCTACAGCGAGCAATGGCCCTAGAAATGCCCCAACCGTATCAAGTGACTGACGTAAACCAAAAGCTGCACCGCGTAAATGGCTGGGAGATAAATCTGCAACCAGCGCATCACGCGGAGCGCCCCGAATTCCTTTGCCAACCCGATCCAGCAAGCGGGCAATTACAATAGCATCCATACTGGCTGCTATGGCAAACAGCGGCTTGGTTAATGCCCCCAATGAATAGCCAAACAACGCTAACGCTTTGCGCTTACCAAGATAATCACTTAACGTGCCAGAAAATACTTTAACAATCAAAGCAATAGATTCAGCCAAGCCTTCAACAATACCGACTGTTGTATAACTGACCCCAAGCGCAGTCACCATAAAGAGTGGCAGCAAGCTATGAATCATTTCAGATGAAATATCCATCAAAAGACTAACAAAACCGAGCACCCAGATGCCGGATGGAATTTGGCTTAGAACGCTTTCGGGCTTTTCATTTTGGCTCATGCTGATTGTTCCCAATATCCATCAGGCGGTTAATATAGTTTTGAGAGAGAGACTTAGAGTCTAACAAAAACCGACCCCTGCTGTTAACAAATGAGGTTTATCAACGATCAATTTCTAAGTGCAGGCATAATAAAATGGCTGCTTTGTTTTCAAAATTCTTAAATAAATTAATGAGATAATTTCTGTTAGCTGGATCATTTTAAAAAGTTGGGCTGATGACAAATAAAACAATATCTGAATAACACTATTTATAAATTCGAATTTTGATCAAGCTAATGCAGTATCTGGCATTTCAACACAAATCGAATAATAACTTCATAATTGCACGTTTAACCTATTTGTACTTTATCGTTGAAGCAATCTGTTCAAAACCTTAAACGAGACATTCGTTAATTTACGATAGGTCTAATTATTCCAATATTATCAATATATTAGCACTTAAAATAATTTGAAATTCTGTTATGCAATACAATCCAGCCTAGTTCAACCATAACAGTTACAGGGATTTTTAAACCATACAGATGACCTGGATTTAAATCTGTACTTTAAAATTAGCCAATAAACTGAATCTGTTTTGCTTTCTTCTCCGTTAGTAAAGTATGCACTGTCGATCACGTAACAGTTAACGACCATACATCAATCTCCGCATCGCAACTATCCGATGCCGGATTTTTTTACAAACACCCAGGAGAACTTCATGCCAGCAGTTAGCGTTCCAGCACACCAAAAAGGCGATTGTTTTGTCGATTTCGAAGAAAAAGTATTTGAAGATGTCAAAGCAGAAACCGGTCAGAAAGCTTTAGTCAAATTCCATACCGTTGCTTTCGAGGGATCAATCGGGTTTGTTAATCTGCTACAAGCCACCCGATTGCAACGCAAAGGTTTTGAAACCTCCATACTGTTGTATGGGCCAGGTGTGACATTGGGTCTGCAACGCGGCTTTCCACGTTTGGGCGATGAATCTTTTCCTGGCCATCAAAACTACGCGACCCAAATCGCCAAATTCATTGAGGAAGGTGGCAAAGTCTATGCCTGCCGGTTTGCACTGCAAGCCCTTTACGGTCACGGCGAACCCAGCTTGTTACCCGGTATTCGCCCGATCAGCCCATTAGACGTATTAGATATTGTACTGCTACATCAACGCGATAATGCTTTTATTATGGATACTTGGACACTGTAAATCCTCCAGTTACAAGCACTAGCCCGAACCCTTATTCGGGCTTTTTTTGACTCGCAGCAGGAGATTTCGTTTTGACCATGCCCACTATCGTCAGAGCCGCCGCCGTGCAAATTGCGCCGGTGTTCGGATCCGCCACAGCTACTGGCGACAAGGTTTGCCAGGCCATCAGCGATGCTGCCGCAAAAGGCGCGCAAATCGTGGTGTTTCCAGAAACCTTTGTACCTTACTACCCGTATTTTTCTTTTGTACTGCCACCAGTTACCCAAGGCCGCGAGCACTTGAAGCTTTACGATTACGCGCCAACCGTGCCGGGCCCGATTACCGAGGCCGTTGCGGCGCAAGCCAAGGCACACGGCATCGTAGTAGTACTGGGGATTAACGAGCGTGACCACGGCAGCCTCTATAACACCCAACTTATTTTCGACGAAACCGGCCGTCTTGCGCTAAAACGCCGAAAGATCACCCCAACCTATCACGAACGCATGATATGGGGCCAAGGCGACGCCTCTGGTTTAAAGGTTGTGGAAACCGGTATTGGCCGTATCGGTGCATTAGCTTGCTGGGAACATTACAACCCGCTTGCCCGTTACGCATTAATGGCTCAGCACGAGCAAATTCATTGCAGCCAGTTTCCTGGCTCTTTGGTCGGCCCTATCTTCGCCGAGCAAATTGAAGTCACGATACGCCATCACGCACTGGAATCGGGCTGCTTTGTCGTTAACGCCACTGGCTGGCTCAGTGACGAGCAAATTGATTCGGTTACCACAGACCCCAGCCTGCAAAAAGCCCTGCGCGGCGGTTGCTGCACAGCCATTGTCTCGCCGGAAGGACAGCACGTAGTTGAACCCCTGCGTGAAGGCGAAGGCATGCTGATTGCCGATCTGGACATGAATTTAATCACTAAACGTAAGCGCATGATGGACTCAGTCGGCCATTACGCTCGACCCGAACTACTCAGTTTACGCATTGCCGACAGGCCGGCTATGCCCGTGTTCAGCGACTCATCAACTGTTTCAACCCAACCCGACCAAGAGAGCGACCGCCATGACGCCATCAACACAAACTAGCATCGAGCAGGCAGATTTGATTACGAATCTGCAATCGTTAGGCTTGCGCCTGGAAGACAGCGAAGTAGGCATAACCGGCCGTCGAGGTGGCGCGGGTCCATCCAATCACAAAGCGATTAGTTTGGCTGGCCGAACGGTAATGATACCAATAGCCACGGTCTCGGCTTGTGAATCACCGTTCGTCGCCAGCCGACCGGACGTAAACGGCATCAGCGAGATTCGCCGCGGCGGCGCAGTGATCAGCCACATTAGATTCCCAAGCCAACCACGTTTTTACGATTTACAAACCGCCGATGGCATTCCGTACTCACAAATTGCTACGCTGCACTCGTCAGATGTCTTAGCGACCACGCTGCTGCAATCCTGTATCCGATACGGTAATCGCAAGACTTCTTGCCAGTTTTGCGCCATCGGCCAATCACTGGCGATGGGCAAAACCATTTTGCGCAAAACACCTGAACAACTGGCCGAAGTAGCGAAAGCAGCGGTTGAGCTGGATAAGGTCAAACACATGGTCATGACCACTGGAACCCCAAATCTGACAGACAGAGGTGCCGCACTACTCTGCGAAAGTGCCAAAGCCGTTAAAGCGGCGGTTGATCTAGCGATTCAAGGCCAATGCGAACCACCTGACAACATCATCTGGTTTGAACGTATGAAATCCGCCGGTATTGATAGTTTGGGCATGCATCTGGAAGCAGTCACGCCGGAAGTGCGCACACGCATCATGCCCGGCAAGGCCAGTGTTTCTATGGATCATTATATGAAAGCCTTCGATGCCGCCGTTGCGGTGTTCGGTCGCGGCCAGGTTAGCACCTATATCCTGGCCGGTTTGGGCGATACGCCGGAAGCGATTCTATCGGTCTCCGAGCAGTTGATAGCCAAAGGCGTTTACCCCTTCGTGGTGCCGTTCGTACCCATTACCGGCACACCCTTGGAAAACCATCCGGCTCCAACACCAGCTTTTATGGCGAAAATCCTGCCGCAACTGGGCGCCATGCTGAAGCAGGCAAACCTGCTGTCTCAAGACATGAAAGCCGGTTGCGCCAAATGTGGCGCCTGCTCGGCACTGGCCAGTTATGAGGTGTGACATGTGGATCGATAACTTTAAACCGTTTTTTGCCAACGAATACTTGATCAAATTTGTCACCGAGGATTGGGAGCATAAACAAATGCGGGCGTTACGCCAATCGGTGTTCTGCGAAGAACAAGGCATCTTCGCAGATAATGATCTGGACGACATTGACAGCATCGCCACGCCTATCGTTGCCATCGCCTGCGTCGCTGGTTTACCGGACCGGGTAGTCGGCACTGTGCGTATTCATCAGGAAAAATCGGGCGTTTGGTGGGGCTCAAGATTGGCAGTGGATCAAGATTATCGTAAACAAGGCAATCTCGGTGCGGCGCTGATAAAGCTGGCAGTCACGTCAGCGCACGCCCAGGGCTGCAACTGTTTTCTGGCGCAGGTACAAAGCCGTAACCAATTGCTGTTTCGTCGTCTGCATTGGAAATCTTTACAAGAAATTTCAGTGCATGGTCGGCCACATTATCTAATGCAAGCAGACTTGGCGTGGTATCCGCCTTATGCGGACGGCGCTGTCGGTTTTGTTACCACCAATCGGATTGCGGCATGACCTGGTTGGCTGATTTAACGCTCCGAATCCGCCAAAGCTCTGGGCTGGCGCATAAGCGTGATATTGCCAGCGTAATGAAGCATTTGCCTCGGTATTCCGGCGCGAAGATTGTATTAGGCGACGACTGCGCCGCTATACCCGATGGTGACAGCTTTCTATTGCTGGCCAGCGAAGGCTACCTGAACGACTTCGTCGCTAACCAACCCTGGTTTGCCGGGTATTGCGGGGTAATGGTCAATGTCAGTGACATTTATGCAATGGGCGGTCGACCTATCGCCGTAGTCGATGCCATCTGGAGCAACGGCGAAAATCAAGCCAAACCGATTCTGGATGGCTTGGCGAGCGCTGCACAAGTCTACGGCGTGCCCGTGGTTGGCGGCCATACCAATTTAAGAAACGATGCCCCGCAATTATCGGTAGCCATTCTAGGTCGGGCCAAACGGCTATTGAGCAGCTTTGCCGCCAAACCCGAACAGACTCTTTTGGCGGCCATTGATTTGCGCGGCCATTTTCGAGAACCTTATCAGTGGTGGGATGCCAGCACAGACGCACCGCCAGAACGCTTGCGCCAGGATTTGGAGCTATTGCCAACACTGGCAGAAACTGATTTATGCGCCTCGGCCAAGGACATCAGCAACGCCGGTTTAATCGGCACGCTGTTGATGTTACTGGAGTGCTCCGATTTAGGCGGAGTGATCGACATCAACGCCATTCCGCGTCCAGTCGATATTGATTTGGAAAGGTGGGTGCGCTGCTTTCCCAGTTACGGTTTCTTGTTGAGTGCGGATGCTGTCAATAGCGAAGCCGTGATCGAACTGTTTAAGCAACGCGGCATCGCTTGCGCGGCAATCGGCAGGACTGACGATAGCGGCCTGTTACAACTGAAAGCCGGCGACGAAGAACAGCTATTCTGGGATTTAAATACCGAACCCTTGATCGGCTGCGGCCCAAACCGGCAGGGCTAGCCATGCAAATACTACGAATTGCCATGTTAACCCATTCCGTCAACCCGCGCGGCGGTGTGGTACACGCCATGCAATTGGCAGAGGCGTTGCAGGATTTGGGGCACGATGTGACCTTGATCGCTGCGGCGGAAGTCGGCAAAAAATTCTTTCGCGCCGCACGCTGCCATACGCTTTTAATACCATTAACCACATTGAGCGGCGATTTAGTCGCCAGTGTTGGTCAACGCATTCAGGCTTATATCGATTACTTCAGTCAGCCCGATGCTGAAACGTTCGATATTTACCACGCTCAGGATGCCATCAGTGGTTGCGCGATGGCCCAACTTACTGAGCGCGGCATTATCCATGGTTTCATCCGCACCGCGCATCATCTGGATCAGTTCGACGATAGTTCGTTGGCAGCGTGGCAAAGCCGCTCCTTCCTGGCCGCGCAACAAGTCTTGTGCGTCAGCCGCGATTGGCAGGATAAATTACAAAACCAGCATCGCATTACCGCTACGCAAGTCAATAACGGCGTTGATACCCAGCGCTATTCGCCCACGCCACAAGTTAACGACGAAACACTGCGCCAATTGCTGGGCTTGACGCGTGGCGGGCCGATCTTTCTTTCGGTCGGCGGCATTGAGGTGCGCAAAAATACTTTAAGCATCTTCGTCGCATTCCTTCAGGTTTTAAAGCAACGCCCTGACGCGCAATTAATCATCGTCGGCGGCGCTAGCTTGTTGAATCATGACGAGTATCGCCAGCGCTTCAATGCTGTTGTCACCGAAAGCGGCCTGCAAGATGGCTTAGGTCGGTCATTGATTATCACGGGTCCGTTGCCCGATACCGACATGCCGGGGTTGTTTCGTCTGGCTGACGCACTGGTGTTTCCATCGCTGACCGAAGGTTTTGGTCTGGTGGTGCTGGAAGCCATTATCTCCGGTACACCGGCCATCGTCTCTCTACGGCCGCCGTTTACCGATTATTTGCAATATCAGGACTGCATCTGGACTGATCCGGAAGATAGCGCAGCGATTTCGATAGCGATGCTGGCGGCCATTGATGATTTCCCTAAAGATAGCCTGCCAACTATCGCCCAGCGTTTAAGCGAGCAATTTTCGTGGGTGCAGTCGGCCAACAGCCATCTTGAAATTTACCGTTTACTTATCAACGCCAAAGGAACTCAATATGCCTGAAATGCGCTTCCGCGTCCGCTGGCCGGACCAAACCGAAACCCTGTGCTATTCGCCGTCACTGGTGATTAAGGATTATTTCCAACCCGGCCACAGCTATCCCTTGCCGGAGTTCGTTAAGCAAAGTCGCGAAGCACTGGAAATAGCCAGTGAACGAGTTCGGCAGAAATACGGCTACACCTGCTCCAGCGCGATGAGCCAATTGGCTGAAATAGAAGCCAAGGCCAGCCAATTTTTGGAATGTGATAATCCCCAGGTCAGCGTGACCGAGTTCATCGAATAAACCAACACAACACACTCAACTCATAACCACGAGGACGCCATGAAAGAAAAATCAGAAAATACCCGCTTGCACTATGACACGATTATCGTTGGCGGCGGTCAGGCAGGTTTATCCGTCAGTTATAACCTGCAAAAACACGGCATCAACCATATCATCTTCGAAAAAAACCGCATCGGTCACTCCTGGCGCAATGACCGCTGGGATAGTTTTTGCTTGGTTACCCCAAACTGGCAGTGCCAACTGCCGGACTTTCCTTATCAGGGCGATGATCCGCAAGGCTTTATGCTGAAAGACGACATTGTCGATTATATTGATGCCTTTGCTAAAAAAGTGAATGCGCCAATCATGGAAGGCGTCGCGGTGAATCGGGTCTGGCGTGGTGAGCAAGGCAAGCTATATGTCCGCACCTCGGTTGGCGAGTTTTCCGCCGACCATCTGGTGGTAGCAACCGGTGGCTACGACATTCCTATCGTGCCCGACTACGCTCACAGCCTACCCAAACACATCACTCAGATTCACTCGGTCAACTACCGCAATCCCGACCAACTACCGGAAGGTGAAGTGCTGGTGGTCGGCACCGGCCAATCCGGCGTGCAATTGATGGAGGACTTGCATCTGGCCGGTCGCAAGGTGCATCTTGCCGTTGGTAGCGCGCCGCGTTCGCCGCGCATGTATCGCGGCCGCGAAACCACCGAATGGTTGTTTGACCTGGGCTTTTATCAACTAACCATAGACCGCCATCCCTTGGGCGACGAAGCCAAACATAAAACTAATCATTATCTGACAGGGCGCGCCGGCGGTCATGAAATCAACTTGCGGCAGTTTGCCTTGGAAGGCGTGAAACTTTACGGCAGCTTGGCTAACATCAACGGCGACAAATTGGAGTTTTTACCCGATTTGACCAAAAATCTGGACGATGCTGATGAAATCTACGTCAATATCCGCAAGGACATCGACCGCTACATTGCCGAACACAATATCGATGCTCCGGTCGAACCACCGTTCTGCAAAGTCTGGGAGCCCAAGTTTGACCCAACCAGCCTTGACGCCAACGCCGAAAATATCACCAGCATCATCTGGGCAATCGGTTTTAGGCCAAACTACCGCTGGATAGAACTGTCCGCCTTCGATGGCCGAGGTTTTCCGCAGTACGATCGCGGCATCACCAACGAGGAAGGGCTGTATTTTATTGGTTTACCCTGGTTGCATACCTGGGGTTCCGGACGATTTTTGGGTATTGCTGACGATGCCGAGTATTTGGCAGGCATCATACAGAATAAATTGGCTGTTAAGGGGACGGCTTATCAGGTTTAATCGATGAAAATTCCGCAGGCCGGATACTCGGGTATTCGGCCTATCTATAACTGTCATTTATTTTGTGCCCCACGGATTTGTTGCAAAAGTACTGAAACTATCAGTGCTGGAAGGTGTGCAGATGCTTTGCTTTATAATAAAGATAATACTAAAAAGAGCAGTTGAATGCTTAGAAAACCTCTAGACCAGCTCAGGGCAAACGGAATTTAGATGACTTAACTGCTCTTTTTTGAAGTATCAAAATGGCTAATCCTGGTCGAATCAATGTCAGCTAATGTCTAGCGGGCTAATGTGAACAAGCATATGAAACATCTATACGAAACTGTCGCTGACACGGTAATCGCACACATAGAACAAGGCGTCTATCAGCCTGGAGAAAAACTGCCAGGCGTCAGGAAACTCAGCGTGCAATTGAGCGTCAGTATTTCAACGGCGCTGGAAGCCTATCGTCTATTGGAAGACAGCGGGCGTATTCAAGCGCGCTTGCGTTCCGGTTACTATGTGAGCGACTTTCGGCGACAAGTTATTGTGGGACCAAAAATTTCTGATGTGGTTGTCACCCCAACTAAAGTTACCGGTCAATCACTAACCCGACAAATTTTGAGTGCCGCCAAAGACCCGTACCTTATTAACCTGGGGTCGTCGGTACCGCATGCCGACTTCTTACCCGCCCATGCTTTACAACAAGCCACTGGCAAAGTTGCGCGCACTTTTGGTAAACGCTGTTTCGATGCTGACGAATTGTTGGGTAGTCAGGAACTGCGGCGACAAATTGCCAAGCGAATGGTGGAATTGCAATGTGCCGATAGTCCAGACGACATCATCGTAACCCACGGCGCACGCGAAGCGGTCAGGCTGGCATTAATGGCCGTTTGCGAACCTGGCGATTTGATCGCCATAGAATCACCAACCTTTTACGGTTTGTTGCAGGTCATCGAATCCTGCGGCATGGAGGCGTTGGAAATCCCCACGCATCCACGCGACGGCTTATCGCTGGACGCTTTGCAAATGGCCATAGAGCAATGGCCGATCAAAGCCTGCTTAATTGTCTCCAACTATAACAACCCGCTCGGATCGTGCATGAGCGACGAACGCAAGCAAGCCCTGGTGGCTTTGCTGGAAAAGCATCAGATTCCTCTGGTCGAGGATGACGTCTACGGCGACTTGGGATTTGGGCTGCGTCGGCCTTCGGTTTGCAAAGCCTGGAGCCGGAACGGCCAGGTTTTATATTGCAACTCCTTTGCCAAAACCCTGTCGCCGGGCATGCGCGTGGGCTGGCTGGTGCCTGGCCGCTACATGGCGCAAGTGGAAAATTTGAAATACATGAAACACCAAGCCGTGCCAACCCTAAATCAACTAATCGTAGCGCATATGCTTGAACAAGGTGGTTACGACCGCTACCTGCGGCATGTACGTCAGGCTTATGCCCTTAACGTTTCCTTGGCCGTGAAAGCCGTAAGGCTATTATTCCCTGAAGGCACACGAGTAACTCAGCCGGAGGGTGGCTTTGCATTATGGGTGGAATTGCCAACTGGAGTCGATGCCATGCAACTGCACCGCCGCGCCAGCCTGGAGAGCATCATCATCGCTCCTGGCCCTTTGTTCTCGGCCACGCAAAAAAAATATGGCAACTGCATTCGCTTGAGTTGCGCGGTGCCTTGGAATGACAGGGTAGAAAAAGCTTTGAAGAAGTTGGGAGATATAACCAGGGATTTGGTACTAGAAAGTCGCTAATGGGGTAAACAAATCCCAATAATTTTAAATATGACCTCGTCTACAACGGGAGCAGTTGCCGAAAAGGCTGAGATTAGGGTTATAAATAAAAACTTATCGGGATTACACGCAATCTAGCCGAAGTTGAATAACGTCGAGATTTTCACTTCGATCAGTAGACTTATTCAGTCAATAAGCTCTGGCTGGATTGACAATTTGGTTCAGCTATCTGCAACGTTGATTTGCATATCGAATCTAAAACGGTTCACAATCTGCCAGAATCCAGGTTAATAAATATTTTCTCGGCCTGTTGCTGGATGGCAATCTGCTTGTCTTCTGCCATTTTGTTCCAGTTAGCATAAACATAATTAAGCCGCTGATTTTTACTTAATTTAAACGCATTTCTAGCAATAAAATCCCAATACAGGGCATTGAACGGACAGGCATTCTCTCCAATAGTTAGATCGGGATCGTACTGACAATGCTGACAAAAATTGCTCATCCGGTTAATGTACTTACCGCTGGCCGCGTAAGGTTTGCTGGCCATGATGCCGCCATCACCAAAAAGCGCCATACCGAGTGTATTCGGTAATTCAACCCATTCATAAGCATCTGAATACACCAGTAAATACCATTCACAAACCTCCGCCGGACTCAATCCGGCCAGAAGTGCAAAATTGCCGGTAATCATCAGTCGTTGGATATGGTGCGAGTAAGCATGGTCACGAGTGTGGCGTATCGCCTCCGCCACGCAAAACAAGCTGGTTTTTGCAGTCCAGAAAAAATCCGGCAATGGCCTGTTTGCTTCTAAGTAATTGAGTTGCCCATACTCCGGCATGTGCAGCCAATAAATGCCGCGCACATATTCCCGCCAACCCAGTATTTGTCGAATGAAGCCTTCGGCCGCATTGAGCGGGACTTTGCCGGAGCGATAGGCAGCTTCAGCCAACGTACAAATTTCCAGTGGCAGCAACAAGCCAGCATTCAAATAAGAAGAAATTAATGAATGATACAAATAGGGCTCGCCGGCCACCATTGAATCCTGATAATCACCGAACAGTGGCAGGATTTGGTCGATAAACTGCTGCAGTTCCTCCAGCGCTTGCGACCGTGTTACCGCAAAATGGAATGGTTCCAGTGTGCCAAAATGCTCATTAAAACGCTCGCGCACCAGATTCAAGACTTCCAGGGTAATGGACGATTTTTTATGACTAAGGCGTTTCGGAAACGTCATCCCCTTTGCTGGTGGTTTACGATTTTCTTTATCGAAATTCCATTGCCCGCCCGCTGGCTTGCCATTGGGTTCCATCAAGATATGATATTTCTTGCGCATTTCGCGGTAAAAATACTCCATTCGTAATTCTTTCTTACCACTAGCCCATTGCTTAAAACCGTCTAGGTGACAAAGAAATCGGGTATCTGGGCGAATATCGACCACGACACCAAACTTATCAGCCCATGACAAAAAAACCTGCAAAAGCCGGAATTCTCCTGGCTCGGTAACCAATATTTTATGCGCCTTTATTTCGGTAAGCGCGCGTGCAACTTCATCTTCAAAGCTACCGGTATTTTCTGGATCGTCGAGTTTGACATAGCGCACCGTAAAACCTTGCAGAATTAATTCTTCAGCAAAGTGACGCATGGCAGAGAATAAGAAGGCAATCTTTTTTTGGTGATGCTTAACATAGGTTGCTTCTTCTTGTACTTCACACATCAGGATGAGATCATTTGCTTTATCCAGACCTTGCAGGGACGATATTGACTCAGATAATTGATCACCGAGAATCAGGCAAAGACACGACATTATGGCCTCATTCTTGGCCGAACACTCGACAGACCGCCATCCACAGCTAGCACCTGGCCGGTTATCCAGTCATTTGCCGGATCGAGCAAAAATACGATGGCTCTGGCAATATCTTCCGGTTTTCCTAATCGACCTAAAGGATGCATAGCTTCGGAAATTTTACGAGAGTTCTCATTACCGATCAGTGAGCTGGTAAGCGGGGTTTGAGTTAAGCCCGGCGCAACGGCATTAAATCGGATATTGGAGCCAGCATAAGTTGCTGCTGCGGAAAGTGTTAAACCGATGATGCCAGCTTTGGCTGCGGCAATGGCTTCATGATTGGCTAATCCTGTCAGCGCAGCGGAAGAAGAAATCAGCACAACCGAGCCACCTTTCTTCATGTGTTTTCCGGCCGCCCGCACAGTGGCAAATGCAGTGGTTAATGACGCATCAAGCACGTTTTGATACTGTTCTTTGCTGGTAAGCTGTGCTGATTTCAAAAGCAACGATCCGCTGCAATTAACCACGCCATCCAGTTCTCCGGCTAAGTGGAATACATTATCCACGGCATCAAAGTCGGTCGCATCCAATAAGGCATCAGGGCTGATTTTTGAGTTGTCACGCGCAGTGGTAAAAACCGAATGTCCAGCAGAGCGCAATAACTGACTGGTTACTTGCCCTATGCCACTGCTGGCAGCGATTATGAGGTAATGTGCCATGCTTTAACTCCAGAAAAAAAGGGATAAGCCAATCCAAGTAAGATGGTTTTTAAAATGATCGAACCGCGCGCACCAGGATCTTGCTGTTTTTATTGTACCGATCCTGATCTCCAGTGCGAAAACCTTGTATCCAGGCGCTGTTAACATCTTGTTCGGTCGAGCTCCAATAATCATCATTATTAAATCCGCCGATTAATTTTCTTTGCTTATACAACCTCAGTAATTCGTCACGAGTAGGTAATCGCCAATCGGAACCGTAAGCTTTAACGGCTGCAACCGCATCGTGCCAGGTTAAGGTCTGTGTTTCATCGGCGCTTGTTGCTTCCACGCCATGCAAACCAGCAGCGTCAACAAGAAAAACGATACCACCAGAAGGCCCTTTATCACCCAGTGCGTATTTGCTTAGCTTCTGATTCGGCACGGCTGGGTTCGACTGATTATCATTGGCTGCTGCCGCGTTGCCAGAAAACACGCAAGTTGCCATTGAGAGCACGATCCAAAATTGGTTCCATATTTTCATTAGTTAATGCCTGGTTGTAGTTGAATATGGTGAATAATGCGGTTGGTTTTTTTCATCTGTTCATCAATTGCCCGTTAAATATTTAAAAAACAGGGATTTTGTAAATGAACGTGTTTTGCCAATAAATTATTTTTTTGAAATTCAATACGTAATTGTTTGTTGTTGTTTGTCTAGAAAACTTACCAGGATATGCGCTTTCCGCAAGTTGTTGAGGTTCTAAAATTTAAACTTCAATCAACGTCCGTGAAGGTGGAATAGTCATGAGTGTAAAACTTAAACATACTGCCCCGCACACCAAGCTGACGACCAAGCCCATTGAAAATTGTAGCCTCCCAACCATCCCGTTACATCCACCACTTCGCCAATAAAGTATAAATCGGGTAGCGTTTTACAGGCCATGGTCTTGGACGATAGTTCATTGCAATCTACCCCACCGCAAGTCGCTTCAGCCGTGCGATAGCCTTCTGTGCCATTGGGTTTAATCTGCCAATTTTGCAGGTTTTGCGCAATGGTTTGCAGGTGTTTATCGGAACAATCCTGTAATGATTTTTGCAGCAATTCTTCCTTAACCAAGCAAGCGACTAAGCGCTTGGGCAAGTAAGCATCTAATAGATTTTTTAGGGTACTTTTTTGTTTTTGTTGGCGTTTTTCTTTTAGCGCTTCAAAAATATCCATTTTAGGCAAACAATTTATGGTGATCGCTTCCCCTGGATACCAATAGGTTGATAACTGTAAAATTGCCGGTCCGCTTAAGCCCCGATGGGTAAATAAGATATTTTCGGAAAAACTGCATCTGGAATTACTCACCTCGCAAGGGATAGCTATGCCGGACAGCGCAGAAAAGGTTTCTTTATCTTCCGGCTGCAAGGTAAACGGAACCAGGGCAGCACGTGTAGGAATGATGTTGATGCCAAACTGTTCGGCAATTTTATAACCAAAAGGCGTCGCGCCCATTTTGGGAATAGATAATCCACCTGTTGCAACCACCAGCGATTGGCAATCGTAAGTACCTAAACTGGTGGTTAAGCTAAATCCTGCCGAACTCTTGGCAATGCTGTTGATTTGGGTATTTAAACGCACCTCAACACCCACTTGGGCGCATTCTGTTAGCAGCAAGTTAAGAATATCTTTGGCGCTGTCATTGCAAAACAACTGGCCGTGCTCGCGTTCATGAAACGGAATTTGATATTTATTAACCAGCGCCAGGAAATCCCATTGATTAAACCGGCTTAGGGCCGACTTACAAAAATGCGGATTATTAGAAATGTAATTTTCCGGACTAACCGTGTAATTGGTAAAATTACAGCGCCCTCCCCCTGACATCAGGATTTTTTTACCGGCTTTATTGGCATGATCTAAAACCAGAACCTTGCGCCCGCGCTTGCCTGCTTCAATGGCACACATTAAACCGGACGCACCGGCTCCAATAATTACGACGTCAGTTGCTAACTTTTGCAAAGCCAATTAGCCTTGCAGATGATAGTCAACAATACGCTCAACTTCCTTTTTTGCACCTAAAACCACGGGCACCCGTTGATGCAAGCCTTCCGGTTTGATGTCCATAATCCGTTGCCGACCAGTTGAGCAGGCACCGCCTGCTTGCTCTACAATAAAAGCCATCGGGTTGGCTTCATACATTAAACGCAACCGACCTGGTTTTGATGGATCACGGTAATCGTAGGGGTACATAAACACGCCGCCCCGGGTTAAAATCCGGTAGACCTCGGCCACCATTGAGGCAATCCAGCGCATGTTAAAATCCTTTTGCCTGGGCCCGTCCGTGCCTTGCACGCATTCAGTCACATAGCGTTGCACGGCCGGTTCCCAAAAACGCTGGTTGGACATATTGATGGCAAATTCTTTGGTTTCTTCGGGAATGGTCATGTTGCGATGGGTCAAGATAAACTCGCCTACATCCTGATCAAGCGTAAAGCCATTTACGCCGTGGCCAGTGGTTAATACCATCATCGTGGATGGCCCGTACAACACAAAACCGGCGCAGACTTGTTCGGTGCCTTTCTGTAAAAAATCAGCCAATTCAGCATCAATACCTTCGCGGCTGCGCAAAATTGAAAAAATGGTCCCTACTGTCATATTGATATCAATATTGGAAGAACCGTCCAGTGGATCGAATAACACCAGATATTTACCCTTAGGATATTGCCCTGGAATAGGAATAATTTGATCTTCTTCCTCTGAAGCCATACCAGCCAGTTGGCCTGTCCAGTTAAGCGCACGAATCATGATGTCATTGGTGATTATATCGAGCTTTTTTTGCACTTCACCTTGCACATTTTCGGACTCGGCGCTGCCCAATGCACCAATCAGATCGCCGCGATTAACAATATGAGAAATTTCTTTGCACGCTGTCAAAATATTGCTGAGCAGCAGGGTAAAAGTACCTGAAGCATCTGGTAAGCCGCGTTGTTGTTCGATCAGAAACTGAGTCAGGGTTACTTTGTTTGCCATGTTTTGGGTATCTCCGAAGATTAGAATGTCGGGGTAATTTTGAAACTGTTCTGTTTTGCCTTAGGATTCCCCTAAAAATAGCTTCCCGAAATGACATTTCCCGCTAAAGCGTTCGTGCTCGACTGCTGGAGCAATTGCCGGGAGCCCTGTCGAAGCACAAACGGTTTAGCGGGCAGTGGAAGCCCGGATTTTCCCGTCCATCCTTCGACAAGCTCAGGACGAACGGAAAAATCCTTATCAGCTGAAACAGAAAATTAATTTGCGATCATATCCTGAGAAATAAATTGCTTAAGCTTTATTAGCTTTGCAACGCAAACTACTCATCAGTTTTTCGTAAGTTGTTATATATTTTAAACGCCAAAATGGTGGCCGCCAGCAGAAAGGTAACCGCATTTGCAAAAATTATCGCTTTGTCCTGTTTAAAAATCCCATACATTAACCAAAGCAACACGCCAGCAGTAAACATGCTGTACATACCCATCGACAAGGAATCGGTATCCTTGGTTTTGATGGTCATAATAGCTTGAGGTAAAAATGATAGTGTGGTTAAGCAGGCGGCCAGATAGCCAATCATTTCAGGGATGGAAATCATAAAATAGCAGGGATCCTAAAATTTTGGTTTATAGCGATAGTCAAGTGCCAATATTATGAACTATTCCGACAATTAATTCGCAAACTTCACAGCTTAATTCAGCATTTAAAGGTAAGTCATTCATTCTTTTACCCGGTTGTCAGTTATACACAAAACCTGTGGATAACTCTGTGGATTGCTATGTCATTCCACCCTTATATGACGGTTTTTATTACAGTTTTGTTAAATTGTACAGAAACCAGTCAATTCAATATTATTGTTTAATATCAATAAGTTAAATAATTTTCACGTTAGATAGCTTGATCCTGTTAATCACGCGCTAAGTCATTGATTCTTTCTGTGTACAAGATAGTGTTGACTCAAAATTAATCCAGCCAAAAATCAGCTTTTGATCGCTTTTTGCTAGACTTATCCAGCGCAGTTATAATTGTTTTATACCTGTCTTTTTAAGAACTTAACCATGTGGATACAAAAACAATTATCAATTAAACCTCACCTTAGAGGTTTTCATTTAATTACTGATGAAATTAGCCATCAGTTACCGGAAATAAAGCAGGTCCAAATCGGCCTATTAAACCTCTTTATCAAGCACACATCAGCATCAATCACCATCAATGAAAATGCGGCTCCAGACGTGCGCCTGGATTTTGAAAGCCACTTTAACCGCTTTGTGCCAGAAGATGCGCCTTACTATAAACACACTGACGAAGGCTCCGACGACATGCCTGCGCATATAAAGTCCAGCCTGCTGGGCTGCAGCCTAAACATTCCCATCAGCAATGGCCGACTTAATATGGGCATCTGGCAAGGCATTTATCTTTGCGAGCATCGAAATCATGGTGGCAGCAGAACCATTGTGGCCACAATCAACGGACAGGAATAATGCTAAAATCACTGGCTTTTTGATGACAACAAGCGGACGATGTAGAGTCTTGTCTATTAACTAAACCAAGGCTGCACCATGCGCAAAACCGTAGGCATACCGATTACCCCGCCTCAAACCCAAACCGATATGGTATTTTTAAATATTGAACAACTAGCTCAAGTGGAAGTTAGTTCGGAATCGCCAGAACACCCAATTGAAGCCGCCTTAATTGACGGCCATGAAGGCGGTTGGCAAGCCGCCACGCCAGGCAAACAAATCATTCGGTTACATTTTGACCAGCCGGTGACTATAAAACATATTGTGCTAGTGATTGAGGAACATGAACAATCCCGCACTCAGGAACTAACCTTTAGCTGGTTAACGGAAGGCGCGGTTGGTTATCAGGAAATTTTGCGACAACAATTTGGCTTTAGTCCACCCAATACCTCAAAACAAAGAGAAAATTATCAGGTAGAACTCAATCAATTGAAATCGCTGGAATTAATGATTATCCCCGACATCAGCCAAGGCGATAGCATTGCAAAAGTAGCTATGTTGAGACTGGGCTGATTTTATTAAAGTAATGACAGACTAAGTTTTTTTGGTTTGAAAACAGCGCAGCCCTGATTAGGCATTAATAACCAAGTCAGGGCGTTGTATCATGTGATTATTTTAAATTCTCAGTCACATGCGGTTCGATTAACTGATACATCAATTGATGCATTTTGGGGCTGCCAGCAATCACGTTGCCGGATTCCATATATTTATCATTAAAAGAAAAATCGGTGATCACGCCACCTGCTTCTTTAATCAGCAAAATTCCGGCGGCCATATCCCATTCCATAATGCCGATTTCCCAATAGCCGTCCAAGCGACCGGCAGCAACATAGGCCAGATCCAGCGCGGCGGCACCAGCACGACGGATGCCTGCGCACTCCGTGGTAAGTGCTTTAAACATGCCGACATAAGCATCTAAATGCAGGTCGGATTTAAAAGGAAAGCCGGTACCAAGCAATGCACCTTTTAGGCTAGTGGGTTGAGTCACCCGTAACCGGCGATTGTTTAACATGGCCCCGCCACCGCGTTTGGCCGTAAATAATTCATCGCGTAATGGATCATAAACCACAGCCACTTCCAACCGGCCTTTGACTTTTAAGGCAATGGAAACCGCCCATTGAGGAAAGCCATGCAAGAAATTGGTCGTGCCGTCTAAAGGATCAATTACCCAAATGTAATCATTACCTTTATGCTCACCGCTCTCTTCAGCCAATATGGCATGGTCCGGGTAGGCTGTTCTGATGATATTGATAATTTCCCGTTCGGCTAGCCGATCTACTTCACTGGCGTAGTCATTTTTACCTTTTTGGTCAATAAGTAGTTGTCCCACGCTATCAGCAGAACGAAGAATTAAGTCGCCAGCGCTACGGGCAGCGCGAATGGCAGTATTGAGCATAGGTTGCATAGGCGTGTTTATAATGAGCAGTTAGAAAACCTGAATAGAAT
>Ga0208264_1000081_pt1 | contig 56570 bp, 51 predicted proteins | sample LakWasMet31_HOW6_2_FD_183873 | JGI IMG/M metagenome (GOLD analysis project Ga0208264, IMG submission 183873) | Freshwater sediment methanotrophic microbial communities from Lake Washington under simulated oxygen tension - Sediment Metagenome... | ecosystem: Environmental > Aquatic > Freshwater >... | reverse complement strand
TGCCGCAGCGCTCCTCGTTCGGCGAATCGAATCTGGACCCGTCGCAGATCGAAGGCTACAACGCGCGCAATGCCCCGTTCGGCAGCGCCAAAGCCGGCGGCAGCGAGCACCTGAGCGCGCTGCACGAAACCTACCTGGAAGAACTGGCGCTCGAGGCGGGACTGAAGTACGCGCGCTTGAGCGATGCCGAGACCCTGGCCGAGGCGGTTCAGCGTCCCGAACTCGCGCTGACGAAAAAGGTCGCCGCCGACGTGCGCTGGCAACCGGCCTGGCTGGCGTTGCTGATGACGGCTGCCGTGTACTGGCCGTTTAGCCTGAGCCGGGTCAAAAGTGCTTTACGGTTTTTGCGGAAAAAGCCGTGAGCAAAGTTATCTTTTAATCAACCCCTTCGAGATGAGACCAGCAATTCTCAATTTAGCCCATTCCCTGATAAAGTTGGCGACTTACTCGACTAATTTGGGTCACACTCGATGTCTTATCCCTTCGCCGTGTTTGAAAAATTCACTCAACCGACACTGGTCAATCAACTCAAGCAGGCCTTCGCAAGCCTACCGGATGCGCGCAGCGGTACCGGTGTTTACCAGAAATACCAGATGCTTGATGCCGCGCTCAGCGCCTTTTCGGTGTTTTTCATGCAATCGCCGTCGTTCTTGGCCTATCAACGCACGATGCAGGATGCCAAAGGGCACAACAACGCGCAAAGCTTATTCGGTGTACATCAAATCCCCAGCGACAACCAGATCCGCAACTTGTTGGATCCGGTGTCGCCGCTTACGCTCTGCCCGGTGTATCGACACATTCTGCAAGGCCTTGAGCAACAAGGCATGTTGGAAACGTTTCACGTCTTGGACGGCAGCGTGCTGGTCGCGCTGGATGGCGTGGAGTACTTTCATTCCGAGAAAATCCACTGCGCCCAGTGTTCGACGAAAACCCTGGCCGGTGGCGAAGTGCATTACAGCCACAGTGCGGTGACCCCGGTGATCGTATCGCCGCGGCAAACGTCGGTCATTCCCTTGGCCCCCGAATTCGTCACCCCGCAAGACGGCTGCAGCAAGCAAGACTACGAATTGGCGGCGGCGAAGCGCTGGTTGGCGCGTGAAAACGCCCATCTACCTGCCAACGTGACCTTCTTGGGCGACGATTTGTACTGCAAACAACCGTTTTGCGAGCTAATCCGTCAAGCGCGCCGGCATTTTATCTGGGTGTGTCGCCCCGAGTCTCATGCAACGCTCTACGAATGGATCGACGATTTTCAACGCACCGGCCAACTCGGCTGCGTCAACAAAGCGCGATGGACCGGTAAGCAACGGCTGATTGAGCACTATCGCTTCATCAACCAGGTCCCTCTCCGTAACAGCGACGACGCGTTGCTCGTGAATTGGTGCGAACTTGAAATCGTGAACGCAGCCGGCAAACGGCTGTACCGAAATGCGTTTGCAACCGATTATCTGATCACCGCCGACAACGTCGAAGCGATCGTCGCGGCGGCGCGCACGCGCTGGAAAATAGAGAATGAAAACAATAACACCTTGAAAACCAAGGGCTATCACTTTGAACACAATTTCGGTCATGGCAAACAGCACCTCGCCGCCTTACTGGCCAGCTTCAACATCCTGGCTTATCTGGTGCATACCGTTCTGTCATGGTTCGACGACGCCTACCGCTTGCTTCGGCAAAAACTGGTCAGCCGAAAGACTTTCTTTGACGACTTGCGCGCCCTCACGCGTTATATGACCTTCGATAGCTGGCAACAACTGATGGTGTTTATGTTGACTGCCTTGGAAATCTCTATTCCTTCCGGGGAATGTTTATGATATCGAGTTAAATTGAGAATTGCTGGCCAAATCAGCCCCAACGGAACAGGGTAAAATCATTGCGGGTAGGCAACGGGTTGCTCACTTTTTGAACAAGGCGGGGGCAAAAAGTTTCACCTAAGCTCGTAGGGGGCGCTCACAACTTCTGGGATGCAGGAGGTAGAGCAAGGCGTGGACCGCATGCGGAGCCGGGTTATGCTCTGCCCTTTCTCAAGGGCTTCCGACATAATGGAGCAATAGGTACGCGACGCCTGCTCTGTCTGAATTTGTAAGGCTCCGGTCGGACGGGTTCTGCAAACCCGTCCCTTACGTTTTGCCGAAGTTGCCGGGTGGGTATGAAATTTTTATAATCAGTAATTTATAGGGCGTTTTCGTGATAGCAAAACGCCAACATGCTTCAAGGCTATGGCGGATTTCCTATCGGCGAACTGCCTTACGGGTTACTTATTTTTTGTCAGCACAAAAGCTTTAATCAAGGCTGCTGTAGGAATAGCGGCAATACCTCCGGCAAGCCAATCATGTCCATTTAGCCCAAGATAAACTGCCGCCCCGATACAGCACAAACAGACCAAGAATCCAGCAACTTGGCCTATCAAGTCACTTCGAAATACAGATTTTGTTTGTTGTTCGTTTAATTGTGCTTGTGCTACTTGCGCTGCGATATTTGCTTCGATGGCTTTGACTTCAAGATTTCTACGATGACTGGATTCTTGCTCTGCTAGTGCAATAAGCCTTGCAGCCGCACCAGGAACAATATCGTCAATGCCACGTAATATCTCTGGTGGAGGAACAGCCCCTTGATAATGTGTAACGGTTTGAGTAGCAACGACTTTGTTATTAGACTGTTGTTTTTGTGGAGTATTCTTTGCCATGACGTTCTATGACATTGCGCAAATCAGTGCCGATTGCCTTCCAATCATTTTCCAAAACCTCTCGGATTTCGATAGATTGTACGCTGATTTGCGGTATTACATCCACCTTCGGCGCTTGGAAATTGCCGAACAACATGACAGGAGCAGCAAGACCTTTCTCAAATCCACGCAAGAATGCTTGCTTTTTAGTGTCTGAAAAATTAATGATTACCACTGTAGTGTTCTCATGAAAACTAGCGATTTAGCCAGTTAAAAAGTTAAGAATATCTCTTCTGATTCCGACTTTAACAAAAAGTTTAGCTTAAAGCAAACCAGCAAAACCAACAAACGAGGTCAGATCTTGCAATCAAGCATTACTTTTGTACTCTGAAAGGCGCCTCAGACTTCAATTTCTGCTGTTCTGGCCAAAAGCCTCAAGGGCCACACAAAGGGGCGCCCCTCGCCTGTAAAATGTTAGACGTTATTCAGACTAATTTTTGCATTCGCCACATCCAATCCGGATTTTTGCACCTTTATTCAACCCGCCCATCAATCGTGATTTTATAACCGTCCGCGCCGGAAACGGTGGCCTTCTCGACCGTTCCGATCAAATCCCCCGGCTGCGAAATAGCCTCTCCGGATTTGGAGATGCGCGCCAGCAGTTTCACCTCGCCGAAATTCGATAATTTCATCGCCGGCATCATCGCCATCGTGTCGTCGAGCGTGACCTTCAACGGCAAGTCGGAGACCTGTTTGCGCACGATCGCGAGCGGCATTTTAGGTCCGGTCAGGGCCTGGGCATAGATGAATAAGGTGTCGCCGGGGCTTGCGGCTTGCTGGAGTTCCGGCGCCAGGCTGACTTCGACGCTAATCGAAGCGGCCGCAGCAGCGGCAGCCGGCGGCGTCTGCGGCTCGCTTGCCGCAACCTGCGCCTGCCCCGGGAGCCCTGCAATGATGTTCTGCATTTCCTTCCGCGGCTCGGAGCCTTCCGGCAGTAAGGATTCTAGCTTCCGCCACAGCACCGCGGCGCCCTGCGGGTCGCCTTGCTGTACCTTGGAAAGGCCCGCAAGCCAGAGGCCGTTCGGGTTTTCGGGTTCGAGTTTCAGCGCCTTGAAGATCAGCTCGGACGGTTTGCCGGCCAGGTTTTTCTCGGCGGCGAAGGCCAGCGCTTCCGCGTAGAGCAGCATCACATCGGGTTTGTCGCCCATCAGACGGTAGGCATTCCCGAATGCGTCGGCGGCTTTCGGGAATTGTTCGAGATATTTGTAGGACTTGCCGAGCATCAGCCAGCCTTCGGCGTCGTCGGGATTAGCCTTCATCTTCTCGGCGAGACCCGCAACCATTTTTTCGATGTCCGCGGCATTCGGCATGCCCCCCGGCGCGGCCTGGGCCAGTTCTGCGCCGTGTTCGACCGCATCGAAACGTCCGAGCGCAAGATACAGGGAGCCTGCCAATACCGGCACCGCCACGGCAACCAGGTAAACCATCCAGCGGCCCTGGGTATTGGCGGCCTTGACCTGGCTTTCGATCGAAAGATCGTCGCTGAGCGCGAGTTCCAGTTCGGCGACCTGCTCGTCGAATTGCGCCTGGCTAATGCCGCCGGCGCGCAGATTGTTTTTAAGTTCGGCGAGCCGAATCCTGGCGATCTCGATATTGCGATGATCGAGATCGGCCTGCTGCAATTGGCGGGCGCGCCACAACGGCGGCAAGACGAACGCAAAGGCGACCAGGATAAATGCGGCCGCGATCAGAAAAAATACGATGTTCAAGAGCGGTCACCTTCATCCAGTAAGCGGCGAATCTTTTGCCTTTGTTCGTCGCTGAGCGACGGCTTCGGGCTGGTCTGTTTGCGGCGGATCAACACGATCACGAATAGCGCGCCGATCAGAAAAAACAGCACCGGCCCGAGCCAGAGCAGCAGCGTTTTGACCTTGAACGGCGGCTTGTATAACACGAAATCGCCGTAGCGCTCGGTCATGAATTTCACGACTTCGTCCTTCGACTGGCCTTTTTCCAGCATTTCATAGACCTGCCGGCGCAGGTCGGCGGCGAGGTCCGCATTCGAATCGGCGATGGTCTGATTCTGGCAGACCAGGCAGCGCAGTTCCGAGGTCAGCGATTCGTAGGCTTCCTGCTGTTCGGGATTCTTGAATTCGCGGTATTCGACGCCGGCGCTGCTCACGCCAGCCAGCAACAAAAGAAAAATCAGAGTAATCGGTTTCATTCGGCTTGCAGTTTTGCGATCAGAGGCAGCAGGGTTTGCTGCACGGTTTCAGGCGTCACGGGACCGGTATGTTTATGGCGGATGACGCCTTTCTTGTCGACCACGAAGGTCTCCGGCACGCCATAGACGCCCCAGTCGATGCCGATCCGCCCTTCCTGATCGCTCACGCTCATGTCGTAAGGATTGCCGAGCTGATTGAGCCAGTTCAAGGCATCGTCCCGCGCGTCCTTGTAATTCAGTCCGATGATCAGCGCCGCGTGCTGCTGCGCCAATTGATTCAGCACCGGATGCTCGGCGCGGCACGACACGCACCAGGACGCCCAGACATTGAACAGCCAGACCTTGCCTTTCAAATCCTCGGGCGACAGTTTTTGTTCGGGATTATCGAGCTTCGCCGCGCTGAACGCCGGGGCCGGCTTGCCGATGAACGGGGACGGGATCTCGGTCGGGTTCAGTTTCAAGCCGATCGCGAGGAACACGCCCATCACGATGAAGATAATCAGAGGGATCAGGTATTTAAGCATTGGCGTCTTCCTTGTTTTTCGCGTTGATCCGGTAGCGCCGATCGAGCGCGGCCAAGAGGCCCCCGGCCGCCATCAACATCGCGCCCAGCCAGATCCAGCGGATGAACGATTTATAATAAATCCTGAGACTCCAGGCGCCCTGATTGCCCAGAGGCTCGCCGATCGCGACGAACAGGTCACGGAACAGGCCGGCATCGATCGCGGCCTCGGTCATCGGCATTTTCTGCACCTGATAGACGCGTTTTTGCGGCTGCATCTCGGCGACTCTTTTGCCATCATGATCGACCGTCACGAACGCCTGTTCGGCGACATAATTGGGACCCTGCGTTTGCTTGACGCCGTGGAAGCGGAAGCTGTAGCCGGACATGTCCAATGCCTCGCCCGGCGCCATACGCACGTCTTTCTCGATGCTATAAGCCGAGGTCAGCGTGATGCCGACCGCAAATACCGCGATGCCCGCGTGCGCGAGCGTCATGCCGTAGAAACCGGAAGGAATGCCCGCGAGCCGCTGCCAGGAGAAGCCCTTCGCGCCCATGCGGTCGTAAAAAGACAGCCCGGTGCTGGCCAAGGTCCAGAACGCAAGGCTCAAGCCGAACACCGCCGCCCAGGAATAAAACGGCATCAACAGCGGCAACAGCAAGCCCAGCACGATACAGGCCAGCGCGATCCAGCGCACCCGCAGCGCCAGCGCGCCAAACAGGTCGCGTTTCCAGCGCAAGAGCATGCCGAGGCCGACCGCGACCGCGAGCGGCGCGGTCAATGGAATGAACACCGCGTTGAAATACGGAGGACCGACCGAAATCTTGCCGAGTCCCAACGCATCGATCACCAAGGGATAGAGGGTGCCGAGAAGGATGCTGGCCGCGGTCACGACCAGCAGGATGTTGTTCACCAGAATCACCGATTCGCGCGACACCCAGTCGAAAGTCGCGCTACTTTTGACGGTCGGCGCCCTGACCGCATACAGCAGTAACGAGCCGCCGACCACGACCCCGAGGAACACCAGGATGAACAGACCGCGCGCCGGATCGCTCGCGAACGCATGCACCGAGGTCAGGACGCCCGAGCGGACCAGGAAGGTGCCGAGCAGACTCAGCGAAAAGGCGAAGATGGCCAAAAGGACGGTCCAGGTCTTGAACACGCCGCGTTTTTCGGTCGCGGCCAAGGAATGGATCAACGCGGTGCCGACCAGCCAGGGCATGAACGAGGCGTTTTCGACCGGGTCCCAAAACCACCAGCCGCCCCAGCCCAGTTCATAATAGGCCCACCAACTGCCGAGCGCAATGCCGATGGTCAGGAACATCCAGGCGATATTGGTCCAGGGCCTGGACCAGCGCGCCCAGGCCGCATCGAGCCGGCCTTCGAGCAGCGCTGCGATCGCGAACGCGAAGGCGACCGAGAAGCCGACATAGCCCATGTACAGCATCGGCGGATGGATCGCGAGACCGGGGTCTTGCAGCAGCGGGTTCAAGTCGCGGCCTTCGGCAGGCGCCGGAAACAGCCGCTCGAACGGGTTCGAGGTCAACAACAGAAACAGTAAAAAGCCGATCGCCACCAGCCCCATCACGCCGAGCACCCGCGCGACGGTCGCCTCCGGAATGCTCTTGCTGAAGCGCGCGACCAAGCCGGTCCAACACGACAGCACCAGTGCCCAGAGCAAGAGCGAGCCTTCATGCGCACCCCAGACGCCCGAAATCAGGTACAGCGTCGGCAGCGCGGTATTCGAGTTGGTCGCGACATAGGCGACCGAAAAATCGTGCGTCAAAAAGCTCGTCGTCAGGCAACCGAACGAGATCGCCATGAACAAGAGCTGGGCATAAGCGGCGGGCCGGGCGACGCCGATCCAACCGGCAATCGCGCGCGCGGAGCCTGCGATCGGCAAGATGGCCAAGACGACAGCCATGCACAGGGCCATGATCAGCGCGAGGTGTCCTATTTCGGGTATCATTGGGGTTGACCTTTTTTGTTGCTGTCCATGTGGATTATTTAACTGGCCCGCTTACGGGATTGCATCAGCTTGGCTTGCGTGCTTTCAAGGATAAAGTCTCTTAAAAAAACGCTGGCTTTGAGGATTTCGACACCGATCAACTCACCCTCGGCATTCAATTCGGCGGTAATGTGAGGGCTCAACTCCATGCTCCCCGCCTCCTCTTCGTCGGTCATCGCCAAATGGATCACATCCTCATCGGGGAAATAGGTCATTTTGGGATTATTCATAAGTCAGTCTGCCCGTCGTCAATCTGAATTTGATCTGCTGTCGTGTCGTCGCATGAATCGTGATAGGGATAATTTCCGTCTCGCTTTCATCATAAGATACCATCACCAGTTTATTACCCTGTTCACCGACAGCGATCAAGCGATGCGTTTCTGTATCAAAATACCGCTCTGTCGAATAACGCAGAATATGCTCGATCCGAGCTAAATCAAAACCGCGAAGTTCAGCCCGATATTTTAGATAATCGGTAAAAATGCACGTTTTAACGGGCATTTTTCTAATTAAACCTATTTGCCTTCGGCAGGCGCACCCTGATTTTTCAGGCTCGCCTTCACTTCCGGCGGCATGTAGTTCTCATCATGCTTGGCCAGCACTTCCTCGGCGATGAAGACGCCCTGGTCGTTCAATTTACCGTGCGCGACGATGCCCTGGCCTTCCCGGAACAGGTCAGGCAGGATGCCGGTGTATTCGACGACCACTTCCTTGCTGAAATCGGTCAAGGTGAAGCGCACGGTCATGCCGTCGCCGGGACGCGACACCGAGCCTTTGACCACCATGCCGCCCAGGCGGAACAACGCGTCCTTCGGCGCCTTGCCGGCCACGACATCGGTCGTCGAGAAAAAATACATCAGGTTGTCGTTAAATGATTTCAGCGCGAAAAATGTCGCCGCGCCGATGCCGACCACCATCAGGCCGATCAGCAGCAATCGCTGTTTTCTAGCGGGTTTCATCCTTCCTTCCGTTTACTTTTTAAGAGTTGCCGGCGCAGCCATTGTTTGCGCTGCATGACCGGAATCATGATGTTGGCGGCGAGCACCGCCAGGGTAATACCGTAGGCGGTCCAGACATAAAAGCCGTAGCCGCCCATCGCGAAAAATTCCTGCAAACTCATGACGCAGCCCCGAAAAATTTGTTGCGAACCCATTGCGCCGAACGCTCGCGCAGCAAGACTTCGACGCGCGCGCGTTGCAGCATCGCGATCAAGTAATAGAATTTGAAAGCGAGCGCCATCAACAGCAGCGGAATCAGCATGCTGACATGAATCGACGGCTTGTCCATCTTGGTGACCGTCGGTCCCTGATGCAGCGTGTTCCACCATTCGACCGAGTAATGAATGATCGGGATATTCACCACGCCGACCAGCGCCAAAATCGCGACCGCTTTCGAGGCGACGCGCTTGTCGTCGATCGCGCCGTAAAGTCCGATCACGCCGAGATAGAGGAACAACAGGATCAGTTCGGAAGTCAGCCTGGCATCCCAGACCCACCAGGTTCCCCACATCGGCTTGCCCCACAAGGAGCCGGTCACCAGCGCGACAAAGGTAAAACCGGCGCCGACCGGCGCGCTGCTGATCGCGACCACCTCGGCCAGCTTGATCCGCCAGACCAGGCCGATCGCGCCCGCCGCCGCCATCACGGTATAGATGAACAAGGACATCCAGGCGCTCGGCACATGGATATAGATGATCCGGTAACTGTCGCCCTGCTGGTAATCCGCCGGGGCGAGATACAGGCCGCCATACAGGCCGGCAGCGGTCAACAGGATGAAAATGGCGCTCAGCCAGGGCATCAGGCGCTCGGTCAGCGCATAGAAATGCGGCGGCGAGGCCATGCGGTGAAAAAATCGGACTACGGAATCGGGTACTAAAAACATTGCATGCAAAGTACAGAGTTTAAGGCGAAGGGTGGCTAAGCGAAAGCATCCACTATTTCCGACGCTCTTTATCACACACCGCCGGAGCAGTGCAGCCGGTGTTCCCGTGCTCTGGTAAACTGCCATTAAGTAATGGATGGCCGGTCCCTTCTCCCTCCGGGAGAAGGCTAGGATGAGGGGGTCAAAATAAAGTATTTTTCCTTATTTGATTCCCCCTCACCCCGTCCCTCTCCCGAAGGGAGAGGGAGATACCCGCCTTAACTTAATGGCAGTGACACGAAGCGCGGAAACGATAAATCGAAATATTTTACGGGATATTGCTAATTAATACTCATTTTTAATGCCGCCGCGGTCGGCCAGGGCGCCAGGACCAATGACAAGAGCAGGATCGAAATCAATATGCTGATCTGCGCATCGACCGGCAAACCGCCGGCGGCCATTTGCACCGCGTTGCCGGCGAAGATCAGTACCGGCACATAGAGCGGCAGCACCAACAATGACAGAATCATGCCGCCGCGCCTGAGGCCGACGGTCAGCGCGACGCCGATCGCGCCGATCAGGCTGAGCACCGGCGTGCCGAGCAGCAGCGTCAACAATAACACGCCCAAGGCATGATTGGGCAGCCCCAGAAACACCGCGAGCAACGGCGCGACCAGCAGCAGCGGCAGACCGGTCACCAGCCAGTGCGCGATCACCTTGGCCAGCACCAGCAGCGACGCCGGATGCGGGCTCAGCAGCATCTGTTCGAGCGAGCCGTCATCGAAGTCGGAGCGGAACAGGCTATCCAGCGACAACATCGCCGCCAGCAGCGCGGCGACCCAGATCACGCCCGGCGCGATAGACTGCAATAAATGCGGCTGTGCGCCGATGCCGAGCGGAAACAGCGTAATCACCAGCACAAAAAACAGCAAGGGATTGATCATCTCCCCGCGCCGCCGAAACGCCAGCACCAGATCGCGGCGGACGATGGCCAGAAAAGCTCGAGTCAGTGTCATCAGGATAAATAAATACGCTGCACGACCGCGTCATGCAGATCGATGTCATGGTGTGAGGTTAAAACGATCATGCCGCCGTCGGCGCAGTGCTCGCGCATCAGCGATTCGATCAGCGCGATGCCGGCCCTGTCGAGCGAGGTAAACGGCTCGTCGAGAATCCATAAGTGGTTGCCGGTGATCAACAGGCGCGCCAGCGACAGGCGCCGCTTCTGACCGGCCGACAAGGCCTGCGCCGGCACATCGTCATAGCCCGCCAAGTGCACCTTCTCCAGCGCATCGGCGATCGTAAAACGTCCGGGCCGGCCCAGGGCTAGCGAGACGTTCAGATTTTCGAGCACGGTCAGTTCCTTCTTGATGCCGTCCAGATGGCCGACATAGGCCATGTCCGCATAATAGCGGCTGTCATCGATCGCTTCGCCGCGCCACAGCACCTGACCCGCGTCGGCCTCGCGAAAACCGCAGAGGATGCGCAGCAAGGACGTCTTGCCGCTGCCGTTCTTGCCTTCGAGCAACAGGACCTGCCCTGCATGCAGGGTAAAATTCAGTGCCTTGAACAGCACGCGGTCATCGCGTATGCAGCTCAAATCGACGCCCGCGAGCATCATCGGCTTATCCGTCATGCCGTCGTCCGCTGCCGCAGAACCTCATATAACAATACGCCGGTCGCAACCGACAAATTCAGACTTTCGACGCTGCCCCGCATCGGCAGAGAAACCAGCATATCGCAGGCTTCCTGGGTCAGACGCCGAAGGCCCTTGCCTTCCGCGCCGACCACCAGCGCCATCGGCACGCTAAAATCGGACTGATAGGCGCTTTGCGCGGTGTCGCCGGCCGCGCCGAACACCCAGATGCCCTGCTCTTTCAGCCAGCGCAAGGTGCGGGCCAGATTGGTCACCTGATATACCGGCACCGTTTCGGCCGCGCCGCTCGCGACCTTGCAGACGGTCGGGGTAATGCTGGCCGCATTGTCCTTCGTGACAATCACGCCGTGGACGCCGGTCGCATCGGCGGTGCGCAGGCACGCGCCGAAATTATGCGGGTCTTGCACATGATCGAGCACCAGGAACAAGGCCGGCGCGGTCAGATTCTCGACCGCCGTTTTCAGATCGTGCTCCGGCAACTCGCCGGGCATTTCGACTTCGACCACGATGCCTTGGTGTTGACCGCCTTCCGCAAAGCGATCCAGCTTCTTGCGCTCGGTCTTCTCGGGCCGGATGCCGAGCGCTTCCAGGTCGGCGATGGCCCGCGCCAGGCGCTGATCCTGCCGTTGGCCGTCGATCCAGGCCTGGGTAATTTTGTCCGGCGAATAGTGCAACGCCGATTGCACGGCATGCAAGCCGAAGATTTTGCTTAATTTCATCAGTCGTAAGGGTGCGCATCGCGCATCTTTTCTGGGTTAGATAGAGTCGAAGGTGCGCGATGCGCACCCTACCCGAAAATCGTTCAATTATACCAGTATGATTTTGATTCGGGCGACTGTTGTACGCTTTCCGGCCGATCAACGGTAAAATAAGCCTTTTTTTGAACTCACGCGAATGCGCATTCATTTACTCCCAACCCAGCTCGTTAACCAGATCGCGGCGGGCGAAGTGGTCGAAAGACCGTCGTCGGTGGTCAAGGAACTGGTTGAAAACAGCTTCGATGCGGGCGCCCGGCAGATCCACATCGACATCGAACAAGGCGGCGCCCGGCTGATCAAGATCCGCGACGACGGCAGCGGCATCGACAAGGACGATTTGCCGCTCGCACTGTCCCGCCATGCAACCAGTAAAATCGCGACGCTCGACGACCTCGAACACGTCGCCAGCATGGGCTTTCGCGGCGAAGCGCTGCCGAGCATCAGCTCGGTCGCCCGCCTGACGCTGATTTCAAGGACCGATGGCGCCGATTGCGCCTGGCAGGTCCGTGCCGACGGCACCGAAAGCAACTTCGATCCGCAACCCGACCCGCACCCCAAGGGCACGACCGTCGATGTGCGCGACCTGTTTTACAACACGCCGGCGCGCCGCAAGTTTTTAAAATCCGAAAAGACCGAATTCGACCATATCGAAACGCTGATCAAACGGATGGCATTGAGCCGTTTCGACATCGGCTTTAGGCTGACGCATAACCAAAAAGAAATCCTGAACCTGAAGCCGGCCCTGGCGCCCGCCGAACAGGAAAAGCGGATCGCGAGCATCTGCGGTTCGGCCTTCATCGACCAGTGCATCAAGATCGATTTTGCCTCCTCCGGGCTGGAGCTGACCGGCTGGGTCGGTCTGCCGACCTTTTCGCGCAGCCAGCCGGACATGCAGTTTTTCTATGTGAACGGCCGCCTGATCAAGGACAAGCTGGTCGCGCACGCGGTCAAGCAGGCCTATCAGGACGTGCTCTATCACGGCCGCCAGCCGGTGTTCGTGTTGTATCTGACGCTCGACCCGGCGCTGGTCGATGTGAACGCGCATCCGGCCAAGCTCGAGGTGCGCTTCCGGGAAGGCCGCCTGGTGCATGACTTTCTGTTCAGCGCGTTGCACCGCTCGTTGGCCGAAGTGCGTCCGGGGCAGCAGCAAAATACCGTCACGCTGCCGATGGTGGAATCACCGGCCGAGCCGTTCGCCAAGCCGCAAATTACCGAAGAACGCCGGCCGCCGGCATTTCAGCCGCGCCCGCCGCAGCAGGCGACTCTGCCGTTGTCGGTGCAGGAAGAAATCCGGGCTTATGGGGCGCTGCACAACACGCCGGTTTCGCCGCCGCCGATGCTATCTCCCACACCGATGCAGGCCACGGAAAAAACGGATGATCATCCATTGGGCTATGCGGTCGCGCATCTGCACAACATCTATATCCTGTCCGAGACGCCGACCGGGGTGATCCTGGTCGATGCGCACGCCGCGCACGAGCGGGTCAGCTACGAACGTCTGAAACGGCAATACGAACAAGGCGCGGTCGCGCAGCAGCCGCTGCTGTTGCCGATCAAGATCCAGGTCAGCGCCCGCGAGGCCGATCTTGCCGAACAGTCGCATGATTATTTTGCCGCCCTGGGCCTCGAAGTGAATCGATCCGGCCCGGAAACGCTGATCTTGCGTTCTGTACCGGCCCTGTTGGCCGGGGCCGATGCCGAAACCTTGTTGCGCGATGTGTTGGCCGATCTTTCGGTGCACGGCGTGAGCCAACGAGTCCAGCAGCAAGCGAATGCCGTCCTGGCCACGATGGCCTGTCACAGCTCGGTCAGAGCGCACCGGCGCCTGACCGTCAGCGAGATGAACGCTTTACTTCGGGATATGGAACAAACCGACCGCAGCGGCCAGTGCAATCACGGCCGCCCGACCTGGATTGAACTCTCAACCCAGGAGTTGGATAAGTTTTTTATGCGGGGGCAATAGGAACACAGCCGGACGGGGTATTCACCCCGCCCGTAAAGATTATACGAACTCCGAGCACGCATAATTGCCGCGAGGATACCGACCACAGCAAATATTGCGACAGTGAAAACCCATCCGGCGAAATTGTTAGGCCTCCGGAAAACGGTTTCGAAACGTTCAGGACGGGGTTTGAAACCCCGTCCCGCTCAAGAAGTCCGTCAATGCGACTGTTGGGCAAGATAGGAAGCTTTTCCAGGGTGTCTCGTAATCATGCCTCGGAATCAAGTTCATTCAGTTTGGCTGTGCCGAGCAGGGTTTGTATAACGGCGGCACGTTTCCCTGCGGAAATGATGGGCAAACGATGAAGCTGTTTGCCCACCATACCGGGCTTGATCGTGGCGGCATGACAACAATCTAAAAAACTACATAGGCCAGCAAACGCGCGGGTGAAATTATAGGTTATTGGCCCCGTTTATCCTCGATTCCGCGAAGCTACATCGAGGCTAATTACTATTTCAGTTCCGCCATCCCTACTGCCTTGTAGAATTTGAGATTCAGAAAGTCGTTATTGGCCTTGGTGTTTTCGTGCCTATAAAGCGAAAGGGTTACCGGGTGCCTCCACATCAAGGATGGCTTGCCGGTGGTAACGGTATGAGGAACTCCGCGCTCATTCAGCCAACCGGCACAATCAAGACAACAGCCTTTCGTGGTGCCTATCTGAAGTTGGTTATTCCCTACATTACCCGATTCTGACCGCGTTAATTGATCTTTTGCGATAATCGCATTTTTCAATATATAACGAACTATCATCATCTCAGCATGTAACCCCGAGGGGGCTCGATCTTCTATTTTTTCTTTGAATGTACAGTCAATAACGGAAGTCACTTTAAAGTCATCTTTAATTTTCGACTCATTGTAACTGATATTTTTTCCTCCCTGTCGGGCAAGATAAAGCGTATTTCCCATACGCCCCGTCGCCGTCGTGGATTCGGAGTCATTTGGACAATCGGTGTTATGGAGTTGATTGGCCAACTCGGTAAGCCCACTGACCCAGTCGCCGTTCAGGTTATAGTCATCGGCTCCGCTACCCATCCTTTCTTCTGCCCGCCGTGCTGCCTTTTGCCATGAACTCTTCGGCATAATCTACCTCCCGATAAAATTACTTCACCAATAAGAAAAAATTCGGAGCACATGTTGCATTTTGCAAAGTCGAGCTCCTAGGGCGGATTTACGCCAGCAAACCGCAATTGCCTGAAGCCTCAACGATGTTCAATAAAACAAAACATAACGCTGCAAATAAGACATGACCCATGTTTGTGTTTGTGCCTCTTCCATTCTCCGATCAAAAATCTATACGAGTTCCAAGACGATCAGATAATTGGACCATAGACTGATATCTTGTGCGTTTCGTTGATGGCTTGGTGGTAAGGCCTTGATGAACCATTTGATGACTGCTTAACTTCCTGATTGTTGCCATAGACGCCAATGCCGCCTTTTTTAATAATTGCAAAGGCGTGGCCATTACCTCCGGCCGATCCCGAGGGCCCCCAATTGGTGGCAAAATAACGCCCATCCTTATAACCTTGCATTCCCGTTTTGACCGCTGCCCAGCTGCTGTCTACATAGCATTCTGCCAGATTCAGTTCCTTGATGATCTTATTAATCATTCCGTCGTTCTCGAGATCGGATGCCTTAGATATCCAACCTTTCTGCAGGAAAAAATTGATCGTCGGATACACTCCGACGCCCAAAAGGCGCGAAAACGTCATCGCAACGCAATTTTTATCATAAGGCAGTATATTGCTGGGTTGGCTGTAATCCAGCTTTTGATTTTCTAGTATTTTAGCGACCATGATCTAACCCATTAGTCAAAAAGCCGTACAGAATGCCAACGGCACACCGTTTTCTCTATTCAAACCCATACCCAAAATCCCCATCCATTACACTCACATGTACTCGCTCGATCGGCTTGCCTTCCATCATCCGCGTCAAAAACTCCTCGCTGATCCGCGGCAACACGGTGTTGGTCAGGATCGCATCGATCATTCGGCCACCGCTTTCGAGTTCGGTACAGCGGCTCGCGATCAGCTTGATCACGTCGTCGTCGTAGCTGAACGGCACCTTGTGGCTTTCGGCGATGCGCTTCTTGATGCGGCCGAGTTGCAAACGGGCGATCGCGCCGATCATCACGTCGCTGAGCGGATAATACGGAATCACGACCAGACGCCCGAGCAAGGCCGGCGGGAACACTTTCAGCAACGGTTCGCGCAGCGCCTTCGCGATGCCCTCGGGGTCCGGCATCAGTTCGGGGTCGCTGCAGAGCCCTGCGATCAGGTCGGTGCCGGCGTTGGTGGTCAACAGGATCAGAGTGTTCTTGAAATCGATCACGCGGCCTTCGCCGTCTTCCATCCAGCCTTTGTCGAACACCTGGAAGAAGATTTCGTGCACGTCCGGATGCGCTTTTTCGACCTCGTCGAGCAGCACCACGCTGTACGGACGCCGGCGCACCGCCTCGGTCAACACGCCACCCTCGCCGTAGCCGACATAGCCCGGAGGCGCGCCTTTCAGGGTCGACACGGTATGCGCTTCCTGGTATTCGCTCATGTTGATCGTGATCACGTTCTGCTCGCCGCCGTAGAGTGTTTCGGCCAGCGCCAATGCGGTTTCGGTCTTGCCGACGCCGGAGGTGCCGGCCAGCATGAACACGCCGATCGGTTTGTTCGGATTGTCGAGGCCGGCGCGCGAGGTCTGGATACGCTTGGCGATCATTTCCAGCGCATGGCGCTGGCCGATGATGCGCTGTTCGAGCAGGTCGGGCAGTTTCAATACCGTTTCGATCTCGTTCTTGACCATGCGGCCGACCGGGATGCCGGTCCAGTCCTGCACGACCGCGCCGACCGCCTGTTGATCGACGGTCGGCAGAATCAATGGCGATTCCCCCTGCTGGGCGTGCAGTTGCGCTTGTAGATCTTTCAATTCGGCCAGCAGCGCTTCGCGGTCGCCTGCTGCCTCGGCCGGGGCTTTCGCGGCTTTATCGACCGCATGCCCGGCGCTGCGCAGCTTCGAGCGCAGTTCGAGTATCTTGCCGACCAGTTCTTTCTCGGCGTTCCAGCGCGCGTCGAGTTCCGCAAGACGGGCTTTTTCGGCTTCCAGTTTTTCGTTGGCCAATTGTTCCCTGGCGGTGACATCGACGCCGACCGTTTTTTCGCGTCCGATGATCTCCAACTCGGTATCGAGCGCTTCGATGCGCTTACGGCAGTCGTCGACCTCCGCCGGCACCGCATGCTGGCTGATGCCGACGCGGGCGCAGGCGGTATCGAGCAGGCTGACCGCCTTGTCCGGCAATTGCCGGGCCGGAATGTAACGATGCGACAATTTGACCGCCGCTTCCAGCGCTTCGTCGAGCACCAAGACCTGATGATGTTTTTCCTGCACCGACACCACGCCGCGCAGCATCCGAATCGCTTTTTCCTCGCTCGGTTCGAGCACCTGCACGACCTGGAAGCGGCGGGTCAGCGCCGGGTCTTTTTCGATGTGCTTCTTGTATTCGGCCCAGGTGGTCGCCGCAACCGTGCGCAAGGCGCCGCGGGCCAGCGCCGGTTTCAACAGGTTCGCCGCATCGCCGGTGCCGGCCGCGCCGCCGGCGCCGACCAAGGTATGCGCTTCGTCAATGAACAGAATGATCGGCTTCGGCGAGGATTGCACTTCCTCGATCACCTGGCGCAGGCGGTTTTCGAATTCGCCCTTCATGCTGGCCCCGGCCTGCAACAAGCCGACATCCAGGGTGCGTAGGGTCACATCCCTCAGCGACGGCGGCACATCGCCGGCGACGATCTTCAGGGCGAAACCTTCGACCACGGCGGTCTTGCCGACGCCGGCCTCGCCGGTCAAAATCGGATTGTTCTGGCGGCGGCGCATCAGAATGTCGATCACCTGGCGGATTTCTTCATCGCGGCCGACGATCGGGTCGATCTTGCCAAGGCGCGCCTGTTCGGTCAGATCGACGGTAAACTGTTTCAAGGCTTCCTGCTTGCCCATCGCGGCCGGGGCGATCGCGCCGCTGGCTTCGCCGGGCGCCGCGCCGGCCTGGAAACCGTCGGTCGCTGCCAAGCCGTCTTCGGGCGAGCCAGCCACGATCTTGGCCAATTCCTCGGTCAATGCATCGGTTTTGATTTTTTCGAACTCGCGGGAGATGCCGACCAGTTCGTTGCGCAGTCCTTTGGTCTTCAGCATGCCGACAACCAGATGGCCGCTGCGCACCTGGCTTTCGCCGAACATCAAGGTACCGTACACCCAGCCGCGTTCGACCGAATCCTCGATGTGCGGCGAGAAATCGGAAATCGAAGTCGAGCCGCGCGGCAGGCGGTCCAGCGCATTAGTCACGTCGCGCGCGAGCACCGAGACATCGAGGCTGTAATGCTTGAGAACCCGGTGCAGATCCGAATCGGGCAGTTGCAGGAGCTGGCTCAGCCAGTGCACCAGTTCAACATAGGGGTTGCCTCTGAGTTTGCAAAATACCGTCGCGCCCTCGACAGCCTTGTAGCAAACCCGGTTTAATTTTCCAAACAGCTTTACTCGGCTAATTTCTGCCATGGTTCTTTCCCGTTTATGATTGGTTTTATGGTGTGTTCATCAAGCTCCGCCCAGTTTGATGAACGGATCGAGCATCAAGTCATCGGCATCGCGCCGGCCGGGCCGCGGCCCGAGCCACATGCTCCAGCCCAGCTGGGCCGCGCCGTTCATGCAGGAAGCATGCGCGGCCTTCGGCTCACCGAGCGACAGTTCCTGCGGCACCTGATCCTGTTGCAGAATCAGGTTCACATCCCAAACGAATTCATCGCCGACATAATTGCGCACGATCGCGGTCAACTCCGCCAACGCGTCGGCGCCCGGCAGCAGAGCCAAATATTGATGCAGCGGCAGCGGACCCAGGATCAATCGGAATTTATGCTGGCAACCCCAGACATAAGCGCCCAGCAAGGCCGATTGTCCGAGGGACGCGACCTGCGGCGAGAAGCCCAGACGGGTATGCTCGTCTCGTTGAATCTCCATCCACTCGCCGACAAATTCCTCGATTTGAACATTCAGAGACAAAATGTCAGCGATGATCGCCTGCAATCCGTCGGGATTTTTGGCGTGCTGAGAAAAGCGTCCGGCATAAAAGCGCTTGGCCCGGTCGGGCAGCGCGTCGCGGCCGTGGAAGGCTTTGCCGCTGAGGCCCAGCAAGGCGTCGACATAAAACGGGAAGCGATCGGAGTCGGGCCGGCCGTAGACCACTTCCGGGCGAGAGTTCGCCCAGGCGCGGTAAAACAGGCAAAGCATCCGGTGATGGAAGATGTCCGCAAAACCGGCGATGGTGGAATCGTGATGATTTCTGAGCCTATCTCTGGCATATTCGGTCAGATGCAGCGGCAGGGCGCCATGCGGACCGAATAAACCGAAAAAATTCACCGCCAGCCGCGGCGCGGCGCCGTCACCTTGGGTATAGGAAGCCAAGGCGGCGGGCGGAAACTGCAGTTCCGGCACCTGACCGAGGCGCACCGGATCGTCGGCGGCCTTCAGGCTGGTGCCCAGTTTGGGTTTGTCGGGATTCAGCGCTTCGAGCAAACGCAGCGCTTCGAAAAAATCGAAACGGTACGCCGCGTGTTCAAGCTCTTCGATCAGAAAATGTGACGTCGTCCGATTCTCGCCGGCCATCTGGCCACCTCGCCGCGGTCGGTTGAACGCACCACGGTTTCGACAAACGAATTGATCGAAACATGGTTCGCAAAGAATTGTTCCAGCACCTTGCCCATCAAGAAATAGCCGCCGCCTTCAAAGGCCGATTCATCGAGCAACAGCGAAACCTCCAGCCCTCGCCCGAAGACGATGGGGCCTTTCATGTCGATGCGTCTGACTACATTTTTCGCGCTGACCGACACCACCCCTTCGATCTGTTTTCTTTTCGCGGAATCGCGCTGATCGGCGTAAAGACTCAATAGCTCTCGCAACGCGACCGCGCCCTGCTTGGCGTCGGTATCGATCAGCGACAGGTAGTTCAGCGACAGATGGCTGATCAAACGCCAGACGCTATCCCCTTCGTAAGCGGGAGGCAACGGCCGGGTCGGCCCCGCGATGCAGCGGATCGCTTGCACCGGCGCGCTGATTTGCAGAGTAAAATCGGTGTCGCCGATGCCGACCGGCATGACCAAGGGCAAATCGCGATTCGTGCACAGCGTCTCCAGACCCAGCATCGTGACCTCCGGTGCAAACGGCGCCTGCGCCGCATCGACCAGAGAAATGAACAGTTCGCTGCCGATGTAGCTGGAACGGATGCCTTCGCGACGTTGCTTCGAAGACAACACCCGCCGCCTTCGGTTCAGCGTATAAAAAGCCGTTTCCGCCTGACTTTGATAAGCGCTGCGCGAGCCATAAAAAGGCAAAAAAGCTTGCTCGCTAAATTGCTGGTGACCGTAGCCGGTGACGTGCCCGACGCTGAAGATTTCATAATCCATCGGCCGGGTACGGTCCACCACGATATGGTATTCGGATTGGCGCGGATCGACGTGGACACGGTCGGTACGTTTCGGAAACAGATTGATCGCCGGCACGCAAAACAACGCCAGATTGGATTTGTCCAGCGCATGGATCAGGTTCGCGTCACTGCGGTCCAGCAGCACGAACAGCTCCAGTTCATTGCCTTCGCATTGTCTTACCAGAGGCTCCAGACCGGACAATTCGACAAACAAATAGCGCTCGGGAAAGGCAAAATATTCCTGCAGCATGCGGTATCCGTCGAACGAGCGCGGCGTGTTGCGCAGCATCGCCTCGTCCTCGGCGAAACCCAAGCCGCGCGCGAGTCCCGCGCCGCTCGTATATTCCACCTGCGCAGAGCCGTTTTGCTGAAACTTGCAGGCAATCCCCTGAGTGTTGGCCAAAAACTGCTCATACAGGCGGTAAGGAATGCCGCCGGTGCCGCGCAAAAACAGCGAGAGCTTGTCCAGCGCCATTTTATTGAAGCGTACATCGGCGGTAGTGCGCAGCACGATACGGATTGCGGCCTTGACATTGGCCAGATGTTTGGCCGAAGACAGGCCGCTGGCGGAAACCGCGGCCAGCGTCGGCAGGTATTCGACCTGCTGCACTTCCAACGGAAACAATTGCAGCGGATGGGCGGTTTGATATTCGCAGGCAGTCTGCTCGCCTTTGCCGATCTGGCTGCGGAGCGTTGTACCCTTGGGGACCAGAAAACCTTCCGCCAGGCCCGATTCGGTCAGATCGGGCTTGAATTCGACCACGGTCATCGACGGCGTCGTCGCGAGGTAGTGCGGGTAAACGATCTCCAGGAGATTCTGGGTAAAATTCGGAAATTCCGAATCGATCTTGAGTTGCACGCGCGCGGCCATGAACGCGAAGCCTTCGAAAAGGCGCTCCACATAGGGATCGGCGCATTCGAACGTATCCAGACCCAAGCGTGCGGCGATTTTCGGATATTCGGCGGCAAATTCGGCGCCGATTTCACGAACTTGCTGCAGCTCGCGGTTGTAGTAATTCAATAAACGGGGATCCATGCCCTAACCTCCCAGATCCTTGACCGTCACTTCGCCCGTTTCCAGGTCGAAGCTGCTGCGGATGAATAAATGCGTCGGCAACGGCTGCGCCCATAACTCGCCCTCGATCGTGAAGAAAACCGCATGCTGATTCATTTTTTTATCATCGGCCACCAGCTTGACAGTCAGCGAATCGGCAAGAATTCTCGGTTCAAAATCGATGATCGCCTGTTTGACCTTGCGCTCGATTTTGGCCACATCCATGCTGCTGACGGACGTGCCGGAAGCTAATGGTGTGCCGTAGTTGATCACCGAACGCGCGACGAAAGGAAAATCCGCCAAATCGACCATCGAATCGAATGCCGAGGTGTTCAACAACCAGCTCAGATCGCGCAGCACGCTTTGCCGCAACTGGCGCAGCGACAATACCCGCTGTTCCCGGCTTTCGACGGATTTGTCCGGGGAGTCGTCGGTCAGCCGGTCCAATAAGGACGGCTGCAATCGCTCCTGATTGGTCAGTTCGGCCATGACGTTTTAGGTTCCCGGCGCATTAAAAACCAGCTCCCGGATTTCGAACAGGGAATAATCCCGACTGTCCGTGGCCAAGACTTTTTGGCCGAGGCCGAACGCATGGCCTGGATGCGGCTCCCGCCATTCGGTCTTGCGCGCCAGACGGATGTCGGAGTCTGCCGACGCTTCCGAGCCGGGATAACGTGCGGGAATGAAGCAGACAGCGGCGCCGCCGTTCGCCCAGGTCACCTGTGCGGGCAGCCAAACCAGATCGCGTAAATCGACCGGCGCCTCGATCACCAACTTCTGGATATTGGCGCAGGGCACCCAGTAATATTTGCCGTTCACGATCAGTTCCAGCACCGGCCCCAAACGCGTGTCGGTATCGGCGAGCCATTGAAATGGCTCGCCGTTGATCGTGCCGCCAACCGTCGGCGCCTGTTCATAGGCCTGATCCCTGACCTGCAACGCCTCCTCATACTTGCCGGCCACCGCCAGCTGCAAGGACTCCAGCAGCAGGGCCTGCCATTGTTGCGGCTCGCCGAACATGATCGGCGTCGTTTGCGCCTTGAACACTTTCTCCCGCAATAGCTCACAGCGTATCGTTTCGCGATAGGTCTGCACCATCGGTAGATTGGCCGCGTCAAGCTCTCCCGACACGTTCAATTGGTTCAATGCCCGCTCCCAATTACCGATGACCGCCAGCAATTGAAAAAGAAAAACCCGGTATTTGGGATTGGAAGAGTCTTTTCTGATCTGATCCTGCAACTGTTTCAGCGACTCGTCCAAATCGCCCATTTGCAAACTTGATAAGGCGTTCACAGGACGCTCCTTGCATGAGAGAAAAAACGACCAGGCAGAACGAAGCTCCGCCTGGTCCGTTCAAATTACTGCGATTTGCCGGCTTCGATGTCCCATTTGTAGGTTACTGCTCCGCCTTCCTTGCCGCCTTTCTCGTTCTGTTCTTGATACTCAATATCGATATGCGCGAAATTCAAAGTCACATTTTCGGTCAGTCTGTCTTCACCGCCGGAGCCGCCGGTAGAAACACTGGTCACCATGACCTTTTTCAGCACAATCTTGAAATAAACGAGCGCCTCCGTACCCGCTTTCTGACAGGTTAAAGTCACCTCGTCAATGTGCGTACCGTCGCAGCATTTCAAATATAAAATCGGGCTGCTTTTGTCGATCCACTTGGTAAAAGACAAGTCTTGCACGTTGCATTTGCCCGCGCCGCCGCCGCCGCCTTCATGAAAACTGCCGGAGTTGCTCGCCCCCCAAGACCACGCCAATACATCAATCGCCCCCTTATGTCCGTCTCTCTTGCTTTCGCCGTCAATTCCGTTCGAAAACTTAATATTTATATCTAACGCCATAAATTTCTCCTCGCTATTGAAAAAAATGAACACATAAGCGCAATCCCCCCTCATAAATCATGGGGGGGGATCGCAATCCCACTTTATCCGCCGCCCTTGGCCGAAGGCAGTTTCGATACCAAGCGCAGCGAGACGGTCAACCCCTCCAACTGGTAATGCGGGCGCAAAAAGAATTTCGAAGAATAATAACCCGGATTGCCTTCTACTTCTTCCACGACAACCTGGGCTGCTGCCAGGGGTTTTTGCGCCTTGGTGGTTTCGCTGGAAAACTGGGGAGAACCATCCACGTACTGCAATATCCAGTTATTAAGCCAACGCTCCATATCGTCGCGCTCCTTGAATGAGCCGACCTTATCGCGCACCATGCATTTCAGATAATGCGCAAAACGGCAGGTCGCAAACAGATACGGCAGCCGCGCCGCCAGATTGGCGTTCGCGGTCGCATCCGGGTCTTCGTATTCGGCCGGTTTTTGCAGCGATTGCGCACCAATAAACGCCGCAAAATCGGTATTTTTCTTGTGGATCAACGGCATGAAACCGCTCTTGGCGAGTTCGGCCTCGCGCCGGTCGGTGATCGCGATTTCGGTCGGGCATTTCATGTCGACGCCGCCGTCGTCAGTCGGGAACGCATGCACCGGCAGGCCTTCGACCGCGCCGCCGGATTCGATGCCGCGAATGCGCGAGCACCAGCCGTAGAGCTTGAATGAACGGTTGATGTTGACCGCCATCGCATAAGCCGCATTGGACCAGGTATATTTGCTGCTGTCCGCGCCGGCCGTATCCTCTTCGAAATCGAATTCCTCGACCGGATCGGTTTTCGCGCCATAAGGCAAGCGACTCAGAAAGCGCGGCATCGCCATGCCGAGATAGCGCGCATCCTCGGATTCCCGCAAGGAACGCCACGCGGCATATTCCGGCGTCGAGAATATTTTGGTTAAGTCGCGCGGGTTCGCCAGTTCCGACCAGCTCTGCATTTGCATGACGGTCGGCGCAACGCCACTGATAAACGGCGTATGCGAAGCCGCGCTGATCTTTGCCATCTCGCCCAGTAATTCGACGTCCGGCGGGCTGTGATCGAAATGGTAATCGCCGACCAGGCAACCGAAGGGTTCGCCGCCGAAGGTGCCAAATTCTTCTTCATAGAGTTTCTTGAACAACGGGCTTTGATCCCAAGCGGTGCCCTTGAACTTCTTCAGTGTTTTTCCCAGCTCATTTTTGGAAATGTTAAAAACACGGATCTTCAGTTGCTCGTCGGTTTCGGTATTGTTGACCAGATAATGCAATCCCCGCCACGCGCTTTCGAGCTTTTGGAAATCGGGATTGTGCATGATCAGATTCAACTGCTCGGAGATTTTTTGATCGAGACCGGCAATGATCGACTGTATGCTGGCGATGACGTCATCGGAAATTTTTGTGACATCCTGCAACGCGTATTGCGCCAGCGTGGATACCGCCGAGTTGACCTGATTGGCCGCCTCGGTGCCGGGCTTGAATTCCTTGGACAGCAACGCCGAAAATTCGTCGAGCTCCAGGGCTGCCGTTGCGCCTTGTTGGCTTTGACTTTCCAGTTCCGCCATGATCAGCCTCCGGTGCTTTCTGATGAAGACGCATCGCTCTTGGAATCGGCAGGTTTTGCCGACGCCACCAGCGACTGTAACAAGGCCGGGTCATTGATCAATTTACCGATCAATTCTTCCGCGCCGGTTTTGCCGTCCATATAGGTGATCAAATTCGCAAGTTGCTGTCTGGCTTCGAGCACCTTGTCCAGGCCCGCCACTTTTTTAACCACCGCGGCCGGCGAAAAATCATCCATGCTTTCAAAGGTAATGTCGACGCTCAGATTGCCTTCGCCGGTCAGGGTATTCGCTACCGGAAAGGCCACCCGCGGCTTCATCGATTTGAGCCTGTCGTCGAAATTATCGACGTCGATTTCGAGCAACTTGCGATCCGAAACCGGAGGCAACGGTTCGGACGGTTTGCCCGACAAATCAGAGAGAACCCCCATCACGAAAGGGAGTTGTACTTTCTTTTGAGAACCGTACACCTCGACATCGTATTCAATCTGCACACGCGGCGCGCGGTTTCTTTGGATAAACTTTTGACTGCTTTCGGCCATATCCTACCCTCCACTTCAGTTTGATAAAAAATAATTATTCATTCGATTCCGGCCCCTTGATCAGGCCCATTTGGGAAACCGCATCCGGCAATAAATTCTGCAGGATTTCCATAAAATCCGCTGTCACCAGGTGCTTTGCACGATGCAACAATATAGGCACCGGGCTCGAAGGCTCGGATTCCGCATAATATTTGCAGATCAGATCCAAAGCTTTCAGTACATCCTGGCGAGAGTTAATAGCGCCGACTCCGGCAGCTTGTTTACGGGGCGAGGCGCCTTCCTGAGCCGCTTGCTCATCGGTTGGCTCTTCCTCGCCGGATGTTTCTTCCGCTGCCAGCGCGCCAATCGTCGAATATTGGTCGTAAGCATAGCGCATGTCTTTCAAGGACGTGGCCAGACCCGACAAGTCCGCGCCGTTACCGAACCCCACCTTGCCATTCACAAAGGACTGGATTTGCGAGACCAAGTCCGCGCTGTCGTTGATTGCCTGGTACATGGACTTGAGCATTTCGGGGGAAAAATCCAGGAAAGCGGCTTTGATCACGCTCAAATCGGGCTTTTCTTCTCCCTGAGGCGGGCTGATCTTGTCGGTCGCGATCTGAATATCGCGCAGGCTATAGCGGCCGACCGCTTTTGAATCCACCAACGGCGCCAGACTCAAGGGCTTAAGAACGGAATCGAAATTGTTCAATTCTTCGAGGATGTTGATGCGGGCGGTCGGATCGAGATTATCTTCCGGGTCCAGCACGGGGTGAATGTCGTCCCAGTATGTCTCCAGCAGGCCGACCAGTAAGGCCAGGCCGTCCCGGAAGCCCGGCACGCCTTCCAGCGGAATCAGCGCTCTTGCCAGATAAACGGCGACTTGTAGGTCTTTGCTTCGCTGCAAGATTGCCAGCGCGACTTTTTGAATGTCGCGCCAGTTCGGCGGCTGCGCCTTTTCGCCGGTGATCGGATCTTCCGGCTTACCCTGGATAGCCTTGGCTAACTCCATGTATGCAGGGTCATACTCCAAATAATCCCCGCAAGGATTGTCCGGTGAAACTTCTTCCAGTAACTCTTCCAAATCAGCCATAAATCGCCTGTGCAGTTCATTAAGACGGTAAAGCGCACACCATAGTAATCGAGTCCAAACCCAATTAAAAGGAAAAAATTTAGGCTGCATAACCCCCGAGGAGAAGCTCTTTGCAGCCCGATAAAAATCAAACCCTTCCCCTCATCCGCAACGCTTCTCTTTTTCAAGGCCGGACATCGAGTTAAGCAGGAGACAATACTAGTATGTTAGGCTCAGAGAGCCGGCTAGTAAAAATAGATATTCAACTAACCGGCCCTGGTTAAATACTAAAGTTGCCAAGAGTCAGCGCAGGACTAACATCGAAAAGCCGTTTAGCAAGGGCAGCTAGTTAATGTGTTCTTATGGAAATCTTCAGGTTGGGAAAAGCTTTTCACTGTAAAGTGAGCAAAACCGCAGCAGTTTTTCCGTTGGCCGAAATGACCGGCCTGATCCATCTTGCTTACAGAACACTGCCGGCGCAAGAGATACGTAGGCGAATACGCATCTTCCGCGCCAGAGTGATTGGCGTGATTTATCTTGGCAGGCTTTAGCCATTTTTGACGATTGAGTTACCCAGTTTTTTCATCAATCTTTAATGAATTGCGAGTTCATCATGAAAAAAAATAAAAAACCACACGGTGCGAAGCATAGTACAAAATACCAAAGCGTCAAATCACTGACCCTCGTCGGCTCGCTGGCCGCGGTAGCGGCTTCGCCGCTGGCGTGGGCCGATTCGACGCTGCTGGACGACGCCTATGTGCAGATCGGCACTAGCCAAAACACAAATTTTGGCAAAAAAAGTACGATTGCGGTAACCGCGGGCAAAACCACCCGCCGCGGCTTTCTTAAATTCAGATTGGATACGTTCGATCCGCCCGCTACCCCGAACGCAGTTACCAAGGCCACACTGAAGGTGTTCGTGTCGTCCGTCAAGAATGGCTCCGCGGGCGTCGTAAGAGTGCATCCGATCGACCTGAATCCCAACAATACCTTCAATGAAGGGACGATTACCGGCAATTCGGCGCCAGCTTTCGCTCCTGTTTCGATCCGTGATAGCGCTACGGTCAATATCCAGTATCTGAATAAATGGCTGGAATTTGACGTCACCGATTTTGTTAAGAACAATGTCAATAATGGCGAGCTCGCTTTTGCCTTGGTTGGCGACGGCACACTGAATATCAAATTCGATAGCAAGGAAAGCAAGACCACAGGCCATGCCGCGGTATTGGACATCGTTTATGCATCCGACTCAGGTAATATCCCTCCTATCGGTCCGACTGGTGCAACTGGGGCGACAGGAGCCACCGGACCAACCGGTCCTGCTGGCACCGGATCAGGTGCGACCGGACCTAAAGGGGATACCGGCGCCACCGGGCCAACGGGCCCCATCGGACCAACCGGCCCTTCTGGCACCGGCGCAGGTGCGACAGGCGCAACCGGCCCTGCTGGCGCCACTGGCGCTCCGGGAGCAACTGGCGCTCCGGGAGCAACTGGCGCTCCGGGAGCCACTGGCGCTCCGGGAGCCACTGGCCCTGCCGGAGCAACTGGCCCCGCCGGAGCAACTGGTACTGCCGGGGCAACTGGCCCTGCCGGCGCACCGGGAGTTCCAGGCGCTACCGGCGCACCGGGAGCCCCAGGCGCCACTGGCGCGCCGGGCGCCCCAGGCGCCATCGGCGCTCCGGGAGCCCCAGGCGCCACCGGCGCTCCGGGAGCCCCAGGCGCACCTGGTATCAATGGCACCAACGGAGCCACGGGTGCACCTGGGGCTACGGGCGCCACTGGAGCCACCGGTGCGACAGGAGCCACAGGCGCCGGCTTCTCAAGCACCGTGGTTAGAGTGACGTCGGCCCAACTGGATTTAGGAGCACTCCTGGGATCGTTGCTGAATAACGGCAATCCGACTGTCGTAGAGTGCAATACCGCTGCCGGTGAAAAAGTAGTCGGCGGCGGAGCGTTTGTCACGGGCGCCTTATTGGGATTGGTTGTTCCATCCAGCACCGGTCCTACCGCAAACGGCGCCATAATCACCGTATCGAATCCTAATAGCCCGACCGTGGCGACAGGTTGGGGCGCGCAATTTGGCACATTGTCCTCCTTGCTTGGCTTCTTGTCGGGCAATTATGGCGTTAGCGTAGTTTGCTCCAAGCCTTGACGTTAAAGCAGACAAGGCAACTCGGTTAAGATCGATGACCCACAACAACTAACCGAAAAACCCATAACCCCGCCCGGCTTCTCGCCGAGCGGGGTTTTTTACGATCGGCTTTACACCGGAGTCAACTCCCGGTTTTGCTCAATCCTTGGAAAAATTACGAGATCATCATGAAAAACACCAATAAACCCCATCATACAAAAACAAGATACCCAAGCGCCAAAGCACTGTCCGTCATCGGCTCATTGGCCGCGTTGACGGTTTCTCCGGTCGCGTGGAGTAATCCAACCTTAGCGGCGGACACCTATCTGAAACAGGGCCTATCCAAAAATTACGGCAAGCAAACCGCGATTCTGGTAACAGCAGGCAAAACCAAAACCGATGGTTATCTTAAATTTAATCTGAAAGATTCAACCCCCACCCCCAGCGATGTTTCAAAAGCCGTACTCAAGGTTTTTGTCTCCGGCATTCCGAAGACCCAAAGCGGCGAGCTGACCGTTCGCAAACTGGTCAATGACACCTGGACTGAACTAAACCTTATTAATCCTCGCACCATTGATAATGCCAGCGACCCGAATCCGTTGCCGCAGGCCACGGTCAATGCCCAATCCGTCAATCAATGGCTGGAATTCGATGTCACTCACTATGTTCGCGCCAGCTTGGGCTTGGAAGGGCCGCATGTGGGTATAGCCGACAGTACCATCGGCTTTTTGCTGACCGGCAGCTCAGGGTCGTTTAACGCTAAAATCGTGAGCAAAGAAAGCAAGGCTTTGGGCAATGCGGCGGAACTGGACATCGTTTATACGACCGCGGGCATACCAGGCGAAACCGGTCCAACAGGAGCGCAAGGCCCGGCAGGCCCGGCAGGCGGCGGGGCAATAGGCGCTACAGGCCCTCAAGGCGCTACAGGACCGCAGGGCCCGGCCGGAGCTACAGGCCCTCAAGGCCCGACCGGCCCCGCTGGAGGCCCGGTCGGAGCCACAGGCCCTCAAGGCCCTACAGGCGCACCTGGCCCTGCCGGGCTACCCCAAAAAACGGTAGTGAGATCGGTTTCCGGGACAGTATCCTTGCTTACCGCGTCCACGATAACCAAGGATTGTGAACCAGGCGAGTCGGTTGTCGGCGGAGGCGTCATGGCTACAGGCGGACTGCTGGGGCTGGCTATAGCCGTCAACAACGGGCCATCCGCGAATGGCTTGCTGATCAACAATGGCACACCGACCGGGTGGGGGGCTAATTTTGGCACGCTCGACGCCATTACTTCTTTATTAGGCACCAACTATACCGTTACCGTCATATGCTCGACTAATTGATATCCGTCGCGCCTCTGCCGTCAAATGATGGCCGAGGCATTCCGGACTTGAAACAGCAACATCAAAAACCCCGCCCGGCATGGCCCGTGCGGGGTTTTTTATAGTGATAAACTCACGCTTCCGCCACTCGAATCGAGCGCCATTCGACCGATAATTTTGCATCGCTAAATTGCCGCGCGTTAAGATAGCGCCGGTTCCCGGCCGCTGAAAACCCATGCAGATTTATCCATGTCGTGCATTCGGCCGCCGTTATTACAAAAACTATCGCCCTCGTCGATTCGAAATATACCCCCGATGCATCCTGAACAACCTGAAAATGCCTTCGATGCGAAGGGCTTCATCAAAAGCCTGACCACCCGCCCCGGCGTTTATCAAATGCTCGACGCCCACGGCGAGATCATTTACATCGGCAAGGCAAAGAATCTGAAGAACCGCGTTGCGACTTATTTCAACAATAAAGCCGCATCGATCAAGCAGCACACGATGGTAGCGAAGATCGCCTCTATCACCGTGACCGTAACCCATACCGAAGGCGAGGCGCTGCTGCTCGAATCGCAACTGATCAAGCGCCACAAGCCGCGCTACAACATCTGCCTGCGCGACGACAAATCCTATCCTTATATCTATCTGTCCAGCGCCCACGATTTTCCGCAAATTACCTTTCACCGCGGCGCCAAAAAGCGGCCGGGCAAATATTTCGGGCCGTATCCGAGCGTCGGCGCGGTCCGGGAATGTCTGAAACTGCTGCAAAAAATCTTCCCGGTCCGGCAGTGCGAGGACTCGGTGTTTCAAAACCGCACCCGCCCCTGCCTGCAATATCAGATCGAGCGCTGCACCGCGCCCTGCGTCGGCCTGATCGATAAACCCGGCTACGCCCAGGATGTCGAAAACACCATCCTGTTCCTCGAAGGCAAAGGCGGCCTGGTGATCGAACAACTAATCGTAAAAATGGAACAGGCCGCCGCGGCGCTGCAATTCGAGCGGGCCGCTCAATACCGCGACCAGATCGCCAAATTGCGCGCGGTACTCGAAAAGAATTTCGTGCACGGCGAACGCGGCGACGTCGACATCATCGCCTGCGCGACGAAAGCGAACATGGCCTGCATTCAGGTGTTTTTCATCCGTAGCGGCCAGCATCTGGGCAATAAACAGTTTTTCCCGAAGATGTCCGATGAACACGATCCGGCGGCGATTTTACAGGCGTTCATCGCGCAATATTATCTGGAACGGCCGCCGCCGCATGAATTGATCGTCAGCCATCCGCTCGAAGAAAACGATCTGATCGCCGAGGTACTGGCCAATCAGGCAAAGCACCAGGTCGCGATTTCGGCGAATGTGCGCGGCGAACGGCTCAAATGGCTGCAGATGGCAGCCGAGAATGCGGCAACCTCGCTGCAGAACAAGCTGGCCGACAAACAGGGCTTGTATGCGCGCTTTATCAGCCTGCAGGAAGAGTTGGGACTCGCCGCATTGCCGAAGCGCCTCGAATGTTTCGACATCAGCCATCATCAGGGCGAACAGACCGTCGCCTCCTGCGTGGTGTTCGACCGCGAAGGCCCGGCCAAATCGGCTTACCGGCGTTTCAATATCGAAGGCATCACGCCGGGAGACGATTATGCGGCGATTCATCAGGCGGTTTCGCGGCGCTTCAAGCGCCTGAAACAGGGCGAACACGAGGCGCCGGACATTCTATTTATCGACGGCGGCAAAGGACAAGTGCATGAAGCGCAAAAGGCATTGGCGGAATTGGACATAAACAATGTTATGATAGTGGGCGTTTCGAAAGGTCCGGACCGAAAACCGGGCATGGAAAAGCTGATCCTGGTCGATCATAATCAGCCGCTCGCGGTAAATCCGGGAGCCGGCGGCTTGCTGCTGATTCAGCATATCCGCGACGAGGCGCACCGTTTTGCGATCACCGGACACCGGCAACGGCTGGGCAAGGTCAAGAAACGCTCGGTATTGGAGACGATCGACGGATTGGGGCCGAAAAGGCGGCAGCTATTATTAAAACAATTCGGGGGGCTGCAAGGCGTCACCCAGGCGGGTGTGGATGCGCTTTCCAGCATAGACGGCATTAGCCGTCAATTGGCGCAACGTATATACGACAGCTTTCATCAAGCAGATGACCATTGAATTCAACATACCGACGAATCTGACCCTGTTGCGAATCGCGCTGATTCCTTTATTGATGGTCGTATTTTATTTGCCCTGGGCCTATGCGAATATCGCCTGCACCGCGATTTTTATCGCGGCCGGCATTACCGACTGGCTGGACGGTTATCTGGCCCGAAAAATGCAGCAGGAGACGCCGTTCGGCGCCTTTCTGGACCCGGTCGCCGATAAATTGATGGTCGCTTTCGTGCTGGTGCTGATCGTGCAGCAACAGGCCAACCCGTATCTGGCGGTGCCGGCCGCGATCATCATCGGCCGTGAAATCACGATCGCCTCGCTCCGGGAATGGATGGCCGAAATCGGCCAGCGCGCCAAGGTCAAAGTTTCGATGCTCGGCAAATGGAAAACGACCGCGCAAATGGTCGCGATCACCCTGCTGCTCTACCGCGAAGATTTGCTCGGCGTTCCGATCAATGCGGTCGGCTACGTGCTGCTGTATATCGCGGCGGTATTGACTTTATGGTCGATGATCAATTATTTGTGCGCGGCGGTTGCCGCCATCAAGGAACACTGAATTTTTAAATTCCGGGCTTTATTTTTGTTCCGGGACACAATCAACCCAAGATACAGCTCATTGAATCGGCTGTGAAAGAATAACAATGGATCAGGAAAAAGAAGATACTCAGACCAAAGCCGACGCGCAGGATGAGATTTTGCTCGCGGCGCTGAAACTGTTCGCCGAAAAAGGCTTTTTCAACACCTCGCTGACCGACATTGCCGATGCGGCCGGCGTCAAAGGCAGCAGCGGCATCTACCAGCATTTCAAAAACAAGCAAATGATCGCGGCAGCGCTCTATGCGAATATTTTCGACAGCTTGAACGTGTCGATCGACGATATTCGCCGCAAGAATCAAAAGCCTGCGGAGCAGCTGCGCGGTATCGTCGACCTGTTGTTCAAACTGACCGATGAAGCACCGCATGTGATGCAATTATTGTTGGTATTGAATATCAACGAGATATTGCCGGACGAAAAACCGCTGCTCGAAACGCCGCCGTTTGCCAAAATCCTTAAAATCTTCCAGGCCGGCACGAAAACCGGAGAAATGCGGAACCTTTCCCCGCATTTGTGTTTCGCCTATTTTTTCGGCATCATCCACCATACCCTACGGATGGTGTTGACCGGCGCGCTGGACAAGAAAGCCGACACCTACCAGTCGCAAACCTGGCTGGCCGCGTGGAACACAATCGCCAAAAAATGATCCGTCACTAAATCCATCCAGAGCAAAGTCCCCATGGCCCAATTCACCGTCACCGGAGATGTCGATCCCTTTCTGCATATCAGCCTGGCCAGCGGCGAAAAGATTTATTGCGAATCGAACGCGATGGTGATGATGGAGGACACCCTGGAACTGAAGGGTAAAATGACCGGCGGGCTCGGCAGCGCCTTGATGCGGCGGCTGGCCAATGACGAATCGTTTTTTCAGCAGCATATCGAGGCAGTGCGCGGCGCCGGCGATTGCCTGCTGTCGCCTACCCTGCCCGGCGCGATCCAGGTGCTGGATGTCGGCGAGACCCACTACATGGTCAGCGACGGCGCTTTCGTCGCCGCCGACCACAGCGTCAATCTGAACGTCCGCACCCAGGGAGTCGGTTCGGCGCTGTTCGGACAGACCGGCGGCTTTTTCATTTGCGAGGCGTCAGGCCGCGGCAAACTGGCCGTCTCCGGCTTCGGATCGAGCTTTGTGCTCGATGTCGAACCGGGCAAGGACATGATCATCGATAATGCACACGTGGTCGCCTGGGACAGCCGCCTGCACCACGAAATCTCGGTCACCACGCGGCAGGGCGGCGGCTTGCTCGGCCAACTGGTCAACAGCGTGACCAGCGGCGAAGGCATGGTGCTCAAGTTCTCCGGCAAAGGCAAGGTCGTGATCTGTTCGCGCAACCGCGAAAACTTTCTCAGCTGGCTGTTGAAAGGCATGCCGGCCAATCGCTAGGGATTTATCTTGCCGGTTAAGCCCCGCCAGGTTTTTAATCCTGGCGGGGCGGTGTCGACTGAAACGACGTTGTTTTTGACCGAATCCTGAAGACGGACGCGCAACACTGTTTCAGTTTCCTGCAAGACGGCGCTCTAGCCTATACCCATACAGTCCCCTAAGCATTACCCTTCGTTAACCCCTCCCCCTCAATGTTGCCGTGTTTAACCAGCATGACATCGCTTTGCTCAACCTTACTCGATGATTTCCCGGGAGAAACGGCAAGAGGCGAGGGAACACGGACGGTCATCAGACACTCTTATTTTTTTGATTCCACAACTAGGGAGATCTTTACCAACAAATTACGCCGTAGACTCCGGAAACTCACCTTGGCTAGGTCTTTATTGACAAATCTTTTATCTCAGGCAAAATAATATCGAATCGATATTATCTGGCAACTGGCCTTAACGCACCTTCGCGACTCAACGATTCTCGGGATAAAAATAATGCTTAATTCATTCTCAAAAAATTTGAAAGACGATATTTCCGCCGGCATCGCCGTCTTTTTGGTTTCCGTCCCGCTTTCCCTGGGCATTGCGATGGCATCGGGCGCGCCGCCCCTGTCCGGCTTGATTACCGGCATCATCGGCGGCTTGATCGTTTCGCAGCTTAGCGGTTCGACGCTCGGCATCAACGGCACGGCCGCGGGCCTGACCGTGATCATCCTCGCGGCGATACAACAACTGGGCTTCAATGCGTTTCTGCTGGCGATGGTATTGGCCGGCTTGATGCAGGTCGGCATGGGAATAGTGAGAGCCGGCGTGATCGCCTATTATTTCCCGTCCTCGGTAATCAACGGCATGCTCTACGGCATCGGCCTGATCCTGTTTTTGAAGCAAATCCCGCATGCGGTCGGCTACGACCGCGATTACGAAGGCGATGTCAACTTCATCCAGAGCGATCAATATTCCTCGTTCTCGGAATTGAGCCATATGCTCAACAGTTTATCGCCGGGCGCGGTACTGATCTCTTTGCTGTCGCTGGCGAGTTTGTTGATCTGGGAGTTCCTGATCAAAGACAAGCATCCGCTTCTGCGCTTACTGCAGGGCGGCTTGGTAGCCTTGCTGGTCGGCGTGCTGGCTAATCTCCTGCTCGCCAACTTTTATCCGGTCTGGGAACTGAAAAACGCGCATTTGGTGATGATTCCTGTCTTCGAGCATCCGTCGGATGTCCTCAGCCAGCTTTATTTACCGGATTTTGCGCGGCTTTTTGATCCCAAGGTCTATTGGTTTGCTCTGACGATTGCGCTGGTCGCGAGCATCGAAACCTTGCTGACAGTTGAAGCGGTGGACAAGCTCGACCCCTATAAACGCATCACCCCGACCAGCCGCGAATTGATCGTGCAAGGCATCGGCAATATCTGCGCCGGCTTTATCGGCGGCCTGCCGATGACGCAATTGATCATCCGCAGTTCGATCAATATCGAATCCGGCGCCAAAAGCCGGACAGCGGCGCTCGTTCAAAGCCTGCTGCTTTTATTTACCATCATTTTCATCCCCGGCGTATTCAACTTGGTGCCGCTGGCGAGTCTGGCCAGTATCTTGCTGCTGGCCGGCTACCGTCTGGCCAGACCCCAGGTATTCGAAAACATGTACATGGCGGGCAAGTACCATTTCATTCCGTTTTGCGCGACGGTGCTCGGCCTCGTGCTGACCGATCTTTTGACCGGCATCGCGATCGGCATGTCGTTCGCTTTGATTGCGATCCTGATCGAAAATTACCGCGGTTCGTTCTACCTGCGTGAAACGCACATCGGCAACAAGACCGTGCTGCGCCTTTCCGAACAGGTTTCATTTTTGAACAAGGCCAACGTGCAACGGACCCTGAAACAGTTGCCGCCGGGCTCCGAGGTCGTGATCGACGCGACCCGGTCGAAATTTATCGATTATGACATTTTTGAAATCATCCAGAATTTCAGATCGGAAGCCCAACTCAAGGGCATCAAGTTGACGGTCGAGAACCTGCGCGGCTATGGCACCTTGCCTCCACCCGAAACGGTTGGCGCCCAGACCTCGGCCTCGCAACAGTCGCTGACGCCGGCCGAAGTGCTGGCCATACTGAAAGAGGGCAACGAGCGTTTCGTGAACAACCTGAAGTCGAATCGCAACCTGCTCGAACAGGTCAACGACACCCGCAAAGGCCAGTTCCCGATCGCGATCATCCTGAGCTGCATCGACTCCAGAACCTCGGTCGAACTGATTTTTGACCAGGGCCTCGGCGACGTGTTCAGCGCCCGGGTCGCGGGCAATGTCGTGAATGACGACATTCTCGGCAGCATGGAATTCGCCTGCAAACTGGCCGGATCGAAACTGATCGTCGTGCTCGGTCATAGCCTTTGCGGCGCAGTCAAAGGCGCCTGCGCCGATGTCGAACTCGACCATTTGACCGGCCTGCTGCAAAAAATCAAGCCGGCAGTTCATGCGGTTCGCGCGGAGTTCGACGCGAAGAATCCACCCGAACAGCCCGTGCTGGTACAGAAAGTCGCCGAACGCAACGTTCACTTGAGCGTCGAACAAATCAGGAAACAAAGTCCGTTGCTGGACGGCATGGCGAAGGCTGGCCAAATCGACATCGTCGGAGCCATGTACGATGTGGAGACCGGGCAGGTCGAATTTTATGCCGATACGCAGACCGCAGCCGCCTGCTGTCAAGCGCATCCGGCCGCCGTTGCGCCGGCTGTTACTAACGTCATACCCATCGGGTTGCAGGCTTTGGGCAAATCCGCGGTATGAGGTAAAATGATCGGCTAGCCGCTGCCGCGTTGGACACACGGCAGCGGCAAGTCCGGCCAGATGCCGTTTCTGCCGGCCCTCAACCTATGAACCCACTCACTCAAAAAGAGAAAACACCATGAAAAAATCTTTGTTTCTGGCGGCCATGCTGGTCTCCGGCTCTGCGTTCGCGACGACCGACCATTATTTGCTGCGCGACGGCAACCACGTCCATCACCTGAAAATCACCCAGCTGAACGATGAAATCACGGTCAGCACCGATGTCGATTTCGAGCCGAATGCGAATGAAAAAGACGCCAAGGCCTGTTCGGCGGACGTTTCAGGCGAAGCCAAGAAGACCGGCGAAAACCAATTGCTGATGAAGAAGCATATCGAGGGCCAGGCCGATTATTGCGAACTGAAGATCCAACTGAGCCCGAACGGCGCGAAAATCGAGCAATCGGAGCATTGCAGCAATTTTGCGGCAGGCATCTGCCATTTCAACAGCGACGGCAAGGAACTGGTCAAGATCAAATAAATCCGGCCTAGCGTCTCGATCGGCGGCACAATCATGACCGCCGATCCAGCTTCCGGTAGCCGATCGCCTCGCTCAAATGCGCGATCTCTATCGTTTCAGAGCCAGCCAGATCGGCGATCGTGCGCGCCAGCTTCAAGATCCGATGATAGGCGCGATTCGACAAGCCGAACTTGTCCATCGCCTGCTCCAGTAAGCGGTGGCCGGGCTCGGACAAATTGCAAAACTGTTTGACTTCCTTCGCGGTCATCCCCGAATTGGCCTTGCCGGTGCGCGCGACGGCGAGCATCCTCGCCGCGGCGACGCGCGCCCGTATCACCGCGCTGCTTTCCTCCCCTTCGGGCGAGCCTTTGCGCAACACCTCATGCGGAATCCGCGGCACTTCCAGATGCATATCGATCCGATCGAGCAGCGGCCCCGAAATCCGGGCGCGATAGCGCATCACCTGTTCGGAGGTGCAGTGACAGCGGCCCGACGCATCGCCGAGATAACCGCAGGGGCATGGATTCATCGCGGCGACCAGTTGGAAACGGGCCGGAAAATCGGCCTGCCGGTTCGCGCGCGAGATCGTAATATGGCCGGTTTCGAGCGGTTCGCGCAGCACTTCGAGCACTTTCCGGTCGAATTCGGGCAGTTCGTCCAAAAATAAGGTGCCGTTATGCGCGAGCGAGATTTCGCCGGGCCGAGGGTTACTTCCGCCACCGACCAACGCCGCAGCCGAGGCGGTATGATGCGGCGCACGGTAAGGCGGCCTCAGCCAGTTCGCGACATCGAGCCCGTGATCGCTAACCGAGGCGATCGCGGCGGTTTCCTGCGCCTGCTGTTCGGTCAACAACGGCAATATGGTCGGAAGGCGCGAGGCCAGCATCGATTTACCGGTGCCGGGCGGGCCGAGCATCAGAAGATTGTGCGCTCCGGCCGCGGCGATTTCGAAGGCGCGCTTGACGTGATACTGGCCGTGCACATCGGCAAAATCGAGATCATCGCTAGGCCGCTCGGGCGCGCTGCACTCAAATTCGGCCGCGATCGATTTCTGCCCGGCCAGATGCGCGCACACCTCGAGCAAATGCACGGCCGGAATGATTTCGATGCCCTTGACCAGCGCCGCCTCGGCGGTGTTGTCTCTGGGCAGGATCAGCTTGCGCTGGTTATTGCGCGCCTGAATCGCGACCGGCAACACGCCGTTGACCGGCCGCAGTTCGCCGCCGAGTGAAAGCTCGCCGATGCATTCGAACTCCGAAAGCTTGGCGCCCGGAATTTGACCGGAAGCCGCCAGAATGCCAAGTGCGATCGCGAGATCAAAGCGCCCGCCTTCCTTAGGCAAATCGGCCGGCGCCAGATTGACCGTGATGCGCTGAGCCGGAAATTCGAAACGCGAGTTCTGAATCGCGCCGCGCACCCTGTCCTTGCTTTCCTTGACCGCGGCTTCCGGCAACCCGACGATATTCAACGCCGGCAGGCCGTTCGCGACATCGACCTCGACCATCACCAGCGGCGCTTCGATGCCGGTGCGCCCGCGGCTGTAAACGACCGCCAGAGCCATCGCGCCGACGCCTACGCGCTTACAACTCTTCCTTGGACAGCACCTGCTGTTCGAGCGCGGCGACGCGTTTTTCCAAGGCTTCGAGGTTGGCGCGGGTTTTCGCCAGCACCAGCTTTTGCACTTCAAATTCTTCGCGGGTGACCAGATCCAGCTTGCTCAAAGCGCCTTGCAGCACCGCATGAAAGTTCTTTTCGAGGTCTTCTTTAATATGATTCAGACCGGGTGGAATGGTATTGGCCAGCTTGCTGGCAATTTCATCGATTGACTTTGCATCAAAAAACATCGGTAAACTCCGTAGGAATATCGCCGTAGCGAAAGGGGCGGCTGAAAACCGCCGAGGATGAGATCGGGGTGGCTGGGGCCGCCCCGTTCTGTCGTATCTTTAAGTATAGACGCCGGTTTAGACAATAAAATCCGGCAATCAGCCGCCGAACGCCTTTTTGAAAAACTCCGGCTGCGCCAATGCGGCCTTGTGCATATCGACATTGTAAAAAGTCGTATCGAAAGGCTTATTCGCCGAGTCCTGTTCGCGGAATTGCTTCAGGCTGCTCTTGCCCGCGATCGTCGCGCTCCACCAGCCGGACGGATAGATGCATTGCGGGAAGAACAGGGTCTGCAAATGGGCAAAGCCTGCAGACTGCATCGCGCCGCGCATTTCGCCGATCAGCTTCATGTAAAACAGCGCCGATTCGCTTTGCTGCACGACCATGCCGTTTTCGGACAGGCAATTGAAGCAGTCGCGGTAAAACGCCTCGCTGAACAGGCCTTCGGCAGGGCCCGCCGGGTCGGTGCTGTCGACGACGATGATGTCGACCGAATTCGGCTCGGCGTCCTTCACCCATTTGATGCCGTCGATGAATTTCAAATCCGCACGCGGATCGTTGTTCGACTCGCACAGTTCCGGGAAATAAATCTCGGCCAGGCGGGTGACGCGCTCGTCGATATCGATCTGCACCGCCTTTTCGACCGACGGATGTTTCAAGACTTCCCTCAGCGTGCCGCAATCGCCGCCGCCGATGATCCAGACCCGTTTCGGATCCGGGTGGGTATAGAGCGCCGGATGGCTGATCATCTCATGATAAAAAAAGTTGTCGCGGGTGGAGACCATCGTGCAGCCGTCGATCACCATCAGGTTACCGAAACTTTCGGTCTCAAAGATTTCCAAATATTGAAATGGCGACTGCTCTTCGTGCAGCTTTTTCTTGATTTTCAGCGAAAAGGCCGAGGCGACGCCGGGCGCTTCTTCGGTAAACCATTCGTTGGGATTGATCATTTGCGTTCCTGTAAGAATAAACGGGTAAAATAGCACGCATTATATATTAGAATTCCGCACATACGTCATCTTGGAGATCAACTTTGAATTCGACTGCTTACCCACACTGGACCCTCCGCGATTCCGCGGAAACCTATGCGATCGACAGCTGGGGAGACGGTTATTTTACGATCAACGCGGCGGGGCATGTCAGCGTGAAGCCGAGTTCCGACCAGAACGTGGAACTGGATTTATACGAAATCGCCCACTCGCTGCATGAAAAAAACCTGTCGCTGCCGGTACTGGTGCGCTTCACCGATATTTTGAAGGACAAGGTCAACCGGCTGAACCGGGCGTTCGAGAAAGCCTGCGCGAAATACGACTATCAGGGCCGTTACACGCCGGTGTATCCGATCAAGGTCAATCAGCAGCGCCAGGTCGTCGAAGGCATCCTGAAGGCCGATCACATCGGCCTCGAAGCGGGCAGCAAGCCGGAGCTGCTCGCGATCATGGCCTTGTCGAATCAAAAAGTGGTGGTCTGCAACGGCTACAAGGACAGAGCCTACATCCGCCTCGCGCTGATCGGCCAGAAAATGGGCCTCGATCTATATCTGGTGATCGAAAAGCCGATCGAACTGGAATTGATCATCGAAGAATCGCGCAAGCTGAACATTAAGCCGAATATCGGCGTGCGCATCAGATTATCGAGCATCAGCGCCGGCAAATGGCAAAACAGCGGCGGCGAAAAGTCCAAATTCGGCCTGCACGCGCACGAACTTCTGCAACTGGTCAAAGGACTGAAACAGGCCGATCTGCTCGATTCGCTGAAACTGATGCATTTTCACATGGGTTCGCAGATCGCGAACATTCACGACATCAAGGTCGCGTTGAAGGAAGCCGGCCAGTTTTATGTCGAACTGCGCCGCCTCGGCGCGCCGATCCGCATCGTCGATGCGGGCGGCGGCCTCGGCGTCGATTATGACGGCAGCCGCTCGCGGCGCGAATCGTCGATGAATTACAGCGTCGATGAATACGCGCAGAACATCGTGCGCAGCTTCTCCGAGATTTGCGCGGAAAAACAGGCGCCAGAGCCTGACATCATCACCGAGTCGGGACGCGCGATCACCGCACATCATGCGGTGCTGATCACCAATGTGACCGACATCGAATCGGCCTATCGGGACGGCGAGCCGCCGGCCCTGGCGGAACGCATCAATCCGGTCGAACTGTATCATGACGCGCAATTCGAGCTGGCAGAGGCGCGCGCGCGCTTTGCCCAGGACAAACTGGATATTGAAGGCCTCGCCCAGGCCGAAAACGCCTATGCGCTGCTGTGCCGGCAATTGCAGCACCGGCTGAATCCGATCATTCAGAGCGAAGAAGCGATTTTGCAGGAATTGAACGAAAAACTGGCCGACAAGGTGTTCTGCAATTTTTCGCTGTTTCAGTCGATGCCGGACATCTGGGGCATCGATCAGATCTTCCCGATCATGCCGATCCATAGGCTCGACGAAGCGCCGACCCGGCGCGCGGTATTGCAGGATCTGACCTGCGATTCGGACGGCCGCATCGACCAGTATATCGACGGCCAGAACATCGAAAAAACGCTGCCGGTGCACCGGATCGACAGCCGCGAGCCTTATCTGATCGGCTTCTTCATGGTCGGCGCCTATCAGGAAATCCTCGGCGACATGCACAACCTGTTCGGCGACACCCATTCGATCAATATCGAACTGGACGAACACGGCTATCATTTTTTCGATTTGCAGGAAGGCGAGCATGTGTCCGACCTGCTCGATTACGTGCATATCAGCCCCGAGGAATTGAAGGCGGCCTACCGCGACAAACTGGCCGCCAGCGGGCTCGGCGTAGAGGAACGGCGCGCCTACGAACAGGAACTCAACGCCGGATTAACCTCCTATACTTATCTGGAGAAAGCATGAAAGCCGGCATGATCGGGCTCGGCGGCATGGGCGCGGGCATGGCCCGGAATCTGGCCAAGGCCGATTTTTTGACGGGCGTTTACAATCGCACCCCGGAGACAGCCGAAGCGCTCGCGGAAATACTCGGAGTCACCGCTTTCAGCAGCATTGCGGATCTGGCCGGCGCGGTTGATGTCGTTTTGCTTTGCGTCTCGGCCGACCCGGATGTACTCGCGGTCGTCGACGCGATACGGGAATCGGTCAGGCCCGGAACGATCGTGGTCGATATGTCGACCGTCAGCCGCCGCACCGCACAAGAAGCCGCCCGCAGGCTGGCCGAGAAACAGACCTTCTTTCTCGATGCGCCGGTGTCGGGCGGCGTCGAAGGCGCGAAGAACGGCACTTTGGCGATGATGGTCGGCGGCGATCCTGCTGTATTCGAAAGGGCGAAGTCGGTACTTTCTGCGATGGCGACTCGGATACTCTACATGGGCCCGACCGGTGCCGGCCAGGCGACCAAGGCGGTCAATCAAATCATGTGCGCGGGCATCAACGAGGCGGTCACCGAGGCACTGGCCTTCGCCGAGGCACAAGACCTGCCGATGGACAAGGTGATCGAGGTGATCGGCGGCGGCGCGGCCGGCAACTGGTTTCTGGACAAGCGCGGCCTGACGATGACCCAGGGCGTTTTCAAACCGGGCTTCAGACTCGCCCTGCATCACAAGGATCTGAAGATCTGCCAGGCGATGGCGGCCGAAGTCGGCGTCGAAATTCCGCTCAGCGATATGTCGGTCAGGGATTATGAACGGCTGATGGCCGAGGGTTACGGCGATGAAGATATTTCGGCGATGTATCGCCTGAAAAAAAATGATCGCCGCTGAATGCCCATCGACTCCTGTCAAATCGATCGATAGAATACGCAGCAGAGAGTCCGGATAAACGAACCGTTAAGGATTCGTTTGTGAAAATTCTTTATCATTCAACAGAGTCGGGTAGGATGCTCGTTTAAGGCTAAATGCGCCTTTTTCTTGCATCGATCACACAGTTTGAAACGAGTCCATTATGTTTGACGACGATGATAATATTTTTCTAGATACCCAGAGCTCTTTACTGAAAATACATGCGAATGACCTCCGGGTAGGAATGTATGTATCAAAGCTCGATCGGCCGTGGCTGGAGACGCCTTTTTTGTTTCAAGGATTTGAGCTAAAAAACCAGGCCGACATCGATGCCGTTAAGCAGCACTGCGACTATGTATTTATCGATGTTTTCAAGCAAAACAATTTAATCCGCGAATCACCCGGTACGCCTTATAGCAAAGGTTGGCTGGAAAGCCGTACACCGCCGAAGAAGAGCGCTAGTTTTGAACAGGAAATCGAGCGGGCGGGCACTACCTACCGAAAGACCAGTCATCTGATTAAAAGCTTCATGGATGAAGTCCAGCTCGGCAACAGCATCAACGTTCAAATTGCGGAAAAGTTCGTCGCGGAATGCGTAAACAGCATTTTGCAGTCGCCGGATGCCTTGTTATGGATGACTCAGCTTAAAAATCAGGACCTGTATACCTCCCAACACAGTATGAATGTTTGCATACTGGCCATTGCGCTCGGCAGGCATCTGAACCTTTCCGTCCATGAACTGAATCATCTCGGCCTGTGCGGCATGATGCACGACATGGGTAAAATGCGTGTGCCGCTGGCAATTTTGAATAAACCGGGCAAACTGACCCCTGCCGAACGCAATATCATGCAGAGCCACGCCGAATTAGGCTGGAAGCTATTAATGTCGAGCTCCGACATGTATGCGGGCGCGATCGATGTGGCCTATAGCCATCATGAAAGATTGGATGGTGCGGGATATCCGAGAAAACTGAACTCCGAGCAGATCACGCCTTATACGCGCATGGTGGCCATCGTCGACATGTATGATGCGATGACGAGTGATCGTATCTACCAAAAGGGACGGAACCATCTGGATGCGATCAATACCATGCTCAAGGCTGGCGATTCTCACCTTGATTCGGCGTTAACCTATAAGTTTATTCAATGCCTTGGCATCTACCCTCCCGGCAGCGTTGTGGAAATGAATAACGGAGAAGTCGCCATCGTCATCGAAGTGAATCCGAAGCTTAAAATCAGGCCGAAAATCATCCTGCTGCTGAATGAAAACAAACAGCCGAGAAGCCCGCGCATAATAGACCTGGCGAAACTCGATCTGGATGCCAGCGCAAGACCTTATACGATCAAGCAAATCGTCAGACCGGAAACCTACGGCATCGATTTGAACCGGCTCTATCAAATGGGGCTTATCCAACACGCCGTGGCTGCGGTTTGACGGATAACCTGCCCTGCCGTACGTCAGCGCGGACTCTTTTACTTCGGCAGGACGGGTTTTGAAAACCCGTCCGAAAGGTTTCAATTCGCTTCGAAGTTCAGATAAATTTGGGGACGGGATACATATCCCGTCCCGCTCAAGGTATAGATCGGGGCTTGGGAAGCAGTCATAGCGTGACAGTCAATCGCTAAACGCATTTACTGTTCCACTGTCCTCGAATCTAAAGCATGGTTTAAGAGCTTTCTAGTGCCTCAATTGGTCAGATGGCAATGGTCCGTAGGGGATGGCGTCCAAGGAGATGTCTAGATCCGTGCCGTAACTGCTTTTACACACCCCCCCTTCGCATTGCGCGGGGTTTCCGTTGGAATTGGCTATATTGCCTCCGCCGTCGGTAACTCCATTTACATCGAATCCGAGGTCGGCATTCTTATTAGCGAGGTTTTTCGATAACGTCACACCGGCTAAGTAACTGCTTTTACAAACCACCCCTTCGCATTGCGCGGGGTTTCCGTTGGAATTGGCTTTATTGCCTCCGCCGTCGGTAACTCCATTTACATCGAATCCGAGGTCGGCATTCTTATTAGCGCGGTTTTTCGATAACGTCACACCGGCTAAACCGGCTGGGTAAGGGGTTCTCATAGGCGGATTGGTCCCCATCTCCATAGTTGCCCGAGCCGTCACACCATCATCATCAGACAAGACTTTTTCCGACGAAAAACCATTACTTTTCAATAGATTGCCACTTATCTTTGTGTCTTGGCCTGGACAACTGGGGTGCCCAAGATCTTCCACGCAATTTAACGCGATAAGTATCCCCGAGTGGCCGCTACGGTAGATCTTATTCTTCACGATCCGGTTTCCCTGCAACCCCCAAGTAGGTACCAACCGTTCGTCAGTATACATCGTGATGCCCATCGCGTTCTCTCGGAAGATGTTGTAACGAATCGTGTTGTTGTTGGTTTTAAAGCCGTGCTCGGGAAAGAGATTGACCCCAGTCGTGTTGCCTACGAACTTGTTATTTTCGATCAGTATATCGTCAGCCTCCTGAATACTGATTCCTTTCCAATTATTTTTGAACACTGAGTTTATCACCCTCCCTCCTGGAGCATGGAAAAAATCCAGGGCGACTCCGGGTATTTCTGAGAAGGTACAGCGCTTAACCGTGAAGTTGGGCCCGGCCTCAATGAAAAACCCGCGGGGGCTGCTGCCTTTTGTTATCTTGAGGTTCGACAGCGTCCCGCCATCCCCCAGCCAAAAGATTGAGTTAGTTTGGAGCGCCCCATTACGTATTACGAGGCCATTGCCAAAAACACCAATGCTGTTTATCGTGAGGGTGAACCGGTTAAGGTTGAAAAACTTGTTGTTCTCATTCTCCCAACTGACTTGATCGCACGTTGTATTTTGAGTGAGACGATAGCCTCCGGGGACAGCGATTACCGCCGGGCAGTCTAAGGGGGTATTAGCACGCGCCTCACCTAAAGGCAACCATGCAAATGATAAAAAAATAATAAAAAAATATATAAACCTATTCATGGGTTTCCTCCTCTTTTTGAAGTATTCGGCCAGCCTTGGCACATAGACACAAGCTTGTACTTGCGCAAAAAAAGCCTACCCCCTAATATCGCCATAACGAAGTCACTTCGGTAGTCCGGCTTTTCGTTTTTCGCGATCCACGACTTTTTGCCTTCATCTTTCGACAGGTCTATCTTTAATTATCACTCTTGGATTACTGATTTTTCAATTAGTAAGAATACTTAGTCGATCCTGAAAAAAGATTATCAGCCATTGTCTGGCTGAGTCGATCAAAGGCACTCAGACGATTACCCGTGAGGTTCCGGTGTAGATCCCTCGAAGCTAGCAGATGCAAAGCCTTCAATAGCCGATCGCCGCGTAAATTGTACTGGCTCCGACTCTTCATCAATGCAAAAAAGAGCCGCATCCAGAGGCTGAAGTTCCAGAAAATAATGGGGTCAGGTTAATTTATGCAATTTAACCTGACCCCATTGACTCCATTATCGTAAAATTGGTAGTGATCAGCGAAAATCTTAGAAGTCGCTATGTGTATAAAGCCACCTAACGTGAAAGAAAGGTGCGCCGCGCTTTTGCGTCGTCCCTCTTGACTGCCGGGTTGGACAGATTACTCATGAACACAGCGTAACTCTAAGGCTGACCATTTGCCACCAGCATCTAAACAAGAATCAGAAGCAAGATATTCTCTGATGCTTGGGATGACACCCAAAATGCTTGCGAGGATAAGGAGTACAACAGCAGCTCTGCTTAGAGAAGGCAAGCTGCCAATAAGAAGAAATACGCCAACGCCAGCGCTGAGGAAAGCTATCGCCCACGACAAGAAATTGCCTGCGCTGAATAGCCACCCCTCAGGGTTAGGCGTGGGCGGGCCACCAGCAAGCCAAACTCGATAAAAAGCACTGTTGAGGTAAACGATAAAAAGGGCAATGCCAGCGAGTAGCAAACTCCAGCGAACAGTTATTTTCACAATGCTCATGACGATGCCTAACGTTCGCCATAACCGGCGTGCAAATGCGGAGCGCAGCGTAGCTTTTGCGCGTCCGCGTTGATGGCGTTGTTAACCAAGACTGTTCCAAAATGCCAGTTCATAAACGATTTCTTCCGGCGATGGCTCCGCTTGCAGGAACCCACTATACGAATCCATTACGACTGCAACGCGCCCATCATTACTCACGACTGCAAGATGCCCCTTCGAAAGCGATGCAATCTCTTTCAACTGGCCAACTACCGCCATGTTCACGCCAGCAAGGACAGGCAACTCAGGCACCCACTCATTTTTGCCCTCGAAAGTAATCCCAGACGCCTTTCGAAACCAGAGAAAATAATCCCCAAGCGGTAGCTCTTTGGCCCTTTCGAGGAACCACGAGATTGCATTGTTCTCGTACGAGGTTTGCAGAAGCTCTATTCCTTCTCCCGCTTCCGTGCCTGAATGCAGCCGTGCACAGCGAGCAACTGCGCGCTTAAGTTGTTCCGGGGTTTTTGGGTGGAACAATTTTGCATGCGACATTAAGACGCTTTTAAGCCCCTCGGAGGCACCCGCGTACAACTGCTCGAGTGCTAGCCTCTGAGAGTTCTTGGTGGCCAAGTCAAAAAGTATTCGCTTCTGCATCCTCATGAATTGGCTAACGCCAGCTTAAGCCGTGGCCCTGCCGCAGCGAAGCGAAGGCAGGGGCGTCGGATTGAAGCGATAGTTGTTCGGCATTTGGCTACCTCTGGCGCGTGCTGATATTGGAAGCGGACTCTACGCAGACGAGCTGCATTACTCCTAGCTTTTGAGCTGACAATGGACAAACCTCGAGTGTTGCGAATGCATCCTGCTCAAACGAAACCATGCTTTTGAGACTATCCGGCATGGACTCGTTCTCGGATGGCACAACACCGAGAAGCCGCTTGGTGCCGACTGGCCAAATTCGGATTGACGGGGTGCCGTTGTATACCGAGACGCGACCGCGGAAGGTGCTGCATTGGCCGACGATGGCAGGATTGCTTTTGCACGGAACAGGTTCAGCACGTGCAGCGCTGACCGTAATGCAGCAACCAAGAAGCAGTAGCCAAACTCTCATGACGTACAACGTAAAGCTAACCGGGCGCGGCACGGAAAGCTGAAAAAATAAAACCGCATTGTAACCGCGCTCCGGTTGAGCGCCATGTTAGATGCGGTAATTGTCATTGCTCCTTCGGTGTTGGTGAAACATTAAGCTCAGCACCCATAGTTTCGAGAATCTGCCGCACACTTGCGATTGCATCGTCGTGGACGTTGCGCAAAGTGATGCACTGGCGAGAACGAATTCCGCGAGCCATGCTCTTGAGTTCGCTCGGAGATGTATTGATTGCTCGACGGAGACGTTTCGTAAGCTCAGTTCGGGCGTGTCCATCCCACCCTGTGAACCCAACATCATGCTCCTTCCAGCCAAGAATCTCGATTGTTGCCATAAGCATCTAACTACAATTATGCATCCTAACAGACGCAAAAAATTTCGTCATAAGACTGTCTAAATATTTATAAAATCAAAAAACTGATTTCTATTCAATAATGTGCAAAAAATTATCACATCCCAATCAAAATGCAATACTAGTCACAAAATTTATCTGGTAAGCCGCCCAAGTTGCTAGATCAAGTTCGTGACAAAATCCACCCGAAGCATTACAGCATCCGCACCGAGCTGGCTTATACGGACTGGATCAATCGATTTATTCTGCACTTCGACAAGAAACATTCCGCGCGAGACGGGCACCTGAGATTTTGATCCGCGACGGCAAGGGCGCAAAAGGCCGGATGGTTTATTGCATGCCTTTATACATAAGTCCGTCATTCCGGCAGGGATTGCCGGAATCCAGGCTACAGAGAGGTTTAGAGCTTACCATCCCTGGCCTGGATACCCGCTTCCCGGCGGGTATGACGGTATCTATGTATAACGATGAGGGTTTATTGGGTTCAGCCCTTACAGGCGCATTTGGTCAAATTGCGCGGAATGAACGGGGCCAGGTCTTGAAGCAAAGCAATATTTTAAACATCTATTGCCATTGCAAAACCTGCCCCCGCGAATGATGGCGACAGTAAGCGTTTTAGGAGAGGCTATTTGCCCCGCTCTTTCAAGCGTCGGCTGAAGTTTTGTCTTCTTCCGCTTCAGACGCCTCATCCGCAACCGTCTCTTCTGCCGGCTGAGCCGCTTCCTCCGTCTTCTTAGTCCGGGATTCCAAGAACTCGACGAACCAGGCCTGGTTCTGCACGCCCGCCATGTCCGGATCGTTCACGATGCTTTGCGTTTCCGGCAGATAGCCCTTGTCGCGTGAAGTTTCCAGGGCTTTCAGGCAAGCCTCGTTCTCTCCGCGCAACGCATGGATACAGGCAAGGTTGTAGGAGGCCGCGCCGGCCTGAATCGAATTGGCTCTTTCGAATTCGTGTTGCGCCTTTACATACAGTTCGGAATTTTTCGCCGCGTTTTGCAGCCTCGCCATATCCATATAGCAAACGCCGCCGTCGATCGCGGCCGCCAGGTAATTCGGGTCCAGAGTCAGGCAAAAGGCGAATTTCAAAATCGCATCGCGGTAAAGCGCCAGAGACTCTTCGCCGGTCTTGGTGTTGGCTTGAAGAAATAAGGCATTCCCCCAATTGTAAAGAGCTTCCGCCCGCAACGGATCGTCATGCACGATGTCGGCATAGTCTTCATAGACTTTCTTGAACAGATACTCCGCTTTGCTGCCTTCGCTCTTGCGGGCCTCCTTGGTCTGCTTGATCGCGGAATTCAGGCGCGAGCGCTTGGTTAACGAATTCAAAATCGACATCGTGTGCTTCCTCGGTAATAGTTATTAAATCCAAAAGCATAGCAACTTGCTTGCGGAAAGATCAAGGTTAAATATAGGACGGCGGGGACGAGAATCGGGTGCTCCCCGCCCTCCCCTGTTTGTTACTTGCCCGGAGCACGCCGCTGTGGTTTGCCAGCCGATTTGCCCGCCGGTTTGCCGCCGGCACGCGCCGGCGTCTTTTGGTGATGCCGGTAATCTTTTTTGCCGGACGGATTCTTGGGCGCCTTCGAGCTCGGCTTATCCACCACTTTCAGCGATACCGGCTCATAACCGGTGTCGGCAACCCTGGGCAGTTCGCGTCCAAGCAGTTTTTCGATCTGGGCCAGCTGATAGGCTTCCTCCGGACAAACCAGCGAAATCGCCTCGCCGTTCGCGCCCGCGCGGCCGGTGCGGCCGATCCGGTGGATGTAATCTTCCGGCACCTGCGGCAGATCGAAATTGATCACATGCGGCAAGTCGTCGATGTCGAGACCGCGCGCGGCGATGTCGGTCGCGACGAGGGCTGCGACCTGGCCGGCCTTGAACTGTTCGAGCGCTCTTGTCCGCGCGCCCTGCGATTTGTCGCCGTGCAGCGCGGCGGTGCGGATGCCGTCCTTGACCAACTGCTTTTCGAGCCGGTCCGCGCCGTGCTTGGTGCGCACAAAGATCAGCACCTGCTTCCAGTTGTTGCTGCCGATCATATAAGACAAGAGCTCGCGCTTGTATTCCTTGCCGATGCCGTAGCACAGCTCCTTGATATTGTCCGCGGTCTTATTGCGCGGCGCGACCGATACCTCGGCCGGTTCGTGCAGCAATTGTTTGGCGAGTCCCTTGATTTCCTCCGGAAAGGTCGCCGAAAACAGCAGGCTTTGCTTCTTTTTCGGCAAATGCCCGATGATTCTGCGGATGTCCGGCAGGAAACCCATGTCGAGCATCCGGTCGGCCTCGTCGAGCACCAGCATTTCAATATGCGACAGGTCGACGTGTCTTTGCAGCAGATGATCGAGCAAACGTCCCGGCGTTGCGACGACGATGTCGCAGCCTCGTTGCAGGCTGCGGATCTGGCCGTTGATGCTGACGCCGCCGACGATCACTTCGGCGAATAACGGCAAATGCTTGCCGTAGGCCCTGACGCTGTCATAGACCTGCGCGGCCAGTTCGCGAGTCGGCGCGAGAATCAGCGCGCGAACCTTACGCGGTTTTTGCGGTTTGGCTTCGGATTCGGCCAGAAGCTGCAACAGCGGCAGCGTGAAGCTGGCGGTCTTGCCGGTGCCGGTCTGCGCGCCGGCCAGCACGTCCCGGCCTTCTAGAATCAGCGGGATCGTTCGTTGTTGGATCGGGGTCGGGGTTACATAGCCCTGTTCCGCAACCGCTTGCAAGAGCGGCGCGGCAAGGCCGAGTTGTTCAAAAGACATCAAGAAACTCGATAAAATAGAGAAAAGGAGACGCGCGGCCTAGCCGCCGGTCATGTTCATGTAACGCAGGATCACCGGCTGCTCCTGCAGGTTGAATTCGTGCTGAGCCGGTTTGATCTGCATCGCATCGATCAGGGTTTGTTTCAGCAGGTCGATATCGCCCGGATGCGCCCGGACCACTTGTTTCAGATCGACCGAATGTTCGTTGCCGAGACAGAGCAGCAGGCGGCCTTCGGCAGTCAGCCGGACCCGGTTGCAGGTGCTGCAGAAATTGTGGCTGTGCGGCGAGATGAATCCGACGCGGGACTTCGTGCCGGCGACTCTAAAATAATTCGACGGGCCGCCGGTTTTTTCGGGCGTCGCGAGCAATGAAAAGCGCGCCGCCAAATCCTTCTTGATCAGATCGCTCGAATAATAAGCCGTGGAACGGTCGTGGTGTTCGACGACGCCGAGCGGCATTTCCTCGATAAAGCTGATGTCGATCTCGCTGTCGACCGCAAACTGCACCAGATCGCAGACCTCAAGGTGATTGTTGTCTTTCAACACGACCGTGTTGATCTTGATCCGCTCGAAACCCTCGGCCTTGGCGGCCGCGATGCCGTTCAGCACGGTTTGCAGATTGCCGGTGCGGGTGATCGCCTTGAATTTTGCAGGGTCCAGCGAGTCGAGGCTGATATTGATGCGCTTGACGCCGGCTTTTTTCAAGGCCGAGGCCATCGTTTCGAGCTGAGCGCCGTTGGTCGTGATCACCAGTTCCTTCAGTCCCTGGAGCCTGCCGAGACTCTCGAACAAATCCAGCGCGCCTTTCCGGACCAGGGGTTCGCCGCCGGTAATGCGGATTTTTTTGACGCCGAGTTCGGTGAACGCAGCCGCGATCGTCTCGATCTCTTCGAGGGTCAGAATCTGCGCGCGCGGCAGAAACGTCATCTCCTCGGCCATGCAATAGACGCAGCGGAAGTCGCAGCGGTCGGTGATCGAGATGCGCAAGTAATCGATCTTTCTGCCGAAACGGTCTATCAGTTGATTGGCTTCAGAAACTGGGTTCATTGAGGCGCTAAGCTCAGGGTTGCCGGGTCCGCCCGCCTAAGGCGCCGGACCGCCGCAACAGGGTCATAAAGACTGGATTTTATCATAGTTCGGGCCGGTAGTTACGCCGCGCCTCGGCAATTGACTATTTTCCGAATGCGGGCAAAAACTGGCCATAGCCTTGTTTTTCCATGTCTTCGACCGGAATGAAGCGCAGCGCGGCCGAATTGATGCAATAACGCAGACCGGTCGGCTCTGGGCCGTCGGTAAACACATGGCCGAGATGCGAGCCGGCGGCGCGGCTGCGCACCTCGGTGCGCGGAATGATCAACAGAAAATCCTTTTTCTTGATTATATTGTCTTCGACCAGGGGTTTCGTAAAGCTCGGCCAGCCGGTGCCGGAATCGTATTTATCCTTCGACGAAAACAGCGGTTCGCCGCTGACCACGTCGACATAGATGCCGGCGCGTTTTTCATTCCAGTAGGGATTATCGAACGGCGGCTCGGTCGCTTCTTCCTGCGTGACTTGATATTGCTGTTCGGTCAGGCGCTTGGCCAATTCTTCCTGCGACGGCTTGATAAAGGCGCGCCCATCTATCTTGGGGGCAATAGCCAAGTGCAGATCGGCGCCCCAGGTTTTTTCCAGATATTGATCGCGGCCCGACCGGTAGCGCCAAAATTTGTAGATCAGCGGATTGTTTTTGTAATAATCCTGATGTTTATCCTCGGCCTGATAAAAATGCTCGAACTTCCGGACTTCGGTCACGATCGGCGCCGAATAACGTTTCGATGCGGCCAGTTCCGCAAGAGACTTTTCGGCCAGCGCCTTTTGTCCGTCGTCATGATAAAAAATCACCGAGCGATACTGATTGCCGCGATCGACAAACGAACCTCCGCTGTCGGTCGGATCGATCATGCGCCAGAAGGCTTGCAGTAACGTCGCATAATCGATTTCGCTCGGATCGAAATAAACCTGCACGCTTTCGACATGGCCGGTCTGGCCTGCGCTCACCTCTTTGTAGGAAGGATTCTCGACCTGACCGCCGCTGTATCCCGAGATGACTTTTTTGACGCCGGGGAGTTTTTCAAAACCGGCTTCGGTGCACCAGAAACAACCGCCCGCAAAGGTCGCGACCGCCCATTGCGGATTGTCTTCGGCCCGACTCTCGGCGCCTCGCATCAGACAGCTAAACAGCATCGTCAGCATGACAAACTTTTTCATATAAATTTCCTCTGCTGGTAAGACCCGGGACTAAAACCGATGTTCAACGACAAGGCAGGATCGTGCATTCAACATAAAGAGCCAACATTGAAGCGATCTCAGCGCGGATAGACGATATGGCGCATTTGCCGGAGAATCCATTGTTGCCGCGCATGCACATAAGACGACGGACGCGCCGCCTTCAGGCGCAGCGGATTCGGCAGCGTCGCCGCGAGCAGGGCCGCCTGCGGCCGGCTCAATTGACTGGCCGGGCTGCCGAAATAGCGCCGGCTCGCCGCCTCGATGCCGAACAGATGATCGCCGAATTCCGCGATGTTCAAATAAACGGTCAAAATCCGCTCCTTGCTCCAGAACGTCTCCAGGAGGAGCGTAAACCAGACCTCGAAGCCTTTGCGGACAAAGCTTTTGGACGGGCTTAAAAACAGGTTTTTCGCGACCTGCTGCGAAATCGTGCTCGCCCCTCTGAGGCGGCGCCCCTCGGCATAGTTATCGACCGCCGCCTGAATCGAGCGGAAATCAAACCCCGCATGGTCAAAAAAACGCTGATCCTCGGACGCGATCACCGCCTGGTAAGCGGCCGGCGCAATCCTGTTGGCGCCCACCCAGTGGTAATCGATCGACTTGAATGTGGTTTCGTAACGGAAATCCTCGACATGGCGATTCAGCATGAACGCGGTCGTCGGCAGCGGCAGCCAGCGAAACAACAGGCAAAATCCGACCGATGAAGCCACGAAGGCCAGCATGGCCTGCCAGGCGAATTTGTATAGGGTGGCCCGAAGCGCTAACGGCGGGGAGTGACGGTGTTTTGAGTGGCGTTTTTTTCTGGTCAAGCGAGAGATGGGGTCTGGGTGGCCGAAACCTGCAACCCCATATCATAAAGCCTTTGAGCCGGCTTGGATACCCGCCGCCGTTTTTTGCAGGAAAGCGCTAGGTAATCATACCAATAGCCAACCACAAGGCGTGCGCGCACAATAATCAGGGTTGACTCCAGACACCCCATTCATCAATCACTGAGGATACACCTATGACCACCTGGGTAGTTGTTGCAGATCATACGCGCGCGCGTTTTTTTCAGATGGACTCGTCTTCCTCGCCGTTAGAGGAATTCGATACGCTGGTCCACGAAGAAGGACGCATGCATGACCGGGAGATGACGTCGGACCTGCCCGGCAGGGTCAAGAATCCGGGCGGACTCGGCGGCCATGCCTTCGAACAAGAGACCGATCCGAAAAAGCACGAGGCCGAGGTGTTCGCAACCCAAATCGTGCATTCTATCGAACTCGCGCATAATACCAACCGCTTCGACCGATTGATCGTGGTCGCCGATCCGTCCATTCTGGGCTTGATCAGACAACACATGCCGAACCATGTGAAAACGCATATCAGCCTGGAACTGAACAAAAATCTTGCCAACCTGAGTGCGGCCGACATCAGAGCGCATCTGCCGGCCATTTTACCGTAATAGCCCTATGGCGGCACCGGAGACTGGCCTAAGCCGCGTATAACGTGCGCCGAATCAGGTCAGTCCCCGCGCTCATTGCAAGACCGGTGCCCGGTCAAAGTTAAGCGGATACGCTTCAATCCGGCTCCGGCAAAGCAATCGGCTCCGCATCGCTCTCGATGCCCAGTATCTCGACGCCGCGCAATTTTCTTTCCATCGCCGAGGTGCGCGTCGTTTGCAGTTTTTCCAGCGAAATCGATGCGGTCGAGAGTTGTTTATAGACCAGATTCAATTGCTCGGAATACTTGCCGAATTCGGTCTTCACCTCGGCCAGCACCTTCCAGACTTCGCTGCTGCGTTGTTGCACGGCCAGCGTCCGAAAGCCCATGTGCAGGCTGTTCAACAAAGCCGACAAGGTGGTGGGCCCGGTAATCGTGACCCGGTAAGTGCGTTGCAGTTTTTCGAACAGCTCCGGCGAACGCAAGACTTCCGCGTACAAACTTTCGACCGGCAGAAACATGATCGCAAAATCGGTCGTATGTGGCGGGTCGAGGTATTTGCCGGCGATGTCTTTCGCGAAACCGTCGATCGCTTTCAATAACTGTTTTTGTGCCGCATCGACCGCCGCCGGATTGCCTTCGTCCAGCGCGCCGAGCAGCAACTGATAGCTTTCGAGCGGAAATTTCGAATCGATCGGCAGCCAGACGGTCTTGTCGTCGGCCTTGCCCGGCAATTTGACCGCATATTCGACATTCGCCTGGCTGCCTTTTTTGGTTGCGACATTCACGTCGTACTGCTCGGGCGCCAGGATTTGCTCAAGAATGTTGCCGAGCTGATATTCGCCGAGGATGCCGCGCGTCTTCACATTCGACAACACTTTCTTCAAGTCGCCGACCCCGACCGCCAGCGTCTGCATCTCGCCCAGCCCCTTATGCACCTGCTCCAACTGGTCGCTGACCCGTTTGAACGACTCGCCGAGACGCTGCTCCAGCGTATTGTGCAGCTTTTCATCGACGGTCTGGCGCATTTCATTCAGCTGCCGGGTGTTGTCCTCCCGGATCGCCTGCAACTGTTTTTCGATCGTTTCCCGGATTTCGTTGATGCCGGCCTTGGCCAACTGATTTGCTTCCTGCTGCTGGCGGTTCAAATCGCTAAACTTAAGCCGGAGCTGTTCGTTGAAATCCTTGATGCCTTCGGCAAACTTGCCTTCGAACGAACCGAGCCCCGCGCTCAGCTCCTGCCGGTTTTGCTGCGCGTCGGCTTTGATGCCTTCCTGAAACTGGGTTAAGGTTTCGGCGGTTTTGTCGCGAAAATCGTCCTGTTTCCGGCTCAACGAGTCGCCGGTCACCTGAAACGACCGGCCGACGCTTTCCCTGAATTCGTTCGCGTTATTGATCAGCCTTTCGGACAGGCTGACCAAGCCATTCTTGAACGTGTCCATCTGCGCATGCTGGGTGCGCTGGTTTTCGGCGATCCGGTTCAGCAAGGTATCCTGGAGATTTTTAAACGCCTCCTGCAACTCGCGCCGATTTTCCGCGCTAACCTCCCGGAGTTCCTTCCGGAATTCGGCAAAGCCCTGCTTCAAGGCGGTTTCCTGATCTTTTAACGCCCTCATCGTCACCTCGGCATCGACGCCCTGCGCCGCCGTCAGCAAAGCCTGCAAACGCCGCAACGCGAGCCACTGCATGATCACGATGATCATCCCTAACAAACCGGCGATGATCGCCACCGGCATCCAGTCAAACGCCATACAATTCCTCTACCGTTGATGAAGTCAATTTGCTTGAAAATGACAAGATGCCGGCACTACAATAGCGGCGGCCGACTCATTTTGTTAGCCAGTTCAGTCCTGCACAAATACCACAATAAAAATAACCCGGGGGTACCTCATGTCCAAGCAAGCGCTTATTCCAGCGACGATTCTAACGCTATTCTCTCTCGCCGGCACGCCCGGCATTGCCGCACAATCCGGCACCGATGCGGTGACGCCTCCCGCCAAGGAAATCAGTCCGGTCGGCAAAGTCCCTTATCAAAACGACAG
>Ga0208264_1000080_pt1 | contig 56935 bp, 50 predicted proteins | sample LakWasMet31_HOW6_2_FD_183873 | JGI IMG/M metagenome (GOLD analysis project Ga0208264, IMG submission 183873) | Freshwater sediment methanotrophic microbial communities from Lake Washington under simulated oxygen tension - Sediment Metagenome... | ecosystem: Environmental > Aquatic > Freshwater >... | reverse complement strand
TTCAGCCATTCTCTAATTTTGGCTCTGAAGGCGGGGTGTCCGAGCATCAACCAAGCTTCATCCAGGATGATGACGGCAGGCTGGCCTTTCAGTGCTCGCTCGATACGACGGAACAGATAGAGCAGGGTGGGGAGCGCGTATTTTTCTCCCAGGTTCATCAGTTCTTCGATTTCGAACACGGTAAAGTCAGACAGCGATAAACCATCCTCTTCCGCATCGAGCAAATGGCCCATGGTGCCATCGACTGTGTATTGCTTGATGGCTTCACGAATCGTTTCATCCTGAATGGTCACCGAGAATTCCGACAGGGTACGGGCACCGCTGGCGTTCATGCTCATGATGGCGTTGCCGATTTCGTTGCGCTGCCCGGGAGTGGTGTCTACTTTATTGAGGGCGAGGATCGTGTCGATCCATTCCATTGCCCAAGCGCGGTCGCCCTTGGTTTCCAGGAACTGCAATGGACAAAATGCCAGTTTTTCATCGTCAGCGGCCACGGTGAAATGCTTGCCCCCGGTTGCTTTAGCCAGCGGGTAAATCGACATGCCTTTATCAAAGACAAAAATAGACATACCTTTGTAGCGCCGAAGTTGAGCGGCTATTAGTGCCAAATGCGTCGATTTTCCAGCGCCCGTTGGACCGAACATGAAGGTGTGCCCCAAATCGCGCACATGCAGATTCAAACGGAACGGTGTTGCACCGTGGGTCACACCTTGCATGAGTGCCGGGGATTGCGGCGGGTACATCGGACAAGGGGCATCCGATAAACCCGTCCAGATGGTGCTGGTCGGTAACAGATCGGCTAGGTTCATCGTGTTGATCAGTGGACGGCGCACATTCTCAACACCATGACCGGGCAACGAACCCAGGAAGGCATCCAGGGTGTTGATGGACTCAATGCGTGCAGCGAAGCCAAGGCGATTAATCGCCTTCTCCACTGAGCGTGCAGAGGCTTCAAGTTTGTCGCGGTTTTCATCCATCAGGATGACGACACTGGTGTAATAGCCTTGAGCAACCAGGCCGCTATTCACCTCGGCAATAGCCGATTCAGCATCAGCCACCATCGAGATAGCATCCTGGTCAATAGTGCCGGTGTTGGTGTTGAATACCTGGTCGAAAAAACCGCGAATTTTTTGTTTCCACTTCTTGCGATACTTGTCCAGATGCGCAACGGCTTCATGAGTATCCATAAAAATGAACCGCGACGACCAGCGGTATTCGCAAGGTTGCTCACCCAGTGCCGTCAAAATGCCGGGTGACGACTCCAAGGGGAAGCCTTCGATAGCAACAGCCTGGACGAACTTGCGGCCAATTTTGGGTACGACACCGCCCCACATTTCTTGCCCGCCAATGAGCGCATCCAGATACATCGGATTGCTGGGCAGAATGACGGGATGGTTCAGTCCGGTGACGCAGAATTGCAGCCAACGCAAGAAATCATCATGAGTAACGGTTGAACCATCCTCATTGACCATCTTCTGCCCACGCAGGCGGGAAAGGTTGATGGCTGACGACAGACGCGATTCAATGTTAAGGCATTCTCGATTGAAGTAGTCGACCAAGCCTTGTGTTTGCGCTTTGTGGTCTGGGGCTACCGCATCATCATCGAACATCAGTTCCACAAATTTACGTTGGGCTAGCAATGGCGGGAAATAGGTAACTGTCAGTACGAAATACCCCTCATACATGGTACCCAGGCCTTCAAACAGCCGACGCCGTTCTTCATCAATGGCCGCAGATACCGGGTCGGGAAAATGTGAAACGCCTTTATTCGAGTAATTCGGCGCTGGCCGACGTACAGCGTCAACATGCACCATCCAGCCATTGCCGAGGCCCGACAGTGCCTGGTTGATGCGGAACGACACCATTTCTCGCTGTTCATCGGTGCTGCTTGCATTGTCGTCGCCTTGGTATAGCCAGCCTGCCATAAATGAACCGTTCTTACCGACAATGACGCCGTCATCGACTACAGCGGCGTAATTGAGTAGATCGGCAAATCCGGCGGCTTTTGAACGGTGCTTTTTCAGCTCGACTTCATCATTGACGGCACGAATACGCGAGTACAGAACGAGCAACATCAACACGCCAAGACCAGCAATGGCAATTGCAATTGATTCAATCATTGGTATTGTTTCCCTTGGCTGTTTGGATTCAATCGAAAGGGCGTGCTGCGAGCTGGGTAGTACGGCTCATATTTCCGGTGCCGTAGGTACACAAACCGCAACTTAGGATCGGACTTTGCCATAAGACGGCACACGAAGAGCGCACCGAACCACAACAGAAGTCCAATCACCGTAGCCCTTAGTTCCTGTGCGCTGAAAATCAGCGCAAACGCCACTAGGCCAGAGAACATCACCAGTTCACGATCCCCACCCATGAACAAGTTCTCTCGATTACCGGCCCGACGAATTGGGATCGTGCGGAGAGCCATGGTTATGCACTCCGTCCAGGATCAGCGGCTATAGCCTGAGCCTGGTGAATAAAGATTTCACCCAGGGAAGCGATTTCAGCGCCATGGCCAAAGAATGTACTCATCATGTTTTGCGCACCGACCAGTAGAGCCATGACCAGCGTCAGGAAGATCAAAGTACGGAAGAAGCCATTAAGGTCGCCTCCGAAGATCAAGATGCCGCCTGCAATCACGATGCCGATGATCGACAGCGCAAAAGCCACCGGGCCAGTGACGGAATTACGCAGGTTGGTTAACCACGATTCATAAGGCAGCGAGCCACCAGTACCTTCTGACGCGAAAGCGTGTTGAGGTGCAAAGAGAATGAACGCCAGTAGCAGAGACATGCCAATGTAGAACATCGTCGGACGGTTGAAGGCAAAGGTTTTGGATAAGGTTGCTTGCATTTGGAACTACTCCTAGAGAGTTTTAGTGATGTATCGGCCGTCCTCATATCCGGAAATTTCAAGAATTTCCTGTATGCGGCGACCATCCGGGGTACGAGTGATATGAACAACAACATGAACCACTTCACCTATCAGCGGTTCAATATCGGATGGAGCCGACGCATTGCGTGTAATAAGCGACTTCAAACGAACCAGGCCAGCAGCGGCATTATTTGCGTGAAGAGTGGCCGCCCCTCCTTCATGCCCGGTATTCCAAGCATCGAGCAAATCCAAGGCTTCCGCTCCACGCACTTCACCGACCAGAATTCTGTCTGGTCGCATACGCAGGATTACTTTGAGTAGTGCCGTCATCGGCACATCAAGTGACGTGTGATATTGAACGAAGTTTTCAGCGGCACACTGAATTTCACCAGTGTCTTCAATGATGCATACGCGTTCGGTGGGGTTGCATGCCACCATTTCATTGATGATGGCGTTTACCAACGTGGTTTTGCCAGAGCCGGTGCCACCTATTACCAGAATATTTCGGTGATTTATGACGGCGTCTTTCAATGCGTCATGTTGTGCGGGAGTCATTATTCCGCTGGCAACATATTGCTCCAGCGTGAATATGGCGATGGCTTTCTTACGGATGGCAAAAGTTGGTGCGGGGACAATGGGCGGTAGCTGACCGGCGAAGCGTGAACCATCCAGTGGCAACTCTCCTTCGATGATCGGCTTTACCCTGGTGACTTCTTTGCCATGATAACCAGCAACGGTTTTAATGATCGCTTCTGCTTGTGCGGTACGCAGGGTTCCGATGCATTTCATTCCTTCGCCTAACCGTTCTTGCCACAACTTGCCATCGGCATTGAGCATGATTTCAACTGTCTTTGGATCATTCAGCGCAGCCATGAGCATCGGGCCCATATCCCGTTCGAGCTTCTTCTTTGCTCGTTCTTTTACGCTTGAAAAATGGTCGTCTTGCTCATTCATTATTTTGTTCCGGTATATCCATTGGCATCCATTCTACACAAATGCGGATATAACGAAACAAAATATTAAAAATTTATAAAATTAGCGCGAAAATTAACTGGAAATTCGAAATATCTTCCTTGGAGTTAACGCTTGTCCGGCTTTTTAGCTTGGAGGTGTTTGCGGTTTTCCTGATCCCATTGCTGCACTTTGTACGCCTGGAATTCGGTCAAGATTGCAGAGACACGCACAAAACCTTCCGGGAGACTTCGTGCAGTCCGTCCACCTGCCAGTTCGGCCAATGCGTCCTTATCCAAGTCTGTTAATTCAAGCAGTATCGGTAGTGATGTCTCCAAGGCATCCGCAATGGATTCCATAATCTTGAGAGATGGATTTGCTTTGCCGTTGGTTAGATCTGACAAAAACGAAATTGAAATACCTGCCTTAATAGCTAGGTCATTTTTGGTCATACCCAGCTCATCGAGTAGGCGTAAAATGTTTGTAAAGAGAATCTGGTTGTACACGGTTAGTTTAATGTCCTATTAAGTTGTTCAAAAATTTTAGCCGCTAAAGTTCTAAAACACGCTACAAGTTCACATTATAAAGCCTATTATGAGGATAGACTGGCAGATGGCCATTATTAATGGCGGTAGTGCTTAGTATGTAATTTATGCTGAATCAGTAATTTTATAGGCCATCCGTGATGCTCTCCTGATGTTTGGCCTCAAGCCTAGAGAGCGGAAGATAATCTTATGTCAAAAGTACAGAAGACCTGTTTCTTGGTTGTTATTTCAGTCGCATTTATTGGGTGTGCAAATACAGCTGCTAATCTGCAGATGGAAACTGCTAGATATATCGGCGGTAACGTCTCTGCTGAACAAGTCGCAGTTTCCGACATTGATCGTGGCGCCACCGATGTGAAATGGAAAGCTTCAGCTCCCAACGGCAACTATGACTGTAGTGCAGATGACATGGTACGCCGGGTATATTGTACTAAGAAGTAGTTTTTGATTGGCGTTGTAATACGCATATACCGGAATTGATGAAGTGACTAGCAACTCACAATGGCGACTAATGTGCTTTTTGACCCTGTAGATGTAATCGGTTAAATAAGCTTCAAAAATTCAGAGAGTTTTAGCGTACAGCTACAAAAGCAAAAAATATTTAGTATTGGTTCCCATTTTATTATTATTCGGTTATAGTTATGCTCAATGAATAACCCTCGGAAGGTGAAAATATGGCAACTACTTCTCACACTATCGACCACATTACCCTTGAACGCCTCGTTGAAGCGGGTGCTGTGCATGGGGCAAGTATTGTTGGCCAGCCAGGTGGCTGGGGCGTAATTATTAAATATGGCATGACAGATGGTATGACTGAGCGTGTATTAGCGGCTAAGCGTGGCGCTGCTCGCGTCTTCCGTAAATTTGAAACGTTGGTTGGCTATCTTAAGGGTGTTGGCATTAATTGTTATGAGGTTGATGCGAGTAATTTCGATCCTGTTGCACTCAATACCGAGCGGAAACGTGTTGATGCCTCCGAACGAATGAAGGATGCCCACGATGCGGCTTCTTATAAAGGCTGGCTTACCCAGCAGGTTCAAGAGGCCATCGATGACCCTAGGCCGAGTGTGCCACATGGGCAAGTTTTAGATGATTGGAAGATTGAGCGTACTGCTCTTCTCAATAAATTAGAGAACGCTAGAGTCTAATTTTGCTGTACTGGAAACCTGCCGCTATTGCCGATATAAAGAGCATTACAGCTTATATTGGTCAGGACAACCCTGGGGCAGCAATAGAAACGGGTGATATGCTATTCGATAAGGCTTGGCAACTTGATCAAAATCAGGCGTTAGGTCGTATCGGACGAGTTAAAGGGACACGCGAACTTGTGGCTCATCCTAATTATATTTTGATATACAGAATTATTGGCAAAGACGTAGAGGTGTTGCGCGTCAAACACTCGGCTCAGAAATGGCCTTAAAATGACGAATTAGATAGTAAAAAAGATGTGCAGTATGTAGAAAAGAGAAACCCCTGGCACCGATAAAGTTGCAATAGTCTTGGCGGACACAACTTTATAAACACCAGGGGTCACGAAATACGGATGAAGTATAGCATAATGAAAATAAATATACAACGACACGACCGCCAAGAAGACAGGCTATGTGTCTTCTAATGTAAATTCTATTGGCAATAAATGTGGACATCAGACAGATGCACCTCGTTTCTTCGCACCCCCTGAAAAACACGCAAAGCGTCCAGAAATTTTACGTCGTATTCAACTGGCGATTCAGAACTATTACCGGAAACCAGGTACATTGCCGTTGCTGAATGCCGTCAATGGTTCAAACAGACAGCAGCGCAGTGAAAGAAGAGAAGCGTGCATCGATATGCTCGGCTGTATCCTCCACTACACCGATCTAATAACGCTCCGCGTCGCTATTCCACAAGCCAATGGCTCGACTGCCGGTTTAACTATGCCATACCTGGCTAATTTATCTGGCTTGGGTGAACGCAGAGCTGAAAGAGCTATCCACGATCTTAAGGCTGCTGGCATCATTACAGTGCATCCAATATGCGTAAAACTTCCTGATGCCACTTATAAAGGAATGGCAGCCATAAGAGCAGTAAGTAACCATTTATTTACCGCTCTTGGTTTCGCCGTCTGGCTGGCTCACGAACGACGAAAAGCAAAAGAGCGTAAAATTCAAAAAGAAGAAAAGAAGCGCCGGAAAGAATTAGCACATATTCAGATGGCCATTAATGCTGCAAAACCGCGCACTACAACCAATGAGAACCGCACTGGTAAAATGTCGTCAGTCGCGGATCATATTGCCGCAATGAAGGCTATTTTTAAGCCACCCCCAGATTAATCACTCGCTTCAGACCGAAAACATTCAATCAGCCATTCTAAATGACACAGTCCCCTATTGCCTGTCATAAAGAAAAACGAATAAATCTGCCATTTAGAGCCCAGCAACAGGCATAAAAAGGACTTAAAGGCTAAAAATTCACCACTAGAAATGAAAGTTACTGCCAGGTTGTGAGAACGATTTGCTGTAATGCAATTTAAGTGTCGGTAAGTTAAAAGGACATTAAAGTTAAGTGTCGTAGAGTATCGACTTTAGTGTCGGAACTTAATCAAATTCTTATTACAGATCACAATAAGGAGCTTCGCCTTCTTTTTTAAGACAAAAGCATAAGGAGCTTCGCACTGATTTTATTAAAAGCCCCGATATTCTCACGCTGGCTGCTTCGCTGCCGACTACACCCCAAATTAAATACTTTAAAAAGCGTTTAAACTCCAGGGGTAAAGGCCAAATCTCAAACTAAGTCATATTACCCAGAGAAATTGCTCAATAAAGTAAAGATCAATTGTTAAATTTTGATGATAATCAATTTTAGCCGCTAAAAATTAGCCGCCCTATCAGAAGATTTTTATTCTTTTAAGAACATGAAAGGTTCACCGACAGAATTCACTATTAGATGGAATGTTTACGTCCAGCAATTGCAATAAATGAATGGAAGTAACCAGGGATGAAGTTCGTTAAGTATTAAAGCTTGCTGTATTCACTGACGGTCAAGCGGCCAGATCTCTTGGATTGGGATTAACAAGAAGTTTTATATGGAAGGGAAATTGAAATTCCGTTTCTGTAAAAAGAGTTATTTAGCTTAACTAATAGCCTATGTTTAGCTAAATACATTGACTAATAGAGAAAATAGCCCTACTCTCTATAAAAATTAGTTATTTAAACGGATATAACGAATAATTAATAAGATAGTCAGTCATGGTTGGAATGAAGCACCCCATATTTCTACGGGGCGCTTGCCTCAAGTACTGACATACATGAAGCCAGGCGCGGACACCTGCGATTGGTATTGAATATGTAAAACAAGAATGGGTCAAGAGATGACTAATATTATTAATTTTCCGAGGCCAGGCTTTAATCCTATTAGAACTGAGCAGAAAACCCAAAAAACAGGAATGGTGTCTACATTGATAAAGGGCGTCTGGGTATTATTAGTTCTTTTCTGGCCATTCATACGATTTTTTTTATCAATTGACTGTGCTTTCCAGTTTTTTCGCATGATTTATTTCTGGAACGCACTTGGAGTGCATGCAGGTTGGACGTTCATTATTCACTTTGCGGTGCTTACTTTGCTTACCTACTTTGTTTCTATTTATAAGCCAAACACAGAATAAAAACTTTAGCCGCTAAAATGTTTATTGATTAATAATAGTTTAGCTAAATATATATTGCTGGCTGACACCGGCATTTTTCAACCTAGGCGCGGAGCAGTGATTATGGGTGCGATTCATGAAGAAACAGCTTACCGAAGCTCAATTTCAAGCGTGCATCAAAGGCTTGGATGTGGGGCAACAGACCATAGAAATAGCTCATGAAGTTCTGGTATTGGGTCAGCCGCAAGCGACGTTTGTTGCGTCGCTTGGACTGTCCAGAGGGGCAGTTTCACAAGCAGTGCATCGAGTTTGGGCGGCTTTCATGACAAATAATTTACCCGAAGGGTACGAGAGGGTTTCTGTTGTGCTGCCAGAACACCAGGCATACATCGTAAAGAAGTGGGCCGAAGGAGCAGTAAAAAAACGGGAAACCAAAGTATGAAAACACTGGTAGTTGCACAACAAAAAGGTGGAGTTGGCAAGACTTCTAGTCTGGTGCATCTAGCATTTGACTTTTTCGAGCGCGGCCTTCGTGTCGCAGTTATTGATCTGGATACTCAAGGAAATGCATCATTTACGCTGCAAGACTTCCGTAGTGGTTATCTAGCAAGCCAGATGTTTGACCAGAATGGCGACACACTACGTGAATGGTTTAGCGACCTTCCTAATGAGCCCTTAATAAGCTTGATTGAGTCAGATGCTGTGTTGGCAAACATGGAGAAACGAAGTCATGCCGATATTGCTACTGTTTTCACAGAGAATATAAAAGCTTTGGCAGATAGTGGTTTTGACGTGGTTTTTGTCGACACTGCGCCTGCCCTGGGTGTCAGTCTGGTGGCTTCTCTTTACGCTGCGGATTGTGTTTTATCACCCATCGAGCTTGAGGCTTACAGTATTCAAGGTATCAAGAAAATGCTCACCACCATTGCAAACGTCAGGAAACGAAACACTAAGCTGAAATTTCTTGGCATGGTACCGAGCAAAGTTGACGCTAGAAACCCGCGTCATGTTCGTCACCTGAATGAGCTGAAAACAGCCTATCCACAGCTAATGATACCTGTCGGCATTGGTCTGCGCAGTAGTATTGCCGATGCGTTGGCATCCGGCGTACCTGTTTGGAAGATCAAAAAGACCGCAGCACGTAAGGCCACGACAGAAGTTCGCGCATTGGCCGCCTATGTTTTTGAAAAGATGGAGATTACAAAATGACTAATGCTACCAAGAAAACTCCAATGAAGGTTGTTCCAAAGGCTTCAGCAAAGCCTCTCTTATCAGGACTTGGCTTAGATAGCATGGGCGATCTATCAGCCCTCTTGGATGATCCTGGTTCAGCTATAAATACTGGTGCCCCTCTGGCATTGGATATAGATCTGATTGATGAAGATCCCAAACAACCTCGTACCGAAGAAAACCCTGGTTTTTCTAATGAAAGCTTAAACGAATTAGCTGCATCAATTGCCCTTCGTGGCGTCAAAACTCCAATTTCAGTACGAGATAACCATGATGCACCGGGCCGCTTCCTTATTAATCACGGAGCACGCCGTTTTCGTGCATCTATAAGGGCTGGCAAGATGACTGTTCCAAGTTTTATAGATAACGATTATAACGAGGCCGACCAGGTGGTTGAGAATCTGCAGCGCAACGAGTTGACTCCCCGCGAGATTGCTAACTATATCGGTCGTGAGCTGGCCAAGGGCGTTAAAAAAGGCGAGATTGCTAAGGCTATCAGTAAGTCACCGGCTTTCGTGACTCAACACGTCACCTTGCTTGATCTACCTGATCCTATTGCTGATGCTTTCAACTCAGGCCGAGCCAAGGATGTAACGGTTATTAATGAGCTGGTGACAGCCTTCAAGAAAATGCCTACGGAGGTCGATAATTGGCTGGGTGATGAGACTCAAGAAATTACTCGGAGTTCAGTCAAACTGTTGCGCGAGTTTCTGGACGACAAACGAAAGCACGAGGACGACCAGCAAGATCAAGATACCAGCACGGCTGATGTTTTCATTAGCAATACCGAACAAGAGGGAGAAGATCTTGAAACGGATGTTAACGCCAAGGAGAATAAGCACGAAAAGCAGGTAGACCCAGACAAGCTGAAAAAAGCTATCGTTCAAGTGCAGCATGATGGCCGCCCAGCCCGACTGATATTAAGTCGTCGTCCTCCGACCGAAGGTTTCGCTTGGCTGAAATACGACGATGACGGCCACGAGTTCGAGGCTAATCTTGCTCAAGTACAGCTTGTGGCTGTGTTAGAAGGGTGACGTAAGAATTTGTGTCCCTATGCGGAAACCCCCTTAGATGATGTTTTTTTCGACCTGTCTGGAAACAACAAGTGCTTTTCGACGGGTGGCTGTCGGCTAGGTGCTGTTGCGGACCGTTGCGTTGCGTCCTGGAGTGACAGCAGTTGAATAGATTCCTGCCTGTCAATTTAGCTATAGAAGCCATTAGTCATAACAAAAAGCTATACCATTCCCACTATACGACTTAAAATTTGAACACATCCAGGCTCTAATAAACGAATTGAGCTTGGTAGATAGGCTAGTTGGCTAATACCAGACGTAGTCTTCATTTTTTTACTCTCGCTATTGGTGATTCAGTATGGACTCATACCAAATTGGTAAAGATATTCAAGACCTTCAAGACCGAATTGCAAAACTTGAAGCTCTTCTTTCAAAACCTATTTCTCCTGGGAAGTTTTGTCTTCCAAAATCAGCAGGTATCGACGAAACAAAAGCAAAGCAAATGCAAGCTGCAATCGAGAAAATCTTCCAAGACCACCAAGTACAATTTGATTCGAGAGTGTTGGTGGCTTTGTCTTACTCTACAGATTTGTCAGAATAAAGCTTTCATAAGTAAGGCAGGATGTATAAAGCACCTGCCTTTTTTGCCGGTAACAATATTTCTCAAAGTGACGCACAATGACATTTGACTCAACCCCAATATTATTACCAGGTGAAGAAGCAGGCCGATCATCGAGAACCAGACTATTTACAATAAACGTAGTAGTGACAGGGCGTTGCAACGCAGCATGTGAGTACTGTCACTATTATCTCGCCCGAAATAGAAAAGACGTTGCTTATGATATTTCAGACGATCAATTCGATGCATATATGTTTTTTGTGAAGCAATGGAAGACACAGATACCCGGAAAGACCACCTATCGCTTTTCCGGTGGTGATCCAATGGTTCTGGAGGACAGACTTTTTCAACTAGCTAATCGAGCTTATGAAATCGTTGAACAACAGCCTTTTGTAATAACAGCGGGAAAAGCATTGGATGCTAATTGGGTTGCGAAAGCGCGTGATAGCGCGATAAGTCACGTGTATGTATCTATTGAGAATCCCATCCGACCAGCCGTAGGAGCCCCAAATCCAAAGAAGGTTATACGCGCGATTCGCGAGTTAAACTCATCAGAAATGCCCATTGCTCCTGGTGTATGTGTTGTACCGAATGATTGTTTCAAACACCTTTACGATATATGTAAATGGTTCTATGACGAGATAGGAACAATTCCACTAATCGCAGAGATCAATTATGCAGCATATAAATCGCCAACTTCCGAAGAATGGCATGACTTAGAGAACAACGTACAACGGATTGTTAACGACTTTCACGATAAATCTCCGCTCAATTTATTCTCAAGCGTTTCCCCTGAGCTTGCATATGGAATGTACGATCCATATATCTTTGAACTAGACCTTGAAAATAGTTATGGAATTACTGCTGACAACGTAACAAGCAAAATAACAGCAGCAGCTGAAAAGCTTGTCGAAAAGAATTACCCAAAACTAGATTGTCCTATGACCACCTGCAATTGGTGGGAGTTTTGCGGTAATACCAAGTGGTATTGGCAGGGTGATAAGCATAACAGTCGTTTAGTAAAACTGAATGATTATTGTCGGTTCAAACGAATAATCAACGATGCTTTTTTTAGGGCGCTAGTAGACCCTAATCATCTGTCAACAACTACCAATATTGAGATACAGACGGAACAGCCAGCATGTTCATTTGTCTAATAAAATCGCGAAAAACGGACATGTGTCCACGGTCTGCTTAGTGGCCGAATAATCCATATAGTAGTACTCTAAAATCGACTGACCGTTTTATCTTGGTATGCTGAAATATTGGACGAGTGACGGCTTGGGGTCGCTGACAGTCAATCAATGCGGCAGCTTTACCTTAACGACTTTTTTATAAACTTTAAGACCTTCTAAACAACTAATAACCCAACAAATCTAAAATAGCGCTCACTTAACTAAAGAACCTCCGCAAGGAGGTTTTTTTTTGCCTTCTGTTTAGTCAAAAGAGGACTGGCAAATGGGTGATTAAACATAAGTAATATTTTAGCCGCTAAAAATAATAATGGGTTGACGGGTAATAATAATAAGAATAATATTACTACCATATTATTATTAACTGGAGTAACGAGTATGGAACTGGCCAAAGAAACCCGTGATCGCATCTTTGCAGCTGCTGACTTGCTGTACGAGCAGGCCGATCGCGCTGCTTTTCCGACCGTTGATGCTGTGCGTAAGACGGCTAAGGTTAATATGAACGACGCAAGCGCGGGCATGAAGGATTGGCGACGCGCGCAGACGGCCCAAGCTGCACCGGTGGCTGTTCAGGTGCCGGATGTTGTCAGGCAGGCCAATAGTATTGCGCTGTCTTCGCTGTGGCAGGAGGCGCAGGAGTTAGCGAATGAGTCTTTGCGGGCTGCCCAATCTGCCTGGGATGCTGAGCGGCTAGAGGCTGATACGCTGAATAAGCAAATGGCAGATGCTTACGAGGTTCAAGCATTAGAGTTGGAAGCTGTTCAGGCTAATGTTGAGCATTTGGCCGCTGAAAATGCGCGACTGGCTGCTGAGCTTGAAGATACTCGTCGTGACCTGGTCGCTGCAAAGGTTGCAACCGAACGCTCTGATACCAGAGTGATAGAAATCGAATTAAGAGCTACTGATTTGCGCACTGAGCTTGATTATTCCCACAAGGAGGCAGATCAGGCTCGTACCGAGCTTGCGACGGTGCGGCAAGCGCATGCGGCAGAGATTGAAGGATTGCGAGCCGAATTGGTGACAATGCAAGCTAAAGCCGAAGAGGCGGTGCAAGCAGCGGACACAATGGTAAATTCTCTACGTGAAGAACTGGTGTCTGTTAAAGCCAAGGCTGATGCAGCACAGGATTCATATCAAGAGCAACGTAAGCAGGCGGCTAGTGAGGTAAATCGTTCAGCCGAGAGACTGGTTGCGGCGCAGGCAGAACGCGATTTGTCCCAAAAGGCCGCAAGTCAGGCCAGAGAAGAAACGGCTGAGCTACGCGGTCGGATTGATACTATCAAAGAACAGAATGCCGAATTGCTAAAAATGTTCAAGCTTTTGGGAGAAAAGCAGGCTCCACAGGCTAAAAATGACTAAGTAGAAGGCTATACGCTAAAATGAACCAGTGCTTTTAGTCATAAATTGAGTGTCGACTAAAATTTGAATTTCTAAACACATACAAATCAATAGGAGAATCCCGATGAAGCAACGCCTTCTTGTAATGAACGGGCAGCGACTTGTTCAAAGCGAGCAGGGAGGGCAGTGGAATACCGACAAGGTGGAAAAGGCCGGGCTAATCAAGCCAGGCATTTACAACATCCATTTGTCAGCCCAGGCCGATAAGGCCATAACAGAAGATGGTGTGATCTTACATGTTGACCGGGATTATGTTTACCAGCAAGTTGGCAAGAACTTTGTTAAGCATGATAGAGTTGATTTCGATAAAGTACCTGAAATAGGAAGTAATTCCAGCATCAAGTATGAAAACGGTAAGGCGGTAGTATCGTCATCGTCAATCAAACTGAGCCGTGGATTATCCAGATAAACTTTAGCCGCTAAAATTTTTGGGGTATGTCGTGAGCCAATTCAGAGAGAAATTGATCAAGCTGGCCGAGCAAGACAATGACGCGCAAGTCGATGCCCTCTTTGAACAAGCTCAAGATGTGCAGGCAGAGCAAGTCGCCCTGTTTGATACCCCCCTGGAGTCCCAATACAGCGCCGCTTTCGCGGCGCAGGTTGAAGCGAAGCACGATCAAGCCGAACGGATAGAGGGCAAGATTGAAAATCTGATTGAATTGCAAGCATCCCGTTTGCAGTTGGCTCAATCACGTCAACCTAATATATTTGCTTTGCCAGGTGCTCGGGCTAAATGGCAGCAGCAGATGCAACAGCAAAAAAGCACCATGCAACACCTTCAGGGCCGACTTGAATCGGTGCGAGAAATTAAGGAAGGAATGGGCATCCATGGTTCACGCATTGAGGAACTTGCTACTCGCAAGTTGCGTGCTCAAGAGCCGGAGCTTGCTAGCGACTGGAGCGACATGCGTGAGGCTCAGCGTCAGTACCAAGCATTACAACGTAAGCAGGAGCAAGACAAAAAACGAGCTTTAGAAATAGAACAGCTCGATACACGAGGCCGGAGCATGGGCCTTGGGTTGTCTCAGGAGCGATAAAGGCTCTATGTCTGGCTGGTTTTTTTAATGAAGTGTCACCCAAAGCGCGACAGCCGCAGCAAACAAAGTGATGCATGACGCTAACACGTTGAGTAGCGCAATCCGATGAGCATCCCGGATTGGAGTGGTTACTCTGGCCAGGGCAGCGTCGACTTCAGCCCGCACGGATGTGGCCGTTACCTTAGCCCCTTCTTGCATGATCTGCCCCATTGCCTCCTTGCTTGCAATCAAGGAGGCGTTCAGAATACGTTCCGCTTTGCCTTTAGCGTCATTTCCCCACCGCAATGCTATTTCTTCCAGCTCTTCCTTGTACCTGTCTAGTTGCGCTTGTTGTGCCTTTGAACTGTCTTGCATCAGGCGGTTATTAATTGTCTGTAATACCAGAATTGGATCGTCACGCGAAACCGCAATTCCGTGTTTTACGGCAATTTCTTTTATAAGTTCTTCAAGCTGATCTGTCATCACAGCACCGCTGCATTATCGAGCTGCGCGAATAGTTGACTCTTTACGATTTTAAGTCTCTGCCTGGTCATGATAGTAAGTGATTCCATAGCCAGGGCTTCATCGAATGTCAGGCGATCTTGCAGCATGTCACTTAGGTCGCGACCGTAGGTATCTTCCTTGAGGGTAGGAATTTTCACTATTGCTGACACCCGAGCTTTGTTTGTTGTGTATGCCTTCATTTGCTCGAAGCCCTTCCCTTCGTGTTCAATTGGACCCCAAAACGGATTGAGCCACACCACAAATAATGCTTCTGCTGGAAACTGGCTGGCAAGTTGTGCAAATCCGCTCACCGTGTCCAGAAGCGCCTGACTTCCTGTTATGACAGTATGTACAACCATTTCATGCCCCATTTCTTGTAGCAGTGATGGGACATGGTTGCTGATGAGGTAGTGTGTCAGTGGCACGAATGAACTGGCCCCGTTGTCGATAATCACATCGTTTTTCGATGGTGCAATTAATTCGACTAGAGTGTCGAAGTTGCGAGACCGGATTTCGTCGCCCTCCATAATTTCAAGCAGTCGAACATTCAGTGCCTTGAAACCATGAAAAGTTGAGTTCACAGGATCAGTGTCGATGCACATTGGTGATTGTCCTTTACTGATTTTGTATTGGGCAATCATTGCCGAAATGAAGGATTTTCCGACGCCGCCCTTTCCTTGTAAAACTATGTGAATTTTAGCCATTATAGTAAGTCCTCTTTTTTCGGTGTCTTGTTAAATTTGAAGCCATTTGCAGCCAGCTCCTCCGCTTTTTTTTCGTTTGCAATTATCGGCACGTGATTGGTTTGTTTGCCAGGTACGGCAAAAGTAGCCAAATTTTCGGTGGCCGCTATAAGTTCTGCCGGTGTCAGGATTAAGCGATTTACATAGACGCGAAATGATTGATAGCTGAAGTCAACTTTCCCTTCTTCGTTTAGTGTTTCCCAAATGCTCTTTACGGGCCATCCATCCTCTAGTGCCTGTTTTACGTCCACTCGTAAAGCAAGGAATGTCGCCCGGTTTTTCGCCCTACGGGACGGCTCTTTCTTTATGGCCATTGCCGCTATACGCTCAGATAGGTTCTTTGCCATATATCACCTTTCGTTTTATTTCGGTTGTTTGAGCATTGTTTCTTCCACGTTTTATTGCCCATTCGTTGCTTGAACGTTGTTTTTGCTTTGTTGTCGTGTTTTTTACGAAAAACATAGTTTATATCGAAATAAACGGTTTAGTAAAGGTCTGTGTCGTGTTATTCTCCGTTTGAAAACGGATATAAACGATTGTAAAGCGGGCAGGATATGTAAAGTTAGCTAACCGTCGAGCCGGTTAATTAACTTTACTGTCCCCTTATTCGCGCTACGCACTCAATCGGGAATCCTGCTCTGCGAGGCCAGACGGCTGCCGCCGTCAAACAACGTCCAATGACGCTAAGGTTGAACGATGGAAAACAACGAAAAATTGCAAAGAGCAAAAACACGAAAGACGGGTAGGCATCTTCGCGTGCCAGTACTCCCTGAAGAGGAGGCTGCAATCAAGAGACAGGCCGCTTCAGTTGGGTTATCGGTCGCTGCGTATTTACGCAATGTCAGCATGGGCTACCAGGTGCGTGGAATATTGGACAACAAACGGGTTGAAGAATTGGCACGCATTAACGGCGATCTTGGTCGTCTTGGTGGACTGTTGAAGCTTTGGCTCACAAATGACCAGCGCACGGCTGCGTTTGGAGAGGCCACTATTCGTGCTCTTCTATCTAAAATTGAAGACACACAAGGCAAAATGCATGAGGTTATGCGTGCTGTAGTCATGCCAAGGATGGACCGGTGAAATTTTTAGCCGCTAAAATTCCGAAGGCAGTTTGGTGATAGCAAAACATGTTTCCATGAAATCGGTGAAGAAGAGCGACTTCGCCGGTCTGGTGAAATACATAACCGACGAACAGCGTAAAAATGAGCGTGTTGGCTGTGTGGCTGTTTCGAATTGTCAATCAGACAGACCAGACGTTGCGATAACGGAAGTATTGAATACACAGGACCAAAATAAGCGGGCCACATCGGATAAGACTTATCACCTAATCGTCAGCTTTCGCATTGGCGAGCAACCAGACGATGACACGTTAAAGGCCATCGAAGCACGAATCTGCGATGGGCTAGGTTATGGAGATCATCAGCGCATCAGTTCCGTGCATTACGATACCGATAACCTGCATATTCACATTGCCATCAATAAGATTCATCCAATTCGCTACACGATTCACGCTCCGTATAACGACCATAAATACACACTGGGTCAACTCTGCGAAAAGCTAGAACACGAATTCGGTCTTGAATCTGACAACCATCAGGCCAAGAAGCTTTGGGTGGAAAACCGGGCGGCTGATATGGAAAGCCATGCTGGTATTGAAAGCCTGTTGGGGTGGATCAAGCGCGAATGTCTTGAACAGATTAAGGGCGCACAGTCATGGGTGGAGTTGCACCAAGTCATGCGGGACAGCGGTCTTGAGTTGCGTGAGCGTGGCAACGGGTTTGTTGTTGTATCAGAGAATGGAACGATGGTTAAGGCCAGTTCCATTGATCGGGACTTATCTAAGGGAAAGCTTGAAACCCGTTTTGGCTCTTTTGAGTCATTGGTCGAGCAAGCAACTAAAACGACAGTTAAGCCGTTAAGACAGTATGAAAAGCGGCCTATGCAGTCTCGCATTAATACTGTTGAGCTGTATGCCAAGTACACGAGTGAACAGAAGAAAATTGCAACATTGCGAACTTCAGAGTGGGCCAAAGCCCGTGACCGAAAAAACAAACAAATTGAAAACATCAAGCGGACTGGGCAGTTAAAAAGATCGGCTATCAAACTCATGGTGGACGGCAGTATCAGCAAGAAGGTTCTGTATGCCGCAACAAGCAAGTCCCTGAAAGATGAAATCAAGAAAATCAATAAACGCTATTTGAATGAACGTCAGGATGTATACGACAAGTACCAGCGCTTAGCGTGGGTCGACTGGCTGCGCTCCAAAGCAACAGAAGGCGATGATGAGGCGCTAGGCGCATTACGAGCCCGCAATTCTTCTCATGGGCTCACGGGCAATACCGTGACAGGTAAGGGCAATCAAAAGCCCGCTCAAGTCAATTCAGTACAGGACGGCATTACCAAGAAGGGCACGATTATTTATCGCGTCGGCTCTAATGCTGTGCGCGATGACGGTGACAAGTTGAATGTTTCTCGTGGGGCAACTCAGGAAGGCTTACAAGCTGTTTTGTGTATGGCAATAGAGCGATACGGCGAGAGGATCACCGTTAATGGCACTGCCGAATTCAAAGAACAAATTGTGCAGGCTGCCGCTGCCGCCAACTTATCCATTACTTTTGATGATGCCGGTTTAGAACGTCGCCATCAGGAGTTATTACGCCCCGTTACTACCAAGGAGAGCATGAATGAGCACGCAAGAGCAGACAGAGGACGAGTTGATAGCAGCCGCAATGGCGGCTCTGGACTCGCCACTACCGGAGACAATTACAAACGAACCAGATCAATCGTCGCAGGTTCAGCACATCCAAGGAGTGTATTCGCGGGCAAGCCCAACCTTGGCCGAATTGGAAGAAGGCCGCCGCCCCAAAGCAAAAACCGTTTGCGAAGACTGTCAGAACTCGGTGTGGTTCACATCGACAGCCGAAGTGAAGTGTTATTGTCGGGTTATGTTCCTGGTCACTTGGAGCAGCAAGGAGCCAAACCAGATAACAGGGTGCGACGGAATGTTTTTGGGCCAGGAACAATAGCAGCCGGATATTCGGCTGCGGATAAATACATTGCAGAACGCGAAGAAAAGCGCTTAAAAATATTCGATATAAAGAAACACACACGATATAATCATTATAACGAAGGAATTGTCTCTTTCGCTGGCATCCGCCAGGTAGAGGGTCAGGCATTGGCTCTTCTCGGGCACGGCGATGAAGTCATGGTGTTACCCATTGACGATGCAACCGCTCGACGTCTTAAGCGCATTGCTGTTGGTGAAGAAGTCACTGTAATGCTGAATGGTGCTATCAAAACGAAAGGAAGAAGCAGATGAAAGATAGATTCAACAATGCGGTAGGTCCGCAGGTACGGGCCAAAAAGGATGGGCCTGGAAAGTTAATCCCAGTCTTGGCTGTGTTATCTATCGGCGGCGGCCTGCAAGCGGCCACGCAATTCTTTGCCCACGACTTCAACCATCAGTCCGCGTTGGGATGGCACATCAACCAAATCTATCCACCTTGGGGAATCCTTCAGTGGGCGGGTAAGTGGTATCACCAATATCCAGATGCTTTTATGCGTGCGGGCAGTATTGGTATCACTGTGGCCAGTGTGGGTTTGATTAGTCTTGTTGTCGTCAAGATGGTTTTAGCGAACTCATCCAAAGTTAACGAATACCTGCATGGATCGGCTCGTTGGGCCAACATCAAGGATATTCGAGCGGCAGGTTTGATTCCGAGAGGTCGAGGTTTCTGGCAAATCATCACAGGGAAAGAACAAGCCATCAGTTCAGGGGTTTATGTGGGGGCCTGGCTGGACCCAAAAGGGAAGCTTCATTATTTGAGACACAATGGCCCGGAGCACATTTTGTGTTATGCGCCGACTCGTTCCGGAAAGGGTGTTGGCTTGGTTGTTCCAACCCTACTTTCATGGGGGCACAGCGCCGTCATTACCGACTTGAAGGGCGAGCTATGGGCGTTGACCTCCGGTTGGCGTCAGAAGCATGCAAAAAACAAGGTGCTGCGCTTCGAGCCTGCCATTGCTAACGGCAGTGTTTGCTGGAATCCATTAGATGAAATCAGGGTATGCACTGAAAACGAAGTGGGCGATGTGCAAAACCTTGCCACTTTGCTTGTTGATCCAGACGGTAAGGGCTTGGAAAGCCATTGGCAGAAGACCGGTCAGGCGCTGCTTGTCGGTGTGATATTACACGCGCTTTACAAGGCGAAAGCCGATGGCACGACGGCAAGCCTGCCGAGCGTTGATGCGATGCTGTCAGATCCCAACCGCGATATTGGCGAGCTTTGGATGGAAATGACTACATACGGTCATGTCGACGGCCAAAACCATCCTGTTGTTGGTTCTGCCGCACGCGACATGATGGACAGACCCGATGAGGAAGCGGGGTCGGTGCTTTCTACGGCTAAATCTTACTTAGCTCTGTACCGTGATCCTATCGTCGCTCGCAACGTCAGTAAATCCGAATTCGCCATCAAGGATTTGATGCATCATGACAATCCGGTAAGTCTTTATATTGTTACCCAGCCAAACGATAAGGCACGCTTGCGGCCTTTGGTCCGGGTCATGGTGAATATGGTGGTGCGACTGCTGACCGACAAAATGGGCTTCGAGAATGGCCGACCGGTTGCCCATTACAAGCATCGCATGTTGATGATGTTGGATGAATTCCCCAGTCTTGGAAAATTGGAAATCATGCAAGAGTCGCTGGCTTTCGTGGCCGGTTACGGTATCAAGTGCTACTTGATTTGCCAGGATCTTAATCAGCTCAAGAGCCGTGAAACAGGCTATGGTCACGACGAAAGCATTACGTCTAATTGCCATGTTCAGAATGCTTACCCTCCGAACCGCGTAGAAACTGCCGAGCATCTTTCAAAGTTAACTGGCCAGACTACCGTAGCGAAAGAACAAATCACCACGAGCGGTAGACGCACCAGTGCATTGCTTGGTCAAGTTTCGCGCACCATCCAGGAAGTGCAGCGGCCATTGTTGACGCCTGATGAATGTTTGCGGATGCCAGGGCCGGTTAAAACAGAGAACGGAGACATTGCCGAAGCTGGAGACATGGTTGTTTATGTTGCGGGTTATCCTGCGATCTACGGCAAGCAACCACTGTACTTCAAAGACCCGACTTTCCAGGCACGGGCATCTATCCCGGCACCGAAAAAAACCGACAAATTGCGACTTATTCAAGAAATCAAACATGGGGATGGCATCACGTTATGAACCAGCTCTTGAACCGTTTTTCGGCAAAAATTGCTATCGGCGGCGCAGGTTTGCTGTTACTTGGTTTTGGCTGTTATGCAGTCGGTGTCCGCATTAACACGACCAAAAGTATACCGGTAGGCATGTATTGGACGAGCAGCAAACCTATAGAGAAGGGCGCTTATGTGCTGTTTTGTCCACCACAAGTTGAAGTGCTTATTGAAGCCAAGAAACGGGGATACATCGGTTCTGGTTTTTGCCCTGGTGAGTACGGCTATATGATGAAACGCATTTTAGCCGCTAAAAATGATGAGGTATCTATCGGCGATGAAGGTGTGCGCGTTAATGGCGAATTGTTGCCATTCAGTGCACCGATTAAGGCCGATAAGTCAGGTCGACCACTAACACCCTATTACACCGCCCATTTTATTTTGGATGCTTCCGAAGTCATTCTTATGTCGGACGTGAGCAGCACATCGTTCGATGCCCGCTACTTCGGCCCTGTCAATCGTTCCCAAATCAAGACCGTAATTTCCCCGGTCATAACCTGGTAAGAGGCAAACACATGCGTTTATTTATTGCAGAAAAACCATCAGTGGCAAAAGCAATTGCTGGCGAGCTGGGAGCAACCGGCAAGGGTGACGGGTTTATTGAATGCGGGCAAGACAAAGTGACATGGTGCTTCGGACACATGCTTGAACAAGCTGGACCGGACGAGTATACCGCTGATGATGCGCCATGTAGTCCTAGCACGGGCAAGAAATTGTGGCGAATTGAGGACTTACCCATTATTCCGGGCACTTGGATTATGCGGCCTAGAGAAGATGCGAAACAGCAGCTGGCCGTTATCGGGCGTTTACTTAAGACAGCAAGTGAAGTGGTCAACGCTGGCGATCCAGACCGTGAAGGCCAGCTACTGATTGATGAGGTTCTTGTTCACTTTAAAAGCAGCAAGCCAGTGCGGCGTTTTTGGGTGTCTGCCCAGGATTCTGTTTCTGTTCAACGCGGATTAGCTGACCTGAAAGACAACGCAGCTTATCGAGGCTTCGGTGCCGCAGCTCAGGCAAGAGGTCGTGCCGACTGGTTAATCGGCATGAACTTAAGCCGGGCATACACCTTGCGCGCACAGCGCGGCGGTTCGCGGGTGCTTCTTACCGTGGGCCGCGTGCAGACCCCGACACTTGCAATTGTGGTAGCGCGGGATCGTGAAATCGAGGCTTTTAAGCCTATACCGTTTCATACTATCCAAGCTCAGATTCAACATGCCAACGGTACTTTCGTTGCCAGGTGGGATGCGAAGGAAGAGCAGACAGGTCTCGACAGTGAGGGGCGTCTTGTTGATACGGCGGTGGCTAACGCGCTAATCGAAACACTGACAGGGAAGCCAGGACAGATTATTGAGTACAAGCAAGAAGCCAAGAAGAAAGCGCACCCGAGAGCTTATTCGTTGTCTGATATTACTTTGGTTGCATCCAATAAATTCGGCTACACAGCAGCAGAAGTCCTTGAAATTTGCCAATCCCTTTATGAAACGCACAAGCTGACCAGTTACCCGCGCACTGATTGTAATTACCTACCCGAATCACAGCACGCCGATGCACCGCTCGTTTTAGCTGCTGTAAAGCATGTCAATTCTCGACTTGCCAATCTGGTCGATGGTGCAGATACCGCGATCAAGTCGAAGACATGGGACGACTCCAAAATCACCGCGCACCACGGGATCATTCCCACTATGCACCATGGCAGCTCAGCAGGTTTATCAGACAAGGAACGCAGTATTTATGAGCTGATTGTCCGAGGCTATCTGGCGCAGTTCTATCCGCTGTATGAATACATGAGCACGGTTGTCGGCGTAGACGTGAGCGGCGAGATTTTCCGGGCTAGCGGTCAGGTTGTCACCCGCAATGGCTGGCGTGATGTCTACACAGTCGATGAGGCAGACGAGAGTGATGACAAGGAGGCAAACGAGAGTCAGACCTTGCCGCCGATGAAGCAAAACGATGCAGTGTCATGTCTTAAAGCCACGCGCAATGATTCCAGGACAAAGCCGCCTGCACGCTTTACGGAAGGTACTTTGCAGCGAGCAATGGAAAACATACACAAGTTTGTTACCGAAGCCGAACACAAAAAGATGTTGCGTGACGGCGATGGTATAGGCACGTCTGCAACTCGCGCTTCAATTCTTTCCGAGTTAAAGCGCCGCGAGTTTCTGGAAACGAAGGGCAAGCAAATTATCAGTACAGCGCTGGGCCGTAGCCTTGTCGATGCTTTGCCCGATGTTGTCAAAAGTCCGGTGCTCACAGCGCTATATGAGCGCATGTTGAAGGGCATCGAGCAGGGGTCTTCCGAGCTTGATGCATTTATCACCAAGCAAGAGCAATTCATCAGAGACCAGGTGACAAAAGCAAACACCGGATCGGTGTCAATTGCGGGCGGAAAGGAAACGCCAAAAGTCTCAGAACTTCATAAGTGCATGGCTTGCAGCAACGGACTGACTCGTCGTGCTAGTTCGAAGAAGAAGGGTAACTTCTGGTGGGGATGTAGCAATTACCCCACATGCAAACAAACGTACCCAGACATCAAAGGTCGACCCGATTATGGCAAGGGCAAAACTCTTTAATTTAACCACTAGAACCAGGATTACTACTATGACGCAAAACACGACTACAAATATCAATGGTGTCAGTGACCACGACGTTTTACTGGAAAAGTTGAAGGATGTCGGAACGCCGGGCTTTCAGGCCGAGTTCGATCCGGATGAGGCCGAGAGAGCAGGAGCGTTTTATGAAGATGCTTTAAGCGAACAAGATGCGCTCGATAGTGATGTCGACTCGGTGGATATTAGTAAGGTAGACAAACATGAGTAATCCTTTCGGGCAAAGCGACTTGTTTGATAATTGGAATGACGACGTGGTCGATAGCATTAAAGCCACTATTGAAAATACAGAAAAACAAGGGGAAAACACCAATGCAAGCACTGTACAAACCAAGCCTGTATCCTTTAGAGATACTGAAGCAACTCAAGAGGGCAGCGCCCCTGACAATAGAGATAGCGAACCGGTGGGCACTGGGCTGGCCGGAATCGGTGACGGCGCTAATACAAACTGGGCAGTATCTGGACGCGCTGACGAATCAGGAGCAGCAGGAACGCGAAGCGTTGAGTCAGCCGGGCAACAATCATCTGGCGAGACACGAGATAGTTCAGGAGTACGGTCTGAGCCTAGCGCCTCCGGCAGTGAGTTCGTAATTGATGTCGACGATATCGGAAAAGGGGGACTGGCCAAGAAGTACAAGGATAATATAGCGGCCATTCGTATCATTAAGGCAATGGAGGCTGAAGGCCGCTTTGCTTCCCCGGAAGAACGCAAGCAGATTGCCAAGTACGTGGGTTGGGGCGCAATCAAAGGCGTGTTTGATCCTGAAAACAAACAATGGGGTAAACAACACGCCGAGCTAAAAGAATTACTGACAGACGCTGAATTTAAGGCAGCGCGTAAATCTACTCTCGATGCCCATTACACCGGCTCAATAGTGGTGGGTGCGATGTATGACGCGATGCAGCACTTGGGTTTTACCGGTGGGCGGGTGTTGGAGTCTTCTGTTGGTATCGGCAATTTTTTCGGCATGATGCCGAGCGCAATGCGCAACGCTTCGCAGTTGCACGGCGTCGAACTCGACTCACTGACAAGCCGACTGGTTGCGGCGTTATACCCGGAAGCAAAGATTGCCCAAGCCACCGGATTTGAAGATTTCCAAATCCCCGCCGAATATTTTGATGCTGTCATTGGTAACACCCCGTTTGGCAATCAGCCCTTAGTAGATACAGAGCGCAGTCCTTATTCCGGTTTCAGCATTCACAATTACTTCTTGGCAAAATCCATCGATAAGTTGCGACCTGGTGGAATCATGCAAGTGGTGGTGTCGCATAATTTCCTGGATGCAAACGATGATCGGACTCGTCAGTGGATTGGGGATAGAGCGGCATTAATTGGAGCTGTGCGTCTACCTAACACCGCATTCAAAGAAAACGCCGGTACCGAGATTGTTACCGACATCTTGATCTTCCAGAAACGAGATAAAAACGGGCTACCTAATGACATCAGCGCATGGCGTGATGTCGTCGATCAAAATAACACCCACCCCAAGACCGGTGACACCGTCACGCATAAGGTCAATCAATTCTTTACCGAGAACCCGCAGCTTGTCCTTGGTAGCCCATCGGCAGGCGGCAATATGTACACCGCCAACGAATACACCGTTGAGGCAACTGGCGACATCAAAGCACAGCTGGCTGGCTGGGTAACATCGTTACCACAAAATATTTACGACTACATCGATCGTCAGGCTGATGCTGCCATTGAAGATCTGGCCATGCCGGACACGATCAAAGTGGGTTCGTTTTATATGAATGCCACCGGCAAAGTCATGCAGCGAAGCAATGATGTGATGGGCAATAAGACCGCGAATGAGTGGATACCGCCTAACGAGAAAGCAGTCGCACGTATGCAAGGCATGATTGCCTTGCGCGACTCGCTGCGCACGCAAATGCGGATTGAAAGACTAGGACAGGCCACCGAAGCCGGTATTGAGGCCAATCGTGCAAAATTAAATCGGTTGTACGACACCTTCCTTAAACAACACGGACATATCAATAACCAGACCAACCGGCGACTTTTCCTGGACGACACCGAAGCCCAGCTATTGCAGGCCTTGGAATTCGACTACGACAAAGGCATCAGTAAAGCAGTCGCAGAAAAAGAAGGCATAGACCCGCGTGAGCCCAGTGCGGTTAAGGCTGACATCTTTAAGCGCCGGGTAGCCTTTCCGCCGCAGGACTTTATGACCGTCACCACGGCGAAGGATGCCTTATTGGCCTCCTTAAATTATCGGGGCAGGGTAGACGGCAACTACATGGCCGAGGTCTACGACAAATCGGTTGAGGACATTATAAAAGAGCTGGGCGATGTGGTTTTCGACGATCCGCAAACCGGAATCGTCACGGCGGATGATTACCTCTCTGGCGATGTAAAAACAAAGCTGGCCGTGGCAATAGTCGCTGCACAAGACAATGCCAACTATAAGCGCAATGTGGCGGCTCTGGAAAAGATCATTCCGCTGGACAAGAAACCCAGTGAAATTTCAGTGAGCATCGGTGCGGCGTTTATTCCGGACGACATGTATTGTCAGTTCATCAAGCATATTTCCGGTGGTGATTCCACGCTGACCTACATCAAAACAACGGGTCAATGGCTGATCAATTTCTCAGGCCAGGCCGACCCGGCTCTGAATACAGGCAAGTTCGGAACTTCAGACCTGAGCGCACAAGAGCTGCTGCACTTGTCTATGCTGGGCCGTGGTGCTGTCGTCAAAAAGACCACCCGTAACCCAGATGGCTCAACCACGACGGTACTCCTGGAAAAAGAAACGGAGGCCGCCCGCGAGAAGCAAAACGCTATTAAGGACGAGTGGAAGAAGTGGCTCTGGAGTGATGCAGAGCGTGCCGACAAAATCGCGACGATTTACAACGACAAAATGAATCGCATTGTGGCCCGACAATTCGATGGCTCACATCTGACTTTTCCGGGCATGAATCCAGCCATCAACCTGTTGGAACATCAAAAAAACGGCGTCTGGCGTGGCTTGCAATCTTATCAAGTGCTGTATGACCACGTGGTTGGGGCAGGTAAAACCTTTGAAATGGCGACCTTGGCGATGGAAATGCGCCGCCTGGGTATCGCACGTAAGCCGCTATTCGTTGTCCCCAACCACTTAACGCTGCAATGGCGCAGTGAGTTTATCCGCCTGTATCCGGGATCAAACATTCTGGCCGCGACGCCGGAAGATTTCAGCAAAGATAATCGAGAGCGTTTGTTTTCAAAGATCATTACCGGCGACTGGGATGCCGTGGTAGTCGGTCATTCGTCGCTCAAACGAATCGGACTGCCAGAAGCAACAGAAAAAGCGGTCTTGCAAGAGCAGCTCGATGAAATAGGCGATGCTATCGAGCTGATGAAACGCGAGCGCGGCGACCGCAATATCATCCGCGACATGGAGGGTATTCGCTCCCGGCTAGAAGCCAAGATGAAAGATAAGCTGGCTTCCATCGGTAAGCGCAGCAAGGTCGTTACCTTCGACGAACTGGGCATTGATGCCCTGTTTGTGGATGAAATGCACGAGTTTAAAAACCTCAGTTACAACTCGACCATGGATCGCAACCCAGGCATGGGTAATCCCAATGGCTCGGCCAAAGCCTTTGATATGTTCGTCAAAACACGCTGGCTGTTTGATACTTTCGGCGACAAAACCCCCTTCATTACCGCCACCGGTACGCCGGTCTCAAACTCCCTGGTCGAGATGTACAACATGCAGCGGTATATGCAATACCCCTTGCTGAAACAAGAAGGACTGCATGTGTTTGATGCCTGGGCCAAACAGTTCGGCAGCGTAGAAAACGTTTACGAGGTTGCACCCTCCGGTAGCGGTTATCGTCAGTCCACACGCTTCGCTAAATTCACCAATCTGCCTGCATTGATGGGCCTGTACAACTTGTTTGCCGATACCATCACCCTGGATGATTTAAAAGCCCAAGAAGAAAGTCAAGGCAAACGCTTCCCAGTGCCTAAGCTGGTGGGCGGCAAGCCTGTGTTGGTGGTGGCCAAGCGCTCGCCCTTGGTATCAAGTCGAATGGGTGTGCCTACGGCGGAGTCGGACGCAGACGGCAACATCAAATTCCTGGCGGATCTGTCTAACGAAGTATCAATCAGCAAAAACGAGGAGTCTGGCAAGTTTGTCGCCAAAGTAGGCGACCAGGTACTTGGGCACCTGGACACCGAGGAAGATGCCAGACTTAAGATTGTCGAAATGGCGTTGACGCCCAGTGTTAACGTTCATCCGGAATCCATTCTTGGCCGCTTTGGCCGCCTGCGTGAATTGACCCGAGCCACCAAGGGTAAGGTCAATGCACTGTCACTGACCGGTGAGGCCAACAAGGTCGGTTTGGATTACCGCTTGATCGAGCCAGATGCGCCCGACTTCGCAGGCTCCAAGATCAACCTGGCCGTGGCTAACATGCTCAAGGTCTATCACCAGTGGGGTGCGGATAAAGGCACGCAGTTGGTGTTCTGCGATATGTCTATTCCCTTGTCTGCCCGGCACAGTTACTCAGCTAAAGAACGACGTTTGTACATTCGTGACGATGCAGGCGCTATCGACATGAAGCGCGGCACCTTGCACACCTTAGACGGCCATGAGGATTTACCTTACTTCATTGTGCAACGCGGCGAGAAGGACGCGAAACGCTTTGATGTCTATGACGCTGCATCGGGCGTAGGGGTGGTTAAAGATTCTCACACCAAGCAAGATGCTAAAGACTCGGCCAACCGCCTATTGATAGCCGATGACCTGCGGCAAGACTGGATCGACAAACGCGAAATCGCTAGAGAAATCGAGCAAGCGCAAATTGACGAATACAACAACGAGCACGATGTCGAAACCGAAGGCTTTGAGTTCTATACCCGCGAAGACATTGCGGGCGTGTCCGGCTCGACCAAATTCTCGGTGTATGACGACATCAAGGCCAAGCTAATAGGTAAGGGGATACCGGAGCGAGAGATTGCCTTTATTCATGACTATTCGACGCCCACCGCCAAGGACAAACTGTTTAAGGCCATCAACGCAGGAGAAGTGCGTTTCACGCTAGGCTCCACCCAAAAGATGGGAGCCGGGACTAACGTTCAAAAATTATTGGTGGGTTTGCACCACATTGATGCCCCTTGGCGTCCAAGTGATTTAGAGCAACGCGAGGGGCGGATTATTCGACGAGGCAATGAACTCTATGCCCGTGATCCAGAAAACTTTGCGGTGTTTATCGGTCGTTACGCGACCGAACAAACCTACGATACCCGCCGCTGGCAGATTCTGGAACACAAAGCCCGAGGGATTGAGCAATTACGCAACTATGACGGCACCCTCAACGAGATCGACGACATAGAGGGCGAAGCTGCTAATGCCGCCGATATGAAAGCCGCCGCCTCGGGTGACCCGTTGATATTGGAAGAAACCAAATGTCGCAACAATGTCCGCCGTTTAGAACAGTTGCAAGCCGGTCATGCGGATGAAGTGTTAGCCATGACCCGCAAGGCCCGTGACGCTCAAGCCTATGCCGATGGCTACGGCCCGCGTTATCTGGCAACGATTAAAGCATTGATCGCTACCGCCAACCAGCATCCCCTGGATAAACGTGGCTTCTCGCCTGTTACCGTAGATGGACAACCGTTTGTCGAAAGGGATAAAGCCCAGGAGGGCATTGCGGGCGCTGTGGGTCGCTTGAGAGCCAATAAAGCCGAGTCAACAACACTGATATATCGTGGCTTGGAATTTACTATTGAGCGTCACATCGGATATATCTCAGTAGATTCACTCACTGGCGACACCACTAGCTGGAGTGACAACGAGGCATTTTCTGCCAGTGGTTTTATTCAACGCCTGGCCAATGGCATCGGTCGCTTGCCTGACATTGTCGATAGCACCCAGGCCCGCATTGAGAAATCAATAAGGGATGCGGTCGCTATGCGCGAACAGGCCAAGCAACCCTTTCAGCAAGCCGATGAACTGGACGCAACCCGCGACAAATATAAAGAGATTCAACGAATATTGCTGGTCAAAGGCCCGACTGTTCCAGAAAGTCAGAAGGCAGCAGTGGCTAAAGGCATTGCTGCACAGAGAGTGAAGTTGGCAGCGCTGGGCTTTGGCGAAGCGTTGCAGGAGTTTTTCGGGGACAGCAACGGCCATCAATTAAACGAGAGTGAAACGCTTAGCTCTCCTATAGCTGACAACTCGCACACCGAATTCAGAGAATCCTCACAGCAGGCAGGCGTCGCTAAGTCTGGCGGCCAGGTGATTAGTGTTAACTTCCAGGAGAGGCCAATGACGCAAAAAAAACCATTCCATGAAACCGTTGCCGAAAAACTCATCGAGCAACTTAAAAGTGGCACTGCGCCCTGGCAAAGACCGTGGTTACCAGGGGAGGCAGGAGCTTTTGTGCCCACCAACCCGATGACCGGCAAGCGCTACCGAGGCATTAATGCTATCCATCTGATGAGTCAGGACTATAGGGATCAACGCTGGCTGACCTATAAGCAGGCAGTTTCCGTTGATGCCCAGGTGCGTAAGGGGGAGAAAGGCACGCCGATTCAATACTGGAAATTCAGCGAAGAACACATCAAGAGGGATGCAGACGGCAAGCCCATTCTGGACGCCCAAGGCGAGCCGCTTAAGTTTGTCGTCAAACTGGAACGGCCCAGGGTATTTTTTGCCACGGTGTTCAATGCCGAGCAGGTCGACGGCATGCCACCGGTGCAACCACGCAAAGCACAGGAATGGAACGCAGTGGAACGAGCCGAACACATCTTGCAGGCATCCGGTGCAGTCATCCGAAACGGCGAACAGAACAGGGCGTTCTACCGGCCATCAACAGACAGTATTCACTTGCCAGACAAGGGCCAATTTCCGACCGCTGATAATTACTATGCGACCGCCCTGCATGAGCTGGGCCACTGGACCGGTCATGAATCGCGGCTGGCCCGCGATCTTGTGCATCCCTTCGGAAGCGAGGGTTACGCCAAGGAAGAATTGCGGGCAGAAATTGCCAGTATGATCTTGGGTGATGAGCTGGGTATCGGGCATAATCCGGAACAACACGCGGCGTATGTGGGGTCTTGGATTAACGCATTGCAGGACGATCCGCTGGAGATATTCAGAGCGGCGGCCGATGCAGAAAAAATTCAAGACTATGTCCTTGGCCTCGAACAGCAACAGGTTCAGGAACAGGCTCAGGCACAGGCACAGGATCAGCCCCAAGAACAGACGCCGACACCGCCACTTCAGGAGGCAGAAATGAACTCAGAAACGAATGAACACGACCCGATCAGTACGACCGATAAAATTTTAGCGGCTAAAAAATCCGATGGGCAGACAAGCCCATTGGAAGTTGACCATCAGCAACAAGCGCAGCACGAGCAGCACGAGCAGCAAAAACAAGAGCAGCAAAAACAACAAGAGCTGACAGTGCTACCAAGGCCTGCAGCGCATTTGTTGACTCGTGATGAGTTCGCTAACATCGCCACCGCCACGCCCCTTGAAAACCATGGCAGGCGTTGGGAGGTATTCATTGGCGAACAAAGTTTTGGTTTCTCCGATGCCGATACCGCCATAGGTGCCGTTCATGAGGCCCACAAGCGCGAGGTGAATAATGCGTTGTACAGTCGCTCTACCGAGAACACGGGCGTTATCGACATTAAAGAACTGCCGCCCGAGCATGTGTTGAGTGAGTATCCCGACTTACAAGCCATATTTGCTGACACGGTGAATTTTAAACAGTCAGAGAGCCAGGCATTGACTGACGTAAACCCCGAAAAGACCTTCATCAACGTGCCATTTAAAGAAAAGGACGAAGCCAAAGTCTTGGGTGCGCAATGGGATCGACAAGCACAATCCTGGGTTGTTCCCGCAGGTATTGATCTCACTCCTTTTGCCAAGTGGGCGAAGAGTACAGCGATAGCATCAGACTCAGCAGACGAGCCCAAAGCGGACCAGGTGACCCCAAAGCCTTCACCCGATCGCCACTATCTTGCCGTACCTTATGGCGAGCATGTGGCCGCCAAGGCAGCCGGGGCACTATGGGATAAAGCGGCGAAATCCTGGTATATCGGCCCCAAGGCTGATAAAGACAAGCTGGAACGCTGGGCGACAGATAGAGTGCTAAACCAGCAAGGGCCAGCGATGACGCCAGAAGAAGAGTTTGCCGAAGCACTGCGTTCGCTAGGCTGTGTGGTAGAAGGTAAACACCCGGTCATGGACGGTGCCAAACACAGGATCGCAGTTGAAGGTGATAAAAAAAGCGAACAAGCTGGATTCTATGTCGGCCACTTGGATGGTCACCCGGCGGGCTATATCAAGAACAATAAAACCGGCATTGATATGAAATGGAAGTCCAAAGGCTACGCCCTTGATCCGGCGCAGAAAGCACAACTCAATGCTGAGGCAGCAGCCAAGCTGCAAGCGCGTGATACGGAGCAGGCCAGATTACACGAATACACTGCGCAACGTGTCAGTGCTCAACTGGCCGACCTGGTGCCCGTAGAACAACCAACACCGTATATGCAGGCCAAAGGCATCGAACCACAAGCGGGTGTGTTCACCGATAAAGACGGTCAGAAAACCTACATCCCGGCCACGGATGTCGATGGTAAGCAATGGACGATGCAGTACATTAAAGAAGACGGCATCAAGCGGTTCGCCAAGGACAGCCGTAAAGAAGGTTGTTTTCATGTGATCGGTGGCATGGCCGCCTTGGCTAAGGCGCCTGTTCTGGTCATCAGTGAAGGCTACGCGACCGCCGCGAGCCTCTCGCAAGCATTAGGCTTTGCCACTGTCGCTGCTTTTGACTCGGGTAACCTGCCGCTCGTTGCTAAAGCATTGCACGAAAAGTTTCCAGACAAACCCGTTGTCATTGCCGGTGACGATGATGAGCACCTGGAAGCTACCCAGGGCGTTAATCCAGGCCGCAGTAAAGCGGAGGAAGCCGCTAAGGCAGTTGGCGGCAAAGTTTTACTACCGATCTTCGCACCCGGCGAGCAGGCGACTAATCCCAAAGGCTTCACCGATTTCAACGACCTTGCGAATAACAGCGTGCTGGGCAAAGAAGGTATTGAGCGTCAGGTGTGTTCTATTGTCGATTCCGTGATCGAGAAACACCAGGCACGGATCGAGCAGCAACAAGAGCACATTCAGAAGAATGAGCAGCGGCCACGCAGGGCGGCCAAGAATGGATAACTGTTAAAATATGCCGGATTAAACCAGCTTTTTGTATGACTGCAAGGACTCAGAGTCAAAAATAAGGCATGTCGGAAGTGCGTTATTGATTGACAAAGGACATTTAAATGTTGGGTGGTCATTTTTTTTGTGCCTGCGCATGAATTCAAAGTAAAAGGTGAGTAGAAAAGCGTTACCTAACTTTGCCGTGCTGCCTAGAATTAGATAATCAAGGTTAATATATGCAGGCAAAATTTATTTGTTACTGATTTAAGATGTTGGGAAAAGGATTACAAAATGCCATATAGCATTCGACAAATATTTTTAGAAAAGCTCCGCAAAATATTGCTTCCAGATTTCACCAACAAGCTAACCTGGCTACTTGGGTCTGCTGGCGTGACTCTTATTGCTGGCCCGGCTCTGTTTCGCTTGGTAGGGAAGATTTCCACTGAGGTTTATGGTTTTCCTCTGGAATTGGAGTTTTTCTCTGAGGATCGCTCTGGTTACGGCACACTTTTGTGTTTTTTAGCAGTCACTCAAAATATCGGTTATCAAGTGAAGGGCTCATTGAGTGAAGCTTTGGCCATCAAGAATCTCGACAGAGAACATGCTATGCAAATGTTGAAAGCGCAACATTCTCATGAGCAACAGATGAAGGAGGCGGATTCAAAAATTGCAACGAAGAAATTCAGACGGACCCATGACGTAAATTTGATAAATGAACTTGTCCTGATCTTCCCATTCGAAGACTCTTGTGATTCTTTGATTAGGGCGGCAGAAATTGGTATTTCCGATTCCTTCCAAGAAAGTCTAGGACAACTGGGAAACCTTCATCATATTTCACACAAAATGTATAACCAAAAAGCAGAAGAGGCTCGTGTAGCACTGATTCTCCAAGCAAAACAAACAAAAGGAGTGCTCTCAAATTACTTAGAAATCAATCCTATGCATACCGATTGTTATGTACCTTGCTTCGATCAAAAAAAAACCGGATTACACGAAATTTACTACGAAAATCAAGAGAAAATGCGAGCTTCTTGTATTAATCTTATTCGTGCTTATGAAAGTTTTGTTACCGTATTACAACATGAAACTCTGTGGGGAGTCGATGTATAACCCGCCCCTCTTTTAGCACTGAGAAATCCAAACTTTCTTGGTTGGTCAATAGCCTTGGAGAGCTTAGTATATGAAGCATAAAGCTCGTTATATCAGACTTTGATGAGTTCACTTGTCGTTAAACTTGGAAATATTGAACGGACAACAGCTGTTGGCCTAGAATTCTCAGTCGACCGGTTTTAGTTTTGGCAGATACCACTCTGATGATTGAGTTAGAACTATCAATTCTCACAACAGTCCATCTCAATGCAGGGCATTAAACAGCACTCTATGATGTTAGATCTTAACGGTCAATAACTCCCGCCAATTCGTCGTGTAAGACTGTGATTTAAACTGTTGCCGCATGTGCCAACGGTTGCTTAAGGTTTCACTGGCATAGTGAATGGTTTTCTTGCCATGCAGTCGGTTGATATTATCCAGTGTAGCCATTAATTGTTGTGAACGAGCCGACCGTTCACCGGACTCAAATAATGACATTTGTGCCACACCTGCCGGTAACAAATCCGGCAATAAAATACCCGCCCGTTGATAACTATACCCCTGTTTAAAAATACGCTCTAGGCCGTGATGGGCGGCTCGAATAAGGGTCGCCGAATCATCAGTGGGTAACTCAAATTCCGTGGTGGCACTGTTGCCGTATTGTGGATGCTGAGTATCAAACGGACTGGTTTGTACAAATACCGTCAGGGCTTGCGCGGCCAGTTGCTGACGACGGCACTTTTCCCCGGCACGCGCGGCAAAATGGGTGACTGCTGCCCGCAGGTCGGCAAATTCGGTTAACTTTTCACCAAAGCTACGTGAGGTCAGTATTTGTTTTTTGGCCGGTGGCATATCTTCTAACGGAATACAGGAGCTGCCGCGTAGTTCACAGACAATGCGTTCCATCACCACACCGAAATGTTGCCGCATACGTTTGGGTTCGGTTTGTTGCAATGCCAGGGCGTTGTGAATACCTAAGGCCTGTAATTTTTCCGACCAGCGTCTGGAAATCCCCCAAATATCATCCAAGGCAATACTGGCTAAAACCTCATCGGGGGATTCCAGTGTTCGCCAATCTAAGACGGCACCGTGTGCAGAAAAGCCCTTTTTGACTAGGCGATTAGCTTGCTTTGCCAATGTTTTAGTCGGGGCTATGCCGATGGAAATAGGGATGCCGGTCCATTGCTTCACCGTGCTGCATATTCCCTGACAATAAGCGGTTAGGTCTCCCGGCATGCCAGATAAATCTAAAAATATTTCATCGATGGAATACACTTCAGACCGCTGCGCATAACCGGAGATGATTTGCATTACTCTGTTTGATAAGTCGCCGTATAAGGAAAAATTTGATGAAAATACGGCGATGCCTTCTTGCTTACAAAATTTCTCAATCTTGAAATAGGGGGCACCCATGGCCACCTGCAATAATTTAGTTTCGGCACTTCTCGCGATGACGCATCCATCATTATTGGACAGCACCACAATCGGCTTTCCCTCTAGTTTTGGTTGAAACACCCGTTCACAGGACGCGTAAAAATTGTTGCAGTCGGCAATCGCAAACATGGCTTAAAACGAGTGAATGACATGGGCAACCACGCCCCACACTTGCAGCTCCATGCCGTCAGTAATTTGTAAAGGTTGGAACTCGGTATTTTCCGGCATTAACCACACCTCATCACCCGTCATAATTAAGCGTTTTAAGGTTAATTCGCCATTGACCACCGCAATGACAATGGCACCTGATTGAGCGTCCAGCGACCGATCCACTACCAGCATATCGCCATTGTGAATACCGGCACCGATCATTGAATGGCCTTGGACCCGCACAAAAAACGTCGCGGCCGGATGCCGCACATATTGCCGGTTGAGATCGATGGTAGCTTCCAGATGATCATCGGCAGGAGATGGAAAACCAGCGGGGATTTTGGACCCAAACAACGGCAAATCGACCAGCATCGGCAACTGACTTAATTCCAATATTGGTAACTGCAAGTTATCAGAGCTCAGCCATTCGCTGTGATGTTGAGTCACCGACGGTTGCTGTCTTAACGGAAGAGAAGCACTTTTCATGGCGTTCATTGAGTGTCTTGAGTGGGGTCAAGATAGTACACCAAAAACGGCGCTTGTTCTCTATTTGTTCTTGGTATCGTTTGCCTTTAAAAAATGCCACTCTTTGAAAATGGTCCGACTGCATCCGGCAGTGTTATTCTTCTTAATATAGAAGCTGAGTGATGTGCCTTAGTGGCTGCGGCTATTCGTCACTTAACCAAAGCGATCACTACTCGCAACAGTCAACCCAGGAGGCAGTCTATGTGCGGACGCTTTAATCTCACCGCGACACCGGAAGTAATCGCTGAACATTTTCATTTGCAGCGACCGCCACGCTTTCAACCCAGCTATAACATCACCCCGGCACAAAAAATCTTAAGCATTGTTGAGCTGGAAGATACATCGCTAAAAGCGGTGAATTTATTCTGGGGTCTCGTACCGTCCTGGGCGAAAGACACTAAAAATAGTCATCATCTGATCAATGCAAGGGCTGAAACCGTGAGAGAAAAACCGTCATTCCGCGCGGCATTTCATAAACGACGGTGTTTAATTGTCGCCGAGGGATTTTATGAGTGGCAGAAACTAGAAGACCACAAACAAGCTTTCAACATCCATCGCCAAGATAACCAGCTATTTGCTTTTGCCGGTCTTTGGGAGCATTGGCAACAGGAACAAGAAACGCTTTATTCCTGCGCCATTATCACCACCAGTGCCACTGACTTTATGCAGCCCATTCACGAACGCATGCCGGTAATCATCACGCCCGAAAACTATAGGCACTGGTTAGATAAAACGGTTGATGAAGATGAGGCATTTGCATTGCTCGACAACCAAGCCTATGCAGAAATGACGGCAACCCACGTCAGCGATTGGGTCAATAATCCCCGGCATAATGATGAGCGGTGTTTACGCTAGCACTGAGTCTTCACCTATATAACGGTTTGTTTTCCAAAAAGGTTGGCCAACATTTGATCAAACTGACTTAACGCCAGTAGGGAAGGTGGGTTGAAGTACAAATGTGACGAATCGAAGACAGGGTTATCCACAGAATTTGTGGATAACCCGTTTCTAAAAAGAAAAGTTATCGTCCAAGAAGACGATCGAAAACAGCTTCAGTGTTGACTTGCATTTAAGACTTACCCATAAGCAATTCCTGTTTTGTTTCCACGCTTTCAGTGTAGTTGAAGCTTTTAACTGATGCTTTTGAATGTTGAAAATTTTAGATGTCAGTTGCACTTTTTTTGTACGGATACGACCGGTTTCGTACACCCCTCCAAAATAGTGTACAAAAGTAGGCTATCAGTATTTCGGACACATGTTATAATTCGTACATACTTTTCGGACGGAATCAGATCATGTCACGCGTTTTTGCTTACTGTCGAGTTTCGACGGCAGATCAAACTACCCAAAATCAAAGTATGGAAATCAAGGCGGCAGGATTCGCTATCGAATCGCAGCGACTGATTGAAGAAAGTATCAGCGGGTCAGTGGCGGCAAAAGAGCGGCCAGGTTTTACTAAATTGATCGACCGGATGGAATCCGGCGATATTTTAGTGGTAACAAAACTTGATCGGCTTGGGCGTAATGCCATGGATGTAAGGGCAACCGTCGAGCATCTATCTAGTGTGGGTGTTCGAGTCCATTGTCTGGCATTAGGGGGCGTTGATCTGACTAGCTCAGCAGGGAAGATGACCATGCAAGTGATCGCAGCGGTAGCCGAGTTCGAACGTGATCTGTTGGTTGAACGAACGCAGTCAGGGATTAATCGGGCTAAGGCTGCCGGCAAACAATTCGGCAGGCCACCAGCACTGAATAAAGTGGAACGCGCAGCCGTCATAGAAAAACTGACTGCTGGTATTAATGTGACTGAGTTAGCTCGTGAATATAAGACGACTCGACAAACAATTATGCGAATAAGGGAAGCAGCTTTGGTGTCACAACAAAGCGGATAGATTTCAGGACCGTATTAATATGAATGGCTGTACCTGGCGAGCAGATTAACTCGCCAGGGTGTTGTTTAAGCTATTTTTTGAATTACTCCATTTTTTCGAAGAGAGCCTGAGCTATTTGGCGAGCAACTGCATCTTGATCGTCACTCAGAGGAGCTAGTTTTATACCTTCTTGGCCATCAACAAAAATCGGTCCCCCTACGTCATCGTCGTACATTGAACCGTTTTCATGTATCGCATGATAATCATCTTGAGTCAGATCGGTACCCAGCAATTGGGCTAAGTAAAGCCAGGCCCAGGAACGCTGTAGGTTATCTTGATCGAACTCTTCGATTAGACGGCGCATTGATTCTATATCGCCGGATTCAGCAGCAATGGACAACCAATCATACACGTCATGTATACGTCCCAGTTTATCTGCGATTTCGGCAACTTTTAGCGGATCATGAGCAGTAACATTTTTTGCGTTTTCAAAAAATGTCGGATCGTCAAACTTATCTGCTAAATCAAGCAGGGCCTGTTCGTTACCGAGTCGACCAGCCTCTCGAAGATGAAATTCATACTTTTCTTGGTTGCCGATCATTTGTGCATACTGGTCTGCCCATTCCTTTTCTACACCTGTCAGTACGCGACCATTCTGTTCCTGGTTGTACCAATAGTCTGGGACGGGTTCGTGATCATAGTCGTCTTCAGGTGAGTGAATCAAAGCCAATGAGTAGTGTGCAAATGCATTGTCATTTGCAGCCGCAGCTTCTAGTCCAGCAATTAATGCCGGTGAAAACTCTTCATCTTCAGCCACTAGCGAATCGGATTGGTTAGAATAAAAAGACTCATCATATTCATCAATAGCATCCCAATCCGGATGACTATCTTGATACGAAGATGAAGATTCTCCGCGTAGTTCGGATATCAATTTCAAAAGATTTACGACGGTGATTTGTCGTTCGGTAATGAAATTAGGGAATTCAGGAAATACGAGATCAGCTGTTGCTGACTGGTATCCCAGTTCAATACACCGTTGATTTAAGATGAGATCATGCTGTTGTGGGACATGATTTGATTCTTGTTGTCCCTGGATGACGATGGATTCGACGCAAAGGGCTGCGAAAGAGTTATAGCCAAATGACGCGGCCAAGAGCTCGTAGATATGGGCTCGTTTGAAGTTTTCGCCAGTTTTGTTTTGAAGGTGTTGTTGCGCAGAATACGCAAATTCTTTGATTGTCATGATAAATTTCCTAAACGCCAAGCCGATTTCGGGTCAGGCGCACACGTTTAAGTCCCCGACGACGAGGCAATTAAAGAAAAATATTTCAATGACAATAGTGAAAAGGCCTTTTTTTACTCGTGTGCAAGTAAGGTGGGCAACCGCTTACAATTCTAGCTATGCTCTCTGGTGTAGTCAATCTCGATTGCTTTGTCTAAGGATTTCCAGCAAGCGTATTGGGAATGTTTTCGCCCAAAATGACACTACCCACTATCTGGTGATAATGTTGTGGTTAGGGGCTCTAATGGGAGCGGAAGAGCAGTCAAAAATAATTGGTGGCAGATAGTTGAGGCAAGCCATGAAGCACATTTATTTAGCACGGCACGATGACGAGAAAAATATGCATCGGTTTTATCAGATGTTTGTTGTTCCTGGTCTACTTGATGATTGGACTTTGGTTCGCGAATGGGGCAGGGCGGGTTCGCCTGGTACTGTTTGGAAAGATTGGTTTGATAGTGTGGAAGAGGCAATAAGCGCTGGATTAAAATTGAGTCTTAGCAAAGAAAGAAAGGGTTATCGTTCAATACTTACTGATAGAGTCGGTTAAACTTACCCTTCATAAACACCAGAAATATTTAAAATGGTCGAAGACAATTACAAGCAAGCTGCCGGGCTTATTGCCGCAGCCGAAAAGATAAGCAACTTACCAGTCCGTGTTTCCTGGGACGACACTCTGGATGTCGGGGCTGTATTGCATTTAAGCGAAGCACAGTGGTCCAAACAGCTAAGAATTTCAGTTAATCCGAAAAGGCCGGACATTCCTTATCTTGTTGGCGTGCAATGCGCGTTGGCGATTCGTTTTTATGAGCAGCAAGAGTCAAAGCATTTAAGTTCATCACAAACCAGTGATGACAAAACCATTAAAGAGTTCTTGGCTCTCGGTGTCGATGCCAATGCAGCTAAAACAATCATGGACGGCATGGGGCGACAATTGCGTAGCGCCGCGCCGCTGATTAAACTTTCGGCGCAAATTTACAGGGACTACCCGGCGTTAAGAGATAGTCAGTTGACCCATTTCTTATTTGAAAAAGGTGAAGGTGAACGTTCCTTACAAATTGCTGCGGGAATCTTCCCCGAATGGATATTGCATTGCCATCAAGCCATTAACGGGGCCACCGCGTTAGCGGCAGACTATCTGTTTGACCGTACCGATTTTTTTGAGCCCTACAAACAATGCGGCTTTGAAGAACTGTGTACCGGCCTGGTGGGTGACGTTACCGGTAGCAAGGCCGATGCAACCGATAGCGAACTGGTCACTGTCTGGCTCAAACGCCTCAATTTACAAGACCGTTTTGAATGGATAACCCCTTGAATATGCAGCCCCCCAATATTGCCGTTATCAAAATTACTGATTACGATCTATCGGGCTTACCGGAAGCCTATCAAAATCCCAATGCAGAGGGCTTTGAAGAGTTCTTAAAAAAACACATCAGTGAAGAATACAGCGCCGATGGTGAATTTACCAAGGTAAGCATTGAACAAGATACCCTGATTATTGCCGAAGACCTGGAAGCTAAAGCCAAATCTGACGAAGGCCTGGATGTTTTGCAGCGTGGTATTTATCCAACAGGTAAAACCATTTTTGAAGAGCTGTACGCGCAATACCCGACTAACCCGATTGTGCTCTATAACCTGGGCATGGTTTACAGCGATGAGGGCAATCTGGCCAAAGCTATCGCGTTGCTGACCAACTTGACCAGAATCAAACCAGACTATGTCCACGGCTGGGTTGCACTTGCTGTTGCCTGTATGCGTAATGAGCAAATCAATGAAGCCAATCAAGCCGCACAAACGGCGGTTAAACTTGCGCCAAGTGATCCTTTTGCACTCAGAACAGCGGGCTATATCGCCTCGAAATTAAGTGAAGACAGCGCTTCTGCGCTGCTGGAAAATGCCGTCAGAGCGGCACCCAGAGACCCTATCGCTTTATTGGCGCTGGCAGAAAACCTGTTGGCCACTCATGACGATGAAGCTATCAAAAAAAGAGTGTCGGCATTACTGGCTCAAGTCATTGCTGCCGCCCCTGGTTCTAAACATGCAGAGCGCGCAGAAGAAATCTCACGTGACATCGCCCATCAGAAATTTCGTCAAACCAGTGGCCTTAATCAAGATGCTGTTAACTACTGCCTAAAGGCATTAAAGAAGTTCAAAGGCCTGTCCCCTCAAGAGATTAAAGGTGTAGCACTTGAAACCGCAGCGCTCGGGCAAAGCGGACTGGATGTAAATAATCCGGATAAAACTTATCAGCTGCGCTCAATTCAAGGGAATTACACGGGGCTTAATGTGGTTTGTATCATGTATGCCGCATTGCAACAAGTTGCGCCTGGTCAAGATGTTGGGTTTGATATTAAGGTGGAGTATGAAGAAGCTTTGAAATTGTTTAATCAAAGATCCTGAGGTTATCAATCCTTTTTTGTTCGGCGACAATTAACCAGTCCGACCGGCAAAGATAGATCTCATTGTTTAAGGACACAATAATATATGAAGATGTCTAGTTTCGATTTTCTGCAATGATTGCAGTCAATGCATCTGGTTCTAAAGGTGGATCAGTGCGATGTAAAGTGGCATGGCAATTGGCACATAGAGGTATAAGGTCACGAACAGGATCAACAATGTAGTTGGCCCCCATCTGTGAAACAGGTATTCGATGATGTACCTCTATATACCCGTGTCCGAGCGATCCGTAAAAAACACTAAAATCAAAGCCGCAGATATTGCAGACCGTCCCATGGGCTGCAATACACGCCGCTCTGTTTACTGGGCTTCTCTCGTACCTGTTTACAGTTACCTTGGTGCAAGCGCCTTCGGGTAAGCCGCTTTCATACATGGGGATCGCAATAGTATCGTCTTCTTCTAATGGCAATAGTGTCAATACCAAGGCAAGACAAGCACTAGCTATTTCTTCTGTAGATGCCTGTAAAGCAGCCTCACTCTCATTCGTAGCATCTGTAAGCCGACGGACATTCAACTGGAATTTGCTCCAAGGGGCTATAGGCAAATCCGATGGTGTCAGTATGACAGAACCATTAATGCTTAACTCTATGCGGTTACCCATTGCGTTGAATGTCTCAGCCAAAGAGCCGAAAATTTGCCGGGTATGAGATGATGAATTCCCCATTGCCCTGACAAGTTCCCCAGCATAGGTATCAGGTACAAAATCTGCCTCTATGCTTTTCCATCCGGAAGTAACCAGAATCATGAAGCCATTGGGTGACGGTATATCTGTAGCGCGTACCCCACAACCCAGGCCATTTTTTGTAGAGGCCAAGCATCCGGTTAGGTCCAAGCGAAATCTGGCGGAAAGTGTCTCGGCAAGTTTAATTTCATTCAAAATCAATTTTTACACAACCTTCTCATCATGCATCATCTTCTGGGGGCTCAGGTAAATCTTCAACCAAACGCCGAAGGATACGGGATACCTCATACCGCATTTCTTCAAAGTTTCGTTTGTTATTTTCGCTGACATTGCCTAGCTCGGCTGCGCAAAGTCCCCAGATAAGGGAATCCAACCCTTGAACAATTACGCCTGACTTTTGGTTGGGAACATAGACTTTATGGTAGTAAGGATGTCCTGTGTTAATCCGTACTGCCTGATTACCATCAATAAACGCTGGTTCCCACAAGACGCCGTCCTGCAGACTGTCTACCGGCTGAACATGGCATTCACCACTGTTCTTTTGTTCTACCAGTTTTATTTTTAGCTTTGTAATGCCGTTTTTGTTTGTAATCGTGACATTACCTGTCGAACCATCTACTTCTGTGACTTCTGCGGTTTTGAGATTCGCAGCTTGGGAATGTATAGCATTATTTGATACCGCGTGGATCAATGCGGCAGTCCCTGTTACAGTTGCTGCAACACCTTTTCGGTAACGCTCCTGACCTTCGCGCCTAGGCCCTTGGAGGAACTTTTGTAACCAGTCATAAAGAGAATCATTCAGCAGGATTCTGGATTTTTTAATGTCTACCTGAAAAGCATCATCGAGCTTATGATCGAAAGAGAGTTCAATCCGGCATAATGACATGTGTGGTTCCTTGCTGTACATGTCGAGCCAGTCCGGCCCATGGATCAGCCGGTTCTCCCGATACACATACAATCCCTGCATGTCATTTGTAAGTCGTGCCTCTTTTACGGCAGTCTGGTCTGTAAACTCGTCTTTGCGAGGTAGAATGAAAGCTCGAACTGTAAACTCCGCGAGTTCCTTTTCTTCGACTTCAACTTTCTGAATTATCTCGGCCACCGGTGCCTTGGTTTCGGATATACAGTATGGATCCCACGGAAGCACTGCCTCTCCGTTGATGCGAATATTTACATCTAGTGCGCGTTTATCATTCTTGTCCAAAAATCTTTGGTAGACCATTGAAACGTGTAATCGTAGGTCATCGGCATACCTTTTGAGTGCTTTTTTTGCAGCTTTACCATCAGGAATTGCATAAGCCTTAAGCAGCCGATCAACTTTTTCCCAAAGAATCACGGTGCCTGCATTGCCTTTGGCTACCGTATCAAGAAGCCTGATGTCCTCTGCTGTAGCCAATCCTAACTGAAGCTCCCATCGTTCTACTGAAGCGATATGATCAAGATCCCATGTTGCCTTCAGTACTTCGCTTCCTGCTTGATCTCGGCTAATTGCAGAGAGACGACGGCAAAACGCTGTTGAGGCAGTTTTAAGTCCGAGTCCAAATTTTCCAAGACTGGCCTGATCTACTCGCCGTTTAGAACCATAACGCATGGCATTTATAAGCCCATCCTTGTCCATTCCACATCCGTCATCGGTGAGGGAAACCAATATCTCTCCGCGAAAATCCATCGCGATGACAACTTCGATATTACTCGCCTTGGCGGCGATGGAATTATCAATAACATCCGCCATTGATGTATTAAATTCGTAACCAGTATCGCGTAACCCTTCTATGATCCGTTCGGGATCTGGCGGCACATCAAGATATGGTGAATTGATATTGCTGTTATTTATCATTTCGATAGGCTCATTTAATTTTAATTACTTTCCATCCCCCAGAAAGGACTAAAACATTATCTTGTGTAATGGCGGGCAAACCAGTGCGATTTAACTCAATAGAAAGCCGTCCTTCTATGTCTTTTGACAAGGAGATAATGTCGCCGACACTTGCATTACGAGCCCTTAGATATTTGGTCATGCAGGTTAGCCGGTATTCATTTCTAGTGCCACCGAAAAACCGATTGTTGTAGTAGATAAAATTAAAATCCCAGCGTGTTATTCCATCCGTTTCCCGAAAAACCAATGTAACGCGAGGATTTTTTTCATTTGGATTAAGATGTGGAAAGAACGAAAGAATTTCCCCTTCCTTTGGAACTAGGATTCCGGCTTGGTGAGCACCGGTTTCTCCAATATCGTTCGCACTAAGTACCTTTGTTATTTGCACAATATATGTCATTCAAGTCCTGCAATACCTGATAGGGGTGAAACAGTAAGTGCCCGCATTACATCGTTTGCGGTGGCTTCGCCCTTGTGGCCGGTTCCAGCAAGTTCTGCCAAACTGCGTTTGAGTCTGAGGCGTTCAACAATAACCTCCTCAACGCTATCTACAAAATAAAGCTGATGGATAGTAACTGGTCTTTGCTGTTTTCTTCGATATGCTCTTGCGGAAGCTTGATCTTCCAGCGCAGGATTCCATTCTGGATTGTAATGAATTACATGATTTGCTGATGTAATGTTCAAACCAACTCCTGCTGCTCTAGGATTTAAAATTAGTCCTCCACCGACCGACGAGCAGCTAAATTCATCTACTATCGTCTGGCGGTTTGTAACCTCTACTCTTCCATCAATGTAATTGAAATACTGTTCATTGAAGCGAATAGGCAAGTCTCGAAGGAAAATATCTGTCATTCCATTATAGCTTGTGAAAATCAGGCACTTCTCATTCCTAGAAAAAATCTCCTCAAGTAATTCAATGAGGCGCTGATATTTTGGCATGTGAACTGAGGGGTCAGGCGAGACGTATCCAGCCAGCTGAGGATGAGAGCAAAACATTCTTAGTCGTTGCAATGAGACCAGCGCTGCTGATTTACCATATTCAGCTATGGCTGCAAGCCGCACTTGTTCATATCGCTCAGCCATAAACTTCGACATTGCGATTGGTTGTGGTATGTCTATTCTTTCAGGAAGGTCTTTTGCTACCTCCTTAACCCGGCGTCGAAGTAGTATTGGTGCAATTAATGGGGCTAGCTGTGATGCATCTGAGTCGGTGTTTTCGAAGAGGCTTTCAAAATCACTACGCTTCCCTAATAATCCAGGAAGGGAAAAGTCAGATAGAGACCAAAGGTCTGTTAGGCTATTTTCAACTGGAGTACCTGTGACTGCCAAGGATACTCTCCTGGGTAATTTCTTGACAGCTATGGTTCTCTGGGCGTCTGGGTTCTTGATGTTCTGAGCTTCATCAAGGATCAAGAGGTTCCACCGAATTGATGAGAGCATTGGCTGATCCCTGACCGCAATATCATAAGATGTGACTACAACATCAAATCCTGACAGTTTGGAGATAATCCCGGCACGATTAGGACCTGCATGGAGGATTACCGAAAGCGAAGGAGCAAACTGGGCAAGTTCCCGTCTCCAGTTTTCAAGTAATGTTGCTGGAGCTACCACCAGCGACGGTAATCGCCCAGCTGAATACTCCGCTAGCATCAGCGTAATGACCTGAATAGTTTTTCCAAGGCCCATTTCATCACCAAGGATACATCCAAGGCCTTGACTGGCAATCAGGTTAAGGAAGTGGACACCATCTTTCTGGTAACCATAGAGTTCAGCGTTAAGCCCCCATTGATTAGTATTGAGTGTAGGCGGTGCCTGTATTTCGGCGGGTGTACTGCTTTTAAGGTTATCAATCAACTCGATACCAAGGTTTACTTGAGTCTTGAGCCAAATCAGTTGACCAACCGTGATCGGCTGGCCGAGTAAAATGTTTTGTTCCCGTAGCTGGATAAAATTGTCTTCGTACTCAGATAAGGTTAGCGGGAACCAAGTTTTGCCAATGAAGAGTTGGTCTGTATAGAGATCGCTTATAACAGTATATTCACCACCGATTTTGCCAACCAGATCAAGCCGAATACTTTCTGGTGATTTACCGGTTAGTAGTAATGCAGGCTCGGCAGGGAATCTAGAAAACGCATATTCTGGCAAGACTACGTCTGGGGTTAATAAAAATCTACCACCCTTGCCATAAATGGAGTCCCAAATCTCTCCAGCTGTTGGTTTTATTGGAACCCCATCTATCTGGATATATACCAGATGATCATCCACAACTTTCCAAGTTGTCGTGCAGTTCTCAATAGCGTTGTTTAAGTGAATTATTGTCATTGTCCAGTTTTACAAACTAATCATTATTATTATGGCCTGAAATTCTAGAAATACCTAGAAAATGGGATTTTTATAGGTCATAATGTCCGCAAATGTACCCAGCAGAAATATTATGACTCAGACTCCCTCGCTCGAACTCTTGAAGCAAGCCCGCAACCGATTTACCCAGCGCGAAATCGCCGAGTATGTAGGTAAGGACTCTAAGACTGTGAGGCGCTGGGAAAAGGGAGAAACACCTTGCCCAACCATGCTGGAACCGGCGTTGCGCGATTTGTTGAAGTCTTCCTCTCTTCGAGTTGTAAATAGCGATCATCGCTTTCGCTTTATTGACCTTTTTGCTGGTATAGGGGGCATCCGTATGGGCTTTGAGGCCCATGGAGGTAAATGTGTATTTACCAGTGAATGGAATGAATTCTCGAAGAAAACCTATATTGAGAATTACGGCGATAATCATCCTTTTGTCGGTGACATAGTTCCGTACTCCGCTGAAGAAATTCCTGATCATGATGTACTGCTCGGAGGATTTCCGTGTCAGCCCTTCAGTATCGCAGGGGTGAGTAAAAAGAATTCCCTTGGTCGTCCACATGGATTCGAATGTACTACCCAAGGAACGCTGTTTTTCGATGTTGCCCGTATTATCGCGACCAAACGGCCGAAGGCATTTTTGCTGGAAAACGTAAAGAACCTGCTTTCACATGATAAGGGCAATACATTTGACGTGATACTTCAAACCTTACGGGATGAATTAAAATACGATGTCCACTACAAGGTCATTGATGGTCAGCACTTTACCCCCCAACATCGTGAGCGGATAATCATCGTCGGTTTCCGCGAGAAAACTGATTTTTCATGGGACGATTTACAACTACCGGAAGAAAGTCCGCGCCTTTCTTCGATATTACATAAAACGGATGGTAGTGAGCCCCAATTGCCAGGAGACGGCGACCGCTTTTTCGATCATGATAAACAAGCAGTGCTAGCAAAATACACCTTGACGCCAAATTTATGGACTTACCTGCAAGCCTACGCGGAAAAGCACCGGGCCGCAGGTAATGGCTTTGGCTTCGGGATGGCATATCCTGATAGTGTGACGCGTACTCTGTCGGCTAGATATTATAAGGATGGTTCGGAAATACTTGTATGGCAAGGCAAAAACAAGCGTCCGCGGCGTTTGACACCTCGTGAATGTGCCCGATTAATGGGTTTTCCAGATACATTTCAGATACCTGTAAGTGATACACAGGCATATCGCCAGTTCGGTAACAGTGTCATTATGCCTGTTATGAAGGAAGTAGCACGTATCATGGCACCGCGCGTACAGGCGTTGATCGAACAGGAATGCACTGGCATTGCCCAGCAACCACTCTTTTCCTGATCCAGTGACCGACATAGTTGACCCCACAACACGGAGCCGGATGATGTCTGGCATAAGGGCAAAGAATACCAAGCCGGAAATCATGATCCGTAGTCTATTACACCGGCGTGGATTCCGTTTCCGTCTTCATGTTAGCGACTTGCCGGGTAAACCGGATATTGTATTGACGCGTTACCATGCGGTCATATTTGTGCATGGATGTTTCTGGCATGGGCACGATTGTTCGCTGTTCAAATGGCCGCGTACTCGTCCAGACTTTTGGCGAGAGAAAATCGGACGAAATCGCACGAACGATCATAAGGCAAAAGACGCTTTGCTTGTCGAAGGGTGGCGAGTTGGAATTGTTTGGGAGTGTGCTCTGCGTGGTGCTGGTAAAAACATTGACGGTGTTGCGGAGAGACTATCAGACTGGCTTCGAAATAATACCCAGTTGCTTGAGGTCGTAGGATGAAATCTGGGTATTTGTCCGAATATTTTGAGGGTGTTGCCGCAAAGCGATTGAGTGCAGTTGAGGCTGATGAAACACGCTCTAACCAGCACGAGTACCATGCTACCAAGAAAGTTCAAGCCTTTCTTGGTAGCCCTGAAGAAAAGACGAGAATGCCCGCGCGCTTTCTTTACCTTACTGATGATGATCCTGATCCTATCGTCGAGGATGCTTTTCTCACGCTCTACAATTGTCGAAAGGGCAAGCCACGCGCCCCGGAATACCATCTCTATTTTCCAACCACTAATGTTTCGTTAAATGCCAGCGAAGGCGATTTGTTGGTTATTGCTAAAAAGCGTGATTCTGGCCTACTGGTCATTATCGCTGAGAATGAATCTAGCATTGCACGGCAGATTGAATGGCTGTTTGGCTTTGGCGATTTGGCACATCCCGGTTTTTCAGTTAAATCCGAACTTGAAACAGAGCAGGATCGTATCGAATTTGCGTCGAGGTTTATTCTGGAAAATATTGGTATTGCAGTTGAAACATCAGAAGATACCTATCTTGATGACATGCTGACTCGTTTTGCTGGTTGCTTTCCGACTACTCGCGATTTTTCAGCATATGCTCGATCCACTCTCAGAGACCTTGATTCACGGGAAAACCCCGATATAGTTCTAATGGCATGGATGGAGCGCGAGGAGATCTTATTCCGAACGCTTGAACGCTACCTCATTGCCGATCGTCTCTCCGAAGGGTTTGCTGGCGAGGTAAGTACTGGAGCAGACGTAGACGGGTTCCTGTCATTTTCATTGTCGGTACAGAACCGACGTAAGAGCCGCGTCGGACTTGCATTGGAAAACCACCTTGAATTATTGTTCATTGAGAACGGCTTACGTTTCACACGTACACCTATTACAGAAAATAAGTCGAAACCAGATTTTCTGTTTCCAGGGGTGGAGGAATATCATAATTCTGCTTATGATTCATTGAAGCTAACCATGCTAGGTGTGAAATCTACCTGCAAAGACCGGTGGCGGCAGGTGCTAGTAGAGGCCGATCGAATCGAAAACAAACACTTACTGACTTTGGAAACAGCTATTTCAACTCACCAAACCGATGAAATGGCAGCGAAACGCCTACAGCTCGTTTTGCCACGAGGATTACATTCGACATATACGCCTTTACAGCAAACTTGGCTGATGGACGTAGACTCATTCACACAGCTAGCTCGTGAGCGTCAGGCCTTTACAGGTGTCCTGCAATGACATCATAGCGTTTGGGGTTTACCAGTCATTTCCCATATAAGCACCCACTGCAACCCTAGGTCTGTCCTAAACCCTTAAAGGACGCTAATCCTTGGCGTTGATAGATTTGTCGTCTCCAATGGCTAATTTTTAGCCGCTAAAATTTAAGAGCTGTTTTTTACGGTTGCCCGTTAATGATGAGTTTGCGTGGGACATACGCGGAAGTATTCCACGATGCTGTTTTGATGGGTTGCTGGCTTGGTGCAGACACAAGAGTTTTCGTTATTTCAGTTGCCGCCGGTGTCGCTTTCTGTATATCGGAGTTATTCACGTTATAAGTCACAAACCGAGCCTCCAGCCAGTCCGCCCATTTGACGGCTTTTGCCATCAAGTCAGTCCTATAGATCGCGTTGTAATGTTGGGTCTTCGAGTGGTAGTTAGCCGCCCGCGTCCACAGGTCGCCTTTGTCATGTTTAATATGTTGCCGAAGCCGCCAGGCGGCGAGGTCAAACGAATAGCAGCCTGCCGTCGCCACATCGTTTGCCGAAATGCCATACTTGGCCAAATCGCTTAAATACCTCGTGTTGAATTGCATCGCCCCCACGTCATGGGTGCCGTTAGCATTAAGCACCCATTGCCCAGGCTTGCCCGCTTCCTTTTCCGCCACTGCCAGTACGATGTTTGCGGGCACTTCGTATTTCATGGCCGCAGACAGTGAGCACACCACTCGCTCTTGAAGTCGTGGTGACAGATCGGCAAAGGGCAGGGCTTTAGCTTGCAACGGTGTTTGTGGGGTTTCATTGGCTTGGGTTGATAGGCTGAAAATAGTTATTCCCAAGGCGACCGCTGTGCAAAGAATGATTGGGTACATGGTTGCTGCTCTTATGGTCGTTACGAAGCTTTTAAATCGCGGTCACGAAAGGACGCCACTTCTGATGCCGCATCCGAAGATTGATTGGAACCGGCTGACGTTGACCCGGACGAGAGACTGTTATTAGCAAACGTTGACGATTGGCTTGACCCCGAACTGGGCACTGCATCGCGGGCTTCAATTGCCGCCGCAATCTTTCCGCCCGTCGTTTCACTGACACGATCCATTGCCGCATCCCGCATGTCGCTAGCCTTGGCTTTAGCCACATCCCAAGTGCCTTGTGCCAGGTTGGCAACGGTATTAGCCGCAACTCTGCCCATCGAACCATCCATTGCCGAAGCAAGGGCGCTACCCGAACCGCTGCTGTTACCAGAGCCGCCCCGCATGGCGGCCATCATGTCACCGGTGCCACTGCCAGCGCTTTCCGAGGCGGATGCTTTCGAGAAGGCCGTCATGATGGCTTGAGCACCGCCTGCCATGTTGGTTGCACCTGCCGCCATGGCCGCCCCTGCGGTCGCAGCCGCTGCTGCCCCCATGGCCGCAGCGCCCATAGCAGTGCCCGCACCGAAGCCATTACCCAGTGAACCGGTACTGCCACCAGCCAGACTGCCTATAAGTGGCGGCACTTTATTGACCAGGGCAAGTAGGACCACCGAGACGATCATCATCACCCCTAATTCTTTCAGGCTGAGTCCTGCGCTCATGTGGGTGTAATACTGGTCAATAAAGGACTTACCAATGCCGACCAGTAACACCATGGTGAACAGCTGGGCGGCAACACCCAACACGGTTTTAAAATAAATGATGGCCATCTCGGAGGTCCAGCGCGAACCCCCGAAGCCCAGAAAGAAAATACCCGCATAAGCCAGGACCCAACCACTAACAAGAAGCAACAGCATGTTCACGCCGATTAACGCCAGGATGACCAGCACAATCGCCCCCATGATAATCCCCACGGCACTATCAACCGGTGACCAAACCGAGGACTGATCAAGCACCTTAAAAAATATCTCGAAACCGATATCGACAATGTTGGAGGGTGTCAGCAAGGAGTCAGACCCCGTGGCATGTCCGCCCATAGTGCGCAGAGAGGTCATGATCGAGGTGGCAAAGTTCGGGCCGTTAATCAGCAACCACCAGAAGAAGCCGGTAAACATCGTAAAGCGAATAAACTCCGCGAAGAATTCACCAATGTCCGCCTTACGCAAGGCCATTAAGCCAAAGGTCCACACCATACTGATCAAGGCCAAGGTCCAAAACAACCAGCTGGCATGAGCGGTGATGGTTGACGCCCAGGAATTAGCTGCCGTTGAATAACTGTTGAGGGCATTATCCAAAATCCCTGCGTTATCGATAGCCGCCTGTGCATTGACCGAAAACAGCATCAACACCAACAATAACGGGAGCAGGGCGCCTCTAACTAAATGAGCGGGTGTTGTCATTGCTAGCCCCTCACCAGCTTTTCTTTGGGCTGGGTTTGAAACCTGAGCCGCTACGTGGGCAGGTCTTGAGTAGTTCCTCCTTTTGTACCGGGTCAGTAATCTTATCCAAATCGGCACAGGTCGGGCTTGCAATGTCAGGTGCTTTTTCGCAGCCAACCAGCAAGACAGCAAAAGTGCCAGCCACAATCATCAATAATAGGCGTTGTAGTTTCATTTCTGTTCTCCTTCTTACCAGCTTTTAACTGAACTTTTGACGAATTTGCCGCTACGCAGTTGCGCGGCGGAGGCGGCTTCTTTGGCTTCACGATCTGCCAAGGCCTGGTTGCGGGTGGCAATGGCATTTTGTTGCGAGATTAACAGGCCACGGATTTGTAACAACTGATTAGCTTGATGACTGGCGAGTTGATTGGCGTAAGAAATCGCCTCCATTTGCCCGGTCGCAGTTTGCGCCGCCTTTTGCAGGCTTTCCAACTGACTGGCATCGGATTGCATGGCGTTCTGTTGTTCATCCAGCCCCTTGAACAGGGCATCCGTGGCTTTTTTCTGTGATTCAGAGCCCAAGCGTTCCGAATCCTTCATTGCCGCCCATTCTGCGTCGGTACAGCCACTGATGGAGTAACAAGGCGAGTCTCGATAGGCGGCCGTGTCTTTAAATTTACTCAAATAGGAGTCCACCCCGCCTAACGTGGTTTTGTAATAGTTCAGGGTATCGATAGAGCTACGCAGTTTATTCATCGTAGTGGTGGCCTGATCCCACACATAGGCTGCCGGTGCCACGGTGTTCTTGAGCATGTTTTCGTACTGTAAGAGTTGGGTCTTGTACTGGTCAATTTGCTTGGCGGTCTGCGCTGAGGCATTGAGTGAGGTCGCCAAGGTACTGACATTGTTGATAGGATCAAAGACGATATCGCCAACGCCGAAGACGGCCAGGGCAGGGGGTGCAACACCCAGGCCTGCAATCCCGGTCATCACAACAATAAGAGGTAACCCTAAGGAAATTTTAGCGGCTAAAATTTTAGGTGGTTTTTTCATCATTTTCTCCTTGGCGTTCAACAGTTAATAATCAAAAGCCTGGTAAGGCTTGGAAAAGGTCATGTCTTTGGTGACGATGACGTTGAAACGGTAGCCCGGCCTGATTTCAAGCGTGGGTGCCACGTTCAGGTTTTTGGCGATCATTTGCGCGGTGACTTGTCCCAACTGTTGACCGAGCGCCTGGCTCATTGCACTGTTGGCGGTAGGCTGCTGAAAGACGCTGCTTGACTGGTTTTGTTGTTGGCTATAGGAGATACCCGCAGTGACCGCCGACATCAGGAAGGCAGAACCATAAAGCCGCAGGTAATGGTTATTCACCTGGTCATTGAAACCGGCATACCCGGCACTATCAGATCCTGGCATGGCACCAATGTCCATGGCTTTGCCGTCAGGGAAGACAATACGTTGCCAGGCGACCAGTACCCGCGCTTGTCCATAAGACACATCACTGGAATACGAGCCTACCAGCCGAGAGCCTTGTGGGAGAAGTAGGTGTTTGCCGGTCGGCGTGTCGTAGACGTTTTGGGCGACTTGGGCCATGATTTGGCCCGGTAATTCCGAGTTGATGCCAGAAATCAGCGTACCCGGCACCACGAAGCCCGCACGCAGTTCATACGGTGTGCGCGGGGCTTCCGGCTGAGAATCCAATTTCCAACGATCGCCGTGTCCTGAATCGGTAAACTGTCCCAGGTCTTTGCTTTTATTGCTCTCGTTGGCCGTTTGTAGCAACCTTGGTGCGGTGTTTCCCCCTGTAGTTTCTGACCAGGCTGCTTGCAGCTGTTGCATGTGGGCTTTATAGCTGGCTGTCGGATCATCGTGGGTCTGCGCATCAATCTGCTGACGAAGGGCGGCAAGCTGGGTAATGGCTTCGTCGCGAGTGGATGGTGGGTTCAAGCTGCGATCGGATTTACCGCCAGGTGTTGAGCCCGTGCTACGCGGGGCCGTCACTTGCACTTCGGTTTTAGCCTTGATAGCGGCCTCAAGCTGTTGCATTTTTGCCATGCGAATCCGTTCCAGCTCATCATTGCGGTGAGGATTCGTGTCTGATAACGGCGGTGTTGGCGGTGCCTCCAGATTTTCCGGGCGAGCAACAATAATATGCGGCTGTTCCGGCACAATCAAGGGCTGGGCTGGCTCGGCCTGGATGATGCCTTCCTGCTGGATTCCGGCGATTTCGTTGGCAAACATGCTGGTGTTGCCGGTCTTTTCATCCTTGGCATCAGATTGCCGGTGCTGTTGGTCGGCACGATCAGCAGCGACAAAGACCATGACGATAAGAAACACCGTCATCAAGCCACCGATGATAACCACCGGTAAATTATTGACGCGGCGCACGCCTGCATTGGGTGATACTTCACCAGGGGAGGCCTCTGGCGACATTTGATCTTCTGTGATGATGCTCATCGTCGACTTACTCCTTACGAACCCAATAGCCTGCCGGGGACACCGTGCCATCTTGCAACTGATAAGCACGATTAAGTGATTGCTCATGGTTAATGACCAGACTGACCCGGTAGAGGTCGGAGCCTTTAGCTTGATCCATGAGGTAAGACAGGGGCAAGCCAGAGGATGACGATGCGGCCGGTGCTACAGTCAGTTCATGACCCGCGCTATCAGAATTGGCGACACTGCCAATTTTGGGTTCCGGTTTGAACTCCAGGACGGCATAGCCCTTGGCTCGCAGGGACTCGACCAAGGTAGTGCCAAAGAAATCCGGCGTGGCTTGTTGCAGGTCAAAGCGAGTGCTGGCCGGTGGATACAACGTCACCAGTTTTTTAACCACGTCATCGGCAATCTTCTTGTCGTTGGCGGCCGCAGTGTTTTCAATGAAATTGCCATAGGGCGATGTGGCTACGCACCCGGTCAAGCCGATTAGGAGAAGAGCTAAAAAAGGAAACTGTCGCATGACTAATTCCCCTTGGTGATAGTGACGCGGTCTTGGCTGCTACCAACACCGGCAATCAAAATGGCTTTCTCAAAAATCGTGTCCACGATGTAGCGATCGCCTTGGACGCGGTAGTTCACAATCACGGTTTCGTCATCGGTAAATAGGTCTCCATCTTTGCGCACCACCAGCAAGGTAGGTGCTTCGGTCTGGGCCATGGTGCTCGGCATTTGAATAATGGTTTTAACGCCATCGTTATAGACCCGTACCGGTTTCCAAGGTGCTGCTCCGTCCACGTCATAGGCAAAGTTCAAATCACCCAGATATTCGCCGGTTTGCGGAATCGTGCGTTCATGCTTCTCCTTCACCTCATGGCTCTTGAGAGCATCCCATTTCGCCACGGCATCTTCGGTGTAAGTAAAGGCTACACGCGGCATGAACTCAGTCCGATGTGAGCGCAGCCGGAAGTGATAAGTCCGGCGGTTGGTGGTGACAATGAGCGAGGTTTCAAGACCCACATCCATCGGCTTGATGATCAGGTGCTGCACTTCAGCAGGGCCGCTGCCGGTGATAGCAGGTTCCACCGTCCATCGGGCCGTGTCGCCTAGGTGTATCGAGTTGACCTGTTCACCCGCCTGCAGCTCAACATCACACACTTGCAGCACAGCACAAACGATACTGGGTTGCTGCGCACCAAATAGGAATTTGATTGTCCCATCAGCGCCGGGTACTGGTTTGATACCTCTGGAACTGGCCGCTTGCCATTTATGGGCAATGGCAATGGCGGCCTTTTCTTGTGGCGTCAAATCCGGATTCTGGTTCGAAAAATACAGATCGGCCAGGTTGTCACCAGGGGCTGCCAGTGCCAAAACCGGCACAACACCCAGGATCAGTAATGTGAAGAGAGTCTTTTTCATGAGAGTGTGACCTTAAAGTTGTGTCGACCAGGAGAAATCACGAACATAGATACCCAGCGGGTTATTACGCACTTGTTCTTCGGTGGTTTGTGGTGTTGCCGGCACGGTATAAACAGTGACCAGCGCACGCATGCGGAAAGGCTTATTTTTCATGACGCCTTGCCGGTCGCGCATCGTTTCCATCCAGTCCACTTGCCAGGTATCAGGGGTTTGTGGGATGACCGAGAGAATATCGATACTGACGGTTTCTTTGACTGCACGCTTAAACGGGCTGCTTTCTTCGGTACCGTTCAACCATTCGTTGGCTTTGGCGGTCGCCGGATCGTTTGATGACAGCATCGAATACAGCCGGAATACCGCCTTTCGCTGTAAGGCAATGTCAGGCGTCACCAAGCGGGCATCGTTGATGAACGAAGCCACCGCGGCATGGACGACACGAGGATCGGCACTGGCGGCACGCTGGGCCGGAGCCACGGCGGCGGCTTGTCCTAACTTGTCGACTTCGACCACATAGGGCACGAACTTGGATTGACTACCGATGTAGATCATGCCGCCCACGCCGGATAAGGCAATCATCATCGCCAGGATGCCGAGCAGTTGCCACATTTGCCGGTTGGCGACGTTGGCGGCGCTTTGATCGTTCCATGTACGGCGAGCTGAGAGGTAAGGGTTCTCGTTTTCCCCTTGGCGTCTGCCCCCTACCATGGGTTCTGTATAGCGGCGTTGGTCACCGCCGGTAGGCTTTTTAAAGAGTAAGCCTTTAATCGTTGCGCCGATGCTCATGCTGGGACTCCGTAGTCGTTGAGATTTAATCCTCTGCTGGCCAACCATTCATGCACCCAGTGGTCACCAAATTTGGCTTCCAGGTTTTTGATAGTGGCAACAGATTCCTTGTCCGATGCGCCGACAAAGGCCAGCGTCAGTGGGCCAAGGGCCAGGTCATAAAGCCGCCGTCCGTTTTCTGAAACGTAGTAATACTGACGTTTGGGAATGGCCGTTGCCAGAATTTCAATTTGGCGGGCATTGAGGCCCATGCGGCGATACAGGGCCGAAGTGTCTTCATCGCGTGCGTAGATATTGGGTAAGAAAATCTTGGTGGCGGTGGATTCAACGATGACATCCAAAATGCCGCTGTTGGCTGCATCTGAGAGGCTTTGAGTAGCCATCAGCACCAAGCAGTTTGCTTTACGCAATACCTTCAGCCATTCTCTAATTTTGGCTCTGAAGGCGGGGTGTCCGAGCATCAACCAAGCTTCATCCAGGATGATGACGGCAGGCTGGCCTTTCAGTGCTCGCTCGATACGACGGAACAGATAGAGCAGGG
>Ga0208264_1000079_pt1 | contig 57857 bp, 52 predicted proteins | sample LakWasMet31_HOW6_2_FD_183873 | JGI IMG/M metagenome (GOLD analysis project Ga0208264, IMG submission 183873) | Freshwater sediment methanotrophic microbial communities from Lake Washington under simulated oxygen tension - Sediment Metagenome... | ecosystem: Environmental > Aquatic > Freshwater >... | reverse complement strand
TGTAAGTTTGCATCAGATTTTTTGATGTAATTTAATGTTCCCTGATAGCGGATGGTTAAATCCACATCTATGCTGCAAAAACCATCGTATAAGGCTAACTGTTCGGTAAATTGCCAATGCTCTATGGGTAACGGATACAGGGTATGATAAAAGCGTTTGGTAAAGTTACTGGGCTTCTCAAATAATCTTTGAAAAGGCCCAAGTTTTAAAAAAACCAAACAGCGCTCTGCATCAAAACCTGGATCCCAATGGCTGGTTTTTACCGTGTCAGCACGTGCCCAATCAATATTGGCATAGGAAATTTCAAGGGATTGCTGGGCTTTATTCATAATGATCTGGTGTTAATTCTGCTTGTGCAGCTTTTAGCTCGCGTAACTTTTTGGCCATTTTATCGGCCACTAGTGGATATAAGCTCGGAGCAAATTCAACGGTGCGTTCGTCCAACTTTCTTAAAAAACCACGGTTTAGCAGCAAACCAACTGCAAACATTCTGGACCAGTCAGAATACCGTTGCGCTTTTTCCAGCGCGGTTTTTTCAATGACTATTTGCAGCTCATCGTTTTTGTTGATTTTAAATTCGGAAAATTCACGCAAACATTCAAATACCAGTTCTTCCTCATGCGCGTTTAGTGGTCCGGGTGATGAGAACTCCAGCCGGTAAGATAACAGTACGGTAAAAAAATCCACCATAGCCGCACAAATAAAGGCAAATGCCGAAAAACCCTGCCACATGGAAAAAGAAGGTTTTATATTTTGGATAAATTGCTGGTAAGACATTAATAATGGTGCCGCTGGAAACGGTTTATCAGTAAGTGCCGGCAATTGATTTACTTGCAGTTGCACTTCCTGAAAACTATTCACCATCTTTTTGTAATTATCTTCAGCTGCCTCTGAGGTATCCAGGTTGTTAAGATCGTTTTGAAGTTTGCGGATAGTGTCATCCAGCAAAAGCATTTGCTGATTTAATTTATCAGTCGCCTGTTTTTTTTCAGCATAAAGTTGGTTGAAATGTTTCCAGAATGGACCCTGGCCGACTTGATTTCTATATTCACTCGCAATATCGGGGTGTGTACCAAAATAAGCCTGCGACACGTCTTTGGAAGCAACCGCCAGTTCCTGGCGTTGCTTATCCAAAATCTGGTTTTTAACTACAACAACTTCATCCAAATAATGTTTGATTTCAATTTTTAAGCCGGTCAGGCGGCTTATGCGCATATTATCGTGTTCGGAAATTTCGTAAAATTTAAAATAAGAAAACGATACCGATGCAGCCAAGGCTATCAATAAGGACAGAACCACGGACAGATAACGAATTTTATTGGCTTTCCAATGAATGCCGGCCAACTCAAATGAACAAATGACAATGATGGACTGGACGGCTATCGTAATAACCAAGGCAATCCAGGGAGTAATAAAATTGGCCAAGCCATAGTAGGTGGTAAAGCCAGATGCCATACTCAACAATAACACGATGGGAATGGTCCAAATGCGCAACAGACCAACGAACAAGCCCTGTAACTGGCTAATTGCATGCCCAAAGTCCAGATTTTTAATTTGCACTAATGTATTGTTTTTCACATGGGTAAATAGTCTATTAATCTTGATCAAATAATAAGCTAAAAAAATCTGAATGTTAATCAAATATGTGTTCAACATCAGGAGTTAATTTGATTGCATCGCTAGTTATTAGAGAATACAAGTGCTAGAGGAACAGCTTTAAATCGAGCTCTGACTTTCGCTTTGGTTGTTTTTGTGCCTGGGTTAACGGTGTTCCGAGGGTAGTATTTTTTACCCATTTGATTGTCGATCAAATGAACAGTCGCTACAAATCTGGAGCAATCGCAAGAAACTCAGGTTTAGATACATCGTTTTAGGCTGGGTTCGTCACAATTGGAATTGTTGAACGGCTGCGATGGTTGTTTAACTAATCAAGAAAAGCGGAGGATTTTATTGGAAAAAAGTGTGCGTCCTTGCACTTCAAAACATCCATTTGAGAAGAAGGAGGGGCATAAACAAGCTGGAAATCTTGTCTTCTTTATACTGCGAATCAACCCTAAATTCTATGAATTATTACCAATCTTTATTTTGGTCTGAAGAGTAGTGGCAATCATACGCAATCACACTTAAACCCTTCACAATAGCTGCTTATAGCTGTGCATGCAGCGATTAAAGTTAACCAGTATTTTTTTAAAGCGGGCCGAGCTTGTTAAGGGGTTCGATTTTTGCCATTATGAAAAAAAGAGGGCTTATATTTTCCAGTGGTTAAGAATTAACATATTGAATATTAAATTGTCTGTAACATTTAGTTCTGATTATTGGTAACTTCAATAAAGCCATAACAATTTCTGTTTCTGGGAGCATTATCTTGAATATTAACGAGACAACGCTAAATACACCTCCCGACTTAATTGCAGCTCTTTGTAAGCCAGCCGCCTATCAACATGAAACGAATGCTATTCAACTGATTGAAACCCATATTTCCTGGGTGCTATTGACCGGAAAATATGTTTATAAAATAAAAAAGCCGGTCAATTTCGGATTTCTGGATTTTTCCAGCCTGGAAAAGCGTCGGTTTTATTGTCAGGAAGAACTAAGGCTAAATCGCAGACTGGCTGCAGATTGGTATCTTGAGGTAGTCCCGATAACCGGCCAGATTGACAAACCTAGCATGGATGGTGCCGGCGAAGCAATTGAATACGCCGTCAAAATGTTGCAGTTTCCGTCAACACAAACACTAAAAGAGCTGAGTGAAAGCGGGCTGTTGGGCATGAAGGAAATAGATCAGATTTCCGATATGGTCGCCAATTTTCATGACCGTATTGAAAAAGCCGGCGAACAGTCTCCTTACGGCGATAGCCAAGACATCAAACGTTGGCTGGATGAGAATTTTTTCCATATCAGGCCTTTGCTGGATAACAGCCAGCAACTGCAACAACTTCAAGCCATCCAAACCTGGTGCGATGAAGAATGGAAAAACAAGTCACCATTAATGCAACATCGAAAACAACAAGGGTATGTGCGCGAATGCCACGGTGATTTACATTTGGCTAATATGACCGTAGTCAACGGTGCGGTGCTGCTTTTTGACTGTATCGAGTTCAATCCCTTGCTGCGTTGGATTGATGTCATGAGCGAGGTGGCTTTTCTAGTGATGGACTTGATACATTTAGGCCATGACGTCCTAGCCTTCCGCTTCCTCAATCACTATTTGCAGCACACGGGCGATTACACCGGACTGGCTTTATTACGCTTTTACCTGGTTTATCGAGCATTAGTGCGCGCTAAAATCGCAGTATTACGGATCGCCCAAAATCCGGATATTGCCGTCATTACCCTGGCCAGATCCGAGTATGAACTATTTGCCAATCTGACCGATCAATTTATCAAAGCCACCCGGCAACCGCCAGCGCTGATCATTACGCACGGTTTTTCCGGTTCTGGAAAATCGACGCTTGCCGCTCAACTGGCGGAACAAATTGGCGCAATACAGATACGTTCAGATACGGAGCGAAAGCGCCTATTTAGCTATAGGACTCATGCAAGTACCAATAGCCCTATAGATAACGGAATTTACACGCAGGAAGCGTCGCAAAAAACTTACCGACATCTGGCTGAGCTTGCTAAAGTCGTACTAGAGAATGGTTTTTCTACCATCATCGACGCCGCATTTTTAAAACTTGAGCAACGAAACCAGTTTCGACAGCTAGCCAACGAATGCGCTGTTAAATTTATAATCATTGATTTTCAAGCGTCTGATGAAACACTATCCAAACGTATTCAGGAACGGAAAAATGATGTTTCAGAAGCGACGCTAGAGGTGCTACGTAAACAGCAACAATCGGCAGAACCTTTGTCTAGTATGGAACAGGGGCAGGTGATAACTGTTGATACTGAGAGTGACAATGCGCTGGAAACTTTAGTGGTTAATATTTTTAGGTAGTTTATCTGGGATATTAAAGGCCGTTGGGGTGAGGTAAGGAACCCCAATGATTTTGGATAATTGGTGCATTGGTCTGGGGCAATATGTTTTGGGTTGTGTTTTTGCGTAAAAATATTTTCAAAGGTTTGATGCTCGGTTTATGTTGGGCTTCCTGGTGTCATCCCAACCTTGTGTCTTATCGCATTAGCTTTAATTAATATTTCTTCTGGCGCCCAATTACGACTTAACCAAATTGTCATCGACACACCCGATAAATGCCACCACAACATACGCTTACTTTTCAAATTGTTAGAGTTGTAATCACGAGCAACTACCCATATAACTCTTTCAAAACCAGTATTCTCAGTATCAAAATAATTATATGGGGTTAGTTTTTTAAATTTAGTTAATTCTATTATTCCCCCTTGGGAATTTAAACCGTCTCTTTCATTAGTGGCTCGTTCGGGTCGACCAGTAACATTTGATAGCCCTAGTTTATATAAAAAATAGGGGAACAGAGTTAAAATCAAAAGCATTGATATAACTAAAAAAACAGTCTTTTTTAACTTTAAAAATGTCATTAACATAGCCAATTATTTGCAGCTTTTAACTTTTTCAGGGCCATAAGGTGCGCCGAGGTACGATGCGCATCCTATGTCCATGTGTGAAATTAAATACTACCGGTTACGCCGTACGCGGATACAATGGGCGATTTTACCCTCCCCAAGCGATGATCACGATTCATCATACGTTTTTTGAATAAGTAGTTCGGAAAATTCTATCTCAATTATAACTTCACATCTATGACCCTTGTTATCGTAGCCGCCAACAAATATCTGCGCCAAGTAGTGCTTATTGTAATTAATTGGCGTTATGTTTATTGAGGAAATATAGTCATCAGCAATCGCCCCAAGCGGTGATGTTTTTATCGCTTTTGCACAATTAAAAACAAGAAAACCATTTTCAATATCTTCTTTATCATAGAAATACCAAGTTAAATTCCCAGGCTGCACTCTAGAAATAAGATCACATTGAATAGCAATTTTTTCGTTAAATCCGTCAATGATTATTTTTTTTATGCACCGATCGCCCAAATATATAGTTTTTAGCAATTCATTAGGATTTATAGCCATTTTTTTATTACAATAAGGTTCAAAACATGAGTTTTCTCGGAATTGGTTGAGTTCCTAGTTCCGAACAGCTTTAGCGTAATCGGAGGAATTTTAGGCATTAGATGCTTACGATTACGAAAGGCCATAAGATGCGCCGAATATAGGATGTGCCGAGGTACGAGGCGCATCAATAGGAGATACGCGAACGATGTGCTTCCCTGGTTCAGTCCTGTAGTGGGCGGGCGGTTTTGTCCACCGTTTAGCATCGTGCATTCATTTGGTGGGCACAAAAGCGTTGCTCACCCAACCTAGGCTTTAAAACTAGATAAGCCTAGGTTGGGTCAATTACATGAATTGCCTGATTTTAACGCTTGTAGCTCGGGACTGCAGATTTAACTTGCGGTGAAAGCGCCTCGATTTCGTGGGAAATAGCCGAGTAGAGTGTTGGCGTCCAGGCAGGTAGGTTTTCGGATTCAATTTTTAGTGGGAAAGTTCTGGGATCGTGTGGAGCAATCACTACTTTTACATTATCGACACCGACTTGTGCAGCCAGTACGAAAAGCTCTTCAATCGGTTCATCACCCATGGCCAGGCAGCCGACGGAAATGGATTTTCCGTGGATGAAAATATCCCCACCTACATTGGTGCGCTGTTCTTGCTGGGCATGCAAGAGATCCAGTTCGTTGGGGTAATTGATTTTCATGGATAAGTGGTAGTTGCTGTTGGGATTTAGCTGGGTGATTCGGTAGATCCCTTCCGGAACTTGTCTGTCACCTTGGCGCAATTTTGGGCCGGCATAGCCGCTGGCGGCCATGATGTGGTAGTCACGAATAAAACGGAAACCAGCATTGTCTTTGGCCCATAGTTCCATTTTCATTTCTTGTTTTAAAGCAACCAGGGTAATTGCTTGGGGTGGATACGATACTTTGGCTTTAGTGAAGTAATAGTTTAGTTTGCGTGCAACTTGGTTGCCGTAGGTTTGTACGACATCATCCACATCAGATTGGTTGGGTAGTTTATAACCTGGATTGTAATTATTAATCCGGTTTGTTCGAGTTTGTATTTTTGGCCTAACAACCGGTGCATAGGTTACGGACGAATCCGGTGTATCCCCTGAGCATGCGACAAGTATTTCTGATAAAACCAAGATGGCGATGAGTTGTTTTTTTAGTATCACAGTGTGTGTTGAAAATGAAATTGAAAAGACATAGTTTAGGCAATACAGCACCCTGTATGCAAGTGTAGGTCTGGATGGAAGCTGTGTCATACCAATCCCAATATCTTTTTTATTTAAAACCCTCATCCCAGCCTTATCGGCAACTGCTCCTGCGTCGCCTAAAGCGCCTACTTTATCAACTTGAAAGCACAATTGCGGTAATTGTTAAACGATGGATTGCGCTGCTAAAACTTAAAAAACCACCTAATTCGAGCACTACCTCACCTACAGCGGCGGTCTTCTAAAACCGCGCGTCAGACTATCGGCACATTTACCATATTTGCCTTAAGGCCGTTGCTTCTTGGTACATAAGCTATCTTCAATTTAGCGTCAAAAAAACCAATCATGCCCAAATGACAGTTTTTTTGACACATTCTTCTATACTTGAAAGCAAGGGTCGCGTCGTTAACATAATCGGTGACGGCTTTTCGACTTTTTGAAAAATCATTTTTCTATCTTATTGTATCCAAAGTGAAAAATATTTTGGTCTATAAATTGCTTAACACTATTAAACGAGTAAAGGATTTTTGAGTATGTCAGAAGCTAAGGCAAATGTAGAAGACGGCGAATTAAAGAAGCCTTCCAAGAAAAAGCTAATCATCATTATCGTCGCAGTGCTGGTGCTATTGGCTGGCGGTGGTGGTGCGGCTTTTTATTTTCTTAAAGGTGATCCTGCTAAAGAAGCACATGGCGCTAAAAAGGACGGCAAGGCTGAGCACGGAGCTAAAAAGGGGGCAGAAGCTAAGGATGAACACGGTGACGCCAAAGAAGACGATGCTGAGCATGCTGATGCAGAAGATCATGGCGATAAAGCAGAACACGATGCTGCTGAAGGTGAACATGAGGGTGAACACGAAGGTGATGCCGAACATGGTGAGCATGCTGGACATGATGGCGTACGGTTGGAAATGATCTACTACGATATGGGCAAGCCCTTTGTGGTGAGTTTACCGCAGGGTTCTTCTGCCAAATTAGTCTCGGTATCGGTGTCTGTCTCGGCTGAAGATCAGGAAGCAGTGGATGCGCTCAAAAAACATGAACCCATGATCAGGAATAACTTAATGATGTTAATCGGCTCGCAAAAAGTGGACGATTTAAAAACCCGCGAAGGTAAGGAGCAGCTGCGTAAAGAAATTTTGCACTCTCTCGTTGATATTTTAAAGAAAAAATTGGGTAAAGCACATGTAGAAGAAGTGTTTTTTACCTCATTTGTTTTGCAATAATTATGGCTACCGCAGACCTACTCTCACAAGCTGAAATCGATGCCTTATTAAACGGGGTTGATGTTGGTGATATTGAAACGGAAACCGATGACGACATCTCGTATGAAAGCGGTTATGAGCAAACCAGTAAATCCGAAGGCGGCATCAGGGATTACGACTTTACCAGCCAGGAGCGTATTGTTCGTGGCCGTATGCCAACTCTGGAAATGGTCAATGAACGGTTTTCCAGATTGTTTCGGATTTCGTTATTTAACTTCTTAAGACGTTCGGCTGAGATTTTTATTTCCGGCATACAAGTGCAGAAGTTTTCCGAATATGTACAAGGTCTGCTAGTGCCCACCAATTTAACCATTGTGCGCTTCACTCCATTACGCGGTAAGGCGTTGATTGTGATGGAACCGCGTCTGGTATTTACTGTAGTGGATAATTTCTTTGGTGGCGGCGGTTTGTTTTTAAATCAGGCCGAGGGCAGGGAGTTTACCCCAACTGAAATGCGCGTAATCCGCATCATTATCGACATGATCTTTAAAGATCTTAAAGAAGCCTGGAAACCAGTGATGGACTTGGCTTTTGAGTATGTCAATTCAGAAGTCAATCCCCGCTTTGCCAATATTATCGGACCAGCCGAAATTATTGTCATTTCCACTATTCATGTGGAATTGGAAGGTGGCGGCGGTGATATAAATATTGCCATGCCTTACGCCATGTTGGAGCCAATTCGGGAATTGTTGGACGTCATCAGCAGTGATAGTGGCGAAGTGGACGATGGCTGGCAAATTGCTTTACGTAATGAAATTTTTAGAGCTGAAGTTAACGTTAACAGCTTTTTGGCTGAAAAAACCATGTCGATACGAGATGTCATGCGCTTGAAAAAAGGCGATGTGATTCCAATAGAAATGTCGGAAACCGTGGTCCTAAAAGCCCAGGGTATACCGCTATTTGAAGGCAAAGTTGGTTTGTCAGATGGCAATTACGCCATCCAAATTTTAAATAAAGCTGTTAATTGACAGTCGTTAAATAAGAAAACCTAAAAGGAAAACACATGAGTGATGACAACAACACAGCTGAAAGTAGTGCATTTGACGAATTTACCGCGGCGGAATTTGAAGAATTTGAGAATGTAGCAGACCCAAAAAAGAATGCCGGCAATGGCATGGAAGAAATCAATTTAGATGTGATTTTGGATGTGCCCGTGACGGTGTCCATGGAAATTGGTCGCACCCAGATTAATATCCGCAGTTTATTACAATTAAATCAAGGTTCAGTGGTTGAGTTAGATCGTTTTGCCGGTGAACCACTGGATGTTTTGGTTAACGGAACGTTAATTGCGCACGGTGAAGTGGTCGTGGTTAATGATAAGTTTGGTATTCGGTTAACTGACGTTATCAGTCCGTCCGAACGGGTTAGACGGTTGGCATAATGACAGCTAAAGCCTTGTTGTTACTCATCTTGACAGCTTGGCAGCAAGCCGTGTTTGCGTTGCCAGTAAACAACCTGTCCAAACCGGCAGTACCAGCGATGAATGCTAGCGCAATGCTAAGTTGGAGCGGCGCTTTAGTGCTGGTGTTGGCTGTATTTATGTTGTGCGCGTTTTTATTCAAAAAGTTTAATGGCGTCACCGGGCAAAGCGGCAAAAATTTGGCCATCGTTTCTGGCATCGCTTTGGGCATGCGCGAAAAAGTGGTGTTATTGCAGGTTGGCAAAAAACAGGTATTGCTGGCTGTGATGCCAGGAAAAATTGAAACCTTGCTGGTGCTGGAAGGGGAAGACTGTATATCGCATGAAGCTATGCCATCACTGTTGGACAATGGTTTTGCGGAAAAACTGATGCAAGCGCTAAAGGTGCGTTCCGATGCCACGCTGTAATTTTCTTTATTTAACAATGGCTATATTGCTGCTGTCGGTTGTTTCCACATCCACGTGGGCGGCTCCAGGCATAGAAGCAGTCACTGTCACTAGCAACAAGCAAGGTGGTCAAACCTATACAGTCACAATACAAATTGTGGCGTTAATGACCATGCTAACCTTGCTGCCTGCGCTATTGTTAACCATGACCTCATTTACCCGCATCATGATTGTACTAAGTTTACTTAGACAGGCATTGGGCACGGGTTCTGCGCCCAGCAATCAAGTGTTATTGGGACTATCACTGTTTTTAACCTGTTTCATCATGATGCCCGTGTTCGACAAGGTTAACACGGAAGCGGTGCAGCCGTTTTTAGAGGAAAAAATGGATATGCCCACGGCGTTGGCGAAAGCCAGTTTGCCGTTTAAGCAATTTATGCTCAAGCAAACGCGTGAAAACGATTTGGAAATGTATATCCGGGTGTCAGGCAATACCGAGTTGCGCTCTGAAGAAGATGTGCCGTTTTCATTATTGTTGCCCGCCTTTGTTACTAGCGAATTAAAAACAGCTTTTCAGATTGGCTTTTTAATATTTCTGCCGTTTTTGATTATTGATTTGGTTGTGGCCAGTGTGCTGATGTCGATGGGTATGATGATGTTGTCGCCAATGATCGTCTCACTGCCATTTAAGCTGATGCTGTTTGTATTAGCTGATGGCTGGTCGTTAATCATGGAAATGCTGGCGGCCAGCTTTTATGTGGCGTAAATCATCATGACCCCGGAAACCGTTTATAACGTTGGACAAACCGCCATGTGGATGGCTGTTAAGTTAACAGCCCCCGTGTTATTGCCCTCGCTGCTGGTTGGTCTGATTGTGGCCATGTTTCAAGCCGCAACCCAAATTAACGAATCCACGTTAACTTTTGTACCTAAATTAATCGTGATCGGCTTGGTTATGATGTTAATGGGGCCAGCCATGCTGCAAATGTTTCTCGATTATTTTCATGATCTAGTGAAAGAGATCCCAACCCTGATTGGGTGAACCTTGAACTTCACCGAAGCCCAAATTATCGCTCAGACCACGACTTTTTTGGTGGCATTAATCCGCATTAGCGCTATGTTTGTGTCGATGCCATTGTTTAATATTCGTGCGGTGCCAGTTAAAGTCAGGCTGGTGTTGTCCAGTGCCATCACCTTGCTCATCATCCCTTTGTTACCGGCCATACCGGACTTTGAATGGTTTAGTTACACCGGCTTTTTAATTGTTTTGCAACAAGTGTTAATTGGCTTAGTGATTGGTTTTATTGTGCAAATGGCTTTCGCTGCTATGGTATTTGCTGGTCAAGCGATTGCCTTAAGCATGGGTTTGGGGTTTTCGGTGATGGTTGATCCGCAAAACGGTCAACAAGTGCCCGTGATTTCACAGTTTTACATGATGCTATCAACCTTAATGTTTTTTAGCATGGATGCCCATCTGGTGTTAATCAAAATGCTGCTGGACAGCTTTACTACATTGCCCATTGACATGACAGGACTGGACAAGGACAGTCTTTGGACAGTGGTGAGCTGGAGTACCCGAATGATCGCTGGCGGTTTGTTACTATCTTTACCGGTAGTGGCAGGTTTGTTATTGATCAACGTTTGCTTTGGTGTGGCGGCCAGAGCAGCTCCTCAGCTCCAAATTTTTTCGGTGGGTTTTCCTGTTTCACTCATGCTGGGCTTAATCTTACTCTGGATGACATTGCCGGATACCTTGCAACATTTTTCCGGCTTGTTAACTGGCGCGTATGAATTATGTGCCAAGTTATTGCGTGTATAGCTTATGGCTGAAGATTCTGGTCAAGAAAAAACCGAAGAACCAACGGGCAAACGGCTGGCTGATGCCAAAAAGAAAGGCCAGATTGCACGCTCCAGAGAATTGAATACTTTCATGATGTTAATTGCCAGCTCGACTTTACTGATGTCTTTAGGATCAGCAATTGGTAACGGCTTTCTGGATATGATGCGCGACTGTTTTAAGCTGCCCAGAGCAGATTTATTTGATGACCTAAGTCTAACCAAGTATTTAAGCAAAACCGTCGTTGACGCTTTAAATTTAACGGCGCCCGTGTTTGCCGTGTTAGTGGTAGTCGCGATTATTACCCCGATTAGCATGGGGGGTTGGGTGTTCAGCTGGGAATCCATCAGTCCCAAAATGGAAAAAATGAATCCTATTAAAGGCTTGCCCAAGCTATTTTCCATGAATGGTTTCGTGGAAATGTGTAAAGCCTTGCTGAAAATCATGCTGGTATTTTTTATTGCCTTTTTATTATCAGAAACCTATCTCAGCCAGATTTTTAGCTTGAGTAACGAGCATACTGATCAAGCTATTTTTCATGCGTTGGACATCATTGGAAATTGCTTCATGTTACTTAGCGCTGGGCTGATTTTTGTCGTGATGATTGATGTGCCTTACCAATTATGGCATCACCACAAAAATCTAAAAATGTCCTTGCAGGAAATTAAAGATGAAATGAAAGAATCGGAAGGCAGTCCAGAAGTTAAGGGCCGAATTCGGCGCATGCAAATGGAAATGTCACAAAAACGCATGATGGCGGAAGTTCCGAAAGCGGATGTGATTGTGACCAACCCAAGTCATTACGCTGTGGCTTTAAAGTACGACCAAAACGCCAATGGCGCGCCAAAACTGGTGGCTAAAGGCGTGGATTTAATTGCCGCGCAAATCCGTAATCTGGCAATTGGCGCCAATGTGCCGTTATTGGCTTCGCCACCATTGGCCAGAGCGTTGTATTACTCAACCGAATTGGAAAAAGAAATTCCGCAAGGCCTTTATTTGGCAGTGGCGCAAGTATTGGCCTATGTGTATCAGTTAAAAACCGCACGGCAAAATCGTTGGCATGAGCCTTTGCCGCCCAAGGACATTAAAGTCCCCGAAGATTTTAGACAGGAGTAGCCAATGGCATTATCAGTGGATTTCAGTAGAGTTACCCCCATTCTAAAAATGCTGGCGAAGGCGGAGTTAGGTGCGCCAATTGTCGTGGTTATGATTTTAGCCATGATCATCTTGCCGCTGCCGGCATTTATTTTAGACTTGTTGTTTACCTTCAATATTGCCTTTTCGTTAATCATTTTGCTGGTGGTGATTTACACCTTAAAACCACTGGAATTTGCCTCATTTCCAACCGTCATCTTATTGGCAACCTTATTGCGGTTGGCGCTAAACGTGGCATCAACTCGTATTGTATTGTTGGAAGGCCATAACGGTGGCGATGCGGCTGGTAAGGTAATCGAAGCCTTTGGCGCGTTTGTTATCGGCGGCAATTTTGCTGTTGGTTTAGTGGTATTCGCCATTTTAGTGGTGATTAACTTTATGGTTGTCACCAAGGGTGCTGGTCGGGTTGCTGAAGTTGGCGCACGTTTTACCTTGGATGCCATGCCAGGCAAACAAATGGCTATTGATGCCGATTTAAATGCAGGTTTGATTACTCAAGATGAAGCTCGCACACGGCGTGCTGAAGTGGCAACCGAAGCCGATTTTTACGGTTCAATGGATGGTGCCAGCAAGTTTGTACGTGGTGATGCTATTGCCGGTATTATCATTTTGTTTGTCAATATTATCGGCGGTTTGGCAATAGGCATGTTGCAACATGGTTTGAGCTTTGCCAAAGCTGGCGAAATCTATGTGTTGTTAACCATTGGTGACGGTTTGGTGGCGCAAATTCCATCGTTGTTATTGTCTACAGCTTCGGCGCTAGTGGTGACTAAGGTGGGTAGCAATAACCAAAACATTGGTCAGCAAGTCAGTAGTCAGTTATTTGAAAATCCCAAAGCGTTGTATATTACTGCCGGATTAATTGGCGCATTGGGCGTAATCCCTGGGATGCCGAATTTGGTTTTTATCTTATTGGCCAGCGCATTAGGCGGTTCGGCTTATATGATAGAAAAACGCCATAAAGATGATGCGCTTGTTGAAATTGATCATCCGCTGGCACTGACACAAGCCATTCCAGAAATAAAAGAATTGGGCTGGGATGATGTCATGCCAGTGGATATTGTTGGCCTGGAAGTTGGCTATCGCTTAATTCCGCTGGTGGACAAAAATCAGGGCGGGCAGTTGATGGCCAGGATTAAGGGCGTGCGCCGTAAACTATCGCAGGAATTAGGCTTTCTTATTCCATCGGTCCATATTCGCGACAATCTGGATTTAACACCCACTTCCTACCGGATTTCGTTGATGGGCGTTACCGTTGGGGAAGCGGATATTATGCCGGAAATGGAAATGGCGATTAATCCCGGGCGGGTATTTGGCACACTAAGGGGCAGGCCATGTCAAGATCCAGCCTTTGGTTTGGAAGCGGTCTGGATAGAGCCAAATCAAAAAGACCATGCCCAAACCCTCGGTTACACCGTTGTTGATCCTGGTACCGTTATTGCAACCCATCTAAGCCACTTGTTGCAATCCAATGCGCACGAACTGTTTGGCTATGAAGAAGCGCAGAAAATTATCGATAATCTGGCCAAGATAGCGCCAAAATTAGTCGAAGATTTAGTCCCAAAAACGTTACCACTGGGCGTATTAGTCAAAGTTTTGCAAAACTTGCTGCAAGAGCGGGTGCCTATCCGCGATATTCGCACGATCGCCGAAACTTTGGCGGAGTACGGGGTTAAAAGTCAAGATCCTGACATCCTGACCTCGGCGGTGCGAGCCTCATTAGGTCGATTAATTATCCATGAAATCAGTGGCATACAAAATGAATTGCCAGTTATAACTTTAGATCACGAGTTGGAACAGTTGTTGCATAAGTCATTACAGACGGCAGGCGAAAGCGGTGTCGGGATTGAACCAGTTCTTGCGGAACAAATGCACGCATCCTTACTAGATAGTGCGCAAAAAATGGAAATGGAAGGCCAGGCACCAGTGTTATTGGTGTCTTCTTATATCCGCCCCTGGTTAGCCCGATTCGTTCGCCATTCAATTTCCAGCTTGCATGTGCTTGCTTACAACGAAATCCCAGCTGATAGACAAGTCAGAGTGGTGTCAACGGTAGGCAGACGTGCATAAACTAAAGAGGCGCAACTATGAATATCAAACGTTTTTTTGCTGCAGATATTCGTCAAGCCATGAAGATGGTCAAGGACGAATTAGGGCCAGATGCAGTGATCATGTCCAATCGCTCAGTCGATGGCGGCGTGGAGATTGTGGCGGCGCGGGATTTTGATGAACAATTGATTCATCAAAAATTACAAAAACAAGCCGTTGAAGCTGCAACACCGGCCCCTGTTAGCAAACGAGAAAGCAAAAACACTGACTTACCGGATTTTGAGGCAGAAAAGAAACATCTGCATATTTTAAGCAGTTCAAGAAAACAAACCAACGACAGTTTTGTTACCGAACGCACGCAACCCGTCAATCGCCGTAACATTGATCAATATTTAGGCTATGCCGAAAAAGTACAGTTGCGTGCACAACCGGAACCCCCAGTTAACAAACCAGCCAAAGCGGAAATCATTGCGCCGAAAGTGGTGCCAATCAATGAATCTGTAAAAGTTCAAGAAAGCTTGCCTGAAAGGCAAAGCGGCTTATCTGACCAGTTATTGATGGAAATGAGCAAAGAGATTAAATATTTAAGATCTGCATTGGACAATCGCTTATCCGAAATAACCTGGGCACAAAACCCGCAAACAAATTCTGTAAAAGTGGAGTTATTGCAACGCTTGTCTGGAATGGGGATTTCCAAAAAATTAAGCGTAAAAATCGCCAACCGTTTTACAAACCAAACCGATGCCAAGCTGGTGTTTAGTAAAGCGCAGGATATGTTGGCCAAGGTATTACCAATAGACGCCGAAGAGCTGTTAAAAACGGGTGGAATTGCAGCTTTGGTTGGCCCAACTGGCGTAGGCAAGACCACAACGATAGCAAAATTGGCGGCTAAATTTATTTTAAAACACGGTGCCAAACAAGTGGCATTAATCACCACCGATAACTACCGAATTGGTGCGCACGAACAATTAAACACTTATGGCCGGATATTGGATGTGCCTGTACGGGTGGCTAACAATGCAGCCGAATTGCGCAGTCTTATCCATAGTTTTTCAGATAAAAAACTTATCTTGATTGATACCGCTGGCATGAGCCAACGCAATATGAACCTGTCTGATCAAATCGGCATGCTCCAACAAACCGATCTGGCTATCAAGTCATTTCTAGTGATGTCTGCTTCTACCGAATATAAAGCCATGAATGAAATTATTAAAGCTTTTCAGGTTTTTGATCCACAAGCCAGTATTTTGACTAAGTTGGATGAAGCGGTAACGGTTGGGCCTGCGCTGTCGGCCATCATTGAACAGAATTTACCTTTAGCATTTATTACCGATGGCCAACAAGTACCAGAAGATATGCACAGACCGTGTGCAGTAACTCTGATTGAGAAATGCGCCGCCGAGCTAAATTCAGAAACCGACTATACTGATAATAATTATGAATCATGGGTAGCAAATGGCTATGCATAAGCATTCTGATCAAGCAGCTGGAATTAGAAACATGAATAAGTCAAAACCTGTGCGGGTAATTGCGGTAACTAGTGGCAAGGGTGGTGTTGGTAAAACCAATCTCTCAGTTAATTTAGGAATCTCACTTTGCCAACTGGGACAACGGGTCGCCTTATTGGATGCGGATATGGGATTGGCGAATGTCGATATATTGATTGGCATGTATCCAGAATATAACTTATCACATGTGTTGAGCGGAGAAAAAACCTTAACGGATATTATGCTGAATGGGCCGGAAGGTTTAAAAGTAATTCCGGGCGCGTCCGGCATTCAAAAAATGTCAGAATTATCCGCATTGGAACAAGCCGCCATCGTGCGCGCTTTTAGTGATATAGACCAGGATCTGGATGTGCTGATTGTCGATACTGCTGCCGGCATTTCGGGCAGTGTGATCAATTTTGCGCGCGCCTGCCAAGAAATTATCGTGGTGGTTTGTGATGAACCAACGTCTTTAACCGATGCTTACGCTTTTATAAAATTGTTAAACCGTGATTATGGCCTAAGACATTTTCATGTCGTGACCAACATGGTGCAAACCGTGCAGCAAGGTCATTTATTGTTTCAAAAATTAACCAAAGTGACGGATCGGTATTTGGACGTGAGTTTGCAATTTGATGGCGCTGTGCCATTTGATGAGTATTTACGCAAATCAGTACAAAAACAAACACCGGTGGTAGCCGCTTTTCCTCGCAGCAAAGCCGCATTAGCCATTAAGGCGATTGCAGGAAAAATCAATAGTTGGCCATTAAAATCCCAAGCGGGTGGTTATATCGAATTTTTTATCGAACGTATGTTGGAATATGGTTCGCATAAGGATGTTGCGTAAAGGAGAATGGCAATGTGCCCGTTTAGCCAGTTAGCGGCAGCAAAAGTTAAGCAGTTTTGGGTGTTTCCATGAGTGGTGTGGCAATGTACTCATCGGTACAGATGGGCGGAATAGATGAAAGGGTTAAGCAACATACCCCTTTGGTCAAACGCATCGCCTACCATTTGTTGAGTAAATTACCCGATTCAGTGCAGGTGGATGATCTTATTCAGGCAGGTATGATAGGTTTGTTAGAAGCAATCAGAAATTTTGACGCCACTCAGGGCGCCAGTTTTGACACATACGCCGGTATCCGTATTCGCGGTGCTATGCTGGATGAAGTAAGAAAATACGATTGGACGCCGCGTTCGGTACATAAAAACTCACGGTTGATTTCTAATGCGATTCGGGTGATTGAAAACCAAACCGGTCTGGAAGCTAAAGATGCCGATGTGGCGAAATATCTGGGGATTTCCAGCACTGAATATAATCAGATGTTGCAAGATTCTGCCAGTTCGCGCTTATTTAGCGCCGATGAGTTAGCTGAGTCGGGTGACAGTTATTTGGACGATTGCAGCGAACTGGGCCAGGAACCCAGTGAAGGCTTGGCTAGGGAAGGCTTTCAACAAGCGTTGGCTCAAGCCATTTTGGAATTACCGGAACGTGAAAAACTAGTCATATCGCTGTATTACGATGAGGAACTGAATTTGCGTGAAATCGGAGAAGTATTAAACATAAGCGAATCCAGAGTCAGCCAAATCAGCAGTCAAGCTGTTTTGCGGTTACGCTCCCGCTTGTCCGATTGGTTAGATAATAGTCAATAGATAGGGCTTATGGATATTTTAAGTATATTGGGTGTACTGGTTGGTATTGGCGCGTTATTGCTGGGAAATTTTTTAGATGGCGGGGTGGTTCATTCTCTGATTAATGGCCCTGCGTTAATCATTGTTTTTGGCGGTACCATCGGAGCCACTTTGCTGCAATTTTCCCCCTTGGTATTTTTTAAAAGCATCAAAATTTTTTCACATGTCTTTAAACCTAAACGAACCAATCTAAAAAAGCAGATCAGCAAAATTGTGTCATGGAGCATCTTAGCCAGAAAGGAAGGGCTGCTGGGTCTTGAAAATGAGATGGATAGAGAAAAGGATATTTATATTAAAAAGGGATTGCAATTGTTAGTAGACGGTAATGAGCCGGAAGTAATTCGGGATATTATGGAAGTTGATATTAACATAAGGGAAAACAGAGGCTTACAGGTAACCAGGGTTTATGAAGCGATGGGTGGTTATGCGCCAACCATTGGTATTATCGGTGCAGTGATGGGCTTGATACATGTAATGGAAAATCTATCTAATCCCGAGTTTTTAGGGGCAGGTATCGCAACTGCCTTTGTGGCAACCATCTATGGTGTGGGTTCTGCTAACTTAATATTTTTACCAGTGGCCAGCAAACTTAAAGCACAGGTTTATGATGCAACCCATGCGGATGAAATGATGCTGGAGGGCTTGATTTCGATTGCTGAAGGTGAAAACCCTAAAAACATCGAATTAAAATTAAGCGGTTATTTACCCGAAACTGATAAGCATAGATTATGACCCGCCGCCGCAAAAGAACGGAAGAGTTTACTAACAATCATGATCGCTGGATGGTTTCCTATGCCGACTTTGTGACTTTGTTATTTGCTTTTTTTGTGGTGATGTATGCGATTTCCTCTGTTAATGAAGGCAAATACAAATCCCTGACCACCTCGTTGGTGTCTGCATTTACAGAACCAGGTGTCGCACAAAAGGTTATTCAGCCGATACCCGTTGGCGAAACGCCGACCGCTATCCAGCCTATTCCATTGGAAAACCCATCGACTTCCGAATTGGAAATTCGCAGGCAGTTAAGCGAGGAGATTTTGCGCGAACGTCGACAACTAGCTGACGTAACCAAGCAATTAGAGGAAGTATTAGATCCGTTTATTGACGAAAAACTGGTAACGGTAAAGCAAAACGATTATTGGATAGAATTGGAAATGAACAGCGAGATGCTGTTTTTAAGTGGCGAGGCTGATTTATCCAAAAAAGCCTTGCCTGCATTGCAAAAAGTGACTGAAGTCTTTAAAAACTTGCCAAATGCGATTAATGTTGAAGGCTATACTGATAATGTGCCAATTGAAAATATAAAATTTAGATCTAACTGGGATTTATCTTCCGCCAGGGCAACCAGCGTTGTGCATGAACTGGTCGAAAACGGCATCGCCCCGGATCGTTTATCAGCCACTGGTTACGGTGAATTTCACCCTATTGCTGATAATAGCGATGAAGCAGGGCGCTTTAAGAATCGTCGTGTTTTGCTGGTATTGATGTCGCAAGCATTTGCCCGTTATGGCACTAACGATGCCGAACGAGCTAAATTATTAAATTTAGCTCCGTCTGCCGATATGGTAACTGCCCCTGCGCAAGTTAGATAAACATGAATTCGGATCCAGGTTATAGGAGGTCAATATGTCCGATATTCCCCCCATTACAGCACCACCCGCTGTAGTCAAACCGACCAGGGTAAAACGCGAGGATAACTTGCTTAAAAAGCCTGCCCAACGAAATCAAACTGGCCGTAAACAAACATCTGCTGATAACTCGCCAGCGCAACATATTGATGAAATTGTGTAATGGATAATTTGTGGTTAATCGCGCTGAGCGCGGCGATAGCGATCAGTTTTTTGATACTGATTTGGTTAGTTATTGGCTATCGCAAACTAAAACGTAATTATAGCTTGATGATGGATGCAGTTAACCGTAACAGTAACGATATTTCAGGCTTATGCACCGCAGCGATTACGGTAGACGAACATATTGGTTTAACCGCTGAACAATTAACCGAGTTATGGGAAAAAATCGCTGATCTAAAAAACACGCCCCCCCCAGCCATGCCCGCAGAAACACCCCATGCCTACAGTGGTGACATACAGAAAGTTCGCAGTGGAGCCAGTATTCATGAGCTAATGCAAAGTTCCGGACTTAGCCATGATGAAGCCGCATTATTAATCCGTTTGCATGGCAGCAAATCGCAATTATGATAGCGCTTTTAACTGCACAGCACTTAAGCAATGGATTACCCATCAGAACAAAATAATTTCTTATCTGAACACGCTGGTTTTCTAGGCAATAGTTATCAACACTTGCTGGGTAAATCCTTATTTAGCAATGACATAGACCCTAACCAATTTGCCAAACTGTTATTTCATGCGCCATTTGCCGTGGTGTCTCATGATACGTCTGCCGACCCCATTTTTAATTACGCCAACTTAACGGCGCTTAAGTTATTTGCTATGGATTGGAGCGAGTTTACGCAATTACCGTCCCGGTTATCGGCTGAGCCAGTTAATCAGGAAGAACGCGCACGCTTATTAGCCCAAGTAACCAGCCAGGGATTTATTGATAATTATCAAGGCGTGCGCATAGCTAAAACAGGGCAACGGTTTTTAATAAAAAAAGCCGTCGTGTGGAATGTAGTTGATGCCCAGAACAAGCCATATGGTCAAGCGGCTTGTTTTGGGCTTTGGCAATTTCTTTGACGGTTTCAAATTACTGACTGGCTTGTAGTTTTTTTAATGAATCAGCCACTTTTTTTGCATCCAATGCCGGATCGACATCATCATCAATTTGCCTGATGATTAATTCAGGATCAATAATAAACGTCCAACGTTTTGCAATGGACACCAATGGCATTTTTACACCGTAAGCTTTAGTTACGCTGGCATCGGGGTCGGCCAGCAGCTCAAAGTTAAGCTTATGTTTTTCATGAAAGCTCCGCAAGCTGTTAACGTCATCAGTACTAACGCCATACACCTCGGCGTTTTGATCTCTAATGGTTTTAATGGCATCTCTAAACGCACAGGCTTGTTTAGTGCAACCTGGCGTGGCCGCTTTAGGATAAAAATACAGTACCGTCCAGCCTTTGGCTTTTCTCTCAGCTAAGCTGACTTGCTTTCCATCCTGCGTTTGTAATTGAAATGTGGGTGCCGCTTGGCCAACCTGTAGGGTTTCTGCCTGAGCACTGGCCACAAAAGGTAGCCACGACAGTGACAAGGCAAGTTTCTTTAGACATTGAGTTATCGATTTCATAGCATTTTATTGTAAGTTGAAAGGTTTTGAGTGGTGTAACTGCGCCCAGTATACTGCGGATTGATTAGCTAGCAATAAGTGCCGCAGGCCCAAAGCACCGGCTATTCCATCTTGATTGCTGTACGTTAAGTTTTTTTCGTGACAGGCTGGCGGAATTCTCGTTTGCGGTTAGCCGTTCGCATTCCAATATCCAGACCTATCACTATCCCAAGGTTATATAGCGCCGCCAGTCGTCAATCGTGTCGACATCCCATTGATTGCCCAACTCCATCATTGTCAATTCAGCCTTGACTATTCGTTGGCGGGTTTCATTCATAACCGAATCGACTCCCCAGATCATATTGTTAAACAAAACGGGCTGTGGTCTGTTTAAACCAATCATTACATAGCCACCATCGTCTGCTGGAGCGATTACCACATCGTTGCCGTTTTGCAGTGCCTTTAACGAGTGACGCAAATCGTCAACAGTTAAGCTGGGGCAGTCACAACCCATCAATAGCGCGTGCCGATACTGCGAGAGTGTCTGGATAAAAGCGTTATGCATGCGCTCGCCCAAGTCTGTACCGTTTTGGTTGGTTAAGGTTAGGGGATACGTATCTGCGCATTGCTGGAAAAACGCATGTTCGCCGTCTGGCGCACAATACAATACAACCGGACATAACGGGGTTTGACAGGCTCGCTCCAGAGTCATTATGGTCAAATTGATATGTGCTTGCATGGCTTGTTCGGCGCTCAATTCCGGTTGTAAGCGTGTTTTAACCTGACCAGCGACAGGTGCTTTACAGAACACCAGCAATGCGCTGTCGGGGAACTCATAAATCATAATTCAGCGCTTGCGCAATGGCCGGAATGGCATGGCCAATAAGCGCAACATGCGCAGCTCCTGTTGGCTGCGAAAACCATTCAGGCCAATGTTCATGGTGGTTTGTGGCTGAGCTGCCTGATGACAATAGGTTTTAAACAACCGGTCCCAGCACGATAATGAAAATCCGTAATTGCTATCGGTTTCGGATGGCTGAGCTGAATGGTGAATTCTGTGCATGTCCGGCGTAACCAGCAAATACCGTAATATGCGCTCAAACGATGGCGGTAGGCTGACATTGCCGTGGTTAAACAACGCACAACCATTCAGGATGATTTCAAAGATGATCACAGCTAAAGGCGGTACACCGAGAGCAATAACCAGCACAACCTTGTACAACATCGAAAGCATGATTTCCAGCGGATGAAAGCGTAAAGCGGTGGTGGTGTCAAAATCAAGGTCAGTGTGGTGAACTTGATGTAAACGCCAGAACCATTTCCAGCGGTGTGCTACCACATGCTGCGCGTAAATCGCCAAGTCCAGTAATAAAAGGCTTAGCAGCAGTATTAACCAGTCGGGCATAGATAAGTTATTAAACAAGCCGAGTTGCTGCTGTACCGCCCAATTGGCAGCCAAAAAAGCGGCTGCGCCAATACTAACCCGCATCAGTAACACATTTAATGCTGCTAAACCAAGGTTGATTGACCAGCGCTCGCGCCGAGTTAAGCCAGGTTTTCTGGTTGGTCGCAAAAATTCCCACAGCACCATTAGCAGAAAAATTGCCAAGAACACGCCGAACCGTAACATTGCTTCCATCATGATCTCCTGTAATAACGCGTCGCCAGATTATTGGGATCAGCGCCGAAAAAATAAGCCAAGCGCAACCGCCACATAAACAGGATGGTTTTAAAAATGCCATACTGCTGCCAGCGCCGCGCCGAGGTGATAACCTTGGCTTTTAGGCAGGCAGGTTGACTCAGTTTCTTCAACTTGGCACTAATAGCGACATCTTCCATCAAGGCTATTTGCGGAAAGCCGCCTACCAATTGAAATGCCTGCCGAGTCATAAATAAGCCCTGGTCACCGGTGGCAATGCCAGTTAGTCGTGAGCGATGATTCATAAAAAATGCAATCAATTTAAACATGGCCTGAGTCGCGTCAAATGCCACATCAAAGCGCCCCCAGAGATAACCATTGTTAACTGAGTTGATCATTAACTCAATCCCATCATCCGGCAATTGGGTATCGATATGCAAAAACAGCAAAACGTCAGCATCGGCTTGGGCAGCTCCGGTATTCATCTGAATGGCTCGACCAGGTGAACTTGATATGAGCTTGTCCACCCAGGGTTCGGCAATCGAACGCGATTCATCAGTGCTGCCGCCATCGACTAAAATTAACTGGCAACGATCACGCAGGTGTTGCAGTGCTTTTAATTTGTCCGTGAGTTGCTCTGCTTCGTTAAGTACCGGTATCACAATGCTGATTTGTACAGTCATGATTTTAATAAGGGCTATAGCTAAGCACTACGTCGCCAGACATGATAACGCTCGACCAATTTCAGCAAAAACTTGGGTGTATGATTGCGCTTCCAAACACCGGCCGCATATTTATTTGCTTCTGCCATAGTTGGGTAAATATGGATTGTGCTCAAAATTTTGTTCAGGCCAAGGCCGTATTTCATCGCCAGCACAAACTCGGCAAGCAAATCTCCGGCATGTTCACCCACAATAGTTACCCCCAAAATTTTATCAGCGCCTGGTGGCGTTAATACTTTTACAAAACCATGTGCCTCGCTATCGGTAATGGCACGATCCAGGTCATCGATGCCGTACGTGGTGACTTCGTAAGAAATGCCTTGGGTTTTGGCTTCCTGTTCGTTTAAACCGACGCGAGCGACTTCCGGATCGGTAAAAGTAGACCAGGGAATAACCGAATAATCAGTGCGAAATTGTTTAAATTGACCAAATAAGGCATTAACAGCAGCATACCAAGCCTGATGAGCTGCCGTGTGGGTAAATTGATACGGCCCCGCCACATCGCCAACGGCAAAAATATTCGGGTAGTTGGTTTGTTGAAAGGCATTGGCTTCGATGGTTTTTGCTGATGACAAGGTAATGCCAAGTTCCTCAACACCATAGCCTTTCACGTTGGCTGTACGCCCAATTGCAATCAGTACCTGGTCAAACGCAATCTTGATGGTTTGTCCCTGACATTCTGCCAGCAAGAATTGTTCGCCATTTTCTAGTAGAAATTGTTTGGCGGTATGTCCAAGATGCACCTCAATACCTTCTTGTTTAAAACGATCCAACACCCTTGTGGACACGTCCACGTCTTCGCGCACCAGAAGATTAGGCGGTCTTTGCACCAGGGTGACATGACTGCCCAATCGCGCAAAAGCCTGTGTTAATTCGCAGCCGATTGGCCCGCCACCCAATACCAGTAGGCGCTTGGGTAACTGTCGGAGGTTCCAGATTGTATCTGAGGTTAGGTAATCGATTTGCTCGATACCGGGAATGGCCGGGATAAATGGCATTGATCCCGCGGCAATCACAATCGAACGCGTAGTTATCGTTTTAACGCCTTCAGGCGTTGTCACCTCAACCGTCCAGGGCGTAATAATTTTGGCTGTTCCTTGAATGACTTCAACGCCCAACTCAGTATAACGTTCGATGGAATCGTGAGGCTCAACGGTTTTGATGATGCGTTGCACCCGCTCCATCACAGTCGCAAAGTCAAATTCTACCGTTGCTTTATCAATACCGAACTCCTGCGCGCGTTTGCTATGCGACAAAAACTTAGCGGAACGAATCATTGCTTTGGAAGGTACGCAGCCAGTATTCAAACAATCGCCGCCCATTTTGTGCTGTTCGATGAGGGTGACTTTGGCTTTGACCGCCGCGCCAATATAAGCCGATACAAGTCCGCCGGCACCAGCCCCAATAACGACCAAATTATTATCGAAACCGACAGGCTTTTGCCAACGTTCATACACCTTGCGTTGCTGTATGAAATCCAGCAGCTTTTTAGCCAACAGCGGGGAAATACCCAATAAAGCAAAGGAGCCTAATAAAGCTGGCGACAAAATGCCGGATAAGCCATCAATTTTTGCTAGCTGAGTGCCAGCATTCACGTAAACCAACGTGCCAGCCAGCATGCCTACCTGACTAACCCAATAAAACGTCCGGGTTGTAATTGCGGTCAGCCCCATCGCCAGATTGATCATAAAAAACGGAAAAACGGGCACCAAACGCAGCGTAAACAAATAATATGCACCATCGCGGCTAACGCCTTCGTCAATAGTCTTAATGCGCTGGCTGAAACGAGACTTGACCCAGTCGCGCAGCAAGAACCGAGCGGCCAGAAATGCCAGGGTTGCGCCAATGGTAGAGGCAAATGAAACAATGATTGTGCCCCACGCTAAACCGAATATGGCTCCACCGGCCAAAGTCATCACGGTTGCGCCTGGTAACGATAAGCCGGTAACCAAAATGTATAACGCTGCATAAAGTGCGCTAGCCTTTATTGGGTGTGCCTGTCGAAAGTTCTCAATCATGTTTTGCTGCGATTTAAGCGTTTCCAGCGTCAGATAATGCTGCAAACCTAAGCTGAAAAATAGCACGATTAAAACCGCGATACCCAGCAACAAAACCAATCTGGTGTTTTTCATGTCGAATTCCTCGCCAACGCGCCGCCGCAACTACTGCCTTGCCCAGCCGTACAGCCATAGCAATGGGCTGCTGTTGCTACAGGGGCGTCCAGAAGCTGTTCCAGCTTCAATTCAGTGATATGTAATTTGGATTTATCCGTACTGCCCACTGGCATAGCCAGCATCTGGTTAAAATCGCAGTCGTAGACGTAACCTTTCCAATCAATGCTCAGGGTGTTTAAACACATCAGATTATCAAGATTATCAGTTCTGAAATTGTCCTTTAATAGATTGAGATACTCCTGAAAGCGACCCTGACTGATTAACATGCTGCCAAAACGTTGAATCGGCATATTTGCGATAGCGTACAGACGGTTAAACACAATACCGTATTGTTGTTGTAGATGTTGTTTATAGGCGTGTTCCAGATTGTGCTGATCAGGTGGCAACACGGCATCTTGCGGGTTGAAAACCAAGTGCAGCTCCAACTCGCTATCCGGTTGACCATAGCCGAGCAGGTTAAGGCGCTGCAATGCGGTTAGACTGTCTCTAAACACGCCTTTGCCACGTTGTTTATCAACATTATCTTCCAGATAGCAGGGCAGTGATGCCACTATTTTTACTTGTTGCGCGGCCAAAAAATCGGCCATGTCTTGGTAATCAGGCGCTTCCAAAATGGTGAGGTTGCATCGATCAATAACATCAATACCTTGATCTCGTGCGGTCCTGACCAGATAACGAAAGTCCGGGTGCATTTCCGGCGCACCGCCCGTCAGGTCAATCGTCTGAATATTTGCGGTATGGGCTAAAGCCAGGATTTGTTCGATAGTATCCGTACTCATCATTTCTGTTCGTTTCGGTCCGGCATTGACGTGACAATGCACACAACTCAGATTGCATAAATAACCGAGATTAACTTGCAACACTTGCAAGGGCCTGCGAAAAATGGCCGGAAAATCGCTGTTGATCAGTAAAGGTTTGGTGTCATACATCGTTAATCCTTGGAAAACCAAATATCGCCATAACCGGCGGTAACCTGACCGCCACTGTTGTCAGTGTCCGTCATTAGCGCAATGGCATCGATAGTGGTTATATCTTCGCCAAACAGTTTCTTGAAATCAGCCCGAACATTGCGTTTTTCGTGTTGCCACTGGTTTAGTGATGCTTCCGGGCCACGTAAAGCCATCATCATGGCATGATCGCCGGCAAACGCATTAGGCCAGACAAGATCTTTTTGGCTGTTACCGGCCCAGACATAATTGATGGCTTTAGTTTGCCAAAATGCCAGACCGCCTTTAACCACCACATACACGCGTGCGGCATAGTCATCCCCGGTTTTGGTTTGTTCATTCAAACCGGTTAATTTGTTGCTAATACGCCATGACCAGTTCAGATAGGGTGTTTGCTCCAGGTTGATCTTTTGTTCCTTAAATAGCCCGGAACCTGCGGCTTTGCTGTCGGCGGTCAATACCGTCAAGCCATCTATGGCTTGTAAACGATATTGCGTTTCACCTTTAAAACTTTTATGTTCCCAGCCATCCAGGTGGTTGCTACTAAAATCGCCAACTTTTAAATCAGGATCAGCTACAGCCTGTTGGAACGTTGCGAGCATCCACACGATTAACAATTTAGCTTTCATTCTGTTAAATTCCTGAAGAATGTTTATCAAATAGACTTTGCCTGTGGCCGGTGCCAGTATTTGTTCAGACTTGGCAAGGGGCGATAGCGCCAATATATCGTGACGTTTATTCTGACCTGTAACCGCTCGCTTAAATTCAATTTGAGCGGTAAACCGGAATAATATTTGTCACTGCTTGGCTAACGCCCTTTGGACATCGTTAACAACAGGCACTATCAGAATTGGTAGCAGGATTCTGCGAGCCGGGCATACAGTCAAACAAACCAAAATGACGAGATTTATCACCGAAAACTTGAAAGTGTTCGCTATAACGGCTCAGCGACAGCATGTCGGCAGTGTTGCCGCATACGCGTAGCGGGCGACCGGTTTCAAAATGATGGTGATCATCTAAATCAAAACTGTGCTGGTGTTGGTCTATGCTGCCTTGATAAATGGCGACCTGACCAAAATCTTCACAACGATCTTCCAATGGCATTTTGAATGCCCGTACCGTGACAGAATCAAAGTTAACCATACCGATTTTGGCAAAAACATCAGGATCTTCAATAGTGATTAGGTTTTGTTTAACCTTGCGCACATCAGGGCAACCCAAATCCTGCAAAATGCGTCTAAAATCTTCCCAATACAAAGCGCCACCCAAACACTCGCCTAACAAAACCGGATCCTGGCGTAGTGCCGCAGGAATACGCCGGTCAGCAAAGACATCGGAAAAATAAAGTTCACCACCTGGTTTAAGTACTCGAAATATTTCGGCCAGAACCCGAGGCTTTTCCGGTGACAAGTTGATGACGCAGTTGGAAACCACCACATCAATGCTGTTATCAGCAATGCCAACGGTGTGTAGATTTTCGATATGGCCATGCAGGAATTCAACGTTGGCAAAACCAAAACGTTCTGCATGCCAGTCGCGGTGCCGCACAGCTACCTCCAACTGCTCTGGGGTCATATCCACACCAATAACCCGGCCAGTGGGGCCAACCAGTTTTGATAACAGATAACAATCTCGACCTGAACCACAGCCTAAATCCAACACAGTCTTACCTTCCAGCGCTGGCGGCAAGGGTGAGCCACAACCATAAAAGCGCTCCAAAATTTCAGGATGCAGCCCGGCCAGCAAAGCTCTTAAATACATGGGCATGGCATCAATACTACAGCAGGCGCTGGTTTTTAAATCATTGCTGGATTGTAAAACCTGACCATAGTAATGACGAACGGATTCGCTGATTTCGATGTTAGTAGTCATTGATCTATCTCATTTATTATTGTTGAAGGTAGGCGTTAACAGCGGTGTTAAAATAGTGCAGCCAAATAAACTGCAACACAAGGCAAAGTCCAGGACAGCATAATGGAGGTTCACCTTAGTATGTGCCTTGTTGCTAACCAAACCAATACCAAATTAGAAGTGTGGGCTGTGTCAACCGGCCTCTGCAATTAATTGGCAAATACGTCTAGCTGAGCCGTGACCACATTGGCTGATAGGCCTTATGTTTCCCTAATGTGAATAATTTTATGGTTTCAGGTATTGGCCCAGAGTTTAACATACCGCCCAACAGCATAACTGTTGCGACTTAAATCATGTGTCATTGATAAGCCATGTATATCTAATTATTAGATCATTGCATCTAATAATATCGGTTCATTATAAAAAAATTATCATTAAGATAAGCCTAGGGTTTAGCATGTATTTGTTTTAAATCAATCTCTGTCAATATAAAATCATAGGTTGATGAGTACCGTTAGGCTTAGATTGAGCAGATTGGTTTCAATAAAAGACGAAATATTTAAAGACTAATTTCAACCATTATTAGTTTGAGTTGATTTGCCAAAGACAAAAAACTAGGCAAAACCAAATCAAGCCAACGGTAGCATTGGTTGACAATAAACATACAAATACTGTAATTTAACTTAATAATTCAAGCTGACCAGACAACTGGAAGCCAGTGCACCCTTGCGGGTCACTGGCTTTTTTTTGGCCTAAATTTTGGTTAGTTCTTTGCTAGGCGGCTTAGAAATAACCTAGGAGCATTCATGTCACATTGGTACAAAGACAATTCATTATCCATTGGTAATACCCCTTTGGTGCGCTTGCATAGAATAACTGACGGCGCCCCCGTTACTTTATTAGCAAAAATTGAAGGCCGCAATCCAGCCTATTCGGTTAAATGCCGGATTGGCGCATCCATGATTTGGGATGCCGAACAACGTGGTTTACTCGGCGAAGGTAAAGAACTGGTAGAGCCGACCAGTGGCAATACCGGGATTGCCTTAGCGTTTGTTGCGGCTGCCAAAGGCATTCCACTCACCTTGACCATGCCCGATACCATGAGCCTGGAACGGCGCAAATTATTGCTCGCGTATGGTGCAAAACTGGTCTTAACCGAAGGTAGCAAAGGCATGAGCGGTGCTATCGCCAAGGCTGAAGAAATTGTGGCCTCTAACCCAGACCGCTATGTATTGTTGCAACAGTTTAAAAATCCGGCCAATCCCGCCATCCATGAACAAACCACTGGCCCGGAAATCTGGAATGATACCGATGGCGCGATTGATATTTTAGTCTCCGGCGTGGGCACGGGCGGGACGATTACTGGCGTGTCGCGTTTCATCAAACAAAATAAAGGCAAAGCGATTTTGTCGATTGCCGTTGAACCCAGTGCCAGTCCCGTTTTAACGCAGTTTACCACTGGACAGCCTTTGCAACCGTCTCCGCATAAAATTCAAGGCATTGGTGCGGGTTTCGTACCGCAGGTTTTGGATTTATCGTTAGTGGACGCTATTGAGCAAGTCAGTAATGAAGATGCCATTAGTTACGCGCGTCGCTTAGCGCAGGAAGAAGGCATTTTATCGGGTATTTCATGTGGTGCCGCAGTTGCAGCAGCTGTGCGTGTGGCTAAACGCCCTGAACACGCAGGTAAAACCATTGTGGTGATTTTGCCCGATTCTGGCGAACGCTATTTAAGCTCGGCTTTATTTGAAGGTATTTTTGACGCTAACGGGTTTGCGGCATGAGTGCAGCGCTCCTAGTTACCAAACAAATTCCTGAGCCTGAAAACACCCAAAACTGGGGTATCGACGGGCTGGTTGCCGAACTGCGCAATTTACGGCTGCAATCCCTGGAAAGCAGGCAGCGTCGCGATCGTCCGCCCAAGCTGCCGTCACGCAAAGTTTTAGGCAATATCATTGATGGTTTAGGTGCCGTGTTGTTTCCCAATCGCTTGGGATTGCCGGATTTAAATGACGAAGGCATTGATTATTTTGTCGGCCATACCTTGGATACCTTGCTGCGCGAGCTGGACAAACAAATCCGCACCGAACTGCAATTTATTTCGGGTAATCAAGAAATAGATAACGCTTCGCATGAACAAGCCAGACAAATCACCAGAGAATTTGCCTCCCGTTTGTCGTCAGTGCGGTCATTACTGGACAGTGATATTGAAGCCGCATTCGAAGGCGATCCGGCGGCCAGAAGTCCCGATGAAATTTTAGTTTGTTATCCGGGCATCAATGCCATTTTACATCATCGTTTTGCACACATTCTTTATGAACTGGGCGTGCCGCTGGTGGCAAGGGTTATTTCTGAAATTGCTCATTCCCATACCGGTATTGATATACATCCAGGCGCACAAATCGGTGAAAGCTTTTTTATAGATCACGGCACTGGCGTCGTTATCGGCGAAACCTGCGTCATAGGAAAACATGTGCGCTTATATCAGGCTGTCACATTGGGCGCCAAGCGCTTTCCCAAGGATGACAACGGTGTGCTGGTTAAAGGCAACGCCAGACATCCCATCGTTGAGGACGATGTGGTGATCTATGCCGGCGCAACCATTTTAGGTCGAATCACCATAGGTCATGGCTCGACTATTGGCGGTAACGTGTGGCTAACCCACAGCGTTCCGCCAGGAAGTAACATCACGCAAGCGCACGTGCGTAGCGAGCTGTTTGATGGCGGTGCAGGAATCTAGCACCGCTGCATAATTTAATAATATTCATCATCACTTTAAAAACAGGAAAAAAACCATGTCAGATATTCATGATGCACATACCGCATTAGGCGACGTCGCAGCCCGCACGTTATCCAATGCTACAAAAACAGTCCCCATGTTGGGCACAATCACACCGCGTTGGTTGGTGCACCTGATGCAATGGGTTCCAGTTGAAGCCGGTATTTACCGTGTCAACAAAGTTAAAAACGAAACCAGCGTAGCTGTTGATTGCTCCAGCCTGGATGAAAAAGTATTACCACAAACGTTTGTCGATTATGAAGAATGGGGCAGGGAATACCGTTTAAATGCCGTCAATACCGTACTGGACGTGCATACCCGGGTTTCTGATTTATACAGCAGCCCGCACAACCAAATTCATGAGCAATTACGTTTAACCATTGAAACCATCAAAGAACGCCAAGAGAGCGAACTGATTAACAATGCAGAATACGGTCTGTTAAACAATGTCGCTCCTTCACAAAAGATTCAACCACGCAATGGCGCGCCAACACCTGACGATTTAGATGAATTGATTGCGACAGTCTGGAAAGAGCCGGCGTTTTTCCTGGCACATCCTAAAGCCATTGCAGCATTTGGACGGGAAGCGACTCGCCGTGGTACACCACCGCCAACGGTATCTTTGTTTGGATCTCAGTTTTTAACATGGCGCGGTTTGCCGTTGATCCCAACAGATAAATTGTATGTTACCAATGGCAAAACCAATATTTTACTCATCCGCACTGGCGAAAGCCGTCAAGGCGTAGTTGGTTTATATCAACCTAACCTGACTGGCGAACTGAGCATGGGCTTGTCCGTGCGTTTTATGGGTATTAACCACAAAGCCATTGCATCTTATTTGGTGTCTTTATATTGTTCATTAGCCGTATTGACTGAAGATGCGCTCGGAGTTCTAGAGAACGTCGAAGTGGACAAATACTATGACTACAAGTAATTTTTCAGGCTTTAATGATGCAAATCAGTTTACCCAAACGGTAGACCAGAATGCTGCATTGCCTGATGTTACTCAACTGGAAAAGCTAGCCAACCAGTTTTTTTCTGCGTTGCCTTGCGATGGCAGCGGTGCCGGTCTTGGTATTGCATCGGCTGCACTGAGCAATGTCTATAATGAGCAATTCACCAGTATAGACAAAGCCTTTATTCCAGGCACATCACCGCAACATTTTGGTTTACCGGGTGAAGCCGAATTGCAAAAGTTGTTTGCACCACGATCAGCTTCTATTGGCAGTTACCCGGACAGTAAACTGGCGACGTCGCATCCTGATAAAGCCTTGGGTGATTTATCAATACCACAGCAAAGCTCTGAAGCCTCGCTGTTTAATGGTATTAACACACATGGCTTTGATTTGCCGGGTGAAGCGGAACTGAAAAAACTTTTGGCACAGCACAACACGTTGGAAGCGCCGACAGTGCCGGAAGCCGCATCTAGCTCGCCGTTTTATTTTTTGACGGACAGTACGTCATTTAATCGCGGCGAAAAAGTGGTTGCGCCGAATATGGGCTTTGCTAATCCAGCGTTTGATGTTAGCGCGGTGCGCCGTGATTTTCCTATTCTTAAAGAACAGGTTAATGGGCATCAGTTGGTCTGGTTTGATAATGCTGCCACAACCCAAAAGCCACAGGTGGTTATCGACCGGGTTTCGTACTTTTACGAGCATGAAAACTCCAATATCCACCGTGCTGCGCATGAATTAGCAGCTCGCTCTACGGATGCTTACGAAAAGGCGCGTGATACGGTTGCTAAGTTTCTAAACGCATCGTCATCTGCTGACATTGTGTTTGTACGCGGTACCACGGAAGCCATTAATTTAGTGGCGCAAAGCTGGGGTCGGCAGAACATTCAAAAGGATGATGAGATCGTCATTACATGGCTGGAGCACCACGCCAACATCGTACCTTGGCAAATGTTATGTTCAGAAACCGGTGCTGTCTTAAGAGTGGCGCCAGTGGATGAAGATGGTCAGGTTATTTTGCAGGAATATCAAAAGTTACTGAATGCAAAAACCAAGCTGGTTTCATTTACCCAGGTTTCTAATGCTCTAGGCACGGTAACACCCGCCAAGCAAATGATTGAAATGGCGCATCGGGTTGGTGCAAAAGTGTTATTGGACGGCGCACAATCCGTATCGCATTTGCGCGCGGACGTGCAAGTTCTGGATTGTGACTGGTTTGTGTTTTCCGGCCATAAAATCTTTGCTCCAACGGGTATTGGCGCTCTGTACGGCAAACCGGAATTACTGGAATCCATGCAGCCTTGGCAGGGCGGCGGTAATATGATTGAAGATGTCACGTTTGAAAAAATCATCTATCAACCAGCCCCCGCTCGCTTTGAAGCGGGTACTGGCAATATTGCCGATGCTGTAGGTTTAGGTGCGGCACTGGAGTATGTCAGTCGATTAGGTATTGAAAACATCGCCCGCTACGAGCATGAACTGCTGGTGTACGCAATGGACAAGCTCAACAGCATTCAAGGCCTAAGGTTAATTGGCACAGCACCGGATAAAACCAGTGTATTGTCATTTGTATTGGCCGGACACAGCAATCAAGATGTGGGCGTCGCCTTAAATAAAGTGGGTATTGCGGTGCGCACTGGCCATCATTGTGCGCAACCTATTTTGCGCCGCTTTGGTTTGGAAAGTACTGTGCGACCATCATTGGCTTTGTACAACACACATGAAGAGGTTGATCATCTGGTTGATAGTGTAAGGAAGATAAAAGCGGGAGGCGTTTATTCGTTTTAAGTCTGTTTACAGGACTTAACCCGCGCTGCTCACAGCAAACCTGGTAAGCATTCATTTGCTTGCCAGGTTTTTGTGCGAGTGCGATCTGTAATTAAACCGCCGATATTTAAAACGATGAATCTAAGCCAAATAGAACTGCTGCGGGTTTTGCAGGAAACTGACTTAAACTTGTCCAAGGCAGCTGATAAAATGCACATTGTGCAATCTGCAGTAAGCCGACAACTACAGTTGTTTGAAGCCGAAATCGGCTCGCCCTTATTCGAGCGGCAAGGAAAAAAGCTGGTGGGCATGACGCCACTGGGTTTACGCATTATGGATGAAGTGGCCAGCATTAATATGGCCAAAAAAAACATACAAGCGATGGCTGCTGATTTTTTGGATAGCAACCGGGGCACCATTCATATCGCCACTACCCATACCCAAGCTAAATTTTTCCTGCCCAAACCCATCGTGCGCTTTAAAGAAAAGTATCCTGGCGTACGGATTTACATGGTGGAAGCCTCACCGGAACAATTGATTAACCAATTGCATACCCATAAAGCGGATATTGCCATCTGCACCGAGCGGGTCGCAGAAGAAACCGATTTAGTGATAAAACCCTGTTATCACTGGCATCATGCCGCCGTTATTCCCAAAGACCATCCATTAAGTTCAGGCGAAATGACCTTGGAACGCTTGGCTAACTATCCAATTTTAACCTACAGCTTTGGTTTCACTGGCCGATCCAATATTGAAAGCGCGTTTAAAAATACCGGACTGCAATTGGATATTACCCTGGCCGCTGCCGATACTGACGTTATTAAAACCTATGTGCGATTAGGCATGGGCGTGGGTTTGATCGCCGGTATGGCTTACGATGCCAAAATTGATAAAGATTTAATCATACGAGATCTGTCACATCTAATCCCAAAATCCAGCACAAAAATCGCCTATTTAAAGCACAATTATCTACCGCTTTATAGTCAGCATTTTATTGAAGAATTACTGGCAGCTGCTGCTGAAATGGGTGCATAATAATCATGTTAATAGTAAATCTGTAGCAATTCACAAGCGCATTTTTATCTGACAACTTCCTTGCATTACACGTTGCAAGCTTCACCTTTCCTGGAAAAATGGCTAAAATTATCTGATTATATTGTCTAATCGGAATACTATGAGCGATTTAACTCTATGTATAAAAATCCAGAGAAATGTGTCGATTTTTGTCCAGAGTCCTATAGAGAGGATAACTTTTTTCTGCCTACCAAATAAATACAGTTGCTAATCCGCTGAATCTTTTATCAGTGTTAGGCGCTGAGCATAAATTGTACCTTCTTTTGTGATGGGTTTCGGCTCACGCCTATACCTGTGTTGCGGCTTTAACCGCAAATTATTGGAGTAAAAAATATGACTAAGCAGTTCGATGTAATTATTGAAAAAGATTCCGAGGGTAATTTTGTAGCTTCAGTACCAGCGCTAAGAGGATGTCATACACAAGCTCGGTCCCTGGATGAACTTATGGAACGTATTCGTGAAGCTATTGAGCTTTGTTTGGAAGTTTATGGAGAAACGCCGGAACCTCTGGACTTTGTTGGTGTGCAACGTATTTCAGTTGCTGCATGACATCTTTTCCAAGTTTGACCGGTAAAGAGTTATTGCTAGCCTTAAAAAATGCGGGCTTTTTGTTGGTGCGAGTTAAAGGAAGTCACCATTTTGTGCAACACGATGATGGACGGGCAACGGTAGTTCCCGTTCATGCTGGCGAAACCATCGGCCCTGGCTTAATAAGCAAAATACTCCGCGATTGTGATTTAAGCCGTGAGCAATTACAACAGCTGTTATGAAATGAAATTAGACTTATCCAAAGTCCGGTAGAGTACGCACAGCTTACCCTGCCGGGCTATATAATTATCCTGATAGTTCATAATTTAGAAATTCTGCTTGCATTTTAACTGTAAACCTTTATTTTATTAGCAAGCCAACTGGATAGACTGGTTGGTCTTAACATTAATAAGGGGATTCCTTATGACAAGCTACAACTACTCTTTTGCCGTTTTTATAGGACGGTTTCAGCCATACCATAATGGTCACCACCACGTTATTCAGCAAGGTTTGCAACAAGCAGAACGCTTGGTCCTGTTATGTGGTTCTTCCCATATGCCGCCTTCGCACCGAAATCCCTGGTCATTTCAAGAACGTAAACGCATGATTCTGGATTCGTTTGCACCTGCTGATGCAGAGCGCATTACAGTTCTCCCGTTGATTGATTCACCATACAATGATGCGGTTTGGATTCAATCTGTCCAAACTATCGTTAATGGTTTAGTGCAGGCTTTTCACAATGTGCCACACAGACAGCCCAAAATTGCTTTAATCGGGCATAGTAAAGATCATTCATCGTATTACTTAAAACTGTTTCCACAATGGGAATCCATTTCAGTTGGACATCATTTTGATCTGGATGCAACGGCGATTCGGCAGGATTTCTTTAGTGGTAAGACTAATGTTCAGTCTGTTTTGGACACTATTACCGCCAATTGCCCCAGTGGCACGGTTGATTATCTGGCCAATAACTACAGCCCAAAAGCCTTTGAATATATCTACGAAGAAAACGCTTTTGTGCAAGCTTATCGGCAGTCCTGGTCGCAATCACCTTATCCGCCAGTGTTTATGACGGTTGATGCCATTGTTGTGCAATCAGGACATATCCTGCTGGTTAAACGACGCGCCAAACCTGGTTTTGGCCTTATGGCGCTGCCCGGCGGTTTTGTTGGTCAATATGAAAAACTGGTCGATGCGGCTCTGCGCGAATTGCGTGAAGAAACCCGGTTAAAAGTGCCGGAACCTGTGTTAAGAGGCTGTATCAAGCAGGTGCATACCTTTGATGATCCTTACCGGTCTGCACGCGGACGTACTATTACTCAGGCCTTGTTAATTGAATTACCGAATGCCGATGCACTGCCTAAGGTAAAAGCAGGAGATGATGCTGCAAAAGCATTCTGGCTGCCATTGGCGGATTTACAGCCGGATCAATTATTTGAAGACCATTACTTTATTATCCGCCAACTTTTGGGTTTGGGTGAACCAAACTATACTTCGGCACAACCCCAAAACGGCTGGCAGGATTACCGCGTTTAAACGCAACAGTGGCCCAGAAAGACTGGGCTATCTTTATTAACTTAAGGGGATTCCTTATGAACACACTTTTTGACAATCTAATTTTAAACACCGACTCATACAAAGCTTCACACTACCGTCAGTACCCGCAAGGTACTCAATTTATGTCTTACTATATTGAATCACGGGGCGGAGATTATGATGAGCTGGTGTTTTTTGGTCTGCAACTGTTTCTAAAACAATATTTGCTTAAACCTATCACTGCCAAAATGATAGATGAGGCAGAAAGTATTTTAGTGCCCCACGGTTTACCGTTTAACCGCGCAGACTGGGAATACATTCTACGAACTTATGATGGCTTTCTGCCAATAGCCATAGAAGCCATGCCCGAAGGCATGATCACGCAACCAGGGCAGGTGATGGCTCAAATTGTTAATACCGACAGCCGTTGTTTTTGGCTGCCAGGTTATCTGGAAACCATGTTGCTTAGAGCGGCATGGTATGGCACTACAGTAGCCACCCGATCAAGAACATGTAAGCAACTGATTGCCAAATACTTGCTCGAAACCGCCGACGACTTGTCTGGGCTGGATTTTAAACTGCATGATTTTGGCGCTCGGGGCGTATCTTCGCAAGAATCCGCCGCGATTTCCGGATTAGCGCATTTAGTCAATTTTAAAGGCACAGATACTTTGGCCGCGATAATTGCCGCACAACGCTATTACCATGCCGAAATGCCCGCGTACTCCATTCCGGCTGCTGAACACTCCACCATCACCAGTTGGGGGCGGGAAAATGAAGATCAGGCTTATGAAAATATGTTGCAACAGTTTTTAGCGCCTAGAAAAATGGTTGCTGTGGTTAGTGATTCTTATAACCTGTGGCAAACACTGGAAAGTTGGGGCACCCGCTTTAAAGCGCAAATTGAAGGTTCGGGTGGAACATTAGTGGTCAGGCCGGATAGCGGCAATCCAGTTGAGGTGGTTTTAAAAACGCTACAAATGCTGGAGCAATATTTTGGATGCACCGTTAACAAGAAAGGTTATAAAGTGCTTCCGCCTTGTATTCGGGTAATTCAAGGTGATGGCGTGTCATTACAAAGTATTGGACAAATTTTAGAAACCACCAAAAAACATGGCTATAGTGCAGATAACTTAGCCTTTGGCATGGGCGCTGAATTATTACAAAAAGTGAATCGTGACACCCTTAAATTTGCCATGAAAGCTTCGTCCGTGCAGATAAATGGCGTGTGGCAAGATGTGTTCAAAGACCCTATCACCGATCCTGGCAAACAATCCAAACGCGGTCGGTTGGCTTTAATCAGCAATGCCCAGGACAAACTGGCCACAGTTTCGATAGATCAGTTGGGTAGTCACCGCAATCTGCTGCAACCTGTGTTTAGAAATGGAAAATTATTGGTTGATGATACTTTTGAAATGATTCGTGAAAGGGCGGCTGTTTAATGATAAACAGTCCGTTAAGTTACGCTGTGTGTACCGATTGGTTTTACAGAATAAAATGACGCAATCAATAACATTCGGCACGAACAGCGTACCCTACCAGGCTTGTTTTGTAGCAGGAACACTAGTACATACCGATAAAGGTTTAGTGCCAATTGAACAAATTAAAGTGGGCGACCTAGTGCTCTCCAAACCAGAAAACGGGAAAGGTGAACCCGCCTACAAACCAGTGGTAAATACCTTTGTCCACCATGACAAACGGATCGCACGCATTGACTATATGTTGAATGATGATCCCTCTAGGCTTTACCCCGTGTTTTCAACCTGGGAACATCCGTTTTGGGTCATAGGAGAAGGCTGGACTGCAGCTTCCCAATTACGCGGCCCCTGGTTGACAGAACATAAACTGGAGCATACTAATGGAGCTCAGGCGACTGTTTATGAGAACTGCCCAATTTATCGTACAAAACAACTAGGTGTCGGTTGGTTTGGAAACTTGGATAGTGGAGAAGGCGCGGAGTTGGATTTTGTTAACATGAAAGTTATCAGTAGCGATGCGCTCCTGGACTATGACATTCAGGAGAGCGACGACCGCTATTTGAAAACTACCGTCTACAATTTTGAGGTGGCCGATTATCATACCTATTATATTGGTAAACACGGTGCCTGGGTACACAACGCGGATTGTTCCGGCATTAATCTTCGCGTTAATGATGGCGGTAGGACCGTAGGTTGGGGTGAGGTAACGAACCCCAACGTTTTTGGGTGATTGGGTTTTTGATCTGGGACGAATTTGTGTAGTGCTGTTTTTACATTAAAACATTTTCACACACTTGATGCTCGGTTTATGTTGGGCTTCCTGACGTCACCCCAACCTACGACCCTGAAATGAGCACACAAAAACGTTAGCTAAAATAACTCTATTCATGCTGTGCTAGATTGGATTCATGATAATAGCCTATCACATCAATATTGATCCAACTGAGCAAATGCACCTACACCTTCTGTCATTAAATCCAAAACTCGAATCAACCTGGGACGCTTATACACATGCCATAAAAAGCAGTTGTGAAAACGCCAGGTTTGCAGAAGCGCTTAATTTAGTAACACAAATACCTCACCCTGAACTGTCACCCGGTTGTAGTGACTATTTGCTGTATTTGCCCTTGGTGTATTTAGGTAATCAGCAAGAAGCGCAAGCGCTCAATGCTATAAAAATGGCTTTTACCTATGGTTATGCCGGTTTTTGGCAATTTGCACCCTACAGTCATGGCTGGGGGAGCAGTGAAGATAATCCAGTTTATCAAGCATTAAAACCGATTTACCAAAACACGGTACTGCAAGCTTACATTAAATCCGTTTATGATAGCTCTGTGGGAGAGTGGGGGTTTAATATAACCAATACGCCTTTTTGCTGGTTTGAGCGGGCGGTGCTTACCCGCAAGAACCAACGTTGCCAGATTAGTAACCAAAAACTGGAAAAAGATCAGGAAGTGTATCAATTTAGATTTTTTAACGGTAGTTTTGATGTGCCTTCTGAATTATTTGTAGCTGACATCAGCAATTTTGATCAAAACCCTGCTGCGGTTGCAAATTTGCAAAAATACCAAACTAATAGCTACCAACTCACTGATTATCAATTTAAAATCAGCTATTCTCATCCTTTGATCAATGCGTTCTGGCATAAGCTTGATGAATTTGATTTAGCCAACACGCTAAAGTTGATTGCTAACCCGCCGGTCTCGCCAACACCTTATATTTTGCATCACTTTGCTAAAGATGTTGATCAACCTATTGATGAACAATACCCGACAGAACATGTCATACATGCCGGCACCGGTGGCGAATTCATCAATCTGTTATATGTTTTAGTCAAATGTGGTTATTTGCATGACATAAAACAATGCCTCAGCGAACCACCTAAACACTTTGGCCTGGCACTGTTGATTTTTAATGATGCAGCCATTCGGCAACTAGTGGCGGATCTGCTAGGCTGGCCAGAACTTGCAGAGCTATTTCCAATAGCACTCAAAAATTACAGCCAGAAAACACCAGTGGAAGTACAAAGAATCATCAATTTTAGTTTAAAACATCCAGACTTTTGCCCTGTTTTGGCAGAATCTATGTCTCTTTATGAATACCACTTGTATAGTAATTATCATCCCGGGGCAAACTGGTTTTATCAGGAATTTCAGCAGTTTGTTTATGGCAAAGGTGGTGGCTTGCTGGATTTTTTAATACCAGCGCCACACCATTTGCCTGTACTGAATAAAATGCTAACCCAACAAAGCGTTGTTGATGGTATCGGTGAGCGCGCTTATGATGCCTATGGCAATTCACAAGCGCATTTTTATCGGACAATTTCCTTGCATTACGCGCTGCAAGCTTCACCCTTGCTGGATAAATGGCTAAAGTTGCCTGATTATATTGCCCAATCGGCATATTATGATCGATTTAAATCCATGCATAAAAAAACCAGAGAAATTTGTCGATTTATGTCAAAAGCTGCTTAACCCGGAAAGGTGTGTGTAAAATATCGCCGTGCTACAAAGTGCATCAATCGATAAAACAAGAACGACGCGCTTACCTGGGTTCAGCACATCATATGGCTTTGGATTTAATGCCTTAGCCCCGCTATTATTTTTAAAGCACTAGCCATTGACCAATAAAATACCTCAGAATGTCATAGGGCTGTCATAATAATCATTAAAAATACACTTCTTTAGAGTTCTTAGAAGTGATTTTTATGAGTAACCGTCATTACCGAACCATATGGATATCGGATCTGCACATTGGTTCTACCCAGTGTCAAGCCGACACATTGTTGGATTTTCTTAAATACAATGACAGTGACAAGCTGTATTTGGTCGGTGATATTATCGATTTTTGGGCGTTGTCTAAAAAAATGTATTGGCCGCGCGCGCACAATACCATCATCCAGAAATTTCTGCGCAAAGCCAGACACGGCACCCAAATCATTTATATTCCTGGAAATCATGATGAAAATATTCGGGATTATGATCATTACATTTTTGGCGATATCGTCGTTAAAAATTCCGATATTCATACCACCATCCAAAACAAGCGGTTTTTAATTGTGCATGGCGATGAATACGATACGATTACCAAGCACCATCGCTGGATTGCGCAACTGGGTAGTGTCGGTTATGATTTTCTTTTAGAAATCAATCGCTTTTTACGTTTTTGTCGACGGTTGTTTGGCATGCAATCTCAGTTTTCATTAGCGGCCTACGTAAAATACAAGGTTAAAAACGTGGTGCAATTTATTTCGGAATATGAACAAAGCATTGTTGACACCCTTAAAAATGAAGATTTGGATGGCGTGATTTGTGGGCATATTCACCATGCAGAAATTAAAGAAATCGAAGGCTTTTTATATATCAATACCGGCGATTTTGTAGAGAGTTGTTCGGCGATTGTGGAACATTATGATGGCAGATTGGAGTTGATCCACTGGCAAAAGACTGAGTTAACTGCACCGCAGGCAGAAATTGAATTGGTCGATGTCAGCTAACAAACTAACTCTCAATCATTCATACGTCTATAAAATCTCAAGATTAACTGAACACTCGGCTAGTTAAACCGTAAGTTATATTCCATAAAGTTTTCGCTTACGCCAAAAAGTTGCACGACTCATATTCAATTGCTCTGCTGCCTCATTGATATTGCCCTGGTTTTGATGTAACGCTTGTTTAATCGCCAGCTTTTCCTGGTCAACTGACAGGTTTTTTGCCTGCTTGGGCTTGAGTTTTGACTGATTGATGGCGGGGAATTCTCTAAATTCCGGTGGTAATTCGGACAGGCGCAAAGTACCGCCACGACCTACGGCAAATGCATATTCAACCACGTTGTGTAATTCACGAATATTGCCAGGCCATTGATAATCCAACAGCACTTTCATGGCCGGCGGGTCAATTTTGTCTATGTGTCGAAAATTATCATTGTTATGTTGCTGAATAAAATGCCAAATCAACAGCCCGATGTCTTCCCGTCGTTCACGTAGGGGAGGGATAAAGATAGGTACAACTCGCAGTCGATACATTAAATCTTCTCGAAATCGGCCAGCTTTTACTTCTTCACGTAATGAGCGGTGCGTGGCGGCAACAATTCGCACATCCACATCAATCGAGCGGTCGCCACCGACCGGAATATAGTTTCTTTCTTGCAGCACCCGCAATAATTTAGCTTGTAGCTCCAGTGGTAACTCCGCCACTTCATCAAGAAATAAAGTGCCGCCATGCGAGCGCTGAAATAAGCCGTTGTGGTCTTTAATAGCACCTGTAAACGCGCCTCGCACATGCCCAAATAATTCACTTTCCAATAAATTACTGGATAAGGCAGCGCAGTTGATCGCTAAGAATGGTGCGCTGCGCCTTGCACTTAAATCGTGGATGGCTTTTGCCACTAGCTCCTTACCTGAGCCACTTTCGCCGCGCACCAGTACCGTTGCAGTAGTTTCTGCGGCATTTTGGATGATCTGGAAAACGCCTTGCATGGCAGGAGACCGGCTGAGTATGCCTTGAAAACTGTTATTACTCAGCAAGGATGGCACGTGATGTTTTGATGGCAATGATCCTACCTGCTGTTTTTGTAACAGACCAATACCGCCAAAGAATTGTTTGTTGCTGTCGAATAACGGCCGCACGGTTATTTGGATTTGGCAGTTTCCGCCATCTGCTTGGATTAAGTTGGTGGTTTGATAACCTGGCGAATTTTCTGTTATGGCAAATTGTGCAGGGCAACTGCGACCCAGCATGGCAGTGCTTTCAAAACCAGTGGTTTTAGCAGCGCCTGAGCTCCAGTGCATGATTTGTTGTTTATTATCGAGGATATAAATGCCATCTTGGCTCAATAAATCTAAAAACCTGGTAAATAAATACTCGCTTGAAAGTTGAGCCATCCAATCAACCAAGTTAGATTCAATTGGTAAGTTATCTATTATCCGTGTCATTTAGCAACCAGTTTGCTGATATTAAGTGCAGAAACATTACCGGAAACCGCAGGTTACAGCAACTATTCCGATTGGCTGGACATGCTGAACAGTCTAAATTTTTTGTTTGTACCTGGATCAGTTTAATCAAATACAGTAAACATACTGATAGATATCTATGCGACTCTGGATTATATTGATCTTTAATTCATTAATTATCAATTAATACTGTTGTTATACATTTAATCAACGCATTGATAAAAGTCATCAATGTCAAACTCAATGGGTACAGCTTGTGAGCTATATAAATCCCGGTGAGTGCGTCCTTCAATTTAATAACTATTCCGGTGAGTAAATATGTCGAATTCACTAAATGATCTGATGCGACCCGTCAATTTTGAAGAAGCTTATGACGAGGCGATTAAAAGAATTGCAGAGCTAAATAGTGAGCTGCAACAAAAAGATTTAATAATGGATGGCTATCATAAGCAATTGATTACAATGAAGGCAAAGATGGATGAATGTATAAAATCTCTAAGCAATATTCCAGAGTTACTTGCTAATACGGAAGCTAATTTTAAATCCAGCCATGATCAGTTACTTCTTAAGATTAAGGAGCAAGAGCAAATAATTTTAGATTTAGAAAATGCAAACTTTGCCTGGTCCGAGCGTTCAATTAAACTGGAATTTGAGCTTTTAGCAGCCAAAAACATTTCCGGCTAAGCAGATTGCTGTTTTACAAGTGAGCCAGTATTTTTGTTTGGCTCACAACAAATGCAATGCTTAGGCCGGTTGGGTGTGTGATAATAACGGCTTTTATTTGTTAATATCTCAGCCACATGTTGATCGACTCCCACTGCCATCTCGACCGTATTGACTTAAAACCCTATCAAGACGATTTTGCCTGCTTTATGGCAGAGGCAGACAAGCAGCAAATTGAACATCTATTGTGTATTGCTATTGATATGGAACGCTATCCGGCCATGCTGGAGCTGGTATCACCCTATTCACAAATATCCGTTTCTGTAGGCGTGCATCCAAATGAGCGGGACGGTCATGATCCGAGTGTAGAAGAGCTGATTGCACTTGCTAGCAATGACAAAGTGATTGCCATTGGTGAGACTGGCCTGGATTACTTTCGTAGTGAAGGCGATTTAACCTGGCAGCATCAGCGCTTTATTAATCATATTGAAGCAGCAAAAGCCGTAAACAAACCACTCATTATTCACACCCGCGATGCCGGGCATGATAGCTTGCAGGTGCTGAAAGAGCAGGGTGCAGATCAAGTAGGCGGCATTATCCATTGCTTTACCGAAGATTGGGCTTATGCAAAAAAAGCCCTGGATTTAAATTTTTATATTTCCTTTTCCGGCATCGTTACTTTCAACAATGCCCTGGCCATAAAAGAAGTCGCCAAACTGGTGCCACAAGACCGGTTTTTGATTGAAACAGATTCACCCTATTTAGCGCCAGTGCCATTTCGCGGCAAACCCAATTATCCAACTTATGTGCGCCATGTTGCCCAGCATATCGCCGATCTACGCGGCACGACAATTAACAAAATTGCAGATTTAAGCACCGCTAATTTCTATAATTTATTTAACCAGGTTCTCGCCAGTTGAATAAGTAATCGTTACAACATTGATTTTTACATTGTTAACTTGCGGTATACTCAATAGCAAACCAGCCATTAATTGATTGCAATGACTAAACACTGTAAAAAAGTCCGACTACACTTCTGTGCATGCTGTAACTAATGCAACAAACACGCATTTCTTATAATTAACTTCCCATCAATGCCGAGCACTCAATCAACTTGGCGTTGGTTATTGACTATCTATGAAAAAACAAGACAAATCGCTGACCATGACTGTATTAATGACGCCGGATATGGCCAATTTTTCCGGTAAGGTACATGGCGGTATTATTTTAAAGCTGTTGGATCAGGTGGCTTACGCCTGTGCAGCCAAATATTCCAAAAGTTACGTGGTAACGGCTGCGTTAGATAACGTATTTTTTAAACAAAGCATCAATGTGGGTGAGTTAGTAACTTTCTTTGCCCATGTAAATCATGTTGGTCGATCATCAATGGAAGTCGGGGTTAAAGTAGTCGCAGAAGATTTGCGTACTGAAGAAAAACGCCATACCACCTCTTGTTATTTTACTATGGTGGCAATTGATGATGCGGGTAAATCCGTTGAAGTACCCAGATTGCAGATAGACTCGGAAACCGAACAAAAATTATATGCCGCTGCTGAGTTGCGCAAAAAAATGCGTCAGGAGATTGTGGCAATGAACAAAACCTTGCATGTAGAAATTGAAGATAAAGGATTGTAAACGTGGGATTACAAGATAATTTTGAACAACTACCGTTAAAAGACTTTGCCGAAAAAGCGTACCTGGATTATTCCATGTACGTTATTTTAGATCGCGCCTTGCCGCATATAGCCGATGGTTTAAAACCCGTGCAGCGGCGTATTGTTTACGCTATGTCCGAATTGGGTTTGACCGCGTTAGCCAAATATAAAAAATCCGCCAGAACGGTCGGTGACGTGTTGGGTAAATATCATCCACACGGCGATTCCGCCTGTTATGAAGCCATGGTGATTATGGCGCAGGATTTTTCTTATCGTTATCCGTTAATTGACGGACAGGGCAACTGGGGATCGCCAGACGACCCAAAATCCTTTGCCGCCATGCGTTACACCGAATCCAGACTGACTGCCTATGCACAAACGTTGCTTAGTGAATTAGGGCAGGGCACGGTGGAATGGTCTGATAATTTTGACGGCACCATGAAAGAGCCGGTGCTACTGCCAGCTAGATTACCTAATGTGTTATTAAACGGCACCATGGGTATTGCAGTGGGCATGGCAACCGACATCCCCCCGCATAATTTGCGCGAAGTTGCCGCCGCTTGCCTGGAATTATTGGATAACCCGGATGCAGATCAGGCAACCATACTTGGCCATGTTAAAGGCCCGGATTATCCAACGGATGCTGAAATTATTTCCTCTGCTGAAGACATTCAAAAAATCTACAGCACGGGCGGCGGTTCCATCAAAATGCGCGCTAAATATGAGCAGGAAGACGGTAATATCGTCATCACTGCTTTGCCGCACCAAGTGTCCGGCGCCAAGTTAATGGAACAAATTGCCGCGCAAATGCTGGCCAAAAAACTGCCCATGATTGAAGATTTGCGTGATGAATCTGATCATGAAAATCAGACTCGTTTGTTAATAATTCCAAAATCTAAACGCATTGACGCCGATGCCGTCATGTCGCATTTGTTTGCAACCACCGACCTGGAAAAAAGCTATCGCGTTAATATGAACATGATCGGTCTGGATGGCCGACCCAAAGTTCTGGGCTTGCGTGAAATCCTGGTCGATTGGCTCACTTTCCGTACCGAAACAGTACGTCGCCGACTGCAATATCGGTTAGATAAGGTATTGGCACGTTTACATATTTTGGAAGGTTTGTTAATCGCCTATCTTAATATCGACGAAGTGATTGCTATTATCCGCAGCGAAGATAATCCAAAGCCGGTGTTAATGGAACGCTTTGGTATTACCGATACCCAAGCTGAAGCTATTTTGGAATTAAAGCTGCGCAATTTGGCAAAACTGGAAGAAATGAAAATCCGGGGCGAGCAGGATGAGTTGGAACAAGAGCGCGCTGCTTTGGAAAAAACCTTGGGTTCACCGCGTTTGCTCAATCGTTTAATCCGTAAAGAAATTGAGCGTGATGCTGAAAAATATGGTGATGACCGCCGTTCGCCCATTGTTGCCAGAGAAGCTTCCCAAGCTCTGGAAACCACTGCTTTAATCAGTAACGAACCCTTAACCGTTATTCTGTCTCAAAAAGGTTGGATACGTGCGGCTAAAGGTCATGATATTGAGGTGGATAATTTGGCTTATCGTTCCGGCGACAGCTTTTTGGAAGCCTTAAAAACCCGCTCCACCCAACCATTATATATTCTGGATTCAACGGGTCGAGCCTATGCTACCTCAGCACATGACTTGCCATCCGCCCGAACCCAGGGCGAGCCATTAACCGGACGCTTAAACCCGCCAGCCGGTGCCGTCTTTATGCACTTGTTAAGTGGCAATCCCGATGATTGGTATGTGCTGGCCAGCAATGCCGGATATGGCTTTAAGGTGCAGTTAAAAGAATTGTTTAGTAAAAATAAAGCCGGTAAGGCCTTGATTTCGTTACCTGAAGGCACTGCTATCATTAAACCGGCCATCATTAATAACGATGAAGACTTGCTGGCCGTGGTTACGTTGCAGGGTCGATTACTGATTTTTCCAGTGGCGGATTTGCCAGCACTGGCTAAAGGCAAGGGCAACAAGCTGATTCAAATACCCAATGCCGATTTTGGTACGGGTAAAGACGCTGTTGTTGCCATGTTGGCATTACCGGTAGGTGGTCAATTGAAGTTAATTTCTGGCAAACGCCACATTACCTTAAAAGACATCGATATAGCGCAATATTCCGGCAACCGTGCCAATCGTGGAACGGCATTGCCTAGAGGTTTTCAGCGTGTTGATGGTTTAAGTTTGGACTAACCGTTAATTTTTAAAATTTAGATTTTTTTATAAGGAATTTAATGAAACATCCCGTTGTTAATGCAGTGATAACTCCAGATGGCAAGCTGGATGTGTTATCAAAACTTGAAGTCAGTAAGTTGTTAGATTCCAGTCAAGGTGGTCTGTATAAGACCTTTCGCAATTGCTCTTTAGCGGTTTTAAACTGCGGCAGTGGCATGGATGATGGCAAGGAATTACTGGAACGCTACCCTAATTTTGCTATTCGGATCATTCAAGAACAGCGCGGGATAAAACTGGACGTTACCGGTGCGCCTGCGCAAGCGTTTGTTGATGGCAAAATGATTAAGGGTATCAATGAACACCTTTTTGCGGTGTTACGTGACATTGTGTATGTAAGCAATGAAATCAACGATAACCCTAAGTTTGATTTAGCCCGTTCGGCTGGAATCACCGATGCGGTTTTTCATATATTACGCAATGCCTATATCCTGCGACCAATGGTAAATCCTAATTTGGTCGTCTGTTGGGGAGGACATTCCATTAGCCGTAAAGAATATGAATACAGTAAGCTGGTAGGCCACGAAATGGGTTTGCGTGGCTTGGATATTTGTACGGGTTGCGGTCCTGGTGCCATGAAAGGCCCAATGAAAGGGGCAACTATTGGACACGCCAAACAACGTATCAAAAACGGCCAATATTTAGGCATCACCGAACCTGGCATTATTGCAGCAGAATCACCAAATCCAATTGTAAATCAGCTGGTTATCATGCCTGATATTGAAAAGCGTCTGGAAGCATTTGTGCGCACAGGTCATGGTATTGTGGTATTTCCTGGTGGTGCGGGTACGACAGAAGAAATTTTATATATTTTGGGCGTGTTGCTGCACCCTGATAATCAAGCCATGCCATTTCCATTAATCTTTACCGGCCCAGATAGTGCAAAAGATTATTTTAAACAAATTGATCAGTTTATAGTCGGAACCTTGGGTGCAGAAGCGCAGAAACGCTATCAAATTATCATTGATGACCCGGTGCAAGTGGCAGCGCAAATGCACGCCGGGGTTCAGCAGGTTAGACAATATCGTAAAGAAACTGGCGATGCCTATTATTTTAACTGGCAGCTTAAGATTGACTCAGTGTTTCAACAACCTTTTATTCCAACGCACGCGGCAATGCGCGGTTTGGAATTGCACAAAGATCAGCCTGCTCATGATTTGGCAGCCAATTTGCGCCGGGCTTTTTCAGGGATTGTTGCAGGTAATGTAAAAGACGACGGCATTCGTGCTATTGAAGAGCATGGACATTTTGAAATTTGTGGTGATGCCGAAATAATGCGACTGATGGATAGTCTGCTGACATCATTCGTTCAGCAGCATCGTATGAAGTTGCCGGGTAAAAAATACACGCCCTGTTATCGGGTGATTCAGTAGATCAATAAACGGGCGGCGCAGTACCGCCCGATTTTTGGAAAAGTTATAAAATATGATTTTTACGCTTTGCTTGCCATAAAAAACCAAGTAAACCGCTACCGAACAGCCAAACTGCGGTAGGTAACGGAACAGGCGCTGCAAATTGAGAGATAGTGGTGGTTGCCGCACCGCCTAAAGAGTCTAGTGAATAAGCTCTAAAGCCAAATATATCACCAGCCGCAACTGTTGCTGAAAATGTTTCGCTTTGATTGTTGGTACCGTCACTGTCCGAAATTTTGGTAAACACACCGTTTAGTAACCAACCGAAATCATCGTTACTTGAGCCATCTGTATCCAGAGTCAAATAGGACCAGTTAAAACTGACCGTGCCAGAAGTTTCTGCTGAGATAGTAAAATCCTGGAATTTATTAATCTCGCCGCTAGCGTCATTGCTACTGGTAAGGCTAATTGATAGCGGGACTGACGATATATCTATCAAGCCACCGTCGATGGATTGGGTCCAGTTGGATGCATCATAATGACCTGCAAAGCCTGAAGCACAAGCCTGACCGGAAATGAGATAGCTGCAAAAGAAAAGTAACGTTAGATAAATCTTCATATTTTCAATCCTTAAAAAATTACACATGGAAATTAACTGAGCTGGTCACGCATTTTTAATTCTGGAGGGTAGGTTATCCAAGGCAAATTGCCAGTTAATTAGCTTGTCCAAAACCCCGTTTAAATAACTGGTGCGCAGATTCTGGTAGTCCAAATAATAGGCGTGCTCCCAAACATCAATTACTAGCAACGGCGTCATGCCAGCTGTTAGTGGTGAATCGGCATTGCTGGTCGTAATAATTTCTAATTTCTTGCCATTAATAACCACCCAAGCCCAGCCGCTACCAAAATGGCCTTTGGCCGCATCAAACAATTTTTGCTTAAAACCTGGATTGGTCCAATTACCTTTGGCGTCTTTTGTTGGGTCAGAAAAGTGATTGAATTGCGCATTGATTAAGGTCAGCAATTTTCCTGTCGGGGGATCTAAATCACCACCATTCGGCTTCATACTTTTCCAATAAAACGTATGGTTAAAGGTTTGAGCTGCGTTGTTATAAATCATTCCAGGTAGCAGTTTTTTGCCATATGTCGCCTTAATGATTCTTTCCAGAGACATTCGTTCGTAATTTGTACCTGCAATTAGGGTATTTAGGTTATTTACATAGCCTTGATGGTGTTTGTTGTAATGAAAGCTGATGGTGTTTGCAGAAATAACAGGTGCTAAATCGGTTGCTGCATAGGGTAGCGCAGGTAATGTAAACGGTGGTGTGGAACTGGCCGCAATAGCTTTGCTACTAAACCCTACTACGCCAGCAGTTACAGTAGCTGTACCAATAGCACTACTAAATAGTAAAAAGTTCCTGCGATTAATTGAATTGCCAAAACTCATGAAAATCTCCTTGTGATTGTTATATTTAATTTTTGAACCAACATATGTGGACAAGCGATTTTTGATACGCTTATAACCTGAGCAATAAGTATGCTAGTTATGATAAAAACATTTAATTACAACAAGTTGGATTGTATTCATTTTTGTGAATTGTAAACTGACATTGGCATCGATGATTTTCATAATGCATTGTAAATCTATATAAACCATTGACTTATCAATAATATTTCCCTTATGTAAGCTTTGCCAGGAATTCAACAGTACTAAACAACGCTTATTAAAAATTAAAAAGTGTGTGATATGCCGCATTTTTTTACGCATATTTTGGATTTAGATTTACTAAGCCCAGTAATATCAGGGTTTCCAAAAATAAAATTTTAAAAAAGTGCGTGATATGACACAAAATTTATCCCACGCAGCTTTGGTTAAATCCGATAACTGTTCGAATTTAATTTCCACTCGATCTAGTTGGTGTATCAATATTTAGGCATTGATGATGTAAGCGATATTCATAGCAAATGCTGATCAAGAATCATTTAATGTACTAACTGAAGAGCTACCATTAAGGGTGATATTGCCTGTAATGATTGGTAGAACCATTTTATAAAGTCTGTTTAAGTCTAGTTATGCGAGTAAGTTATAAATAACAGCAATTTGGCTGGAAGGTTTCACTGGATCCTTATAATTACAAAAAATTCGACTAAGCTAAGCGTAATAAAGTTATTAATTCAGCCTGTGATAATGATATTTAAACTGATAAAACGGTTTTTTCTAAATTCTAAAACCAAGGATTTGCCTAAAACCCCTATTAATCAAAACCAGGCTGCTGCAAAGCCAGCTCAGTCAGAGACAGCTTCCCAGCTTCCCGAGGCGGAGACGGTAACCACCGACCGCTTTTCATTGGCAACAAGTTTTAATGATTTTTTATTAGGTGCACAAACCAAGGACAAGCAGTTACCTAACGAAGCGGAACAATTTGTTATCAGTGGATTAGAAGAAATGCTGCGTGGCAAAATACCAGAGTCCGCTGTACCTAGATTGCCGGAGGTTGCAATGGCTCTGTTAAAAGAGCTATCAAATCCAAATGTAACTCAAGAAACCATGATGTCCTACATCAATCGTGATCCCGTACTGGCCTCCGAAGTACTTCGAATGTCAAACAGTGCCCTGTTTAGAACCAGTAATCGTGAGAAGATTGTCAATTTAGACAGGGCGTTAGTGCTGCTCGGCTTGAATAACTTGAAGACTATTGTCAGTTCAGCGTTGATGAAGCGCTTAATGGTGATCGCACCCATTTATTTTAAAATGTTTGGCCAACATTTGTGGCAGCATTCATTGGATTGTGCACACGCCTGTCGAGCCCTGGCCAAATTTTATGGGCGTGCTGATCCAAATAATGCCTATTTGGTTGGGCTTATGCATGATACTGGTAAACTGGCGATTTTTAGTTTGTTGACTCAGGCATTGGCTCAGAATTTAAACATAGAACCTAGAGGCTCGGTTTTTTCTGGTATTGTTAGAGACAATTCCTTGGCATTATCCGCCAGAATCGCGCGCGAATGGTCATTACCCGACTATTTGCTGGCTGCTTTGGATGAGCAAATCGAAATCCAGTCTATTGGTGATTGCTCCATCTATGGGTTCATATTAAATCAGGCCAACATGTTGGCCGAGTTTAAAGTTGTCGCCGAATTAGCGGTCAAAAATAATGAAAGTTTTGCTATCATCCTGGAAAAGTACAGCATCCCGTTACATTTGTTTAAGGAAGTATTTCCGAACGAAACAGAGATCTTAATGGCTGGCCTAGTTTAGTCGGACTTTGTTGAAAGCCTAAACAAAATTATTTCTGGCAATTTTATATTTATTCATTAAGCATTTATCAATAAAATTCAATAATAACTTATAATGTAGTGTGTTTATTGTGTAGCCATTAGAGGTTAAAGCACTGTAAAAATTCTCTAGTATTATGTGATAATAAGTTAATAATCAATTTAGGGTGTTAAATGGGACAGACAATTTTAGTCACCGGCGGAGCGGGATACATTGGCAGTCATGCCTGTTTAGAGCTGCTACAAGCAGGCTATCAAGTTGTTGTAGTTGATAATCTGAGCAATAGTAAAGAAGAATCATTAAGACGAGTTACACAAATAACTGGCCAAAATCTACATTTTTATCCAGTTGACATTCGTGACAAAGAGGCTCTGAGCCAAGTATTCAAAACGCATCAGATTGATGCAGTGATTCACTTTGCCGGTTTAAAAGCGGTTGGCGAATCGTGTTCACTACCATTGCAATATTATCAAAATAACGTTAGCGGCACCTTGGTTTTATTGGATGTAATGACGGAATTCAAAGTTAAAAAGCTGGTGTTTAGCTCATCAGCAACAGTCTACGGCGATCCGGTTTCTGTGCCAATTACCGAAAACTTTCCTCTTTCTGCAACAAATCCATACGGCCGTTCCAAACTAATTATAGAGGAAATGCTTAGAGATATTTCCTTTGCAGATAAAGTTAACCAAGCAGACCTGCCATGGCGAATTACATTATTACGTTATTTTAACCCAATTGGCGCGCACGAAAGCGGCCTTATTGGTGAAAATCCAAATGGCATTCCCAATAATTTAATGCCATACATCGCACAGGTCGCCAGTGGTAAATTAGCGCAATTGTCGGTTTTTGGTGCAGATTATCCTACCGTTGATGGAACAGGAGTAAGAGACTATATACATGTGGTCGATCTGGTTAAAGGCCATATTAAAGCGTTGGAAGCGCTGGATGGGCAGGTCTTTTCAAACGGCGCTTGTATAGCCGTAAATTTAGGTACCGGAAACGGCTACAGTGTTTTAGAGATGGTCGATGCTTTTCAAAGAATTACCGGCACACCGGTTAACTATAAGATTGTTGCAAGACGACCAGGTGATGTAGCAGAATGTTATGCCGATCCAGAATTTGCCTTAAATATTTTGAAATGGAAGGCTGTAAAAAATCTGGATCAAATGGTTATGGACACATGGCGTTGGCAAACTTCAAATCCGCAAGGGTATTTGTAACTCTCTTAAAATGGATGATAACCTTTGATGTGCCTGATAATAATGATAAAAATCCCCGAATACCAACTCAATAATTTACATCCAGAATCTTAAATAGTTGTTATTGGCCTTAATTTCAGTCAGGGCTATGTCTATCTGGATTCATGGGTTTTTCATGGAACATGTTTTAAAGTATTATGCTTATAGAGGGCGCCTGCATGAATGCTGATTTTATGATCTAATACATTTCATGCCGTTTTCTACTCTTAAAGTTTGGATCTTTTATAACTGAACTATTTCTAAATAATATTCATCTGTCTGTTAGGTTGGTTAAATAATGAATGCTTTTTATCTCGAAAATAGGAATAAATTACTAATAGCATCTGTTTGTTCAATGTTGTTGGTATCTTCCGGATGTAACAAACAGGACGATCCTAAAGAGCATTTGGACCGAGGTGTTGAATACTTTAAAAAAGGTGAGTATGAAAAAGCTCAACTGGAACTGAAGACATCTAATCAATCGAATAAAAATACAGCTGAAACCTATTATTACTTAGCTTTACTTGACGAAAAAAATCGCCAATTTAAAGCTATGAAAGAAAATTTGATTAAAAACCTGGAGCTAGCGCCCGATCACATCGAGGCAAGAATGAAGCTAGGTAAGGTTGAGTTGTTGTTTGGTGAGATAAATGCAGCCATGGAGCAAGCTGACACAGTACTAAAATCGTCTGCCGATAACGATGAGGCGTTATCGCTGAAAGCCTCCATTTTAGTTAGACAGAAAAAATATGAAGAGGCTCTTGGAATTATTGATGACATATTGAAAAAAAAACCTGACTATACCGATGCTCTATCACTAAAAGCATTAGTTTATATGGAGAAAGAGGATCTACCGGCTGCTATTCGGTTAATTAATGATGCGATTAAAATAGACGGCAAAAATGTAGCCCTTTATTTGTTTAAAATTCAATTGGATGCCAAAAATAAAGACGTAGCCGCTGTTATTGAAGACTATAACAAACTGGTCGTGCTGTTCCCAGAAAATCAAGATTTTAAAGTAACCCTAGCTAGAATATACGCGCAAACCGGTAAGCAAGCTGAAGCAGAAACGATTTTAAGAAAATTAGTTACTGATGAACCGGAGAGTTCCCAACCTAAACTATTTCTGCTGGATTTCCTGGGCAGTCACTCAGCAGAAAAGCTTGAGGAGCAAATCAACCAGTTCTTAACCACACACAATGATCAGCCCAAAATATTGTTTGATCTTTCAAGCTGGATGATCAGCAGAGGGAAATATGATCAAGCTAAAAAAGTATTGGAGAGGATTGTTGAACTAGAAGATAACTCACTCCTAGGACTAAGAGCCAAAACTACGTTAGCTAAAATTGCCTTTGAAAATAAGAAGTTTGAAGAAGCAGATAAAATTGTTGCAGAAATTCTTGATGAAAATTCAAATTACCTTGATGCTAAAATACTAAGTGCCAGGTTGCTGCTAGTTAGAGAAAAATATGACGAGGCTATTGTCCTTTTAAATAAGATCCTTTGGGCCAAATCTGATTCAGAAGAGGCTATGCTGTTGCTTGGTCAGGCTTATATAATCAAAGGCGAGCAGAAAGAAGCAGACAAACAATTTACAGGTGCATTGACAGTAAACCCGGCCAGTCCGCAGGCGCTAGGCTACGTGTATGAAAAAGCAATAAACACCAATGACATCAAATATGCCAAAGATATCTTGCAAAAAGCCATTGCGATTAACCCGAATAACATCGATTTTCTGGAAAAGCAGGCAAAAGTCAATTTGCTTGAACATAACTGGAATGGCGTTGAAGACACCATAAAACGAATTACCGAAATCGTTCATCCACTGGCACCAGGTTTAGCCATTTTCCTGAAAGGCGAAGTATTTCAAGGCAAGGCCGAGTGGACAAATGCAATTACTGAATATAAATCTTTGCTAGCTAAGTTTCCTGAAAATAGGGAAGCACTCAATAACTTGGCGCAATGTTATGAACGCCTTAATAAACGATCAGAAATGATTGCCTATTTGAACGGTCTGATTGCCAAAAATGCCAACAATCTAGCGGCAGGTTCTTTATTGGTCGATTTGCAATTAAAAAATAAAGATTATGCGAAATCCAGCGCGCTTTTAACAAATTTGATCCAAAACAACCCCAGCAATGCACAACTTTATATTACATTAGCTAATCTTAAGCTTGCACAGAACGATTCAAACGCAGCATTAGCAGCTTATAAAGAAGGATTGAAACTGTCGCCTGGGCATTTAAAATTATCATTATTGTTGGCTAGCGCTTTAGAGGATCAGGGACGCTACGATGAAGCATTAGCAATATATGAAGAAATACTCGCCAAAAATCCATTGCTTGATGTAGCAAAAAATAATTTGGCAACACTTTTAATTGAGCGATATAACGATCCAGAAAAGTTAAAGCGAGCGATTGAGTTGGTTCATAAATTTAAAGACTCCGACCAGTCGTTTTATAGAGATACATATGCTTGGGCTATGATAAAAGACGGCAAATATAACGAAGGTTTGGACGTACTCAATACGGTTATTACAAAAAGCCCAGATGTACCGGTATTTCGTTATCATTTAGCTGTTGCTAATTATAAGTTTGGAAACATAACAACTGCAATGTCTGAGCTTAGAGAAGCGTTGGATTTGTCTGCAAAAAAAGGCGGATTCCCAGAACAAAAGGCCGCAGAGGACTTACTCAAAGAAATAACAGCAAAGCTAAAATCTGGTCAATAAATGTTTAAGCATTTAATTTTTGTTTTTGGGAGTCAAATTTGAAATTATTAGTAACTGGTGCTGCCGGATTTATTGGTGCTGCACTATGTAAGTATTTATTGGAGCGTGGGGAGGAAATCGTTGGCATTGATAATCTTAACGATTATTATGATGTTAATTTAAAAACCGCGCGTTTGGATCCTTTAAATAATTACGAAAATTTTACCTTTATAAAAGCTGATGTTGCAGATAGATCAACTATCGAAGCGCTATTTGCCAAGGAAAATTTTGAACGTGTGGTTCATTTGGCTGCGCAAGCAGGTGTGAGGTATTCAATAACAAACCCCCATGCTTATGTCGAAGCCAATTTAGTTGGGTTCATAAATATACTTGAAGGATGCCGGCATCATGGTATTTCACATCTGGCCTACGCTTCTTCAAGTTCGGTTTATGGTGCAAATACTAAAATGCCGTTTTCCATACATCATAACGTTGATCATCCTGTTTCACTGTATGCAGCCACCAAAAAAGCAAATGAATTAATGGCTCACACATACAGTCATTTATATCAGTTACCAACAACTGGATTACGCTTTTTTACAGTATACGGCCCTTGGGGTAGACCCGATATGTCCCTGTTTTCCTTTACAAAAAGTATTCTTGAAGGTAAGCCGATTCAAGTGTTTAATTATGGAAATCATAATCGGGATTTTACATATATTGACGACATAGTTGAGGGGGTTGTTCGAGTTATCGATCAACCAGCTCAGAGTAATCCTGATTGGTCAGGAATGGCGCCAGACGCCAGCTCCAGTCTGGCTCCGTATCGTATATACAATATTGGCAATAATAACCCGGTTAATCTGCTAACTTTTATCGAGACTCTTGAAAAACACTTAGGGAAACCTGCTATCAAGGAACTGCTCCCTATTCAGCCTGGAGATGTGCCAGATACTTATGCTGATGTATCTGACTTGGTGCGTGATTTCGGCTACAAACCAGCAACATTGCTGGATGATGGAATCAGGCAGTTTGTTGAGTGGTATAAAGACTTCTATCAATAATTTTGATATGTATCATATGCTATTATGCTTGACTTGATTTTCCTTAAAGCCTTGAAAATCATTAGAAAAAGCTTTGTTTTTATGTATCATCAGATCTTAGGTTACCACGTAATTTCTAAGTTTTGTTGATGCATAGTGGTTCTGTAAAATATAGATTTGTTCAGTTCTTAGAACGGTTAAACTCGTTATAATATTATTAGCGACATTTAAAAAATGATCTAAGATTAGGGTGTTGAGGCCATTATATATTTACAAGCTGCATGATTTGAGATTATATAGTCTTTTTTACAATGGAAATGAAATTGTACCTTTTTAAGTTGTCAATTAAAAAGTTATGATTGTAAATAAAAATAAATTAATAAGGTGATTGGCGTGATGTTTTTAAAGAACATAAGATTAATATTTCCTCTTTGTATATTATTTGCATCGGGCTGTGGCATTCCTCTGCTTACACAAGATGATGATGCACTGATACCATCCGATTACACC
>Ga0208264_1000077_pt1 | contig 59510 bp, 50 predicted proteins | sample LakWasMet31_HOW6_2_FD_183873 | JGI IMG/M metagenome (GOLD analysis project Ga0208264, IMG submission 183873) | Freshwater sediment methanotrophic microbial communities from Lake Washington under simulated oxygen tension - Sediment Metagenome... | ecosystem: Environmental > Aquatic > Freshwater >... | reverse complement strand
CTTTGGCCGCACGGCATTGTTCAATTAATTGCGATAAATCTGCGGCAGACAAGCGTTTATCAGCATTGCCCAATCGGCTTTCCGCCAAATGCGCCAAGGCCAAATCAATATTATCACCGCCTAAAATAAGGTGATCGCCAACACCAATGCGGGTCAGCTTTGGCTCTTGCCCGCCATGTTCCACTTTTATTAAAGTGAGATCGGTAGTACCACCACCCACGTCGCAGACCAGCAGTAAATGCACATTTTCAAGCGCTTGCTGAATGGTGCCAGCATGGCGACGCAGCCAGTCGTAGCAAACGGCCTGCGGTTCTTCCAGTAATCTGACTTGATGCAAACCGGCGGTTTTTGCCGCTTCCAGGGTGAGCGAACGAGCCGCTTCATCAAAAGAAGCCGGCACAGTAATGACTATATCTTGCTGTTCCAGTGGACTATCAGGAAATTTGTATCCCCATACCGACCGAATATGAGCCAAATAACTGGCACTGGCATCAATCGGGGAAACTTTGGCGATGTCATCACTACTGCCCCAAGGCAATATTTCCGCGCTGTGATCCACAGAAGGGTGCGACAGCCAGCTTTTTGCGCTAGTGACCAAGCGGCCTTTGCTTTTAGCACCCAGTACGCGCGCGGCCTCACCTATGACTGCACTTTCGCCAGCTGGTGAAAATTTAACATCGACTTCCGACATTTCGCCTTCGGCCGGATGGTATCGAACAGAAGGCAATAGAGGTCGGGACGACACCTGACCCGGCGCTATCAATTGATCCACATGGAAAAGTTGCAAGTCTTGATTTGTGCTGTCAGTTTTGACATAGGCAACCACGGTGTGGGTGGTGCCTAAATCAATACCGACCAGGTATTTTACGGACGACTTTTTCACGTTATTTTTTGTAACATCGCACGATTACTGCTCATCGCCCGCCCGCACATCAAATTCAATCTTCCAGCGGCCATTATCGTTTTGAGATACCGCTTCCAGTTCCAGCGTTCCTACTTCAGTGACAGCAGCGCACAAAAACACTGGCACTATTTCACCTGGACGGCGATTTTCTTCCGGCAACGTAATTTCAATTTCTTCCAGTTCGGTTAATTCGTCATCAGACCAATGATTTAAGCGGGTGCCCACTTTATCCTCACGGCGGGAATTGGAGGCAAAAAACCGAAACCGCACGGGCACGCCAATGATCAAACCAAATTCATCATCAGGCAATTGCTCATTCGTGCCCTCCTCCATACCAAAAGGCGCGATACATAAGGCATCAACTTCCGGCGCAAAACCAGGAACCGCCAACATGGCATTTTCCACGCCAACGTAATAAGAAGCGGCCGTGCCGCCTTTAATACGCACGCCCTTACCTTTGCGCACAAAGCCGTAATAAGCAGCGCCACGCGCAACGGCCAAATCCAAATCCGCGCCATCCAGCAATCTTGCGGCTGGTGCTTGTTCCGCTGCCAACCAGGAATTTAACACTTCCATCAAGCGTTCACCCAAGGCTTGCGCTTTTAATACCCCGCCATTAAATAACACGGCAGTGGGATGTAAGAACGTGGCATGATCGGGTAAGTTGATGTCAGATAAATCGTCAGTGGCATTTTGCTGCTTAGCCAAGAACGCTGCCAAATGACGGGTTATGCCAGCATCTTGGGCATAAGGCAAACCGGCCGTACGTAAACCGGCACGCGTGCGGCTAATGGGTCTTTCGGAAACATTAACCCGTGGCAAAAAGCCTTCAACCAGAACGCGCTGCACTTCTTCGCGGGTTAGTTCCGTACGAATGGCATCGCCGATTAATGAAGAACCACGGCTAGTGACCACGATTGGTATGGTGTCAATTTCGGGATTGCTGAAGATTTTTTCTTTAGCATCCCGGCAGCTATGGGTTAAACCTTGCACTTGCCAAGGCTCCAGGCGCTTGCCTTGCTGTTGTTCCAGTTTGGCTTTAACTGTGTAAGCCAAAGCCAAGTCCATGTTGTCACCGCCCAGCAAGATATGGTCGCCAACAGCAACGCGGGTAAGCTCCAGATTGCCATTCGTTTGGGTAACCGCAATTAAAGATAAGTCGGTGGTACCACCGCCGATATCAATAACTAAAATAATATCGCCAACTACTGCCTGTTTACGCCAGTTGCCGTGGCTTTTTTCAATCCAGCTATACAAAGCTGCTTGCGGTTCTTCCAATAAAATTGCTTGTCCTAAACCAACGGTACGCGCTGCTTCCACGGTCAGTTCGCGCGCTGCCGGATCAAAAGAGGCCGGTACGGTGATGACTAAATCCTGATCTTCCAGTGGTGCATTGGGATGTAAACTGGTCCAGGCATCTCGCATGTGTTGCAAGTATGCGGTGGTGGCTTGGAACGGTGACACCCGTTCTACTTCTTCCGGTGAATCCACTGGCAAAATGGGCGATTTGCAATCCACACCGGCATGGCATAACCAGCTTTTTGCACTGGAAACTAACCGAATAGGCGTTTTACTGCCCAAATTACGGGCGATTTCACCAACCAAAAATTCCGGTTTTGCATTCCAGGGCAAGGATGTTGAACCTTCTGCCAATTCCGAGCTATGAGCCTGATAAAGAAAAGACGGCAGTTGTAACTTATCTTCCAGTGATCCCGGGGATGTCAACTGGGGTATAGGCATGACATATTGGGTATAGCTATCCTCTTCAAACGAAGATATGTCAGCATATGAAAGCACGCAATGTGTAGTACCTAAATCGATACCCACCGAAAAACGTGTACCAGATGATTTTTGCGCAGACAATGTGGATTGATCAACTAGCGCATTCGGCGATTGTGAATCTTGCGATTTAAATTCCGAGCTGTTAAACGCCTGCTCATTAATGTCATTATGAACTTCTTGCGCCACTGGCTCGTTCACAACAGATTCGCCTTCGTTAGTGGACTGCGGTTGTTTTGGCTCATCTTTTATTATATGACTAAACAAGCCTTTCATAGCTCAACCTCCGCCGCCGCGATAACTGCCGCATTATGGCCTTGCGTTAACTTGGGCAAGCGAATATTGGTAACTTGCCAGCCTTTATGCACCAACGTCCCCGTAAATGGAGCCGAACCAACAATATTGCCAGTCAAGCGCACAGAAGCGGCATCAAAACCTTCCGGCAAAGTAACCTTGCTGCCTTCTGATTCAGTGCGCACAGCAGCCAGACTAAAATGCTCGTTAATTGCGCGTTTGCAGCCTTCATGCACTACACGTGCGGCGATCCCAATATCGGCATCGCCATATGAAGTGATGTCTTCTTTAATAAAATCAATGAAACGAGCTTCTTTTTGCAATAAACCCAGCAATTGCAATGCCGCATCCGGCGTGGCTTCTTTCAGGATAACTGGCTCTGGAGCCGGGCCTGGCACGATTTTTTCAACTTCTACAATTTTTTCAACGATCTTTTCGACAACTTTTTCTACTTCAACCAGCTTTGGCACTTCAACTAATTTTTCAACCACTTTGACTTCAGCCTTTGGCGCTGGCGCTTGGGCTTGCTGCATAATGGCACTCAGGGTTTTTTTACTGGCTCTATCCAGGCTAAACACCATCACTACTAACAAGCTAATAAGCAGCAATGCCAGTACCACCACAGTCCCTGCCAGACAGACATGCCACAAATCAAAAGTGGTCGGTTTTAATGCTAAATCAATCGTATAGGTAGGATTCATTCTACTAAGCCCTTTAGAATTATTATTTTTGTCCCGCAGATTTGGCGGCTTCATTAAACATCATGGTTTGCAAAACATTACGGGTAGTTTGGATGCGAACTTGCTTTAAATGGCGATCAGCAACGATACCTGGCACTTTTTCTGCCAAGTAGGTATCCCGCATTTTTGCCAATACCGGCTCACATTGTTTAACCAGCGCTTCTGTGGCGCGGCGGCTTTCTTGCTCGCGATAAGCCGGTTTTTGCATTTCATCAGAAATACATTTGTTGTATTGAGCTTTGGCTTCCTGAATTTTTTTTATAGTAGCGTCAGAAATTGTGGAGTTCTGCCATTCATTGTTATCTTTTTTGGCTTCTTCAGTGTAGCCAGGCGCTGAAAACAATAATGTAATTAACAAAAAAATCTGTCTCATGGATGTTCTCATCTTGTTGAGTGGAATACAGGAGACTGATTTTACTCGAAGTGCTTACAAATGAATACACTCAGGGTTTGTGAATGATCAATGAAAATCAATAAGACGTCTATTTCTCTATGGCTGTGTAGCAAATAAGATTGCATTTAAACCAGACAAACGCTATCAGGATTCCGTTTGTCCTTAACCCGGCTAAGTGCTATTTATAGAGCGGTATGGTTTTGTTAACCGATTAGTTACGTTCTTGTATTTTGAATACCGGCAATCACTGCCGGGTTGTCGCAGCTTAAATATCCAAAACCTTACTCAGAAAACAGATGGGTAAAGTCCATCTATTCACGCTAAATCTGCTACAAACCAGTGCAGTTTTCATGGTTTAGTTGCCAGCTTAAATACAAGTTGCCCGGCCTGAATAGCCTGTTGTTTCCAGTGCTTCCAATAACTAAGTTCTTGCTGATGACGCAAGCAGCGTAAATAGCGCACGCGCTGAGCATCGTTAAGTTGTTCATGAATCAGTGGAATCAGACCTTCTTCTATATTGTAAAGCGATTGTTCCGGTGCCATGCAGACTGGCACAACATGTTCCAGTGGCAAGTGCAAGTCATCAGCGATAGCGGCACAAGCCTGACGGATGCTTTGTGCTTTGGGACGGATGGGGTCTTGAATGTTGTAAGGCGGTTGCCATTCGCGCACTGGGCGTAGACGGTCAATTTGTGTTGCGACAGCAAGGATAACCGGCAAGACCTGGTTCTGCCGTTCTTCCTGGAAATAACGCCTAATAGCGTCAAGCTGTTGCGCATCAGCTTGCCGTGCTGCTTGCGCGGCATTGCAGACCATTAAGATTACGTCCACTTTATCCCATTCCTGCTTTAAGGCTAGTGGTACATCATGATGCTTTAGGCCTCCGTAGCCTGGACTGTCCAGTATAATGGCTTGTTGTAAGCCATCGCGTTCCAGCACATAGGGGGTGATTTCGGGCGTGGTAGGCAATAGCCCTTCCGCACTTTTGGTTTCTCCAAACAGGGCGTTGATCAGGCTGGACTTGCCTGCGCTGACCTGCCCCAGGATAAGGATACGCAGCGGTTCCAGCAACTGTGCATTTCGCTCGGCCTGATTTATATCCTGCTGTGCATATTGGGTTAAGGTATCGATTGGTGATATGGTTTCCAGGGTTAGTTGGCCGCTGTATAGCTGAATAGCGTAATAACCCAGTTTATGAATGTATGCATTAACCAAGCGTTGGCGCAATTCATCGGTAACTAAATTGATGCCCTTGCCCAAAAGGGCATTGCGCAATTTGCCTAATGCCGCGCTAGGCCAATTAAACAGCGCATGCCCGACATCAACGGCTTGTTTCATGTTAGCCAGCGTTTCATACCATTGTTTATAGCGCAATAAATCGCCAACGCTGACGGCATGACTACCAGGGATTTTATCCAATACGTCATGCTGTATATCTTCGCAGACCAATACGATCAACTTAAGCAGATAGGGTAAAGGAAACTCCATGACAGGGTGTTTGGATTCAGCGTGAAACTGCTTGGCTACGGTAATCAGGACTTCGTTACTAAGTTTTAGCAACATAGTCTGGTTAGTAAATAAATCAGTACGCGTTGACCAAACGTCGGCCAGTTGCTCTATTGCTAGCCAGGCAGGTTGGGCCGTATCCGGCCAGTTTGGGTTTGGGGAAGTTGGCAATGGGTCGATAACCAGCGATTTGGCTCGACTAACCCGCCAGCGTATCAGGCTGGTCAACAACAAAAACGATGCCGTTAATACGCCTGCGCCATACATGAGCCAGCCCTGCTCCCATAGCCAACGCCCGCCCAAAGCCATTAAGGCCAACCAGGGCAGCAATAACAACAGCCCCAATAGAACGCTAAAACGAGTTAAGAGTATGGGCATGGCTTACTCTTTCCCGGTTTTAAGCAGTTGCCGGGCATGCACAAATGCCTCGTCATACACTTTCTTTAACATATCGCGGTCAGGAAGCGCCCCGCGCTTGACGCCATACAGGTAGACGCAAAACACCTGACCCAGAGCATAAGTCATAGCGCCAGAATAAGCACCAGCCACCGCCCACCCATAGACGGGTACTAAGCTGAGCAGCTGACGAGCCAGCAACCCTGCACCGACACCCGCCCCCAACAACGCGGTGAATTCGGTATAAAGCCTGCGGGTCAGTTCCAATCCATAGATAGATGCAATACTATGAAAAAGTTTGGCTTGCACAGCCAGCGCCAACGGCAAACCCACTGCCGGAATTGCACCCACGCCGGCATTCATTAGCGCGTAACCGATGATATGCGGATGCGCTTGCTGTGCATGAAAATCCAGCAGTTCTTTATGCTGTTCCGAACCACGCAACAGCCCGATCACACTATCAGGCAGCACGGTTTCGATAACTTCCCATAACGAGTTCAGGCCATAATCAATTGGCTGATAGCCATCCTCAATTTGGGTAAAATCGACTGCGACAAAATGTGCAGGGAGTAACTTGAACCAATCACGCTGATGCAGTAATACCTGAGCCAGCGCATGTGGCACCTGGGCTGGAAAAGGGGTTTGTTGATAAGGATAAGGCTGTATGTGCTCAGCCTGGGGTGTTAGATAACCTTCATGCAAGCTGGTTTGTACCACTACAATCGGCCAGTTTGGATGTTGTGCATGAATTTTGTGCACAGCGGCAACCACCTCCGCTTGATTCATATCTAAAGCACGCAGCACCACAAGTAGCAGATGCGCTTGACCAGCGCACCAGGCTAAATCTTCATTGGGATCATAGCTGGTTTCGCCGATGCCGCGCGTGTCCAGAAAGCGGATCATGGGGTGACTGCGCGAGGGGAAATCATAAAACACCGAGGTTTTGGTACATGGCTGAAAACCGTTACCAATTTCAGCCCTGTCGTTGCCGGTTATTGCCTGAATCAGAGACGTTTTTCCGGATTGTGTTTTACCTAACAACCAAAAAACCGGCACAGGCAACTGCGTTTTGACGTGCTCGATTTTAGCATCCAGCTCTTCCGGTTTAGGCGTAAAAATCGCTTTTCCCAGTCGGTCCCAGGTCCAGTTAACACGTAAGAAATCAACAATAGCCATTGGCACTCCTTAACCTGATTTAGTTGAGCGCCAGGATCGCTCCTGACTCGTATTCATCTTCCAGGTTAAAACCAGGAATGGTAATTTTTTCGAAAGTAATTTAGGTGGTGGATTGATTATCTTAGTACTCTTTATCGTCATAAAGAGCAATCACAAGCCCCAATATCTAAATCGCAAGGCCCATCGCAGTGCTTAGATTCGCTAACCAATCGACGTGGAATGTGGCAATAATCAAAATCACACCCGCCCAAATCGCAACCGCTGCAATCGCAACCATCGTACCATTTGCCCTTCTTATCCTTTCGGCGTTGGTATGCTTTATCGGATTTTGCCGAAGCTAATATTGCCATATAAGCAGCTTTACAACGGTTAAACTGCCTTGGCATAGCTGTAATTAAGGCAAAAACACCGCGTTTTTTAACTATTGCCCTCGCATAGGCTGAACAGGATAAATGCCCTGTATGGGCATGATAAGCGCAGCGAAAGCCTTTATAAGGGGAAATATATTGCTGATAAAACCCAATCGCTTTATCGGCGGCAATTGAAAGCACGGTAAGATTCCAGTTAGGGTTTGGAGTTACGAAATTGTCCCGACACCAAGCCGACGATTTCCCGAAAAGTGGCTGCGTTCTTTTTAACAACTGGCAGCATCTCTGCCACCTCCCTTTGGGCTAATCCTGTCTAAACAACCGGCACCCGGCCCGGCAGGATGGTGTCCCGACCCCAGCAACGGTAATGAATAATTCATCATTGCGTTTCTGACAAATAGCCGAACAGTTAGCAATCCCAAGCCTAGCTCAATGATTTCTCAATTACAACAGTCCAAAGTTAGCATTACTTTTCTGCCAACAATTTTTGCACTTTTTGACGGATTTCATCCGTCTCAGCACTGTGGAAGCCGAGTTGAATATGGCGAATTTTGCCTGTCCGGTCAATTAAATAAGATGATGGCATCGCTTGTACGCCAAATACTTCAGGGCACTGCGTATCCGGGTTGCTTGCGATGGTAAATTTTATCGGGTGGGTTTTTAAAAACGCATCGGCATCGGTTTTGTTTTCATCCAGATTTATACCGATTACTTCCAGCCCTTTGTCTTTATATTGCGCTTGAACTTCATTTAAAAACGGGATGGACTGAGCACATGGCGGGCACCATGATGCCCAGAAATCAACGTATAAAACCTTGCCTGGTTGCGCCAGTTGCAACACGGCCTCATCAGCAAAGTTTTTTAAATTACAGACCGGTAGCGCACTGCCCACCTCAGCAGCTTGTAGACTGAAAGGCGTATAAACAAATATGGCGGCTACAAGTAAAGATCTTAAGTTAGTCATTGATTTATGCTCGAAATGTTATGAAAAAGGCTAACTCAAAACCCATTTTGGATTAGCGCAACTGCGTAGCCTATAGTTGTATAAAACAATTGTAAAAATGTTTGTTGCTTGAGACTGTTCGGAAGTTTTTCAGTTCCCCGGGGAAACCAGGTTCGATGAAAGTGTTAGAGCGCTGTAAAGTTTGCCATTACGATTAGAACTGGGGTCACAAAAATGTTTTTTCATTCCCCTCTCCCTCTGGCGAGAGCGTTTTTGCGATGCTTTAAGCAAGTTGTTAATGGCTTTTGTCAAACCATCACGTTTGTCAGATTTCGGCCAAATAGCTTTTAAGATGTTGCAAATTTACTGTTTTACTACAGCTAAAAAGAAATTACCCATGTAGAAAACCCTGTGAAATAAGCACCCATTACAGTGGCCTGAAATTTGCTGTTGTTAACGCGAATGTATTCGGCCGCATCTATTGGTTACTAGAGCATCAGTTTTGCCGCTAAGTACACAATGTAAATCCTACTGGCAACACCTCCATTTACTAACCAACGAGAACATAGCATGGAAATCTTATTTATATTACTTGGCACTATCGCAGTATTTGTTTGGCTAAAAACCAAATTTCCAGATTCAGCAATAAGTAAAACAATTGATAATATTTTAACGAAACCGCAATCGAGCTATCAAGTTACTGCCTCATCTGAAGTTACTGCAAACAGCTTGACTGAAGGATCACCTATCAACATTCCAGAAGATTCGGTTTTAAGAAGGCATTATCTAACACACATTCAAGCAGAACTTGATGCAAAATCCAGCGCTTTAACCACAAGCACTGAAATAGCAAAAGCAATTCCCATCAAAATTATTCCTGAAGATTCTGTTTTACGTAGACATTATTTAACAGAATGGGAAGCGACTTACGCTAACAGCTAATAGAACTTCATACCCCTCCTGAATAAAGCAGCCCTTTCCGGTCATAAGGAAAGGGCTGTCCTTCTTTAACTACTGCAACCTTAGTTTAAACTTTTTAAGGTTTCTTGTGCTTCCGCCAGTCCATAAAAGTTTTGCTTTAAGCTAATGGCTTTTTCCAAGGCAGTTTTAGCATGCGCTTTATCGCCTTGCTTAAAGTACACCATGCCTAAATGATAATTACTGATCGCAGAGTTGGGATTCATTTCAACAACTTTGGTCAATATTGGTAAAGCTTTATCATATTGCGCTTTTTTATACGCAATCCAGGCCACGGTATCCAGCATGTCTGGATTATTGGTTTTTGCCAAAGGCTCAGCCAACTTTTCGGCTCGATCTAACCCAGCCGCGTCCTTAGAATAGTCTGACAAAAAGCTGGCCAGATTATTAGCCGCTAATGGGGAGTTTGGGTATTGTTTGTAGGAATCTTCATACAACGCCAATACCTTATCCTGTTCGCCACCTTGTAAATACAAATTAGCCAGATCACCAATTAACTCAATAGAGCCCTTGGTGCTTTCAATACCTGATTTTAAAACACTGACAGCACCTTCCTTATTTTTTTGCATAAATTCAGTCAGGGCCAGGTTACGATATGGATTAGGCCAATCAGGCTTAACAGCAATGGCTTGTTTAAAAGCTTTGATCGCCTCATCAGCTTTTTTATCGCTCATGTACACACTGCCTAGCAGATTGTAAGCAACAAAGTTTTTAGGTTGATTTTTAACGATCTCAGTTAATTTTTTTGCAGCCGCCGCTGGTTGCTTCAGCGTCATGTAGCTTTTAATTAACTGTGTTAATGGTTCAATAGTTTCAGGTTGTGTTGCCAAAGCTTTCTCAAAACTGGCAATACTTTTTTCAATCTGTCCTTCTGCTTGATAACCCAATCCAGATAAGTAATGGCCTGTGGCTTCTTTAGGGTAAGCATCAATTACCCGCTTGGCGTCTTGCTGAGCTTGTCCCCATTGTTTTTGCGACAAATGAATTTTAAATAACGATTCCAAGCCATTTTTACTGGTCGGGTTCAATTTTAATAATTCATCAATTTGCTGTGTCGCTTGATCAACATGATTGCCTTGCATGGCCATATTCACCAAATCCAGACGGGCAGATTCATCTTTAGGTGCAATCTGAATGATCTTTTCCAGATTTTCTTTTGCTAACGCCTCATCTTTATTCATTAAGTGCGCGGCACTCAACAGTTTTAAGACTTTGGTATTTTGAGGTTGATCAACCAAAACAGCTCTAAAATCGCCGATAGCTTCTGGTAATTTTTTCTCCGCCAGATTAAGTTCACCGCGCATGGTTAACGCTTCGGCATCACGCTGATTTTCAGCTAGCACTTGCTTAATCATTTCCTTGGCATCATCTATGCGATTAGTTCCTGCGTATAAACGCGCGAGTTTATTGCGGGCGATGAGCGATTGCGGACCCAGTTTATCCAGGGTTACAATTTCCTTCAGCGTTGCTTCCACCTTATCAATCTGCTTTTGCGCTAATTGCAAATCCGCAAGCTTAAAGCGTAATTCATAATTATCAGGCTTTTGCTGAATCATCGGAACTATCTCTGATACGGCCGCTTCAGGTGATTTTTTGTTTACCAAAAAATCTATCAGAGCCAATTTTGCTTTTCCTTCATCCGGCAAACGCTTAATAGCATCACGTATAGCGGCCTCTGCCTTATCTACCTGATTAGTACTGATTAAAAATCCGGCTAGCTGTAAGGAATGATTAACCTGCGTTGGCTCTACCTCAATAACTGAACGTAAGCTTTCCTCGGCTTTATCCAACTGCTTGTTCTGCATGTACAAGTTAGCCAACATTAAGCGAGGTGGTGTTTTGGTGGGATTTTTTTGAATATTTGTTTGCAGGATGGTAACAGCATCGTCAAATTTACCTGCGCGTGCTTTTAAGGATGACAATAAAAGCGCCGCAGAAATATCATCAGGTTGCTTTTGCAGCACTTGCTCTGCCAAGACAACGGCTTCGTCATTTTTGTCTTGCGATGCCAAAACGCCGCCCATTAAAATTTTTGCTTCGGCATTTTCAGGTTCCAAAGCAATGGCTTCCTTAGCCAATTTCTCGGCCTCTGGCACATTTTTCATCAGCAAGTAAATTTGGCCCATCCGCACCCTGGACATCACATGCTTGGGTGCTTCGCCAATAACCGCCATGTATTGGCCAACCGCATTCTGAATATCGCCCAGCTTACTCAGCGATTCTGCCATTTCGTATCGACTTTCTATGTCTTTAGGATCAATTTGTAAGACATTTTTGAAGGCCAATTTGGCTTTTTCATAATTGCCTTCTTTAAACAACTGCTTCCCTTCTTCCATGTATTTAGCTTTACGCTCTTCCGAGCCGCCACAAGCCACGAGTGAACTGACCGCTAATACCAGTACAATTTTTTTTGAAAAATGCCATATTGACATCATAAAATTAAATCCTGTTTTAGTTTTATATGCTTTGTATTATTGAGTTAAATTCCTAAGGACATCTTAAACCGGTCCTCAGCAATTGCTGATAGTTGTCTTTACGGAATTTAGTGCTGGATTATACGAGGTAATGTTTTGGCTTCGGCAATCCAATCAGTAACTTGCGTCAATGAAGGCGTTGTTTTAGCGAGTTTTTTTTCTTCATTGGTTGTCAGCAGAGCCTGATGAAGATTTGCCGCATTACGCTGAGCCAATTCCGGCACGGTATCAACACCAGCGGCCTCTAATAGCTCAGAATACTGCCCGGCTACACCTTTGATCCGAAACAAGTCGGCATGATTAACCCAACGTAAAATCAGCTTGCCGGAGATGCCGGTTTGCTCAGCCAATTCATCGCGACCTTTAGCTGTCGCCCCTTTTTCAAGCAATGACTCAACTGTAGCAACTCCAACTGCACTTAACTTATCAGCATACTGCTCGCCAATACCTTCAATAGTTTCAATCTTTGCCATTTTTGTGCTCCTTAATTAAAAAATTGATAAATTCTCAGGCTCAATTAATGCCCCGTTGTTATTATCTCACAACAAGAACAGAGAATCTGCCATCAGTATGTCTATGCCAGGCTTCAAAATCTAAAACCTGCCTGCTAAAAATACTTGGTTTTGTTGCAGCCAACGCTAGTAAAAACTTAAACTCGAGGCTATCTGGATAAAATATTTTAAATCTATCTCAAAAATTAGCACTTAACAGTTAATAGCAGCCGTTTAATTCGGAATTTAAGGATTTTCCATATTGCCACTGATAACTTGTTAAGCTAGTATTGAGGGTAAATGCCGATAATGTCTGATTATTACATCAACAAACCCTAGTCTGATAAAATAAACATACATGGCTAATCATTGCTGAACTATCTAATTTAATCTTAAGGAAATATACACCATGCTAAAAAAGCCTTCAATTTTAATCCCAGCATTGCTAATGCTGTCACTAACCAGTTGCTCATCTTTCTTATACCGTTATAATCAAGAAGCAAAAGACACTAATTTGGTCGATGTCAGCTATGATGCGGTCAGCACACTTCAAGACAAATTAGCAACTCCATTACCTAAAGGCTCTTTGATTATTGTCAGCACCTTGGTTAACGTTAATAATCAAAATCAAACTTCTTCATTTGGTCGCATTATTTCCACTCAGGTTGCCTCAGCTTTGCATGATTCCGGTTATCAAATCATTGCAATGGAATTACCTATTGATCTTTTTGTTGTACAAGATGGCGGTCAACTTCATTTGCCGCCTGAAACGAAGCAATTACTCAAGCACTACAACACCAGCACTATCGTAGGCGGCGTTTATGCTCCAGGCAAAAAGAACACTTACGTATCCTTACGCATGATAGATTTAAACAGCAGAAGCTTTGTTTCCTCAGCTGACTTTTCCGTACCAATGGGACCTGATGCCAAAAGATTGTTACAACCCACAACGGTTGACGATACGGCACAAGCCATTGCACCAGGCGCCGTACAACCGACTTTGACTAGTCCAGTTGCTCCACTTGAAACAACGCCAGAGCCAGTTCAGGAAAAACCAACTCAATTACCAGAGTAAGTTTTAACGAATCCTAACCAATCTAAAGCCCAGATTAGCCTGTCTTGTCCAGGCTAATCCGGTATTTCTGAAAGCTGCCCGCACTCTTGCCGGGTCTGCGTGCCATGCCCCTCCCCGAATTACCAGCGTGCGATCAAGTGCGTTTGCTTCATCAACGCAGCTTACCTCAGCCCCGGCATAGGTTTCTGCATACATGGAACAGGTCCATTCCATCACATTTCCCAGCATATCAAACAAGCCAAAGGGGTTGGACCGATAATGTTTTACTGGAGCGGAAAAAAAATACCCATCCGCACAATTATGTGGCTGAGTCCATTTAAACTGCCCAAGTAAAACAGTGTCTGCAACATTTTCGTGAACGCAGGCAGATGCAGCAGGATTTCCCCAATACCGACTGGTAAGTGTATTGGCTCTGGCAGCAAATTCCCATTCGGCCTCGGTCGGCAACCGATATTCTTGACCGGTGGCTTGATTTAACCAGTGGATATAGGCCTGAACATCGTTAAAACTTACACAAGCAACCGGGTAATCATTACCGGAAGATGCAAGTGTAGGTACTGATTGTCGCCAATTGGCTGACTCCAGCCAATCCCACAACTGCTCCGGATCTTTGTGGTAACTCCAGCAACCTATTTCTTCAACATTTCGCTCGGCATCGGTTATATATTTAGTAGCAGTAACGAATTGCTGGAATGCAGCAACCGTGACTTCTGTCAGGGTCAAATTAAAAGTTTTGACACAAACACGATGCTGTAACTCATCCGATTGTCGGTCTGGCTCGTGTTCAGCACTACCCATCGTAAAGCAACCGGCCGAAATGACCACAGTTTTTGGAGCCAAATTCATATTAAGATGCGCGCTTTTCTTTAAAGATTGCGCAATAACGGGAGATTTTCCTGGGGGATTAAGCTTGGTCAAGGAAAGATTATCTGAAGCAGCTTTATCAGCTGACACAACCAGATACAATGACAACAGTAGGCAACTGAAGTTAACTGGTAAGCGATAAATTAATGCCATGGCTGTTCTTGGCTCATTAAGATAGCCATAATTAATGACTGCAAAAAAACCTAGTGTGTATCGGGCAACTTCACCCTATCATTTTGCCAAGTATTTATAAAAGCCTTTAAAGTGCTTTCCGCCAATTCATGATGCTCATGCGTTGTTTGCGTCCAAACAACTGTCTTAAATTCGGGTTCAACATTACCCGTAAGACGTTTGCATAACTGATACCACTTAGCCATAAAGGCGTTGGCTATAGCTTTGTCACCGATTTGATACCATTCAAATACCAACAAATCCTGACCTTCTGCATTTAAAACCGATTTATCAGAACTAATATTTTCGGTAGCAACCTCACCATGATCAATCAATCGCCATGTCGACTTAAAATCTGGATGAATAATCGAATGCTGCGCATTAATTAGCTCGGTACCCTGAGATTCCTTACCAAAAGACGCGTGATAAATACCCACAATCTTTGAACCATCAGAATAAAACTCAGTTTTTTGTTGGGTAACCCCATCATACTTTGGCATCCATCCCCATTGCGGGTTAGGCACGTCCTGCCATCCGTTTACATTCATGTTAACTAAATACCCAGGCAGTTCACCAACCGCTTGTTTAGCCTCCAAATAGGCTGAACTTGGCGGCCAGATAAGGTATCCAAAACCAATTAATACCAATGCCAGCCATATGGGTTGATGTTGAAGAATTTTCTCTTGGCTACTATTAGACGCAGGTGGTTCGGGCTCAGTAATTTGATCGCGCCAAAATGACCCCAAATAAAAGAGCAACAACATGACTATACCAAAAAAAATGCCGCCGTAAATAATGTGATCGACTCCAACGGCCAGCTTCATGCCACTTAAATGGCCAATCATAACAATCATGTAAGCTCGAAAACCATTGGCAAAGATAGGCACAACGCCACTGAGCACCATGAAGATGGCACGCTTTAAATTACTGGCATAGTTTAGGTAGGCGTACACAAAACCTAATGTTAAAGATGCGATTAAATAATTAATGCCGCTACATGCCTCAACAACTGACCAATTGCCAGATGTTAACGTAAAAAAAGTCCCTTCGCGATAGACGGAAAGCCCGGTTAACCTGAGCATATGGACGGTAAATGCTGCTGTAAAATCCATTAATGGCATAACCAATTGGTCGCCAGCTGGCACCATAAAAAACAGAAACAGCAATGGAAAAAGCATACTTTTGGCAACATTAGTACCTAAAACCACCCAAAAACCAGTCACCAACATGCCTATTACAGCAAACTGACTAATAACCAGGACATGAATTAAATCAGCAACCAAATAAAGAAATCCAAAAACCAAAATAACGGGCACAGCCTGCCAGCAAATCTGAGGATGTAATTTACTGTAATAACCTCGCTTTGACCAAATCAGCCATAAGCTGATTGGAGCAACTACAAAACCATGCGTGTAAGTTTTTGACCGTCCCCAAGTATCAACGATTTCGCACCACGCGTTAAAAAATATACCTATCGATAAAAGCAATACCAGCAACAATGCCCATAGGGTCTTTTTCCAATACTCAGGTATTTCAAAGTTTAAATTAGCGCGCACCCTTACCCCACAGCACGACTTCAATTGTATTTAGCATAATCGACATATCTAAAAATAAACTGTAATTTTTGACGTAATACAAATCGAATTGAAGTTTTTGAATAGTGTCATATTCATCTGCCCCATAAGGGTAACAAAGCTGCGCCCAACCGGTGATACCAGGCTTAACGCGATGACGTTCCCTGTAAAAGGGAATTCGCTCTTCAAAACCGACCACAAATTCCGGCCGTTCAGGTCTTGGGCCCACAAAACTCATATCCCCTTTTAAAACATTAAATATTTGCGGCAACTCATCAATGCGGCATTTTCTTATGAAGCCCCCAACTTTAGTGACCCGGCTATCATTAAGCTGTGCCCATTGAGCACCGTTTTTTTCAGCATCGGTTTTCATGCTTCTAAATTTTAGCACATGAAAATTTTTATTATTCTCGCCAACTCTAACTTGCCGGTACAGTATCGGAGCTTTCACACCGCTCTCCAGCATAATGGCAAGCGTAGTTAGCAACATCAATGGCCAGGAAAATGCAAATAAAAGTAAACTGGCCAATATATCAAAAGCCCTCTTACCAAATGCCCTGGAACCCGCTTGCGCAAAGCCATCACTAAACACTAACCAGCTGGGATGCAGATTTTCCAGTGATATAATGCCCTGCTCACGTTCAAAAAATCCCATCATGTCCATGATAGTTGCTCCAGACATTTTGCAATCCAACAGATCATCCAAAGGCATGCCACGCCGCTTATCGTCTAAGGCAATTACGATTTCATCAATACTTAATTGATCATAAATTTCATAAATACTTTTTTCTGAATTTATGATCAGATTGCTGTCAACAGTTGATGTTTCGCCCGACAATGCAATAAAACCGACAATGGTAAAACCTTTATGGATAAATTGATTGTTGACTGCACAAAGTGAATTGGCTTTTTGCCCGCTACCAACCACCAATATACGGCGTTTTAAATGTTCAAGATTTGTCAGTCTGTAAAATAAAAATCGCGTTAGCATCATCCCTAAAAACGCAAAGAATAGCGCATACAACAAAACGCCACGCGCAATTAAAAACCGCGGAAACAGATAATAAATGGCAGTAACCACGAAGATTGCGATAGAAAAACTGACACAGGTTCTTGCGATAAGATCATAATCATCCCAGCTCAAGGTTCTTCTATATAAACCAAGACCTAAACAGGAAAATGTCAGTACAAATGAAAAAACAAAGCTGGCCAGAGTAATATCCAACTCTGTATACCAAGACTCTGTTAATAAAAACCGGATATTGCTGCCAAAATACATGGCAGCATAAAAAACACTAGCCTCAATCAATACCAACCATAAATAAGCGCTGGAAATGTAATGGCGAAAAATTCGAATCACTGTTTTGAGTCCCTTTGGATCATTGTTAATGGAAACATCTTTAATTAAATACGCTTAATAGTTAGGATTATCCTTTAACAACTTTTCAATAAAATTAACTGGAATCGCATAACTTATACCACTGGGTGTTGATAAGACATTTTCCTTGCTTTCCTGAACGAAAACTTTATCAATAATACCAACAACCTCGCCGGTATCAACATCGTAGAGCGGGCTCCCACTATTGCCTGGATAAGCGGTTGCATCCAGCTGGAAAACGTCATACGGTTCTTTTAGTCTTCTAACCAGTTTTTCATTAAGTTGTCGTGACCTAATTGTTGGGATAACGTTTGGGGTAATTGTAGAAACAATTCCTCTATGTGTAACCGGATAAAAACCTAATACCATACCAATTGGCAAACCGGTATAGGCATAAAGCTGCCCTTCCTGAACTGAAGCGGCATTTCCCAATTTTAGTGGCGGTAAAACTGGCTGTTCGATTTTTAAAAGCGCAAGATCATGATCTTTATCTTCAGCAACTACTTTAGCGGCAACTTTAAGAACATCTTCATTTTGACGAAACGTAACAGCGACCTGTTCCAAGTTTTCAACATCCAAGGTTGACGGAATAACATGCGCGTTAGTTACAATTAAATTAGGCTTAACAGCAAAACCAGTGCCTAAAGCAATCCATTTTGATGCCCGTTTAGGCATAAATGTACCAACCGCAACAATGCTTGGTTTAATTTTTTTGACGGTTGATGGTAAAACTTGTTCTGCTGAAACATTCATCACAAAAAAAGCTGTAAGTATTAAAAAACACAGTTTTTTTGGGCAGAAATTGAGATCAATCTGGAGATATTTTAAAGTATGGCTAGTCATTATTATACAAAATTGGGCGACGATTAGTTTAAATAATTCGACTTCATTTCAGTTTATTAAATCAAAATGGCAAATTTACTGGTTTTAGCTGATACGTTTGTTGGCATCGCAAACCCCAACTTTAAGCGATTAGCTATTCGTTTAAATCTATAAGCACAATCGTGAATAATCAGCTTGGATAAAATCCATAAACCAATTAAAAACAAAGTTTCATAAGCTTATCCAGTATAGGATAACAAAGCCAGATACGCCACAATGGTCTTTTAGAATACATAAAATTTGCAGTCAGATACATGCTAAACGCCCAATAAATCTAACTACGTTTGCGGTCTAAAATGATAAACTTTAAAGATTGAAATACAATGAAACATTGAATTGAACTATCATACGAAAAATCACCTTTTCCTCCACAAAGTGCAGCTGGCGATTGAGATACAAATGCAAAAAGTGTAAATCTTACGTCAGCAAAAAACATCCATATCACAGGATTCCATATGATTAAAAGCACTGAACACTACCAAGGAAATTAGCAATGCCCATACTGTTAATTCAACGTTTGATCGCAGCGATTGTTTTCTTACTGACATTCTATGAAGTGTTCAACTACCCCTATGCAAACGTGTTTTTGGGGTTTACACTTTTCATCTTTAGCGTGTTATCCCTGACTAAGCCAGCAATTTGGCTATTGGTTATCCCTGCCGTTTTACCGCTCTTAAGCCTTGCCCCCTGGAGCGGGCGATTTTTTTTAGAAGAATTTGATTTCTTTATTTGGATCACAGTGGCAACAGCGCTTTTACGTGGCGATTATTCCTTTGATCGTGCCCGTTTTGCATTATTACCCACCCTGCTCGTATCTTTTCTCTTTGCTACCCATAGCATTGCATTAATCCGAGGGTTAATGCCATTTACCGCAATTGATGTCAACTCATTCAATAATTATCACAGTCCTTACTATGCTTTGCGAGTGGGAAAAGCCTTTTACTGGGCGATACTGCTAATCCCGCCATTGATAAAAGTATTTAATAACCAGCGTGAGCAAGCCCGGGAATATTTGGGAATTGGGATCAGCATCGGCTTATTTGGAACGGGACTGGCCATTCTGTGGGAAAGAGGCGTCTTTATAGATTTAATTTATGGCACGACCAAATGGGATCGCTTACAAAGCTTAACCAATTTTAGTTCAGAATTTCGTGCCACCGGCTTGCTAGCCGACATGCATACTGGCGGTGAGGCAATAGACGGCTATCTGTCTCTGGCCTGGCCCTTTGCACTGGGTTTACTCATCACTCACAAAAGCACCAAAAGTCTGATATTTGGATTCTTGGCCTTACCACTGGGCTTATATTCTGCGTTAGTCACTTTTTCCCGTGGCACCTATATGGCTGTTGCGGTTTCATTGGTGTCTTTTGGCTTGGCTTATACAAAAAAGATCACCGTTAAGAATCTGGTTTCAAAACCCATACTCATCATTCTCGCCATCTTTCTTGCAGCTATAGCTTCTTGTATTTATTTGTATGGAAAAGGTGGAATACTTTCTCTATTTGCTGCGTTAAGTATTTTTGCTGGAACAACACTGTTAATGTTCTTCAGGTTTGTACGTTTGGAAGTTCGCTTGTTAGCCATAGGTGCGCTAATTCTATTTGGCAGCATAATGATAATGCGTGGTTTACTTACATCCGTGTGGGTAAAAAATTCCTGGGAAGAATCCTTAGTAATAACTTTACTGGTCTCTTTTATCGTGCTGCTGACAGGGATATTAATTGGCAAACAAGCCCGCCAGTTTATGTCAATAAAGGAACTTCTGTCGCTAGTTGGCGTTGCGACTATCGTTTTGGCCGTGTGCGTCCCCATTGCATCAGGGAGTTACATAAAAAATCGATTCAGCACGGCCAGTGGTGACCTTAGCGGGCGTTTTGATCACTGGAAACACGCTATAGATTTAATGAACCCCACTTGGGATACCACCGCTTTTGGGATGGGATTGGGCGTATTTCCAAGAGCTTATGCTTGGGACAGTAATTTAGCCAGTCAAGAAAAAACCAGCATGGTCAAACTGGCTATAGAACCTTTTAACACTTTTTTAAAGCTAAGCGAATCCCTGGATTTAACTTTGGGGCAACGAATCCATCTTGAAGCAAATCAAAAATACACCCTTTCGGTCGATGTGAGAGCTCAAGCAAAACAAGGTGCGTTTGGCGCCAGTATTTGTCGCCGTAACATACTTTATCCAACCACCTGGAATCCAACTTGCATCTATTACGAGCAACCTGTTCCAGCGGGCACCAAAGAATGGCAAAAGCTAATGTGGACCTTCAATGTTGGTGACTTAGGGGATGGCGGAAAAATTGGCAGACATCCTTTAATATTGCGAATTTCCAATGGCTTGACACAAAATCAATATCTTGCCAAAGGCATTGATAAAGCAATTGATGTTGACAATATTAAGCTGCAAAATCAACTCGGTGAAGATGTATTGGCCAATGGCGATTTCCAGCACAAACTGGACCGGTGGTATATTTATACCGACCTGTACCATTTACCGCTACATATTAAAAATCTTTGGGTAACCGCATTTTTTGAACAGGGACTTTTCGGCTTGCTTGCATTTGGCAGTTTAGGGTTTTATACCCTTTACGTCGGTGTAAAACTAGCAAGTCGCGGGGACCATTTTGCAAACACGCTGCTGGCATCTTTGCTGGGATTCTTTATGGTTGGGTTGATTGGCACCTTGCTGGATGTGCCCAGGGTGAGTTTTTTATTTTTCTTACTGCAATTCGCTTTACTGACACAAGATCCAGCCCAGTTTACCAGCGTTAAACAAGTCAACAGACATTAACCCTTCTGACCTGTTCTTTAACTAACAAGCTATTTTTGCCACCCGTACAAACCAAACCGACTGGGGCAAAAATAGCGATTAGAACGAATATTTAATTCTTACAAAGTTCTGGCTAAATCCTTAAGATACGCCAAAAAACCTGCTTTTAATTCTGGATGTAACAACCCGTATTCAACAGTGGCAATTAAAAAGCCTAATTTAGCGCCACAATCATAACGAGTGCCTTCAAATTCAAAAGCCAACACTTGCTCATCTTTTAATAAATCGGCAATTGCATCGGTTAATTGAATTTCACCGCCCGCGCCACGGCCTGTTTTGGCGATTTTGTCAAAGATGGCTGGTGTTAAAATATAACGACCAATTACAGCCAAATTAGATGGCGCAACGTCTGGTTTTGGTTTTTCCACAATATGTTCAATCACGCCAGTGGAACCATCAAAATCCGCTGTGCGAACAATGCCGTATTTATCAGTTTCTGATGGATCGACCCGTTCAACCGCCAAAATGGATGATTGTTTTTGTTCAAACAAATCAACCATTTGCTTAATACAACCACGCGTACCGTCTTCTACCATATCATCCGGTAAAATCACCGCAAAAGGCTCATCACCCACAACAGCTTTAGCGCAATTTACGGCATGTCCTAAGCCCAGCGCATCGGCTTGGCGAATAAACACACACGTAACGTTCGGCGGTAACATGGGTTGAATTAAGCTAAGAATCTCAGTTTTTGCCTTGGCAGCCAACTCGGTTTCAAGCTCATAAGCTTTATCAAAATGATCCATAATGGCATTTTTACTGCGACCGGTAATAAAAATCATGGTCTCAATACCTGCAGCTATTGCTTCCTCTACGGCATATTGAATTAACGGCTTATCCACAATCGGCAGCATTTCCTTGGGCACAGCTTTGGTAGCAGGCAAAAATCGGGTGCCCATACCAGCAACGGGGAATACAGCTTTGGTAACTTTTTTACTCATTTAATATTTCCTTGTGGTCAAAATAAAAATAGCGATTTAATGTTTGTGTGATTAGTGTGCTGCTTACGATAGCGCCAGATTGGCATCCCTGCCTGAACGACGCTTTTTCAGAATGCTTTAAGAACGCCCGTAATGGTCGCCAAACCGAACAATATCATCTTCACCCAGATAACTGCCGGACTGCACCTCAACAATTTCCAATGGAATAACCCCTGGATTTTCCAAACTGTGCACGGTGCCCAACGGGATAAATGTAGATTCATTTTCAGTAATCAAAACGGTCTGGTCACCTTTAGTCACTAAGGCTGTACCTTTTACCACAACCCAGTGCTCGGCACGATGGTGGTGTTTTTGAACAGATAACTTAGCCCCCGGCTTGACCACCAGGCGTTTAGTTTGATGACGTTCACCCGTATCGACAGAATCATAATGACCCCAAGGCCGATAAACCTTGCGATGGCTTTCTGCCTCGGCTCGACCTTGTTTTTTTAATTGATTAACAATTTCCTTTACATCCTGCACGCGATCTTTGGCCGCAATCATCACAGCATCTTTGGTTTCAACCACAATCAGATCAGATACCCCGATCACGGTCACCAATTTGTGTTCTGAAAAAATAAAGGAATTTTTGGTATCAACAGTCAACACATCCCCACTGATGGCATTGCCGGATTCATCCTTGTCAGTCACATCCCATAATGCCGACCAGGAACCAACATCATTCCAGCCAGCATCCAATGGAATAACCACCACCTTATCGGACTTTTCCATCACAGCATAATCAATGGAATCAGATGGACAGGCGGAAAAGCTTTCTTTATCCAGACGAACAAAATCCAAATCCACCTTGGCAGCGGCATGTGCGCGTCGGCAAGCATCCAACATGGCTGGATTAAATTTTTCCAGTTCCTTTAAAAAATTGCCAGCGGTAAAGGCAAACATGCCGCTGTTCCAAAAATACTCACCGGAATCCAAATACTGTTTTGCTGTTTCCAGATTGGGTTTTTCTACGAATGCTGCAACTTTAAAGGCATTGCCCAGTGGCGTATTATCGCGCTTGATATAGCCATAGCCGGTTTCAGGTTCTGTTGGCACAATACCAAAAGTGACTAAAAAGCCTTGCTTTGCTAGTTGATTTGCTTGCTCAACGGCCTTGTGGAAGGCCGGTTTATCTGAGATTACATGGTCGGCAGGCAAAATTAACAACACGTCATCTTCAGACTTTGCCGTTAATGCCGCCATTGCCACCGCTGGAGCAGTATTTTTTCCTATCGGTTCCAATATGATTGCCGCTGGCCTGGTGCCAATTTCCCACAATTGCTCCGCCATCATAAATCGATGATCTTCGTTACAAACTGCAATAGGCGCTTGTAACTCAGCCACACCAGACAAACGCAACATGGTTTCTTGCAGCATAGTATGTTCCGATACCAACGGCAAAAATTGCTTTGGGTATTGTCCTCTGGACAAAGGCCAAAGGCGGGTTCCTGAACCACCAGATAAAATTACGGGAATCATGCGTCCTGTTCCTTGAATATGTCGATTAATGAGGGTTGATGGATTGAATTTACTTAACTATTTTAGCATTCCTTTTCTTATCACTTTCTTGTATTTAGTCATTTTGAGATCTTACTCAATCTATGTTATTGAAAATCAAAAAACAAAAAGCGCAACTATTCAGTAATAGCTAGGTGGAATGGTTGTCTGAGCATGTAGTGCAAATGCACGCGCACTTGCACTAAAAAACGCTGAATAATCACCTGTTTGAGATTAGCCAGTTATTTTGCCCAACTCCTCTGCGCTTGCGCAAATCATCAATTGCGCCGTTTTAGCGCCAGCATCAATATGCCCTAAACTGCGCTCCCCTAAAAATGAGGCTCGGCCCTTGGTAGCCAGCATATCCTTGGTTGCTAGCATACCAGTGATTGCCACCGTGGAAATCTCTGTCAAGGTTTTAGGCAAAGGCCACTGTTCAGCCGCTGCAGTTTGCAAGCAAGCTGCGACTGGGATGTAAACATCCAGCATGGTTTTTTCACCAGCTTCCGCTTTGCCACGCAATTTAACGGCAGTCACCGCCTGATTAAAAACATCTGCAAAACTTTGCAAATCCAGCGTTTTATCTTTAGCCGCTTTGCTTAACGCAATAAAAAACGTGCCATACAAAGAACCGGAAGCCCCGCCCACTGCACTCATCAATGTCATACCCATTTTTTGCCAGGCAGCGGACCAATCCAGCTGACTTAATTCTGTGCTTATCGCCAACAACGCGTGCAGACCCCGTTGCAGGTTAGTAACGTGATCACCATCGCCAATGGCTTGATCTAGTTGGGTGACTTCCTGCTCGTTACTGTCTATCACTTGCAACAATGTTTGCAGTAATTGTGGAAGTATTGCTGGAGTTATGGCCATATTCTCTCCTGGGTTTAAGCGGAATTTTGTAATTTTTTTAACACCACTTTGCCTACAAAATGGGCAAAGTCTTCAACATGAAGGTTATTATTCTGTGCAAAAATTACCAACGCATTAATTGGTTTTTGTTTGAGCACCTCGACATAGTTAGGGCTACAGCGTTAACAATGCTTATCGTCTTAACTGCATTAACCAGTAACACAAGGTATAAATCTGGTTGCATACCACATGAATTACCACGTTAACACTGTCAAAAAATTAGCATACTCCGACAATAACACCTCTGTCCACTGCCATAAATAGCTACAGAAGTTTCAAAGCGCGTCATTCCGGCAGCGATTGCCGGCATTCAGGTCACATGAATGTAAAAAGCCTACTATTTGGCCTGATTTTCTGCAAAAAAAACGATCATTAATACATGGTGCCGCGCATCATCTAAATAGGTGCTTGCTAAAAATTTTAAGCCTACTCATAATTTGGTTTAACTTAAAAAAATGCTCACTTTTGACGATGAATGAAAACCAAAAACCGACATCGGTTGATGTGCTCTGCGTAGGCCACGCCTGCTATGATTTAGTCTTTTCAGTTAACCATCACCCCACTGCCGATGAAAAAATCTTTGCAAACAGCTTATTGGATTGTGGTGGCGGTCCTGCGGCTAATGCCGCCGTTTGCGTAAGCCAACTGGGTTTTAGTGCCGCATTTGCCGGTTATTTAGGACAAGATTTTTACGGCGAAAAACACCGGCAAGAATTCATTAACTCCGGCGTTGACACCCGCTTGATTGTGCGTGGCAATTCCCCAACCCCGTTATCCACCGTAATCGTAAAACCTGACGGCAAACGCGCGTTAATCAATTACAAAGGCGACACCCAAGCACTTCCCAATCATGCTATCGACTTTTCCGGAGTAAACCCAAAAGTTATCTTATTTGATGGCCATGAACCCGATATTTCATTGCAATTGCTAAACAACATGCAAGACAGCAATGTGGACACCATTTTGGATGCCGGCTCTGTTCATTCGGGCACCTTGGCTTTAATGGATAAAGTGGATTATTTAGCTTGTTCAGAAAAATTTGCCGTGCAATTGGCGGGCGATGTGCACACAGCTTTAAAGCAATTAGCTGAAATATCACCCGCAGTCATCATCACATTAGGCGAACAAGGCTTAATCTGGCAGCGTGGATCAGAACGCGGCGCTCTGGCTGCATTTGCGATAGATGCCGTAGACAGCACGGGTTGTGGCGATGCTTTTCATGGCGCGTTTGCCGCCGCTTTAGCGGCCAATATGAATTGGCAAGCCAGCTTACGCTACGCCAGTGCGGCGGGCGCATTATGCTGCAGCAAAATGGGCGCAAGACCCGCCTTGCCAACAAAACAGGAAATTGACAAGTTACTAACTGCAACTGCTTAATTGATTGTTCCTCTAACACAGTGCAATCAATCAGAACTTAATGAACTTGTTTGACCTGTTTGCTGCTAATCAAATTTAAAGTTTTCTGCGGTATGGCTTGTGTTTGATGGTCTTGTAAGCTTATCTTGGCTTCTTCATGCACTGTGGTCATAAAGGTAATTAACTGCATTTCGTGGTGCATTTTGTCTTCAAAATTTTCTGCCTCCCACATCTGGTTTAGCAGGTGTTTGGCGTGGTGGTGTATGGTATAAGCGACCGCAGTGGGCAGATGAGAATAGCTATTTTCGATAGATCGCTTTAGTTGCTCCAGTGAACGCAAATACTGTTTGTAATCTTTTAAATCCTGATTGCATTTGGTCTTTAACATGGATAACTCGGCCTCGTTTTGGGTCTTTAACAAGGCAATATCATGCTCCAGTTTCAGACTTTTCTTTTTAAGCTCCGCCGCTAGTGTTTGCTCGGCTAGAATCTGCTGCTGTTTTAACTGTTGTTGCTGACCCTGGTTTTGGGTGTTCCAACGCAAGTTTTGGTCTTTTATGCTGTAAAAAAGTCCACTCAAAGAATTAAACCAGTCAGATAGTTTGTTCATTTTTTTATTACAGGCTTGGTGCAGTTAAGAGATGGCGGCAATTTTTTGCTGCAATTGTAACAATGATTGCATATCCTGGCGCTTGCAATGCAGGTGCAGTTCTTGCTGAAGTTGCTTAAACAGCGAGTCGGAAACCTGTTTTTTGATCGCAAATAAATCGTTAGCAATGGTTTTGGATAACGCGTGCAACTGTTTACGGTTATCGGCTTTCAGCAATCTATTCCGTTTTAATTGGTGCACATAGCGCAATTTAATGGTTTTTAAATAAAACAGGCGCTTAAGTTGCTGCTGTTTATTTTGCACAAACCACACGCGCCTTTGCTGTCTCTGTGCGGCAGAAAAAAAGTGCGCCAGCGATTGAAAAATCAATTTAACCATCCACAAACAGCCGTACACCAGCAATAGTGCAAAAGCGCCCAGCAATAAATACACACTGATTTTTGATAACAGGCCAGGTAATCCAGGTAATCCCAGCCATAACAACACATCCACCGATAACAACAGAGACAGTGCCGCAAAAAATAAGCCCAAAAATAGCCGAATAATCAAAGTTGCCATTTGTTTGTAGAAAGCGCTTGATTCAATATAAAGTCTATTCTAACTCTGATTTACAAAAATGAGTTTAGCCGACTTAAAACTCAAAATACGAAGCACTAGTGCCGAAATGCGTTACCAGCTATTTTAAATATCAAAAATGTCATTCCACACACTAAGCTTAATTGCTAATTTTGCACTAAGCTTATTATTAAACACATTGATCTAAGTTTTCTCAAATACCCAGTAAATTAGCCTTACCAATCATAGCCTACATGATTTTTACTATCGATGTCTGTAACATCTGCCGGCCATGATTATTAACACTCAAGACGATGGCGTTTAATCAATATTTATCAACTTCAAGGAACCCATTTGTCTAGCCCCCCTGCCGAATCCGCGCCAACCAGAATTGACTATATAGATGCCTGGCGCTTTATTGCTGTGGTACTGGTGATTTTGTCGCATTTGCTCTTGTTTAGCGGCATAAACTTACCTCATACAGAAGAAATTTCATTGCAAATAGACCGCATGGGCGAAATCGGCGTACTTATTTTCTTTGTAATCAGTGGATTTGTAATTTGTTCAGGGCTAATATCAGAACGAGAAAAATCAGGCTCGGTCTGTTTAAGCGCTTTTTGTGTGCGGCGATTTTTTCGGATTATTCCAGCACTTTGGTTCTATCTTATCGTGATTTCACTACTAAGCTTTTTTGGTATTTTAGAAACCACCCGCCAACAAGCACTCACCTCATTTTTATTTTTATGCAACATGCCCTTCCCCGCCGGCTGTTCCTGGTATGCCGGACACACATGGTCATTAGCGTATGAAGAACAGTTTTACTTACTGTTTCCCTTATTATTCATATTTATACCGGCACTAAACAGCAGCAAAAAATTTGCCTGGCTGATTGCCGCTATAACGCTTTGCTCTGTAGTAGCCAGGTTTTTTAACCAACTATTTCTGGCAGAATATCTTGGTTATTTTCTATTTTTATTTACCGGCTGCTGGGCCGCGTTTGCCAAGCCGGTTTTATTGCCAAAATTGCGCAAGATGAAAGTATCAACATGGTTTTTATTTTTGCTTTTGTTACTGGTTTGCTTAAGCTTTCTACCATTAATCACCGAAAAATACATCAAAACCATCTGTTACCCCGGATTAATCACCATCCTGGTACTTGGAACCCCAACCCAAAACAAATTGATTTCCCTCATCTTTAAAAACAAACACAATTGTTATCTTGGTAGAGTGTCCTATTCAGTGTATCTGTGGCAAGAGCCAGTTACCGGCAACTACATGGGTTGGTTGACTGCCGCCCATCTGCTAGCTGTATTTATGTTCGCCCTATTATCGTTTAAATATTTTGAATTACCTTTGCAAAAACTAGGTAGCCATTTTTCTAAACAATTAAAGCTTTCCAACTAATACGCAACCCAAAAGCCAACAATCCAATTTCCTATACGCAACCTGCAGAATTTGATTGTTGGTATAGAAAACGGATGATTTGCCCCCTGAAATAGCCAGCCTCAAAAAATAACTGTTGCAAAAATTATAAATATCAATATAATGGTCTTTCTTTGTTGGGTCGCTAGCTCAGCCGGTAGAGCACCGCACTTTTAATGCGATGGTCATGCGTTCGAATCGCATGCGACCCACCATTTTTATACATACGAATCAAGCAGTTAGCTTACTTAGGCGACTGCTTTTTTTATGCCTGAAATTTCCTTGCGTGATTTTTGCGTGACTTGGGATTTAACCCATCTTCGCTCTTTTCAATAAGGTTAACGAAACTCCGCTTTCCATATTACAAATGCTATTCACTGCATCAATCAATTCTTGCAACTCAGCCGATGAATAATGTGTAGTAATGTCACCAGTCGTATGATGCAAAAGTACTTTACGTGTTTCAAAACTCACACCAGCCGCTCTTAATCGCCGCCCAAACGTATGTTTCAAATTATGAGGCCCCTTTGTGGAAGAACCATCACAAGGAAGATTGGCTTTTTTCCAAGCATTTTTCCAAGCTGTCGTATGCATCCGCTCCAAGCGTTTACTTTTAAATGGGAAGACATAGATTGGATGCACGCCCCGTTGACTCTCAATTACTGAATAAGCCACCGAATTTAGCACCACAATTTGGTCTTCCTTATTTTTCTCGCCAGGCCAAACGCCATCAGCGTAGTTAACTGGTTTACCCGGAGTAATAAATATGGATGTATCCAGTGAAGGGATTTTAACCTCCCAATCCCAACGCAACCAACACACCCCTTGCTCACGCAAGCCGGTATTCACTTTAAACAAAGCCATTTTACCCAGGTAATCTGGCAAAAGCTTAAAAAAACGGCGCTGCTCCTCCCAAGTTAATGGATAGGGTTCAGCCGCATCTTCCCAATTTGGCAATTGCAGCAAGGGCGCCGTGTCTATCCAAGGCTGGTTATTTTCATCACGCCAGACTCGGGCAGAAAGCGTCAAGATTCTCCGAACCACGGCCAAGTCCCTGGAAATAGTCCCGCTTTTTATGCCTTGCTGTTTTCTAGCTTCGATATATGGCTGGAGAGTACCCATATGTACTTTTTTAATCTCCAAATTTCCAATATACGGATCCAATTGTTTCAAGCAATCCGCATCTCTAGCCAGGCTGCGCTTGGTAGCCTCATTCAGGAATTTAGTCGCCGCCATCCGAAAAGTCCTGACAGGCCTTACACCATAGATTGTGGCTTGCCGGGTTTCTTCGATTTTACGTGCGAGATACTCTTCCGCTTTACCGAGGTCGCTTTCGCCAGTGCTTTCGCAAAGGCGTCTTCCTCGGACTTTTTTGTCGATATGCCAGAACTCGCCACGCTTGACAAGTCCTGGCGTTTTTTTGCGTCCCATGATAAACCTCCATTGGGTTGATCAAGACGCCCGTTGCGAGTGATATAGTCATCCGCCCAGGCGTCCAAGTCAAGCCTATCAAATGCAATGCCTTGTTTACCTATTGATACTTCGTTTAATTCTGGCCTGACAAGGCTGTTAAAACGGTTGCGATCCATACCTAAATAAAATGGCGCATCCTTAAGCCTGACAAGCCGAGGTAAAAGTCTCTGAAATTGAACAACTGATTTACTCATAACGTTGTAAACAAAAACGCACCAAGAAAACTAAAGTCAGGTTTCACCTGGAAACCTCAGTTTTACAAACCCCACACCGGTTAATTCCATCCTCCCGCGCATGCAGCAGCACTGCCGAGTTACAATGTATACAACTGGCAAGCTGAATGTTTTTAGCAACCAGATCTTTCGCAACCACCCAACAGCTCGAAAAATCGAGCTTGCTGTCTGGACAGAATCGTTTGTAAAGATCGAAGGCGTAAATGGTTTTCTGAATTACAGTATCCTGGCTTCGGGCATTCACTGTTTTGAAACAAACAACAAACAGGGTCACTTCCTTGTAATTTTTGAAATTTCTAGTGAGTCCGCGCGTTGAATATTTCAATGCGCCAGGGTTAGCCGATTTACCATGCAAATTCCGGCAGGCATTCCGTAACGGTTGTTTCGCGATACCGGTTTCTTTATGAACAATGGATATTTTGGCGTGGCGTTTTAGCAACTCAATTGCCAGCCATTGATGATGAAATGATTTAAACATTATTCCACCACTATGGCACAGAGCCATTTAAAGCTAAAAGGACATCTATTGGTTCGGCTGAATTTGCCATGAAACTTTTAATAAAGGCCGGACTAAAGCGCGGGGCAAAACAAAGCCATCCAGACTGGGCGATATGCTGTATGTCATCCAAGGTTAATTGCCCCAGCAAGCAGTGCATCTCATCATCACCGATACCCATGACCAATTCGGCCATAGCAGAATCAATTGATACCAATTCTCTAGCTTTGATGAGCCAAGTTAGGTTTATTTGATAAAGGTCCGCATCGCACTCTTTATCATGTATCTTCATACGCTGTTCAAAATATCCACCCAGGTTAGCCAGTTCTGATTGGATTGTGGTATTGAGTCCAGGACAGACATTCACTATTTTCAGATACTGCTTCAGGTGATCAGCCCCATATTCTGCTAACAACGGTAAAAACAGCGCCTGAAAAAAGCCCTGGCTGATAGTTGCTACGCCATCAAAATCCACAGTTAAGGTCTGCTGATTAGCGAAGCACTCTCGGGCTAATCTAGCCAGACTTTTGCCATGACAGATTTGGGGTGTTTTCAAATCGGTGATACTTTTAACAACAATATGCATAGCTTTACTCCCTACGGACATTAAACCGTCCCCTTGCAGGAGAACTTCACAGGATGCTTTGGCTTGGCTGTCATCCAACGCCGACGACCTGTTTTATCCGCCCAGACATCACAAATTGGGCATTGCTGGAAAGGCTTTGGCATCTGTTTGATCACGACATGGCGAGCAAGGCAGGTATTGCAAACCACTAAACCATAACCATCAGATGACAATTGTCTGGTCAATTGCCAAGCCCGATTGATGTTGAGCAACAGCGACTGGGGGGCACTAGCTTCCAATTTGCTTGGACTTGGATTGCTGGCGACTACGCGACAATACAACTCATAAGCTGTGATCAAGATCTCGGCCGTTATGGTTGATGATTGTTGATGCTGTAAAAAATCACGCACCAGTCCGAGAAATATTGAGGCATGGATGGTGTTCACCGATGAGCGCACCACCCAATATTGATCGTACGGTAGCATGCCTTGTTTCGGCGACTTCAGATGGATGGTTTTATACAACCGAATAGCCGTTTTTTTTCCAATAGAACAAACTGCATGCACCACCGGCGGTCTGGCTCCAAAATGAATTAGCTTTTCTGCAATTACCAAGTCAACACCACGCCCTGTCTTACTCTGCAAGGGTAATAAAATCATTTAACCCCCTAGCGTAGTCGCGTTATTAGCTGTGAGTAATGCGGCATGCGTTGCCAATGGTACGTTTTGTGGCGTATTTAACGGAATTAAAGTAATGACAGCGCGAACGATGCCTGATAGCTCACGGATGTCTTCAATAGAAAAACCGGCAACTCTATCAATTTGCATTCGGTCAACCCCAAATCGCCACGTGGCTTCCATCGGATTATTCCGGGCGCATTCGCGGGCCAGCATCAAGTATTCAAAATTCAATTGGGCAAGGTCTTGGTCAAGGGTGGACATGCTGTTTTCTACCTACAAGTTACGTTAGTGGGACTATGCTAAACAGGAAACGAGGGATTGTCTCGAACGCAAGGTTGCGGTTTTTAATAACGAATTGCGAGGATGATGACTGGGTGCGACATAAGCTATTTTGAAATTAAGCCCATTGGGAGTGATTTGCACCACATGGCTGAATTGATGTTGCAGTTTCTGCCGTACTTGTTGACCACAAATTAAAAATGCGCCGCTTTCAACTTTGAAATTTTTGACTAAGCTTGTTTCGATAGTTCGACCGAACCTCAGAAAGTGCAACTTTGTAAAAAAACAATCACTGTTTATGGGTTGGCCAATTAATTGTGTCATTGCCAGTCGAGTATCCATCGATTGTTACCTCATTTTTTTTAATTTAGGAGGCGGCCATTTTATGAAATTGATTTGTTGTAACCAGACCTTAACAACCAGATACGTGGTTAGGGGGAGTTAATGCGTGAGATTATTCAATGCTTGTTGGACTGGTTAAATCAGGAACCCAGTGACGAAAAATCACACCGTATCTTGCGGGCATTAGCGATGGAATCGCTTAAGAAAGCGGATTTCGAAGAACATAAGCGGAGTTTTACGGCGGAGGAATTGGTTGCTGCGGCCAGTGAAGAACCAGAACCCATCGACTCTAAAAAATGGCTAGATTGGCTCAATATTTCTGGAAAATATTGGCCAGCCAGAGAGCCACAAATTATTCAATTAGCCAAGCTAAATGGTTTACAGGCGTATCCAAAACCAGAGCGTAAAAGTACTAAAGGTGGGCCTGGAAATCGTACAACGTTTTATATAAAAGCGGTGCCATTGCCAGAATCTCAGGCCGATGATGAACTGAATGAGTCCATCACGCCTATCGCTAATACGCGAATTGATCATGTCTACTATGACTTGGCAGCGCATGGCAGCGTCACTCCAGCTTGGATAGTTAATTGGTTATTTCGCCATGGTCAAATTGTATTAAAAACCTGGCATGCTTATTTGATTGTGGGGTGGATGACGATTGTTGGCTTATTTGCATTGGCTTTATCACTTATCTGCTGGGTAACGTTGAATGTCCCCAAACCATTTACTAGCGGTGATTTGACATTGTTTATAACTGCATTTATTTTCCCCTATGCCTTTTGGATTGGTTTACTCAAACCCTGGGTGCGGTTGTTTGAGGACCGGATTGTCTTTGCACATGATTTGTTCGTGAAATTCACTGAAAAACCAGCCCAATTCGAATTACTCAGGGATGGTGACTTAAGGTTGATCAGATTAGTCCGTTATACAGCGACTTGCCCACTCTGTGGCGCTACGCTCTATCTGGAAGATGGCGCACCCGACTACCGTCGGCGTTTGGTAGGACGTTGCTACGATAGCCCAAGAGAACACGTTTATAGTTTTGATCGGGTAACACGCAAAGGGCGATTATTAATCTCGCAATAATGCTGATGGTTTATTAAAATGAATATTAATGTGGAAAACGGCGTGTAACTTTTGCCAAGCTTACAGAAAATGAGCGTTTCAATTTTTCCAGTTACTATCCGCTAGCTTATTGAAATTACTATACACTTCAATTTGCGAACTAGAAAACCCTGCGCTTGTTAGTGGCAAATATTGGACGCCGTTTTGCAGTTTCAGTTCAGCGGCTATCGTCAGGACTGATGATAGTGCCAAAACTCCGGTTCATGCGGAGATTATCACTATTGTTTTCAACATTACTTTCTCCTGAATCTTGGGTTATAGAAAAGTGCAAACATAACTAATACAACCCAGTCATTGGCTATTTCTAGCAGAATTCGTATCTTTATCAGATACGCCAATTTTGCCTATCAGTACTGATAAAGCCGTCGACATGCCAAATAATCACTTCGCCTCGTCAACCATCTGAATGGTTTTTTCTTCAACTTCTTTGGCAACTTCAGCTAACTCCGCGTCTTGGGAGAGTGCCGAAAGCATCTGTGCCGGCTTAATAAGGCCAATCTTAACTGTACCTTGCTCGGTGAACACCGAAATACGGCAAGGCAACGCCATGTTTAGGCGCATGTCGATGGATAACACTTTTACGGCCTGACTGGGATTGCAGACTTCAAAAATCTTGCATTCATTTTCAAACTCTAGGCCTTTGCTGCGTAACGTTCCGCCCAAATCGTGGACATGCAACACCCCGTAGCCATGATTTTTAACGGCCAATTCCAGGTCGGCCGATGCTTGGTCAAATGATTTATCTGTTGCAACAATGTAATACATGAGAACCTCAATCTTTGTGGCAGAAGTAATTTAATTTTATTAGGGTCACTATACAGCTAATGCTAAAGACGTAATCCATATAAATGATATTTATATTCCCAAAATGGCGACAAACAAAGCTTGATCTATAAATTGCGGACTATAATCAAACTCTTGCTTTGGCAGGGTTGCGCAAATCTCACGCCCCCAGTAGGCTCAAAAACAATAACTTTAAAATACCTCATCTTGAGTATATTACTTCTGTTTCATCTCAGCTCAAAATGTCGAAAATCTTAATTTTACCCTGAAGACAATCTTTCCAAAGTTAACTTTTAAAAGCTTGAGCGGGTTTTTCTTTGAAAAATCACCTTTAAGCATAAGGTAACAGGAAATTTTAAAACATACCTATTACTTCCCTAGGTACGGTGACGTACAGACACAAGGGTAGCATGAGTATATTGTGGCGTCTAAATCAAATGAATTCAGATGTAATTAACTTAAAACGGAAGAGGCATTGCGGCTTATCCTTGTAATTTTATTACCTTGTGTATCGGTGCCATTATAGCCTGCTGACTGATTCGCTTCTGGATCCTATGAACATTTATCTGGATGGTTTTCATGGTGCCAAGGACGATCCGGCGCATCAAATGGACGATCACGATTTCTGTTGCCAAGTTAACGAGGATTTCGCCCAGTGCGTCCTGTTCGACGGTAATATCCGGCAAGCAAACCAGAATATAGTTTCGGAACTTTTGTTTAAATCCTTGCCCGGAAAAGTGAAAAATTACTGGCATCCGCGTAATTTCAAGATTTTATCGAGTCAATTATTGCCGCAGGTATTCCTGAAATGGCAGAAAATGAACTCATGAAGGGCAAGATGAGCAGTTTCTGTAAGACTTGTCTTCATTCGTTCTATAAACTCAAAAACAGGCTATGAATATGAAATCAAAATCAGACAAAATTAAGTATTGCTTAGACAAGTGCGTAGTATTTAGTTTTATCCTCATTTTTATCACGTTGTCGGGATACTCTCAAATGGCTTTTTGTGCTTCTAATGCTAAGCAAACGCCGACGCAACAAGGCATTCAGGGTTACGGGAAAGTTCACCCCTATCCTGAAGCCGCCATTCAACCCTCGCCCAAACGCGATTATAAAGTGTTGTTCGACATCACCAAGGCGGCCGATTCTGCCGACAAGGTGAACCCAGGACTAGACCATGTCGCGAGGCTTTTGAATCTCTTTGCTTTAGCTAGGGTTTCAACTGACCGTCTGAAAATCGTTGTGGTCGTGCATGGATCGGCAACGCCACTTGTTTTAAAGGATGATGCATACCAAAAATTGTATCAAATAAGCAATCCCAATTCGGAGCTTATTGGCCTGCTGCAGAGTGCAAACGTCAAGTTCTACATCTGCGGTCAGGCTTTGGCGGAAAAAATCTTAACCCCTGCATCGGTTAATCCGAAGGTAACCTTGGCTTTATCAGCTTTAACAGCGTTGATAACTTATCAGTCAGACGGCTATGCGATGATATCCAATTAAGAACACCTTCTACTGGACTAAGAGCTTATCCATAAATAATATTCCCCATATTTTACCGTTTGATTTTGCGGAGTAGGATGATAGAAGCGGCGAACATTCTCAAGCCGAGATAGGCTTTGGTGGGTTTTTTCATAGCGTACCAGGATTTCATTATAATGGGCTTGCAACCCAAAAAGATTGCATAAAAAGTATCCTAGATTTTTTGACCATACATTGAAGTGGGGCGTGATCTAAACAGAATAATCTGCATAATCGAGGCAGGCATCAGAGGGGATATTTACTATGAGTACAAGCCAAAATAATTCTGAACCTAATCCGGCACCTTTAAAAACGAGGAATACTAAATCCCCTGAAATCACTGCTGCCTCCGTTCCCGATACCCTTGCAGCTCTCCACGTAAATCCTGACACCGGACTCACTAGTGCAGAGGTGGACATTCGCCGAAAACAACATGGCTACAACGAAGTGGCGGAAAGGAAAGCTCACCCAATTCTTGCATTCCTCCGTAAATTTTGGGGAATCTCCGCTTGGATGCTAGAACTGATTATGGTTCTATCCGTCATCCTTGGAAAATATTCGGATCTCGTCGTAGTCGGCGCACTGCTGGTGATCAACGCTGTATTGGCTTTCATGCAGGAACGCCGGGCGGCTGGTGTCGTAGAGGTGTTGCGAAAGCGCTTACAGGTCAATGTGCGTGTCCAGCGTGATTCGAACTGGCGAGTCATTCCCGCTCGGGAATTGGTACCCGGTGACATCGTTCGAGTTAGACCTGGCGATATAATCCCTGCGGATGTAAAACTCCTTACCGGCGCACTTAGCATCGACCAATCTGCCCTCACCGGCGAATCGAAGGACGCAGATAAGTCACCCGCGGATATGCTGTCGTCGGGTGCTATTGTCCGTCGAGGTGAGGGTAATGCTGTCGTCGTCCTGACTGGAGACAAGACCTACTTTGGTCGGACCACTCAACTTGTACAGGAAGCACGTCCGAAACTTCACATCGAAGCAGTAGTCGCCAAAGTGGTGCGCTGGTTGTTCGTAATCGTCGGCGCACTAATTGGTATGGTAGTTTTGCTGTCGCTGAGCAGAGGTGCGTCACTGCTAGAAATGATTCCGCTCATGCTAGTTTTGTTGATGAGCGCCGTGCCGGTTGCCCTCCCAGTCATGTTCACAGTCAGTATGGCCGTCGGGGCGAAAGAGCTGGCGAAGCACGGTGTATTGATCACACATCTGAGTGCCACCGAAGATGCCGCAACGATGGACGTGCTTTGTGTGGACAAGACCGGCACGATTACGATGAACCAACTGGCAGTCACCGGCGTATTTCCTCAGGCGCACTCAACTGAATCCGACGTATTATTTGCTGCCGTACTTGCCTCTCAAGAGTCTAACCAGGACCCAATTGATTTGGCATTCCTTGCCGCAGGAAGAGAGCGGCACGTCTTTGATAACTCACCTGCAGTTACGCCAATTTCCTATACGCCGTTCGATGCAAAAAACAGGCGTACTGAGGCGGTAGTTGAACAGAGCGGTCAGCAATTTCGGGTCATGAAAGGCGCAGTGCGTACCGTTGCCGAAGCTTGCGGGTTAATGGCTCCGGCGATTGAAGCGTTAGAAGTACAGGTCAGAGAATCGGCCATGAAGGGTTATCGGACACTGGCGGTAGCGCGGGGTTCGGAGACAGCTACGCCAGCCTTGCTAGGATTGGTGACCTTGTTTGACCCGCCTCGACCGGATGCCAAACAGCTCATTGCTGAACTTCGCGGTCTTGGCATTTCGGTGAAAATGCTCACCGGCGATGCCCTAGCCGTCGCAAGTGAAATCGCGCAGAGTGTTGGACTGCCCAACATCGAACTTGTGTCGGATCTAAAGGCCGCGAGTACTAAGGTCGGTAACGAGACGGTTGACTTGTTAGCAGGCGCCGATGGTTTCGCTGAAGTGTATCCCGAGGACAAATACATCGTAGTAAAGCATTTACAGGCTGCCGGACATGTGACCGGTATGACGGGCGACGGTGTCAATGACGCTCCTGCGCTGCGCCAAGCTGAGGTAGGCATTGCTGTCAGCACCGCGACCGACGTCGCCAAAGGTGCCGCGAGCGTGGTTTTGACTGAAGCGGGGTTAACCAATATCGTGACGTTAGTTGAGCAGGGACGGACGATCTACCAGCGCATCCTGACATGGGTCATCAACAAAATAAGCAGGACAATCTTAAAAGCGGCCTTCGTAGCCATCGCCTTTGTGGTAACCGGCAAGTTTGTCGTGTCCGCATTAGCTATGCTGATGCTAGTTTTCATGACGGATTTCGCCAAGATCGCCCTTGCCACCGACCACGTTCGACCATCGAATAAACCGGAGACTTGGAATATCGGGGGCTTCATCGCTGTCTCTATAGTGCTGGGTATTGTGATGGTCGCGGAGGCACTCTTCCTTTTATGGATAGGCTGGTCGCGCTTTGATTTGGCGACCAATGATAACGCTCTCTATACTTTCAGCTTTCTGACGTTGCTCTACTTGGCTGTGTTTTCCATCGTTTCCGCGCGGGAGCGAAGCTGGTTCTGGACGACGATGCCAAGCTGGACGCTTTTGGCGGCTCTTATGGCGGATGCTTTGACAGGCACCGCCGTGACCTACCTAAACTTGCCAGGGTTTATGCCATTGCCATGGTGGCAAACGCTCGCCATTTTCATTTATGCGATGGTGTCGTGTCTTATCGTCAACGACTCTGTGAAGGTGGCGATGATTAAATGGCGCATTCTAAAGAATGACACCAAGCAACCGGTCGATTTGACCCCACAGATTTCCAAACGAGCCTTTGAACTTTATGAACTTCGCCGTGAAGGCAACGCAGTTCAAGACTGGATTCAGGCAGAGCGGGAGATTCGTAAACATACCCCCCCTAAATAAACAGCCTCAAATACCCCGACCGGCATCATTGAGAAATAAAGATGACAACCAATTCAAAGAATTTCCTCAATTAAAAAACATCTGAATGCCTGGTGTCTGAACCAGACGGCCGAAAAGCAAGATGACGAATATTGCTTGCTCATAACGCAAAATTGCAGCATGTTCTCAGCGAAACAGTGTTTTGCGATAGATAATCATATGCACGGCGACACTGGCCACAAACATATAGCCTGTGAGGGCATGCCAGCGTTTCCAGCGTTTTCGTCTTGCAACGGTGAGTGCTAAGAAGGCGGCCAAGCTACCCATCATGGCGATTTTGTTATAGCGGTTGAGCTGTTTTTTTGTGATCGGCGGCAGTATTAACCTCTCGACTACCACTTGATCAACAGCGTAATCGAGAAGTGTTTCTAATGCTGCAATCTCGATGGCGCTGGGATCGAAGTTCACCACAATGCTTCCGGTACGAACATCGTCTTGCAATGCGGTAATGGCCGCTATTTTTGAGAGCTCATTTTTAAGCTCCGAGAGTCGCTTCTGGTCACGAAGGCGTTTGTCTCGCACTCTGATACGACCTGGCAACGAAGATACTATTCTGCTCATTCTCTACTCTTACACATTGGATAGTTAAAATTGGCGTACTCTTTTTCAGTTTAGTGGCACTACAAGCTCCGTCGATATTTCAGTATTACACTCGGCTCGCCAGAACAAGAAATACAGGATACAACTTGTCCTCTTTATTGATCGTGTGGGCCGTCATGAAGCGGATATCGCTAAAACCATGACTTGACAGGATAGACCGCAAGGCTTCACGGTTGAAGCCGTTATGATAGACTCCTTCTATTTCGGCAGGGTGAAAAGTCCCGTCTTCTTCATCCAAGTCCACAAGTGCTATCTTGCCCCCCGGTTTCAAATGTTCTGCAAAGCACGCAACCATTTTGCCGGTGTCCTGGACATGATGCATGGCCATGGCACTAACGATCAGATCAAAACGCATCGACAACGGTTGTTCCAGAATATTCTGAAACAACGCTTCCACCTTGCCCTGCATTTCCTCTTTGGCCATCAATTTGTCCAACATGGCCTGTGACACATCGACGGCAGTTACTTGTTCAACCTTATCTGCGATTTGCGTGGTGATCAAGCCGGTGCCGGCGCCGAAATCCATAACGCGCATCGTGTCATCTAGGGTTACGTTGGCTTGAATAGCTTCGCCAATATCCAAGGAGAGTGCCCTGACCATATCGTTTGCATCCCAATCCTGCGCCCTTTCTTTAAACAAATCTGTCATTCTGCGATTCCATTAAATTATTTAATATTTGAAAACTTGGGGTAAATAACGCCAAAAAGTTTTAGAGCTTTAAGTTGGACTGGTGGTGACATTTAACCAGAATTTTCGGTTGTAAATGCACACTCAGAGATTTACACATAAGAATCACGGTTCTCTGATCCGCTCAAACTTGATAGTGTTCTTTTCCAACCATAGCGTAATTCCATTGTAAATATTTCTTCTGCGCGATGATGTTTCCATCCAAGACCCTCAATCATATACTGCACAAACCTTGATTCAGGGTATGTGACTCAGCATGCATTAACAATATTTCTCCTATCCCCTGCCCTCTGTAGCGGTCATCAACATACAGGCGTTGACGTTCGATGGTACGATCGAGATCAATGCATGCGGGAGGAAAAGACAGGCTCAATCTTTGGATACCCACATAGGTTTAATTCTAAATATCTACATACAAAAAAAGGTCACTGAGGGATCATTAATTTCAGTAGTTTTATTGGATTTTGAAAATACACCTTTGGTGTTTTTACCGAATGCTTCACATTTGCCCTCTAGAAATTAAGGTATCTTTAATCCATTTTTAATATATTAAAATATACAAATACTGAAGTTATCAGTATATGGTTTTTATTTATTGCAATGGAGAGTAGTTATGAACGTATTTAACGCAATGTTTCGATGTTGGTTGTTTCTGCTCATGCTAATGGGCGTTCTAAATAATGCCTGGTCGGATGGTAGCTCTTTACAGATAACTCCGAGTAGTTTAACTGTTAATGTTGGAAATACCGCTACAGTTAACGTTACTAAGCCATCGGGCACTGTGGTCGCCACATCGGCTAAAACGTCCATTGCTACCGTTAAATACGCCAGTGGTATAGCGACTGTTAAAGGTATTGCAGCTGGCTCTACCACAGTCACTATTAAAGATAATAAAACGTATAAAAAAGTGGCTGTTACTGTAATTGCGCCACTGTTAACCGTTAATCCTACTACGCTTAACGTTGCTAAGGGAAGTAGTGCAACCATTGCAATTACCAATGCAAGTGGCACGGTTAGCGCAACATCCAATGCAGCTACTGTTGCAACAGTCAGTTATACGAATACTGCCGTAGTGGTTAAAGGTGTGGCCGCCGGTACTGCTGCAATCACCATTAAAGACAGCAAAACCAGCAGAACGGTAAATGTCACAGTATCAGCGGTGACAGTTTCCACGTTAACTGTTTCACCTACCAATATTTCTTTAAATGTTGGCGCTAGCTCTCCAATTACAGTCAGCTCTGCGTCGGGCAATGTGCTGACTAGCTCATCAAATCCAGCGGTTGCAAAAGTAACTGTTGCAAATGGTGTTCCCACGGTGACAGGTGTTTCTGCGGGTTCAGCAACCATCACCATCAGCGATAGCAAAACATCAAAAACTGTTCAGGTTTCAGTTTTAAGCAATCCAGTGCCGCCAACCGCTACAGGCTCTTACACCTTGCTAGCGTGGAATGATTTGGGTATGCACTGTATGGATGGCTTGGATTTTTCCGTATTTACTATACTGCCACCTTACAACACCTTGCATGCGCAATTAAAAGATAAAGCCGGTAAGTTGGTGTCCAGTGGTGTTAATTTAACGTATGAAGCAGTTGCCGACAGCACTGGCTCTATCAATACCAATAGCTCCTCTAAAACTAACTTTTGGGAATGGACAAATCTGCTTTTCGGTTTGAAGCCAGATAAGGATGTTGGCTTAAATCTAGATGGCTTAGCCAGTGGCAATCTAGCGGCTGGCAACAAAACACCGTCACTAGATGCTGCGCCCATGACTTATAACGCAGAATATAAATGGTTTGAAGCAGAAGGCATCCCTATCACGCCTTTTGATGATGCCGGTAATAAGAATTTTTATCCAACCATTAATGTTGTGGCCAAAGATTCAGCAGGCAATATCTTGGCAACAACCAAAACCGTATTGCCGGTTAGTGATGAAATGACATGCAAGGCCTGTCATGCTACAAATACTTCATCTAACGTTGCACAAAATGCAGCCAAGCCAGCGGCTGGCTGGGTCAGCAATCCAACTGATCCAGAAAAAGAGTGGAAGGAAAACATATTGCGTTTGCATGATGAGAAACAGGCCGGTGACCCGTTATATCAATCTGCACTCGGGCAAGTGGGTTATAACATCAATGGTTTAAAAGCAACTGCCGACGGCGGCCAGCCCGTTTTATGTGTAGCTTGCCATTCCAGCAACGCCTATTTTGACAAACAAAATAAAACGACCGTCATGGGTGGTCTAACTGGCATTAAGCCGTTTACTCAGGTTTTACATGATAAACACGCCACAGTTAAAGATCCCAATACCCAATTGGCTTTAGACAGCATTGGTGACCGTACGGCTTGCTATCTATGTCATCCAGGTTCTAAAACCCAATGTTTGCGTGGACCGATGGGCAAGGCTGTTGATAGCAGTGGAAATTCATTAATGAGTTGTCAAAGTTGCCACGGCAATATGAAAGCGGTCGCTAGCCCAGCCCGTCAAGGCTGGTTTAATGAACCGACTTGTGAATCTTGCCATAACAGTGCCGCAACCAACAATCGCGCAACGTCAGGTGTAGATGCCAATGGGGTTGCAACCGTACCAACCGACCACACGTTTGCCTCCAATGCCAATACGCCAGTTACGGGGTTAAACCTGTACCGGTTTAGTACTGGTCATGGTGGATTGCAATGTGAAGCTTGCCACGGTTCAACTCATGCCGAATACCCTAGCGCTCATGTCGACGAAAACGACCAAAGCATTGCCATTCAAGGTCATGAAGGCGTAGTGGCAGAATGTTCTGCCTGTCATACCACAACCCCAACCACCGTGAATGGTGGACCTCATGGTATGCACACCACAGGTAATGCCTGGGTGAGTGCACATCAAAATGCCAATAAAAACGGTACGGCAACTACACCGAGTTGCGCTTATTGTCATGGTACGACCAGTGCAGGAACGCCATTAAGTGCAATTAAAGTGGCAAAAACCATTAATGCCGGTGACTTTGGTACTAAAAACTGGCCTGCTGGTTATCAAGTCAGCTGTTATAGTTGTCATAATGGGCCAAATCCAGATTAATATGGATTAACCTTTGCTGTTTCACCCTCACTCGGTGCAAACCAAGTGAGGGTTTTTTGTATGATATGATTGAGTTTCAATCTTGATCAAGCATTGGGCTGACTCAGCTCAGTGTCGCCATAATCAAAACAATACTTATTTCAATTTAAACATCTGTAATTATTACAATTATTAATTTTCCTTTGTATTTGTGCGACTGCATTGGAGAATACAGCGGCCATCTATTATCATCTGCAGTAAAGATCTGAAATGGTTTCAGACTGATGACATTAAAAATATTTAAAGTTTTTCAAAGCCAATACCGAATTCACTTCTCAAGGAAGGAGACATAGCGCTCATCGGGCAACAATATGCTGATTCCTCGGATAATTGGGTCGGCGAGGGATGCTTACATAAAGATGTATGGTTTTGTTTCAATCATCCTAATTGCATGGTAATGGTTAGGGCGTTGATAATCGTTGCCCCTGCAAAAATCGGATATATTGCTCCGCTTCTTTGCGGGTGGCAAATCGTACCCGCAAGCCCATATCTACAAATACTTGCCAAGATAAGAATTTGGACTTTCCTTGCTTGATGGTTATATCGCCGACATGGAATCGCTCGTGTTGATATGGCACTTGCCTTGCGCTATCGACTCGAAATATGCAATGGTCTAGCAACAAAGGACCACCAAGATCCCCCACCGTTACCACTAACGGCACTTTAATTGAACCAGTTTAACGACCACAATATTACCGACCACTTCGTGTTCATCTAACCAAGATTTTCGAGTTTGGGTATCGCCGAGATATAACCGTACTTTATGCTTATTAAGTTGATAACGCTCTAACACTATGATTACTTTTTCCGGTGTTCCTGCATGATAGCAAGTTCCAGATGGCATGCTTCGGAAGTAGACGGCATGCTAATTCTCGTAAGTATGTGTAAAAATTTTATAGTTCATGACTATCTCCAAAGTAAATAAGCATTTAGGAAAGTACCCAAGGCTAAACAGTGCGTAGATGGTTAAATTAAACTAGACACTACAACCACCCCCCTCCCAGGGATTTATAAAGATCCACCGTTGCAATAATTTGCTTTTGTTTCGTTTCAATTAGCTCTCTTTTGGCTTCCAAAGCATCCCGTTGAGTTAATAGCACCTCAAGATAATCTGCACGAGCAGATTTGAAAAGTTGGTTAGCGACATCAATCGACTGGATCAGTGTATCTACCTGATTTTTCTTTAGTTGATAGCTTTTCTCCAGATTGTCAATGTTGGCCATTTGATTTGCTACCTCAGCATACGCATTGATAATGCTTTGTTCATACTCATAAGCCGCCTGAATCTGCTTAGCATTCGAGTTTTTATAGTCAGTAATAATGGCATTCTTATTAACCAAGGGCGCTACCAGTTCGCCAGCAACCATGGCAGCTAAGGATTCTGGTGTATTGATCAGGTATTTAAGCGCAAATGCATCAAACCCGATGCCAGCTTTTATGCCAAAGGACGGATAAAAATTGGCTCTAGCTACATCGATGTTTAAGTTTGCTGCGGCAAGCTCATATTCAGCCTTTCTAATATCCGGTCTGTTTTGTAGCAACTGCGATGGAATGCCAGCCTTAATCAGTTTTGGCTTAATCTCCATAAAATCAGCCGAAGATCGTAAAATAGGCTGTGGCGTCCTTCCCATCAAAAAATTGATACGATTTTCGACCACTGTAATTTGCTGTTGTATTTCATATTTTCTACTTTGATTTTTTGCCACTTCCGCTTCGTAACGTTTGACTGCAAGCGCTGTAGTTCTTGCAAACAACAGCAGTTGTTTGGCCATCTCCAAACCATTTTGCTGAATTTCAATATTTTGCTTTAAGTTTTCAAGCTGATTATCGAGTGCGATCAGTTCATAATAGGAATGGGCAACTTCAGCGACCAGATTGGTCACTAAGAAATTCTTGCCTTCTTTGGAGGCCATGTACTCCAAGACAGCCACTTGTGCAGAATTTCTCAGCTTTTTCCAAACGTCGATCTCCCAGGTTGAAAACAGGCCAAATTGATAATCACCTAAAAATGCAGGAAATGACTGTCCTTGTGCTATTTGTAAATTATCTTCAACTGCGCCATCTCGCGTAAATCTAGCCGTTTTGTCACCGCCGGCTCCAGCACCAATGGTAACAAATGGCAAATATGCACCTTTCCGCGCTTGAATCTCATTCTGGGCAAAGCTGATCCGCTGCATCAAAATATTCACTTCCTTGTTGTTGGTAACCGCCGTATCGATCAATTTCAATAAGTTCGGATCTTCGAAAAACTCCTTCCATTTCACAGTGGCTGAATTTGCTTTTAGTGTGGGTGACTGATTAAAGTTGTCAGGCAGCTGTGTATCGGCCTTTTTACTGGTCATAACCGGTATGCCGCAGGCCTGTAACATCAAGCCCATCACGCCTAATCCTATAAAATGAAAAATTTTACTCTTTGTCATCATTTGTACCATAGTGATAAGTTTCTGTTAATGGGTCATGGTCTTCATCTGTAATTAGATCTTTACCTTCTATCATTTTGGCAAAAATATAATAAAGTCCTGGAATAAGAATGACACCAAATACGGTACCGAAAAGCATCCCGCCAAGCGATGAGGTACCAATCGTTCTGTTACCCACAGCCCCTGCCCCCGTTGCCATCGCTAACGGTATTAACCCGGCAATAAAGGCAAAGGATGTCATTAAAATTGGCCGAAAACGTGCTTTAGCACCCTCAATGGCCGCATCTTTAACGGACATACCTAAGGATTGCTTCTGTACGGCGTATTCGATAATCAAAACCGCGTTTTTGCCCAACAAGCCGATTAACATAACCAGTCCCAGTTGCGCATAAACATCATTAGCCAGGCCTAAAGTTTTCAGCAAAAAGAATGATCCGAAAATACCAGGAGGTAATGAAAATAAAACCGCCAACGGTAAGATAAAGCTTTCGTATTGCGCGGCTAACACCAAGTACACAAACACGATCACAACGGCGAAGATGACCAGTGCATCACTACCTCGTGCGGCCTCATCAAACGATAAACCTTCCCATGCGATGTCAAAACCTCGCGGCAATGTGGCTGCTGCGACTTCCTGAACGGCCTTGATGGCCGCACCACTGGTATAACCAGGTGACGGAACAGCACGGATCGTGGCGGAATTATAGAGGTTGTAACGGGTGATCTCGTTGGGTCCCAACTTTTGCTTCATGGTCATGAACGCCGAGTAAGGCACCATTTCACCACGGTCATTTTTCACGTAGTAGTTCAATACATCGGTAGGGAAACGCCTGAATTCAGGTAAGGCTTGAGTGTAAACCTTAAAAAAATTATTAAAGCGAATAAAGCCCTGCTCATAGGTACTCCCGATCATGATGTCCAGGTTTTCCATCGCTTTATCGATGGAAACCCCTTTTTGCATAGCTAATTTATTGTCGATGACCAATTCGTATTGCGGATAATTGGCCGCATAAAAGGTAAACAAACCAGTCAACTCTTTACGTTTTCGCAGAGCCGAGATAAATTCCTGGTTAATTCTGTCAAACTCCTGGTAGTCAGTGTCCGAGGTTTTATCTAATAAACGCAACGCCAAACCGGAAGCCGCACCGTAACCTGGAACGGCTGGTGGTTCGAAGAACTCAATGATCGCGCCAAAGTCATGGGTTTTTTCCTCCAATTCCCGAATAACGTCCTGAACGGAATGTTTACGCTGAGCCCAGTCTTTCAGGTTGATAATACAGGTGCCAGCGTTGGAACCACGCCCTTCCGTCAGTACCTCATAACCCGCCAGTGAAGAAACCGATTGCACACCATCAATTTTTTCCGCCACGCTTTCCAACTCCCTAGCCACTTTATTTGTCACTTCAATAGTTGAGCCGGGCGGTGTCTGGATAATGGCGTAAATCATGCCTTGGTCTTCCCCAGGGATAAAGCCAGATGGCAACGTTAAACTGACCGAATAAATACCGAAGCAAAATCCACCTAAAATCAAAAATGTCAGAATTCGTCTGGTAACGACCACATTAAGAAAATTAACATAACGACCTGTTACCTTTTCAAATACTCGGTTAAACAATCCGATGAAAAGGCTTATCGGTGTTCTGTGTTTCGGCTGGCCATGCGTATTTTTAAGGATCATGGCACACAACACCGGAGCCAACGATAAAGCAACGATGGCTGAAATGATGATCGACGACGCCATGGCAATAGAAAACTGCCGGTAAAAGACTCCAACTGGCCCTGACATGAACGCAATGGGTATGAACACCGATGTCATGACCAAGGTTATCGCAACGATTGCACCGCCAATCTCACTTAATACTTTTTTTGACGCAACATAGGGCGAAACATTTTCAGCCTCCATCTTTGCATGCACTGCTTCAACAACCACAATCGCATCATCGACCACGATACCGATCGCCAATACCAAAGCAAACAAGGTTATCAGGTTAATTGAAAGTCCGAAGGCCTGCATCACAGCGAAAGACCCGATCAACGAAACAGGGACGGCAAGTATCGGAATCAAAGTAGAACGCCAGTCTCCCAGAAAGATAAAAACGACCAATGATACTAATACGAAGGCTTCCGCTAGAGTGTGCAGCACCTTTTCAATGGAAGCATCAACAAATCTGGAGACATCGTAGTTGATCTCGTAGTCCATACCCTCGGGGAAAGACTTTTTCAACTCCTGCAATTTTTCCTTCACATCTTCAATTACTTTGCTGGCATTACTGCCATAGTTTTGCTTAAGCACGATGGAGGCAGAAGGAAATCCATCTTTATCAGAGTAAATATTATAAAACTCGCTGTTGAGGTCGATTTTTGCGATGTCTTTCAGGTGTAGAATCTCACCTTCGGAGTTAGCCCTGATAATTATGTCTTCATATTGTTCAGGCTTGTTAAACCGTCCTTGATAGGTCAACACATACTCTTTGGATTGCGCAGCCATACCCGTACTTTGTCCTATTCGACCTGGACGACCTATTACGCTTTGATTCGCAATGGCATCCATCACTTCATCTGTGGATACTTTATAGGCTCTCATCCGGTCCGGATTCAGCCAAATCCGCATCGCATATTGGCGACTGCCTAAAATTTTGGCTTGAGCAATACCAAAAATACGCTGAATTTCAGGAATAACGGTTACGTTGGCATAGTTGAATAAAAACTTCTCGTCAGCATTTTTGTCCTTACTATAAAGATTCACGTACATGAGCATGCTGGGCTGCACCCGTTCGACGATAACGCCCTCCAACTGCACCAACTTTGGAAGACGACTCATCACCGTATCAAGACGAGTCTTCACGTTAACCATGGCAACGTTAGGATCAACACTCAGATCGAAAAGTACTTGAATGGTCGACTCACCCGCACTGGTTGCATCGGATATCAGGTATTTCATCCCTGGAACGCCGTTAATGGCACGTTCGATGGTAATCAGGGAAGATTGCACTAGTACATCGGCACTGGCGCCTGGGAATGATAATGAAATGGTCACACGAGGTGGGGCAATATCCGGAAACTGAGCAATTGGCAATGTCTTAATTGCCAATATGCCCATAAATAAAAATACTAACGATAGCACTATCGCCATGACAGGCCTTTTGATGAATATATTAAACATAGTTAATCTCTGTCTCTAAAAGGTTACTCTGTATACAATTCCAATTCTGAGCGAACCTTTTCGGCTGGCTTTAAACCGATTTTTACTTCATCTCCAGGGTGCACTTTTCGGAGACCTTCCAGTAAAATCTTGTCATCGTCTTTCAAACCATCTTTAATGATAAACAAATGAGGTAAGTCAACTTCAATATTGATCAGCCTTTGTTCCAGTTTTCCGTCGTTGCCTACGACATAGACATAGGTTTTATCCATGACTTGAAAAGTTGCTTTTTGGGGAATAAGCAAAGCGTTTTTATAGGGCTTAACCATTAAAATGGTTCCCGTTTCGCCATGTCTTAAGAGTTTTTCTGGGTTTGGGAATGTGGCGCGGAATTCGATGTTTCCGGCTGTGTTGTCAAAATCAGCCTCAATCGTTTCAATAACACCGGTTTGATTGAAAATCTGACCATTGGCCATTCTTAACTGCACGGTCTTTGTTCGATCATTACCAGAGCTATGTGCCTTAAAGTCGAGATATTCGGCCTCAGGCACGTTAAAATAAACCCATAATTTACTGATGTCGGAGAGTGTGGTTAATAAAGAACCTTCATCCAGAAGACTGCCGTTTCTGACAGCCAGATGGTCCATAATGCCATCAAACGGTGCATTTATATCAGTAAATCCCAAATGAGTTTCCGCCATTTTTACTTCGGCATTGGCTTTATCCAATCTGGCTTTTGCCAAAGCCAATTCATTGGACGATACAATTTTTTGGTCAGCTAAACCCTTAGTATTCAGGTATTCGATGTTCATGGTATTCGCTTCGGCTTTTACTTTTAGCAGTTCAGCCTGATAGATGTTGGGCATGATTTTGAACATAGGCTGACCTTTGCTTACCATCTGCCCTTCATCCACAAAAATACTTTGTAAATAACCTCTTTCTAACGCACGAACTTCGATATGCCTGATGGCATGGATCTGACAGACATATTCTTTAGTGACAGAGGCATCTTCACGTAGCGGTGTGGTTGCTTCTAGTGTTGGCATTTCTTCATGTTTTTCGGTTTCTGCATGGTTGCAGCCATTTAACAATGGCGTAATTAAGCATAGAACCATAGAGGCCTTAGCAATCATTTTTTTAGTGCTTGTAAATGTATCTACATAAAATGGGTGATTAACCAACATAAAATTCTATCCGTTTCAAGGGTGAATAAACTTAGTTATTAGTTCACAAGCAAAAAGAATACCAATTTAGTCGGTAATTTAAACTTAGTTATTTTCGTGTTATTTTTTAGACACCTATGAAAACGGAACGGAGAATTGCTGATAGATTTTTTAAAGCTTGTCTGCTGAAATAGACCAGAAGTCTGGTTCAGAATCGGTTGATATAAACCGCATTTCAAGATGTTTAGTGGCGATCCATTCTGCCGCTTAATTTTCGGTAAAAGACTCAAAAGTTACCGACGCTTTTGTATCGGATCTTGATTTCCAGTTTATTCCTCAACAACCTGTCACTCTATAGTGTTGGGTATTATCATAGAGGCCATTAACAGAATCAGGAGTGTAGTGTAGTGTTTTGTTGCTAGCAGATTTAGAAGCCATACATAATATTGATATTAAATCGTTGTTCGATACCACTATCAGCCTGACGACGGCATTTATCCTTGGAGGCCTTATTGGTATTGAACGACAGTACCGCCAACGTACTGCGGGGTTACGTACCAATGTATTAGTGGCTGTAGGAGCCGCCGTATTTGTCGATATTGGTTTTCGGCTGGCAGGTAAAGAAGGCGGTGTGCGCGGCTTAAATACTGCCGCCACGCTATGGGGAGCCGGTGGGGTTGGCGCTTGCGCTGGAGCTGATCTTTTTTTGGAAGCGATTATTTCCGCAATGTTCGTATTGGCGGCCAATACGTTGCTTCGTCCAATCGTCAATGTCATAAATCGTAGACCAATAAACATACCTTCGAGTGAAGTAACGTATACAGTAAGTATCATCTGCAATCAGCAACATCAGCAAGAGGCAGGTGAACAATTAGAGTGTTTAATGAATTTGGCCGAGTACCCTATCAGTGATTTTAAGGTACGTCCATTTACGCATAATGAGGTGCAAATCTTTGCTAAATTGCTGCGCACTTCGGTTGATCCTAAACAACTTAACCAAGTCATTGAACAACTGATGGCTATTGAATCAGTAAGTCAGGCTTATTGGAGTCCGAGCACTACTGGATAACTAAGTTGGATTCATTCTCCGAACTTAAAGTAGGAGAATTAAAAATTACTCTCTATTTTACTTTTCTTTAATTACCATAAAATCACTATTTACCAAACACTCCTCTCCATCCTCCAGAAATAAGACGGGTAATTAACATCAGGATCAAAGGTACTGATAACCCCGCCGGTGCCGCTAAATAACGAGGTTGCCAATCCGGTGTGAATTTGGCTTTGTATTCATAAAGGCCTTCAAAGTTATAAAACTGGTCGCCCATTTTAAAAATGGCTGCGCCCATTTTATGCCACAATGGTGCTAGTGGACGGTGATCCAAACCTGCTAATGGCGCCATGCCTAATGAAAACCATTGATAGTGCTGTGCTTGACCCCAGAGCAACAGTTCAGCAAATAGAAAATCCATAATACCTTTCGGGCTGTCAGGATCGTAACGCATCAAATCGATAGATAATTCTTCCCGTCCTGTGGTTTGCCAGAGATTGGCAAACGCCTTGATTTGTCCTGCGTCATCCTTTATCACCGCCACATCGGTGCGACGAATGTAGTCTTCAGCAAAGAATCCTAACGAAAAGCCTTTTTCACGGGTGTTTTTGTTTGCTAACCAAGCATCGGAAATTTGCCGTAAAACCGTTAACGCCTCCACAACTGCTGATCCTGATAGAATATCAAATCGATAATTGATTTTGCCGAACTTGTTGCGTGCGCTACGCAGAGCATCTCGCTGCTTACCTTGTAAGCTGAATGTGGATAAATCTACGCGAGCCTCTTCACCCAGCTTGAAAAACGACAAACCCAGTTCAAGATAGGCAGGCAAACATTCTGGACTGGCTTGGTAAAACACAACCTTAGCACCATAACGGTCAGCTTGTTCCTGAAATTGATAAAGAAATTCTTCAAAAACAGCCGGATCTCCTACTGGATCACCCATCGAAATCCAAAATTGGCTAGTAAGCGCAAACATGATAAAGGCGTTTCGTTCATCATTCCAAAATAGATTTTTATCCCCTAACAAGGCCAAAAAACCTTGTGTACCAGTACATGTAACCAATATTTGCCTCGCTTCGCTGAGTTCCGTCTCGGTAGGCTTCAGAAATGCTGGCGATGGAACAACGCGCAATAGCCGCGTTGCGCCATAGGTTATAGCTACCACGCTCACTAACAACAAGGCACGCAAAAATCGGGGGGCATTACTGTCATAAGAAAACTGCCACCACAAATCATGCGCATATTCAACATCTCGGTAGGCAAAATAGCCCAGCCAAATCGCTCCTGCCAGCACTATCGTGATTGCCACAAACCACGATTTTGTGAAAGACATGCCTAATAATGATGATTGACGATAAAAGAAACGGTGAGTTGGCAACATGAGCAGCAATAACACCGATAATACCAAGGCTTCGTGCCAATCAAACCCCTTGAGTAAAGATGCAGCAATGCCTAAGCCCAGCAAACCTATACTGCCATACCAGGCAGCATCAATCCGTAGCCGGATTCCTCGAGCCAGAAACAACAATAACAACCCAACTAAGCTACCCGACAAATGCGACAACTCGACAACCGGCAGTGGCAATATGTCCTCAAGCACGTCCAGCATTCCAGGATCAGCTGGTATCGAGCCGGAAACCAGCAACATGCCTCCTGCTAACAGCAACAGCAACGAATATAACTTAGGCACGTTGGCGGAAAGCATCCGACGCACCGTCTCAGTACTTTCGTCTATCATTAATCGGCGATTGTAAATTTCATAACTGACCAATCCGATGCCCGCCAGAAGTAAAGGCACGAAATAATAGATCACTCGATACAGTAGTAAGGCACTGATCAAAATCAAATGTTGATCAGTGGCTGCAATACTCGTCATCAGCCATAGAAAAGCACTTTCAAACACACCAATCCCACCAGGGACTTGGCTAATCACGCCTAACACCTGCGCCACGACAAACACCACCAAGAAGGCACCGAAATCGATGTTAACTTTACCGGACAAAAGTACCCACAATACCAATGAGGACAAAATCACGTCGATACAGGACACCAGGGTTTGCAAGAAAGTCATGGCGGGTGACGGCAGGTAAATTTCAAAACCTTTAATTAGCACTGGTTTGCGCCAGAGTATGACTGCGGCCCAATAAGCCAATAGGGCGGCGGCACAGACCAGACTGACCCAATGTATATTTGAAGGTACTTGGGCGGTCTTGGTTAAATAAATTGGTAATAACAAACTACCCACCAAACCTAAAGTTAGTGCTCCAAGTAAATAGGTGACCGTTTGAAACAGGGAAATTTTTAAAATATCCCAGCCCGGCACTCCCCATTTTGAATAAAACCGATAGCGGATTGAGCCCCCTGCTGCCCAGGCATGGCCAGTGTTATTGCTAATCGAATAACTCAGCAACGCTGCTGCAGTCATTTTGCCCAAGGGAATGTGCTTGTGTCCTGTAAATCGCAATGCCAACCAATCATAAGCAGCTAAGACTAGATAGTTAATTACAGTCAAGGCAAATGCTGAGATAATTACCTGTATCGGCATGGTTTGCAGCGATGACAGGATGTCGCTTAAGTCATGAGCTTTTAGTTGGTTGTGAACGATAACAAGTGCACAGGTAAATAAGATCACCGGCAACACATGAGTAATTTTTTGAGTCAAACGACTAAGGTTTTCACGGGTCATGAGTCGAATTTAGTTAATGCCATGCTGTTGATAAACGTTCAGAATTTGCCGCGTTAATTTAGGATAATCCTGATCAAAATGATGACCGCCTGGTAGTTCCAAAATATTGGCCTCGCTATTTTCTAAACCGGTGCAGGCGCTGTCGGCTTTTTCTTCTATACCATAGATACATAGAATTTTTGCTTTGGGTATTTTGGTTAATTCCGGCGCCAAAGGCAGCTCGCCAACACTTTGCCCAAGCCAACCGGACACATGGATTTCAAAATCGGCGGTGTTGGCCAGCGCTATCAACACCATCAAGGTAACACTTTCTTGATCTTGCACCGGCAAGCGATTGTAAATTGCGGGCATGATGTCGGCACCAAACGAATAACCAGCCAGCACAAAGGACTTAACTCCCCATTGTTGTCGATAGTAGGCCATCGTGACTGCCAAATCAGCGGCCGCTTGTTCGGGTGATTTACGCTGCCAAAAGTAACGCAATACGTCGACACCGACGACTGGATAATTTAAAGCAGCCATTTCACCAGCGACGGTTCTATCCAGGTCGCGCCAACCGCCATCGCCAGAGTAAAATAACGTGACAGTGGTGCTTGGTTTTGCAGAAGGTACTTCAACGACAGGCATTGGTGCGGCCTTGCCAGTTTGGCCTGGACTCATTTGCAATTCATCGATTAGCACAGTATCCAAAGGCGTGTCATAAGCAGCAATTCGGGTATCAACAGTCCCTAGCGACTTAATAAATACCGCCGTATCATCCGCTGGCTGATCTGTCCATACAGAGCGCCAGTTGCTTTTTATTTCGGAAGGTGTCGCCAAACGGATATGTTGCTGCTCGTTTTGCACGCTTAATGGCGGACACAACACTAAGTTATTAGGCAGATTAACAGAAAAACCAATAGAGAGATTAGTAGTGCTGTCCTTCGTTGGGAATTGCGCATTAACAAAAGGTAGTAACGCCCCATCGGCAATACCGGCAACTATCACTCGGTCTTTCAAAGACCCCCAGAATTGTTTTGTTAGGCCGGTTATTGTTGTAGTAATAAAATTGTGATCTAGACAAATTTCAGAGCCCTTGTTGAAACGAGCAAATACTTGCCGAACATCAACAACTGCCGTAATAAAGCCGGTTGCCGCCAACCTCTTGGCCAGATTGTCAGCGGGATATTTTTTTGTATCGACAAAAAGCAGCGTCACCCCCTGCGCCCCCCAAAGCGGTTCAGCAATTGCCACACCCTCTAGATTTTCAGTACTGATAGTTTTTTGCAAGATAGGAGCAGCCATCCGGCCTAATAACCAAATGCCCAACGAAATGAAGATTAAAAACACACAAGCCAGAAACGATTTTTTTAATGTCATAACATTCTTCACTTTAAGATACTTCCAGGCACTTACTTCGACAACTCGCTACCCAGAAATTCGCTGATTAATTGATTGATTTGACGGGCATGGGTGACAGGTGCAGCGTGACCGGCACCGGAAACAAATTCGAGCCTGCCATTAGCCAGCTGTTGTGCTAACTCGCTCGAATGCGGTAAATGGATAATATCATTCTCACCGACGATCACCAAAGTTGGTGCTGTAATGGCCTTTAGATCGGTATGATCCAGTTGTGGTGCAGTTCGCCACAACTCTTTGATTTCTGCTTCCAAAGTCGGATGCTTGTCACCTGCTCCTGACCACCAGCCACGTACCCAAGCTACGATTTTATTGTCAGAAAAAACAGACCGCCCTTGAACTCTATCGGACTCCTGAATTACCCCCGAGGGATCGAAATTGGCACTAATTGCAATGATTTTTCCAACTCGCTGCGGCGTTTCCAGACCAAGTATCAGTGCAACAATACCGCCGTCACTCCAGCCTATAATATCCGCACGTTCTATATGAAGCCGATCCAGCACTTGCAAAGTGTCTTCAGCAAAAATCTGGTATGTCAGTGCTGCATGACCAGGTGAAGAATCTCCGTGACCACGCGTGTCTATCAACACGACCTGTCGTCCTGAATTAACTAGCATCGGTATCTGGGAAAACCAGCTGAGTTTATTACTTAGCCCGCCATGCAATAATACCACCGGAGCTCCCTGTCCATAAGATACATAGCGAATGTGCGCGCCACGGTAATCGATATTGCCGGTTTCGGTCAAAGTAGTTGTGGTACATTTCCAGGACAGATAATTCAAAAAATTAACCGACATGGGCCTTAGTCCTATAAAAAGCACTAACACAATTGCCAATAAAATCACCCAAGTTTTAAGAAGCAATCGTTGCATCAAATAAACTGAAACTATTGACCTGCATGAGCAAACTGTTTCATAGGACGATCACCGAATAAAAGATAAACAGGCCTGTTATGGTTTCTTATCATCATCAACTGGAAGCTCTTGAATTTCGCCATCATCGAACAGCTTTATATTAATCGGTTGCTGTTTATTTTTTCCTGTTAAATGAAAATAGCGCACTTGCACAGCCTCAACTTCATCCACTTTAAGATCGGGATAGCGAGCACTCAATTGGTTCATCACTGGAAATGGAATATCAAAATAAGGCGCTTGTTTTGCCATTTTTATGATGGCACCATCAGAAGCAACAATCATGTCGGTATCCACAAAGACCTTATTGTTGACCGTTTTCAAGCTCTGTACCGCGAACTTGACATAATCAGCATCAGTCACTCTCTCAATTTTGGTAATTTTGTCCTGATCGATAAAGCGGGAAACTGTCACGCGTACAGCAGCCGGTAGTGCTTCAAACTTTATCTCAGAACGCACTTCAGCAGCTTTGATTGCCAAGGAAATTAAACTGAAAAATATCCAGCCAACTATTTTGTAATTCATTACCCCTCCGAAAGATAGCTTTAGCAAAAAGTTATGTGAAAATAGCAATGTACTGCGGCTATTAAACAATTAGCAAGAAACTTAGATTAACTAGTTTTAATCAGTAATGCACAGTCAAGTCTCTAATAGCCGCAACATGGTCATTAAAACCTGGTTTATATTGTTTAAAAAAACACCTTTCCAGATATACTTCGCCATTATTTGTTTAAACATGATCTAAACAAACTGGTTATTTGAACAGCAAAAACAAAAGCTACTGGTGTTTTACCCCCTATTTTACTTTCATTTCAACTCTATTAACCCGGCCAACCTAGCAAAACAAGCATTTTGTGTTTGGCATAGTGATTGCAATCTTGATATCTGAGGGAGGTTATTTTTTATCTCCTGAATAGCACTTTTCAATATCCGAGGTAAATGCAATGAACAAAAACAAAATTTTATATTCTTTATTAGTTTTAGGATTTCCACTGAGTGTATTTTCTATGCCTCCAGCGCAAGATAATAATGGCTGGCAGGATCACGGTCAAAGAATCGAGCGTTTGTCTGAAGAACTGGGCCTGAATGCAGATCAAAAAAGCAAAGTTGAAGCCATTTTCAATAACCAAAAAAATCAAATTCATTGCGATACATGAAAACACGCGCAGTCAATTACTATCCGTGCTTACCCCTGACCAATTAACCAAGTTTGATGAAATGCACAAGGCGCGTCGGCATAAACGGCTTAGGACTGATAACTCGGCACCAAGTCAGTAATAAAGGAGCTAAGCAATCACACTAACTTGAAAACCGTGATTGAAAAAAGCATCGTTCAATTTTTTGATAATTTACGAGATGCAGTATGAATCAAATCTTTTTGGTCTTGGCATTAATTGACATTACCTTAGTCGGCTTACTTTTGGTGATCAAGCTTACACCCGATCATCCAGAGCAAGTCTTAGCATCTTCAATCCGAGGCCAGACTGAGGCTTATGACGACGTACTCGCAACTCAAAGCAAGGTGGTTGCTAACCAGCATGAAAAAACCGCCAGATAAAACCTATGAATCGTATTTATAGTCGTCATACTCATAGCATACAACGTTTATCAAGATCACGATCTGAACACTTTAGACTGCTAGAAAGAATATTTGTCATCGAAAGATACAACGTTAAAAGCCATAAAACCAAAAATCGGATTTAAACGGCGAAATATAATTACTTTATCTATTTTAGTTACGGAGTAAATGATGAAAATCACTTCTAATTTTGTTTTACCCATGTTGGTGAGTGTTGGTTTATTGGGATCGACCACCCTCGCCTTCGCTCGTGGTCATGGTGGCTGGGGATACGGACACCAAAATACTCATTTAAGCGCCTATCTTACCCCAGATGCCAGTTCGCCTAATAAAATTAGGTCAAGGTGAACTTGAGTTCACCGGAGGAAGCAATATGAGTAATTTTACAGGGGGCATCACCGTATCTGTTGATGGCACTTTTATCGATGTCAATGCAGCAGTGAATGCAACGGTGAATATTGCGCTAACCGGTGCTACCTGTACCATGAAAATCGATGATATACGCTTCGGATATACAGCAGCTGAAAATACGGTTAAAGTTGATGCCGATTATGATTTGATAGGTAATACTAAATCGACAGGTTCACCAACCTATAACATTGGTAGTTGTGTAGATGCATCCGGTACGATAGTTCTACCAAAAATGACCAGTGGTTAAGCGCTGACTGTAACAGTCTCTAACCCCATAGGTGCGATTAGCATCCTGACAGACACTTTTCAGTAAATCCAGCTAAATACAGCCAATCGGCCTAGAGTTTCTTCGGCACGCAAATACCGATTATAGGGAATGTCTAGTGTATGGTAGTTCTATTAACGGTAGCTCGGGATTGGCGATACCGTTGTTATGAATAGTTGAAATTTTACTGCCATGCAACAACAGGTAGGATAGAAACAAGATAACATTTTGATACTAATAGAATTTATCAAACTTTCATTTTCACATGCTTACTTTAGGTTTTAGTAACCCAAACGCAAAGTCGGCAACCATGATCGGAAAAAAATAGTCTTATTCCAATCAGTAAATGCATAGTGGTAACAATCCGATCATGATTATTTTTCCTTTGTCAAAGGAGTTAATCATAAATGTTCACCTGTCACAAAAAATTATCACCCTTGATACTTAGTACGGTATTAAGTTTAATCGGTTCTTGGGGTTGTACAGAAAATAACCAGGAGACTACCGTCGCGGATGTTGCAAAAGCCAGCACAACGTCCTCAACCCTGCCCATCGAATCCATTGACAGAATTTCTCTATTGCAATTGCAGAATGATCACGGTAATCCCGATGCCCAATATAACCTTGCCTATTTAGTCGCCCCTAAAAAACAACATATCCCATTGAAATAGTTGATAAATACTACAAATAATCGAGTTTAAATCGACCAGAAATGATAAAATAAGCGTTAATTTCTGGTCGAAATGTTAGTTACTTATGATGACACCGAGCTCAAATGGTCACCAAACCAACCTGTTTGGTAACGACTTATTACAGCAATTAGATCCCCAAGATCCGCTCCTGGTTTTAGCTGCTGCCATTCCTTGGAAAACGTTTGAGTTTGAATTTACTCGCCATTACGTCCAAGGGCTTGGCAGACCCAGTAAGCCGATACGCTTGATGGTTGGCTTATTGATTTTGAAGCAGCTGGAAAACTTGAGTGACGAACAGGTGGTTCTGGCATTCAAACGCAACCCTTACTACCAGGCTTTTTGCGGGCTGACCGAGTTCAGTTTGAAGCTGCCGTGCGATAGCACCGAACTGGTTCACTTTAGAAAACGGATCGGCACCGATGGC